>Ga0187879_10003417_pt1 | contig 10705 bp, 9 predicted proteins | sample June2016WEW_19_1_FD_132423 | JGI IMG/M metagenome (GOLD analysis project Ga0187879, IMG submission 132423) | Peatland microbial communities from SPRUCE experiment site at the Marcell Experimental Forest, Minnesota, USA - June2016WEW_19_10 | ecosystem: Environmental > Terrestrial > Soil >... | reverse complement strand
TTATCCGCAATGATTGGCACAAAGCTCGAACGCGCGAGGCGGCCGCCACCGCCCGTGGGGTCATCCGGTCCGTATTTGCCTGACAAATATCCGCCGGCGAGCGGGCTCCACACCATGAGACCAATGCCGGCATCGAGACAGAACGGAATCGTATCGTATTCGATCTCACGACCAATCAGCGAGTAATACATCTGCGCCGTGACGAAGCGGGCCCAACCGTTTTTTTCCTGTATCTCCACCGCCTTGGCCGCCATCCAAGCCGGCCAGTTCGAATAGCCCAGGTAGCGGACCTTTCCCGCGCGCACCGTCTGATCAAGCGCTTCCAGTGTCTCCTCGAGCGGGGTGTGCGGGTCGACGCGATGCGCGATATACACATCGATCCAATCAGTGCCCAGACGGCGCAGACTCCCATCGACACTGTCGAGAATGTGCCGTCGCGACAGTCCGGACTGAAGCAGTGAGGCAGTCGTGCGCATTCCGACCTTGGTCGAGATCACTACCTCGCGCCGTCGGGAGGCCAGCGCTCGCCCCAGTATTTCCTCGGCTTCACCATTGGAATACAGATCGGCGGTGTCAAAAAAATTGACGCCACGGTCGAGCGCAATCTGTGCTGCCTTTAGGGTCGTCGCCTCGTCGAGATGTGGCGCGACCGCAAACTGCGGTAGAGGTGTGCCGATATTGGCAGCACCCCACGCGAATTGTGAAACGATCAGGCCGGAATTGCCGAGTCTTTGATATTTCATGGTCGTTTTTTTATCAAGGATGTTGAATGACTTGAGTGGCCAGGTAAGTAGTCAAATGCGTCGCATCTTTCGGAATAGACGACGGCATTCTCAGCGGCGGTTGCCGCAGCGACCGATCGGCATGCCAACTATATCGTCGATATATGCTCAATAGCAATAGATCCGCGCTGCTAAGGGTCTACGCTTCGGTCAAAACGCAGGTCGCTCGAAGATTCCCTGAAGCACGCTATTTTTTAAGTTCTCCGCGGCACCTCGCGCATACGGCACGCCATCATGCTGTGAAGCCGCGATGAGGCAGGCGACGCCATGGGCTGCAGCCCAAAATACGTAGGCTGCTGTCTTGGGCGGCATCTTCAGCGGGTAGTCCTTCGCCAGCGCTTGAAAGGACTGCAGCAGGGTTTCATAAGAATGCAGGGAGGTCGAGGTTAGCCGGTCCCAAGCGATGTGCCGGTTCCAGACGTCAAAGAGGCCTGGCTCATTCGTGGCCATTTGAACGTGGCTGTCCCAAATTTCATTGATTGTCTCCTTGGGGCCGAGTCCGGCAGCCGTCACGGCGTTGCTGCGCATCATTTGTTCGACGACCTCACGGTAGAGACCTTTCATGTCTCCAAAGTAATGATAGAGCGTCGGCGGCGTGATTCCAGCTTCGTCGCAAATGGCGCGCATGGTTGCAGCCTCGGTGCCGCCTGCGCGAAGAAGGCGCAGGGCCGCATTAAGAATGCGCTCACGTGTCGGTAATGCAGAAACTGCGGTCGTGCGAACGCGGGAATGCCTTTTCATGAGTCTTGCAAGCTCCTTAGACGTGCGGCTGCGTATGTTAGCAACAACCTCTCCCTGCTCGATCGCTTCACAGGACGATTTCGATGGCATTTCGAACGGCGCGCTCGGCGCCGTGAAGAGATTTTCCCATCTCGATCAACGCAGCAGGTTTGGCACCCTTGCGGCGTAACCAACGCCGAAGCGCTTCCCAAGCGATGTTAGGTCCTTCACGATGCCGCAACCGAATCACGTCGACGAGCGAGCGCTCGGCCGAGTACAAGCCAATTGTGAAGCCTTCTCCGACATTGATCTCGTCGCGTCCCAATGCAAACGTGTCTCTCGCAAAAACACGAACGTTAGCGGGTGATTGAAGTACCGGAATCCTGCTCCCTCGCGGAATTGCCACGTCGATTCGCGCTGGATTGTCAGCCAGACCGTGGTGCGCGAGCGCACTTACCAAGCAAAGTGTGCCCCGAGGAATACGGTAGGCGAGTTCGAGCAGGCATTGGTCGATTTCCGGCGCATCCGCCCACCGATACAGACCTCGGCTAATTTGCTGAACAATCCCTTGGTCTCGATAGGCGTATAGGCGCTCCGCGGAGAGGCCGGCAGCTATTGCCTTGGTGTAGGTAAAGACCGTGGGCAGTTTAGTGAGCGGCATTGCAATTTTGGCACGCACCGATGAAATCGTATACAGATAGTGATTTTATGTCTACACTTTCATCGGACCGGCGTGACAAGCTTGGACCCTCGGCCGCACCTGTCGCTGGACAGGTCGGAGGCAATCGCGCGTTCCGGTAGGATGGATTCATCGGTTCGACACGCGCGAGTCCTCCCACCAAGACGAGTGTTCAGTCCCATGGATTTCTTCTAGTCGATGACCGCGCGGGGCCCGCTTAAGGGCGTCAGAATGCTGGAGTTCGCCGGCTTGGGGCCGGCGCCCTTCGCCGGCATGATGTTTTCCGACATGGGGGCCGAGGTCTTGCGCATCGAGCGCAGGGGAGGGTCGAAGGGCGCCGAGCAACTCATCGAGCGGGGCCGGTGCAGCATCACCCTCGATCTCAAGCAACCGAGAGCCGTCGAGCTGTGTCTCAAGTTGTGCGAGCGCGCGGATGCGGTGTTCGAGGGGTTCCGTCCCGGGGTGATGGAGAGGCTGGGGTTGGGACCCGACGTGATGCTCGCGCGAAACGCGCGGCTGGTGTACGGGCGAATGACGGGTTGGGGGCAGTATGGGCCTTGCGCCTCGGCCGCCGGACACGACATCAACTATCTGGCGCTCAGCGGAGCCTTGAGTTGCATCGGTACCGAGGAGAAGCCCGTCCCGCCTCTGAATCTCGTCGCAGACTATGGCGGCGGGTCGATGTTCCTGATTGCGGGAATTCTCGCTGCCATGATGCATGCGCGCGCGACCGGACAGGGTCAGGTGGTCGATGCGGCGATGACCGACGGCGCCGCGTATCTGACGACTCTTTACTACGCCATGTCCGCGTCGGGCGATTGGGTCGACCGGCGGCGCGCGAATCTCCTCGACGGAGGCGCGCCTTTTTACGACACCTACCGTTGCGCGGACGGCAAATGGGTTTCGATCGGATCGCTCGAACCGCAGTTCTATGCGCTCTTGCTCGAGAAAATCGAGGCCGTCGATGCGTTGCCGCAGGCGCAGATGGAGCGTCGCTCGTGGCCGGACATGCAGTGCGTTCTGCGCGAGATATTCGCGAAGAAAACCCGCCAGGAATGGTGCGAACTGTTGGAAAATACCGATGTGTGTTTCGCTCCGGTTCTCTCCCTCGCCGAGGCGCCCGCGCATCCTCACAACGTCGCACGCCAGACCTTTGTCGAGGCGGGCGGCGTGTTTCAACCCGCGCCGGCCCCGCGTTTTTCGGCGACGCCCAGCGCAATTCAGTCCTCCCCGGCGCCATCGGCCGGACCCAGCGCCGCCCAGGAGGCGCTCGAGGCGTGGGGAATTGATCTGGCCTCCATCGAGGAGCCTTAAATCGTAATCTGCACCGGTGCCGCTTGCGCTTGACTGCACTCGACATGCTCGCACCCCGATCCGGAACTCAAACCTACGTTTGGACCGACCGCGAGGCCGAGGCTATGGCCGCTTTTTTGTTGGCGGACCTTCTGCCGGGTGCTCCGAAAACTGTTTGATCGTTCCGTGCGGGCGGTCGGCGCATTCGTACCCTGCCGGACGACGGGACAGCGACGCGGTTCCCTATGCCTATGATGTCGGAGAAGCGGCCTTTGTTGATGGCCACGGGCCTCGCCGCGCGCACCGCACACAGGGGACAGAAGTTGAAAAGAGCGGGAGTGATCGGTCTCGGTGCCATTGGCGGTGGCGTCGCCATTTGTCTTGCTCGCTCGGGGCACTTGGCGGCCGTGTATGACGTCCGCCCCGAGGCGGCGAAGGATCTCCCGGGCGTACCGCCCGTTGCCGCTTCGCCGCGCGAGCTCGCGCGGCAGGTCGACGTCGTGCTGATCGCAGTTGTGAGCGCAAGGCAGACCGTCGATGTGCTGAGCGGTCCGAATGGCGTGCTCACTGCCGCGAGGCCCGGCCTCAACGTCGTGCTTCTCTCCACGGTGTCCCTGAAGGATTTACGCGAGATCCGTGCGCTCACGGACGCGGCGGGCGTCGGGCTCGTGGATTCCGGAGTGACCGGGGGCCCCAAGGCGCGCGAGAACGGCTTGATTTGCCTGGTCGGCGGCCAGGATTCGGTGCTCGCCGAAGTGCGGCCCGTGCTCGAAGGTTTCGCCCGGTCGGTCGCGCACATGGGGGGACCCGGCGCTGGTATGGCCGCTAAAATCGCACGTAACGTGATCGTCTACGGATGCCTGCGCGCCGGCTACGAGGCCGCGGTGCTGTGCCGAGGCGCCGGGGTGAGCGTGGCCGATCTTGCCAAGGTCATCGAGCAAAGCGCTGACGCGGTCGGGGGCCCCTTCATGCTGATGGCAAGACCAGCGGACCCGTTGTCCGATGGCGCCGAGGCTCAGGTGCGCGAATCGGTGCGCGGCCTCATGATCAAGGATCTCGAGGCCGCCCAGGAACTGGCGTCGACTCTGGGAATTGTGCTGCCGCTCGTCGCTCTCACGCTCAGCACGGACCGTGCGGTCGTCGGATTGGCCCATGTGAACGGAGAACAGGCATGAGCAAGAGCGCAAGCGACAAGTGGAACGAGGGCCTCAAGGTGCTCGAAGCGGTGTATGGCCCGGGCTCCTCGGCCTTGATGCAGGGTCACGAAAACTCGCCCTTCGTCGCGGAGACCGTCGGGCATCAATTTGCGGACATCTGGGCCCATCCGGCGCTCTCCATCCGCGACAAGCGCCTGCTCACCCTCGGCGCGACCGCCATGTTGGGCCGGGCAGACTTGGTTGAGATCCAGATGGGCGGCGCGCTTGCCAACGGCGAGTTCACCGACGAGCAATTGGATCAGATCCCGCTGTTCTTGTTGTTCTACGCGGGCGCCGGCAATTCGACCGCTTTGTTCCGCGGGATCGAGGCGGCCAGGGCCAAGGCGCGCGCGAAGCACGAGGCGCCTTAAGGGCGAAGCGAATCGATCCATCGATCGAGCCGCACCCAATAGTCGCGGCGCGAGCCGGCTAGGTTGTGACAATGCGCACTGCCATCCAGGATGTGGAGCGTCACATCCTTGCTGCCCCTGAAGTACGCCGGTTCGCCCCAGGGATCGGTGAAGAAGCGTGAGAAGCTGTAATCCTCACCAAAGGCCGGATGCCAATAGCTTCGTCGGTACCCCGCGCCGGGGAGACATAGTAATAGATCGAGTCCGGCACGGGCGGGAAGCACGTCCGGCACATGGAGAGTCCCGGTCACCTGAACGGACTCGTTCAGCCCCGTCATTGCAGTAACGTCGAATATTGTGTCGCGTGATCGCACAGGGTTCTTCAGGGGACCAGCGTCCACGCGCGGCACCGGGTGGGCACCTGTCCTTCGAGAGGGGACGCCTCGCGGCGGGCTGCTATTGTCGGCGCATTCCGGTCGCCGACTTGAGCATCGACGGGGCGTTCCGGTTGCGTTTGGGGGGCTGCGATGGACCTGTCTCCGATCACCGAGGGGCTCGAATTTCCGGAAGGGCCGGTGGCCTTGCCGGACGGCAGCGTTCTCGTGGTGGAAATGCTGGGTGGGCGACTCACACGCATCGCCGCGGACGGCCGCAAGTCGGTGGTCGCAACCACCGGAGGCGGTCCGAACGGCGCGGCGATCGGTCCCGACGGCCGCTGTTGGATAACCAACAATGGCGGATACGGACGCATCGAGATGCACGGTATGGTGCTTCCGACCGATGCGCCGTCGGATACGCCGCCCGGATGCATCCAGGCAGTCGATTTGGAGACCGGCAAGGTTGAGACGGTTTACGCCAAGGGACTGCACGAATCTCTGTGGGGGCCGAACGATCTCGTGTTCGACGCGCACGGCGGATTCTGGTTCACCGATTTTGGCCGCAACCGCGGCCGCGTGCGCACGCGCGGGGCTGTCTACTATGCGTTGGCGGACGGCAGCCGCATCGAGGAGGCGATTTATCCGCTCGACTCGCCGAATGGCATCGGCTTGTCGCCCGACGGCGCGACGCTTTATGTCGCCGATACATTTCCCTCGCAGGTGCTGGCGTTCAAGCTCTCTGCGCCCGGGAAAATCGACCTCGCCGCGGGTCAATTGCCGAATGGAGCGAGCGTCATCGGCCGAGCGGGGCCGGGCGAAGCGCTCGACAGCCTCGCGGTCGATAGCGCCGGCAACGTGTGCGTCGCCTCACCGGGCCGGGGTGCGATTCTCGTGTTCGCTCCGAGCGGCGGCGCCGTCGAGCGCATTGCCACACCCGATTTCCTCACGACCAATATCGCTTTTGGCGGACCGGACTTGAGAACCGCCTACATCACGTTGGGTGCCAGCGGGCGGCTGGTGTCGATGCGCTGGCCGCGGCCGGGTCTTGCGCTCTGCTTCGCGTGACAGAGTGCAGCGACGCGAGGTATTGCGCGCCGCGGCGCTCACTGCAATCAGCATCGCCGCAAAACAAGCGCCGGCGCGCAACGACACACGCAAAGGAGATGGAGCAATGCCTGAACATAAAGAAGCACCTGCATTGGATCCCCTGATGTCGTGGGAGGAATTCGTCGATCAATTGAAACCGCTCGGCGCACGGCTGCAGAGCCGGCTCCCCGAACGGCTGCGAGGCGATCCGCAGGCCGTACAGGAATCCCACCGGTTGCTGCTCGCAGGACTCGCGCGCGCGCTCTCCGATACCGTGGTCGGCGATCGCCGCCACCCCATGTTCGTTCCCGAAATCAGTCTCGCGCAGAATGTTTTCCAACCGAATTCGGACACCGTGTACAAGGCCGCCATGATCGATGGAGCGGGCGTCTACCGCATCAAGGGCGAGCGCGGCAGCACGCGCCTCCTCATCCTGGCCCAGCTCGGCCCCGACACGCTGCGGACGGGAAAACTGTCGGCGGCGCTCAAGCAGTACGATTTCGACTCGTTGACGCTCGATGCGCAAGGCCGCTTCGACGTCATCATCAGTCAGGTCCGGCCCGAAGGGCACCGCGGCGATTGGTGGGAACTCGATCCGCGCGCGGCGAAATTCATGGTGCGCACGGTCGGCTGCCGCTGGGGCGAGGAGCGTGAGCCGCGCTACGGCATAGACAGGCTGGATGTGCCGGCGAGCAAGGGACGGCATTCGGCGGCGGATCTGTCGTTTCGCCTCGGCGAAATCCCGACGATCGCCGGCAACTGCGCCTGCACGTTTCCCGACCACGTGGAGAAGCTGCGCAGCGACGGCTACATCAACCGCCTCAAAGTCTTCGACGTGTCGCAGATGGTGGGCCTCACCCGCCAGCACTATTACGAGGGCGCGTACGAACTCGCGGACGACGAGGCGCTGATCGTCGCGGCCAAGGTGCCCGACAAAGTCAAGTATTGGTCGTTGATCCTCACCAACGACATCTACGAGACGACCGATTGGGCTAATAACCAGGCCAGCCTCAACGACAGCCAGGCCCGTCTCGATCGCGACGGCTGGTTCCGCGCGGTGGTGTCGGCGCGCGATCCCGGCGTGCCCAACTGGCTCGATACATCGGGCTACCCGAGTGGCGCGATCCAGGGGCGTTGGTTCGACGCCAGCTCGGCACCGACGCCGGAAGTGAAGAAACTGAAGCTCGATGCGGTACGCTCCGCGCTGCCTGCGGATACTCCGCGCGTGACGCCTGCGCAGCGCGACGCGGCGGTCCGCGAGCGGCGTATCAACGCCCAAATGCGCGTAATCTGGTGATGCATCGACTTACATTGCCTGCAAGCCGCCGCACGGCCAAGGAGCTGTGATATGTCCGTACTCGATCGTTTCCGACTCGACGGCCGCACTGCGATTCTCACCGGCGTCGGGCCGGGCGTCGGCGAGCACGTCGCGAAGGCCTACGCCGAGCTCGGGGCCAACGTCGTCATCTCCGCTCGCTCACAAGACCGGCTGTCGCGCATCGCGGGAGAGATCAACGCGCTCAAGGGCGGCCGCGCGGTGGCCGTGACCGCCGATGCCGGCAAGCGCGAGGATCTCGAGCGCTTGGTGAGAGCGGCGCACGACCGTTTCGGACCCGTCCACATCGTGTTCAACAACGCCGCGGCCGGCATCGTGTACGGCAAGGACGGCAAGGGCATTTGGGATAACACCGATGCTGTCTGGGCGGAGGCGATGAACGTCAACGTGCTCGCGACGTGGCGGCTCGCGGAGCTCACGACCGAGGACATGCAGCAGCACGGCAAGGGCAGCATCATCTCGGTGCAGAGCTGCGGCGGTTTCACGCCGATACCGCCCGCGATTGCGTACGGCGTGAGCAAGGCGGCGTTGCTGTTCGCCGTGCGGTCGCTCGCCAAGGCGCTCGCGCCGCATACGCGCATCAATTGCCTGTGCGTCGGCTCGATGAGCCCGGACGGCAAGGAGGCGGACATCCACAAGGGCTTGGGGCTGGCGGAGCGCAACGCGATCAAGCGCTTCGGGGCAGCCGACGAGGCGGTCGGCGCAGCGATCCTCTTGGCGAGCGACGCATCGAGCTACTCGACCGGCAGCACCATCTTCACCGAGGGAGGCCGCGTCGGGACGATCTCCTAAGGGCGCGCGCAACGACCCGCTGTTTCATCGGGCAGCGAGGGATTTCAAGTGTTACTCAAGGACAAGTTCGTCATGATCTCCGGCATCGGTCCGGGCCTCGGCCTCAAATTGGCTCTGCACGCGGCGATCGAGGGCGCGGCGGGCGTGGCCCTCGGCGCGCGTACCGCGGCGAAACTGGAGGAAGCGGAGCGGCGAATTCGCGCGGCCGGCGCCGACTGCCGAATCCTCAAGCAGCCTACCGACATTCGTGATGCGCAAGAGTGCCGCGCATTTGCCGAAGCGACGATCAAGGGGTTCGGCCGGATCGACGCGCTCATCAACAATGCCTACTACCATGGGCCGATGGGCGAGGAAGTACAATCGGGCGATTTCACGCATTGGTACCCGCAATTCGAGACCAACGTCATCGGCACCTTGAAGATGACGCATGCGGTGCTGCCGCAGATGAAGGCGCAAAAAGACGGCGCCATCGTGATGATCAGCACGATGGGCGTGAAGATGGTGCCGCTCGAATCGGAGGGCGGCTACGCCGGCTCGAAAGCCATGCTGTACAACGTCTCTCGCAAGCTCGCCGCGGAAGTCGGGCCGCACAACATTCGAGTAAATAGCTTGCATCCGGGGTGGATGTGGGGCGAGCCGGTGCGCAACGCCTTGGCGCAGGAGCGCGACCGATGGGGCACCGAGGAGCAGGCCTACGCAGCCATTTCCGCGCACCATGCGCTGCGCCGGATCGCCACCGATGATGAGTGCGCGCGCGCCGCGCTGTTCCTCGCCTCGGACTATGCGAGCGCCATCTGCGGCGCCTCGCTCGACGCCAATGCCGGCGGATACATGCCTTAGGAGCGCGTCCTGCCGGGGGCGATCTGACGGACGCGCCGCGGCGGAGTGTCGATACTCTGGCCGACGCGACCAAGCAATCGGCCTTTCGCCGGCCGCTGTCCGCGCTAGAGTCGCGAGCAACGCCGGGCAGCGCCCGCCCGCGTCCAGTCGAGGCACTCGGAGATAGATCGTATGACCGCCGCAGACACATTGGTCGAGCTTGCCAAATCGCCGGACCCTTTCCGCGGTGCGCCGACGAATCTCGCGGAGTTGCAGCTTGCCGCGGTGCGCGAGCGCTTTGCCGAGCGGCGGCAACAGATTCGTACGCTCGACAAGCGCGCGCGGGAGATGGGCGTGAGCGAGATCCGGTCGCTCCACGACGTGGTTCCGCTGCTGTTCGCTCATACGAACTACAAGAGCTACCCGGAGGCGTTCATCGACTCGGGACAGTGGAAGCACATGAACGCGTGGCTCAAGACGCTTTGCACTTATTCCACTGAGGGCATCGATGTCGAGGGCGTGCACGATGTGGACGAATGGATCGCGCGAGCGCACTCGGCCGGGCATCACCTGTTTGCTTCGAGCGGTACCTCGGGCAAATCGTCATTCCTCGATCAGACAGCGAAGGATCGCGAGTATGCAGTGGCAGCATGTCTCCACGCGTTCACGTTTTCGGCGCCGGATTTTCCACCCGACCGCAGCCGGAGCGTCTTTACGCAGATGCCGTCGAAGGGCACGCACAAGATGACCGAGGTCGCGAGCGCGCAATTCGAGCGCTGGGCGAGGCCCGGCGAGCTGCACCGGGCGATCGATGAGCCGTTGCTCGCGATGGACACCATGCGCCCCGCGCAGCTTCGCCGACTCCTGGCCCTCGGCAAGGTGAAGCCCGCGGAGATTGCCGCCTATGAGGCCGAGACGCTTTCGCGCCAGGCGCGCCGCGCGGCGGCCTTCGAGGCATGGCTCGAGAAACTCTACGAAAGGCACCGCGAACCGCTGTACCTGGGCCTTATGTGGGGGCCGGCATGGACCATGGTGGAGCGGCTGCGAGCGCGTGGCGTCAAGGATGGGGATTTTCATCCGCAGACGCTGATGTCGATCGGCGGCGGCACCAAAGGAACGAAGTTACCGGCGGATTACAAGACTCAGATCACCGGCTTCTTCGGGATCACGCCGGATCGAATTACCGCCTCCTACTCGATGGTCGAAATGAGCGGGTTCTGCGCGAAGATCCAGCCGACCGAATCCTACGCCGTGCCTCCGTGGATCGTACCGTTG
>Ga0187879_10003416_pt1 | contig 10706 bp, 13 predicted proteins | sample June2016WEW_19_1_FD_132423 | JGI IMG/M metagenome (GOLD analysis project Ga0187879, IMG submission 132423) | Peatland microbial communities from SPRUCE experiment site at the Marcell Experimental Forest, Minnesota, USA - June2016WEW_19_10 | ecosystem: Environmental > Terrestrial > Soil >... | reverse complement strand
TGGGTGGGAATTGCAACAGGCTGGGTTGAGGCCTCCCGACTGAAGGCAAATCCCGGGGCGGGCATGCCTCCCCGGACACAGCCAGTCCCGCGAGGGCTGGGGTCGCCGCCCCGTTGAGGGGGGCCATCGATCGACCGGAGATGTGGAAGGAGCCGGGAGAATCCGGCTGCGAATTGGGGCGGTGCACAAACGCTCCTCGGCGATGCAGCAAATCTGTCATCGCCAAGGGGGAACAAGCCGCCCTTGTTGAAATTGATTTCTGCTGCTCGATGCCGTCAGCGGCCTGGAGTTGCGGTGACGCCTCAGTAGGCCGATGAGGGCTACAGGTTTAATACCTTTTTTCACCCGGTGGCGAAATAAACGCAGATTTGGCTTTGCGGCGAAATCCGATTACATTTGGTCGTTCGATTGGAAGCAGGTCGATTTCCATGGCCACACGGAAGGAACCGAAACAGCGGCAGAGGACAGGCGCGGGCGAGAAGGGATGGCCTGTGCGACTTGCAACGTGCGAGTCGGCCATCCGCAAGCAGGACGAATACGTATTCAAACATTCACCCCAGTTTGTTGATCATGTCGTAGAGGCTACTGCCGCGCATGTGGAGAAGAATCGTCAGACAGACGCGCTCGACTTTCTCTGCAACCAACGCTGTCCGAGACGTGACCTTCTCTATTTGCTGGGCATGTGCGAGAACCGAGGTGTCACGAACTCCTTGAAGATGACCGGCTATGGACCCGCGGAGCTTCGGAAAACGCTCCGAGAGCTTCGCCAGTGTGCAACTTCGGTCTGCCGAATTAACGGCCACGCGGTTCGCGAAGGATGGGGTGGAACCGAATTCGGAAAATTCCTGGAGATAGCGAAAGTGAAGCACAGCGCAATCGCGGACTTCTTGCAACTGACGATATCTCTGCGTGAATACGCTTCGCTTGTTGAGCATGCGGCCAGATACATCGGAGGCAAGTCCGATTTCTATCTCCATCTGGCGAAGGCGCTGTTGGCAGGCTTTGTCCACCAGCACGCGAGTGAGTATCACGACGCAAAAGTTGCGGCGTTGCTGTCGGTGATGCTCGGCCCTGAATACGGCGAGGTCGAGCACCGTGTGTGGCGCAACAATTACAAGAAGCGATTCTCGGATTATCGACCTGATCCCGCCGACTCGCCGGCTTTGCGTGCCAAGAAAACGCTTCTGGAATGCGAAGCGGCGATTTTTTACCGGATGGACGTTCTTCATTCCGGCACCAAGCACGTTCGACAGGAAGGATTCACCGCTTTGCGTTCGTCTGACTTAGCGTAACTGCATTTCCTCTCTCCGCAGCTTTTCCGTTTATATCGCGTTCCTCCGACTGACGGCTAATCTCGTAACAGTTCACGGAGGAAAAAACAATGCACAACAAAATCACAGAGGCTGCGTCCGCACAGGCCGCCACGCCTGACGTGTCTCAAGAAGCAAAAGATAGCGTTACGCCACTCAAAACCTCACCGTCTGTGACAACAACTGTCACATACGAATTCAAAGAGACAACTTACGAGCCGCCTTTAGAAATCAGTCAGGAAGACATAAGCAAATTGACAGACAACGATCTGTTGACGGGGTTGAAGAAGCAGTATGACAACACCCGCATGACCTACGAGGGTTACAAGCACGACGGCGGCAACCTAGTGCTGTTCATTGACACCGTCATCGCACGCTACAAAGATCAGCACGTTGCAGGCGTTAAGCGCGGCGGCAAGCCTACCGTGCGTGAGGCGTTCGCAGCGATAGGGTGGAGCTACGACGCCGCACGGCAGGCAAAGTCGCGGTTGAAGCAGAACCTGCTGCCTGAGCATGCTAAGAAGACGCGTCTGAAACTCGCTGCGGGCGACGTAGTGAAGGACAAAGACGGCAACGAATTTGTAGTTGAGCACAATCACGTAACTGCGGACAAAGTTGAACTCCTGTGCAAGGACGGCGACGGTGTCACAACGGTGACAAAGCCTGTATATGACGCTGACGGTGACCCCCTCTTCAAGAAGGTTAGTCCCTGCAAGCTGAAGGTAGGCGACCGTGTGCTGTGCGAAGACAACGGCAAAGAATATGTCTACAGCGGCAGCGGCATTTTCACGCGCATAGAGGCGAAGGCCGCCGCTCCTCCTCCCACGACCACGCCTCCGGCGGCACTTGCCTGCACGGAATACGAAGTCTCACGGATCAGCGACAACGATCTCGTTGACACGGAGATACAGGTAGACGCGAAAGAGGCCCGCGAGGCATGTCGCGATGCGAACACGGAAGCAGCGCCACCGTCACAGACAGACCAGCCGCTGACTGCTGACGGCAGCGGCAAAACGTGCGTCACGTGCGGCGAGGAATTCAAGGACAAGCCGCGCAACCTAGGGCTCATCACCCAGTGCGACGGGTGCGGCGCCAAGGGCGAGGTGCCCGTGCTCAAGGGCTTCACGGAAGTTGAAGGCAGCAAGGGAACCACCCGCACCGTCGTGCCGGTCATGCCTGACGTGTTTGACAGGGCCACGAAGCAGGCACGCACAGGCAGCGTCAGGACGAATTGAAAAATGCTGAAGGGGGATGCGCGATCGCATTCCCTCTCAGGAAATAGGAGAAACAAATATGTCTCAAGAACAATTCATCAACGAAGAAAAGGCCCCGGAGCAGGCGTGGGCCGGAACCGGCGCCGCGCAGGACGAGGTCGTCGCGGTCAAGGCCGAGGAAGGCGACCCAGCCCCAGAGGGAGCCGTCGCCGAGCCCGCCAGGGCGCGGACGAAACCGAAGAGGCCCGTCTACCGGGAGGGCGTTGACTTTGACCCCGCGTTCCTGGTGCCGGCCGAGGCGGACGAACTCTTCGCACTCATGAGGTCGCAGCCGTTCGCCGACAACCGCGTCTCGTACGGCCCGCAGGTGTTCCCCGCCCCCCGGAGGAGCAACGCCTGGCGTGACCGATACGCGTGGGCGACCAACCCCCAACCAGAGCCGACTGCCATCCGGTCCCTGCGGCTGCGGCTGTCCGAAAGATACGGCGTGCCGTTCAACAGCGTTCAGTGCAACTGGCACGAAGGTAGCTCCGAGGTCAGGGCGCACGACGACCCCTACAGGGTGGTAGCGATGGTCCGGCTAGGCGTCACAAGGACCTTTGAGGTGGGCGAGCAACGGAGGAACGGCGGCGGCAACTTCAGGCCCTACCCCATGCCGCACGGCTCTCTGATAACTTTCCTGTCCGGCGGGCTAGCGCACAGGATGTTCGCGGACCCGACGGCGGGCGACTGCGTCAGCCTCGTCTTCCGCCTCGTCACGACGCCGCAGACGGTCGCCTCCTGGCACGACAAGCCGACCTACAGCAGAACAAGGGGGGCGCACAGGAGGCTGTACGACGCGGCCGTGAGCGAGTACCGCGAGGCGAGGGCGAAGGCGCCAGAATCCGCCAAGGCGCATGAGAGCCCCTCAACAACCGGAGCAAACAATTGGACACGCTGAAACCGCCGAGAACGGGTTGAGGCGGTGTCACCAGACCCAACAAGGAAGACAACGATCACATGAAAAACTCAAGAGACCTAGCAGTCTTGAAACCGGACGTGGTGTTCGCCCCGAAGTTCCTGACGCAGCCGGAAGCCGACGAGCTTCTCACACGAATCAGGGCGGCGGCGGATTTCCGCCAGAACTACATCCAGATTTACGGACTCAAGGCCATACCTCGGCTTGAAGCGTGGTACGGCTCGTGGGACTACCCCTACTCAAAGGGAGTGGTGCTGAAAGCAGCGCCGATGCCCGACTACCTCCAGGCTGTGATCGGCCGGATCACGGCCGCGGGATTCGGCACGTTCAATGCGGTGCTAATCAACCGCTACCGTGACGGGAACGACTACATCTCGCCGCACAGCGACGACGACTACGGTGACGAAGAGCCGACGATTCCCAGCCTCACGCTTGGTGCCGCACGGCCGTTCCGTCTGGCGAAGATGGTGGCCAACGAAGCCAACAGGATGAAGCTGGACAAGACGACCACCGTGGAATTCCTGCCGGGCCACGGCGACCTGCTCGTGATGAGGGGACGCACGAACGCAGAGTGGCAGCACTGGGTGCCAAAGACGGCGAAGCAGGTCGGGGAACGCATAAATCTCACGTTCAGGTGCGGGGGTGCGCGATGACCCTAGAGGACTCGCTGCGGCTGCTCATGCCCGAGGGGGAACTAGGAGATGTAGTGCATGCGGAGATTTTGGCATGCGCCAAGAACGGCCTGATACGAATCGCAGAGGACGGCACGCTTGTCCTGACCGACGAGGGCAGGAGAAGGGCCGAGAAGGCGGGCGAGGAAGGGCAATGAGCGCAGGATCGGGGGAGGGCGCAAAGCCAGGCCAATCGGCACCAACCAGCAGGCTCGCAATGTTGCTGACAGTGGCGAAACGCCCAAGGGCGTCGTGCGGGGATGACCTCCCGCACCTGATGACGGACGCAAGTCCGCACGGCCAGGTCTTAGGAGGTAGACATTCCATGTCTACAACAATCATTGATTCGCCAGCAGTTCCACTCTGGAAGCAGAAGCACGAGGAGTCGCAGCGCCGCTCAGCCGCAGCTCGCAAGGCGGCGGAAACACGCGAGAGACGCAGGCGCGAGGAGCGCGAGTACGAGAGGTCGCAGGAGAACAAGCTCGCTTGGACCTACGAGAGCACGCTCACCCTTGAGCAGCGCCAGGAACTTGAGTTGAGCCTGATGCAGGCGTAGGCCCACTACAACCGCAAGGCGAAGCAGTTTGCCGACGACCAGCGGCAAATGATTGCGTCCGTCCTCAAGACGGCAGCGATCAAGTACGGCTGGAACCAAGTGAAGGCTGCCACGACGCTGGGGGGCTCATCCGGCGCTCCGGAGAGTGTGTACAACGAGGAGCAGCACATCGACCTCGCTGAGGTCCTTGACTCGTTCCTGCACGACGACGAGAACCACCCAGAGTTCAAGGACGTTGACGAGGTCTTCGACCGCGACGTGCCCGAACTGAGGCGCGATGAGCGCACCGACACGTTCCCGGAGGGGCTTGAGTGCGAGGACTGCGGCAAGGCGATCCGCGGGAACGACGACCGCGTGCCGGGTCATTCGGCGACGGGCGTACTCTGTCCCGCTTGCGCTGACGCCACAGGCGGGGCGGAAGGGAAGACAGTCACGAACGACTAGCAGACCGAAACCTAGCCCGAGACGGGCGACGGTCGCACGGTGAATCCGTGCCTGACGAGGTCGGAATTCAAGATGGACACGATTCAACGAGTGAGGCGCAAACGCAGTATTAAGGTACGTACGGCTTGATCACCGTGCCCAATCCCTCCAAGGTTGGAATTCTAGGGGCAGCGACCCTTCAACCCGCTGCCCCGTTTCGAAGGTTGAAGACAATGGACACACAACAGAACCAGCCGGCCCTGAGCCAACGCGGACAAATCCTCGTGCGCCTCAGGCTCACCTCCAAGACGCGGCGCGACAGGCAGGGAAGAGGGCAGCAGTGCTACATCTTCGTTCAGGTCGGGGAACGAAAGGGGCTACGTAGGGGGGAATCGGCATGAGCAACAACAAACCACCGGCGTATCAACACTACGCGAAAGATTTCATCGCGGGGACGAGCGACATGTCCTGCGCGGAAGTCGGCGCTTACATCCGGCTGCTTGATCACGCGTGGGATTCCGATCCCATCGCCACACTACCGGACGACGATACCAAACTCCGCCGACTATCCGGCGCGGATCCCGAGGAATGGACTGCCATCAAGAAAGCAGTCCTCGTCAAGTTTGAGAAGGTCGATGAGCTACCCGGCCGCTTGGTGAATCGCAGGCTGCGGTTGCTCTACGAAGAGCGCGAAGAATTCGTCCAGACCGCATCCGAGCGCGGAAGGAAGGGCGCCGCCGCCCGGTGGGCTAAGAATGAAGACAATGCTTAATTCATGCTTAAGGAGTGCCTCAGTCCGTGCTCAGCTCATGCTTGCAGATGGCTCTGCATACTGCAGTCTTCAGTCTGCATACTCCATACTGCATCCTTCGGCTTTCACTCTTCGGTCTGCGTGTGCGGCGCACATACAAACCAAATGCAAGAACCCCACAACTCTGTTAGCAACCCCGAGGAACTATGAACTTTAAGATGGCAAGACCGTGGAAGGGATTCAAGGGTCAACAGCCCAAGCCCGAAGAGTCCACTGCGCCCGGCAAACCCATCGCCGATTCCTCCGCCGAAAAGCCGACCGGGTTCACCGGCATCCGCAACTGGAACGAGTCCGTCGCGGGCATCAGCGCCGAGCGCCTGCGCAACTGCATCATCTACCAGCTGGACGTGAAGAAGGACCCGTGGTGGGCGAAGAACCTCACCCGCGGTCTGGTTCGCCGCGAGAAGATTGCGCTCAAGCTGGACGAAGAGACGCCCGAGGACTACGTCTGGACGCCGGACCCGTTGATGGGCCCATTCACGGTCGACCTTGGCGACGGGGAGAAGTACACGGGTCGGCGCGTCCTGCGCGACCCAAAGACCCCGGAAGAGCGCCAGTTCCTCCGGTCGCTGAACGGCGGCCAATTGGTCGATGCCGTCGTCAAGCGGCTCGTCAACAAAGCCTGCGCCAAATGCCAAGGCTCCGGCTACGTCGAACGGAGCGACTACCCCGATGACCCGATGGCTTATCGGCTCACTTCAACCTACGAATGCGAGTGTGTCCATGAATAACCTATGCGAACGAGCTGTGCTCAAGAAACACGCTGACGCGACCATCCTCTGCGGCAGACCGGCGACCCATCAAGTCGATGGCGCCCCCTACCGGTGGCTTTGCGACGACCACCATGACGACCATGTCGAGCTGCGAGCGCTCGACGAGAACATCCGAAACGGCACGGACACCGAAGAGGCGTTCACCCTGCGGATGAACGCAAGGCTGCGCAAGCGTGTCGCGGAACTCGGGTCATGATCGTCCAAGGTTGAGAACTTTGACGAGCGTGCTCGGACCGCCGAATCAGTCGTTTTGCACCACATAGGAGGAAAAGCAATGATCAACGAACAAGACAAGCGCATCAGGGAGGCCGAGACGGGGAGGAAGGAGCCGCAGGAGAAGTGCCTGTGCTACGTGTCGTTCGCGGCCGGAGGCGAGTGGCTCGGCGGCGCATATGTGGAGCTGGACCACGAAGAGCACCTCGACCCGAAGGTGCGGATGGCGGAGCTGGGGCTGAACCCCGGCGGCGAGGCGCTCTGCATCCCCGTGCCGCTCGGCCGCCTGCCAATTGACAGGAAGTGGTGGAACCGGCTGATCGTCGACCCCAAGGAGCTCGCCGAGGCGGACCAAGGCGAGGTCGCCAGCCTGGAGGATTGCTACGAGAGGTTCCCGGGCAGCGCGGTGGGCTTCGAGGCGCGCATCAAGGACGGGAGGATCGGTCGCACGCGCGAGGAGCGCAACAGGCCGGACCCGGGCAAGGCAAACTAAGGAGTGGCTCCCTGTCACTCATTCACATTGCCCCGTTGAGCATTCGCGCAGATCGCTTTCTGTAATGCCTTTCGGGTAGCAATCCAGCGAGGTGTGGAATATCTGGTTGAAACTAAAGGAACTATCTGAAACATTTCAGCTCGAAACTAGGGGAACTGGGCTAGAATCAAAGCAAGGTCGGCTGCGATGAGAGACACAGTTTGTGGACAGAAAAGGGTCAATCCTGCGACAGATCAACTAGCCGCAATCTCTAGGCTTTTTTCGTCGAGCGTCGTTCACGAAATGGCCCGGAAAGGCAGATCTCCTCTGTTTGCACGGCTGGTAACCCAATCGCAAGTGCTCCGCTCGATGTCGTTATCTGGGCGCGTCTATACGGTCTTCGAGGCCGCATTTTCATTATTGAAGCGCGAGGGTTACAGACACGAGTACATCTACAAAGCCGCCCTCACCCACAAGATACTGCTCGGGAAGCATTCGCTCCAGACCGCATCAATGATCAACGAATTTCGGGTGGGAGATTGCAAAGCCGACATTGCAATTCTGAATGGAACCGCGACTGTGTACGAGGTGAAATCGGAACGCGACTCCCTCACCAGACTAGAGCGCCAGATCGCAGCATATGCCACCGTGTTTGCAAAAGTCTATGTCATAGCAGCGGAAAGCCACATCCGTGCCGTAGCTAACACCGTCCCGGATTCTGTGGGGATCCTTTGTCTCAACAGCCGTCATCAGATTTCGACCTTGCGGGACGCCGCCGACCGGCCCGAGAGTACATCGCCTGGCGCGATCTTCGATGCGATTCGGGCGGAAGAAGCGCGCATGATCCTTTCCTCCTTCGGCGTCTCAATCCATCGTGTGCCAAATACCGAGCTGCACGCAGTCTTACGCGAGGCGTTTGTGAAGCTCGACCCGGTCCAAGCGCATGAAGGAATGGTTCGCGTCTTGAAACGCACGCGCAATCTGCTACCGCTTTCAGCTCTGGTTGATCAGCTTCCCCCTTCTCTTCAAACTGCAGCTCTGTCGGTTCCATTGCGTAAAGTGGATCATCAGCGCCTAGTTGCCGCGGTGAATACACCTTTGATGGATGCCATGGGTTGGGCCTGAAGGAATGTATCATCCTTATTTTCGCGGAAAGCAATTCGAGCTCCTGTGCGTTCGGGAAATGGCTCCGATTTTCAAGGAGGCCGGTTTTCGCCCAATCATTGAGCCCGTCAGAGACGTCCTCGGCGGCCTGAATCGGGCACTTGATGCCATGGGGGAAGTCGATGGCCGCGCCATCGTCATCGTTAATCCACACCTCGGCGATTTGTCTGATTCTGGAGCCCCACTCAGCGATTTGCTTAAGGAAAAATACCTGGATCTACCCGGCATTTCAGCTGGGATACTTCTGAAGCACGATACGACTACCCCTGGGGCGTTGAGGTGTTATCGAGATCACGAGTCTCATTCACCCGTTCTGATCCACGCGGGGTTCGGAGAAGCAAAGATACTGGCCGAAGGATTGGGCAGGCAAACCAAAGATCAGTGCCACGTTTTTGTCGACCGATATTGCGGAAAGCTCTATCAGAAACACTTCACGGGCGGGCATAGAATTCTGCTTAGAGATGGGTTTCAGCGCAAACGCAATCGAGATTACGAACTGCTTGAGCCGTTCTCCGATCTTCACGCCACTTTCCAAGACGAAGGCATGGATGGATTCGGAGATTTCCTGATCGTCGGTGATGACTACAGCGAGACTGGTGGACCAGCGTATGCCATCGCAATCCATTTGACGTTCATTGATCCCGACAAGGACAATTCGATGTGGATCTATCACTTCGTTTCCGAACGGCAGGACACGCCCAAAGACCCGGCGGGCAAATTCGCCGAAGCGCTTGCGAAGATGATGAGAGTCCTGAATAGGCCAAACTCGAAGGTCCTCGAGACCGGTGCAGTCAAGGAATTCAGGGCGCTTCACAGGCAAGGGCACTTCCCTGGCCTCGGTCACGTGAAGAAGCTTTCGATGAATCACCACATCGAGACCTTGGCTGACTACTTCCAGAAGACGGCATAATTCACGATGAATTGCTGCGCCGAATGCTTTGGCGATCGCGGCTTAGGCCGGAATATTATTCCCATTCGTTCAACTGCGACAGGACAGTGTTCTTACTGCGGAACTGACAATGTCGCTCTGATAGCACCAAGAGAGCTTGCCGAGTATTTTGAGCTGCTGGTGAGCGCATATCGTCAAGACCCCACGGGCAAGCTCCTTGTTCAATGGTTCCGCGAGGACTGGGCGATGTTCCAGCACCCGAGGATGGATGATCCCCGGGCCAAGGATCTCCTTGCCGAGATCCTGAATGATGGAGAGATCGTCCGGCAGCAATTCGTGCCTGCAAGCGATCCTACGATCGACCGTCTGAGTGAATGGGAAAATCTGCGGGATGAATTGATGTATCACAATCGCTATTTTCCCGCAGCCACTATTGACCTGGACCGCCTGGAATCGCTCTTGTCGCCCCTCACCCTCGATGGTGATGAAGTTCCGACTCAATGGTATCGAGCACGTATTCAGACAAGTGATACGCTTTTTACGGTAGGCGAAATGGGCGCTCCTCCCAAACGGACCGCCTCGCACGGGCGGGCTAACCCGGCGGGCATTCCGTATCTGTATCTGGGGTCAAGTCCGGTAGCAGCCATATCTGAAATTCGTCCACACACGGGTGAGCGGGCATGTGTCGCAGATTTCACAACACCACCCAACCTGAAACTCATTGATTTACGAAATCCTCGAAAAATGGTGTCTCCGTTCCTGCTGGAAGATGCCAGTGATATTGGAAGGATGCGAAACGACCTGCCCTTTCTGGAGCGGTTGGGTGCTGAACTGACTCGGCCAGTTGTTCCACAGTCCGCCGCTATTGATTACACCCCAAGCCAATATCTTTGCGAGTTCATAAAGAACTGCGGGTATCAAGGCGTCATTTATCGAAGTTCAGTTAGCGATGGAATAAACTTGGCTCTATTCGATCCTGCACTCGCACTTTGCGGAACCGTTACTCAATATCGCGTCACTCGCGTGCGCGTAGATATCAACTCCGGAGCTTAAGTCGATTTCTGAGCGTCAAGGCACTCCGCTTCGCCCATCGGTTCGATGATCGTGTCTCGAAAGCTCGGACTGCATCACCCGATGGCATATCGATGTTCGCCGGGGACTGGCTGGAGGCTCATCGGCCCGAGCCACGCTTTCGAATGTCACCCGAGACGAATGCCGTTCCGGAATCCGAACAAACGATCCATAGGAGGTG
>Ga0187879_10003415_pt1 | contig 10707 bp, 9 predicted proteins | sample June2016WEW_19_1_FD_132423 | JGI IMG/M metagenome (GOLD analysis project Ga0187879, IMG submission 132423) | Peatland microbial communities from SPRUCE experiment site at the Marcell Experimental Forest, Minnesota, USA - June2016WEW_19_10 | ecosystem: Environmental > Terrestrial > Soil >... | reverse complement strand
TTCCTCGACCGGCTGGATGCGCGGCTGACCGAACTCGGCATCACGGTGAAGCGCTACATGAAACCCACGGTTGCCAAACCGGCGCCGTTGCCGTTACGGCAACAGATCGTGGGCGAGGTTAATGTCGTCATCGAAGGACTGGCTGACTGAGGCTCCTGCACGTCGTGCTGTACGCATGACCTTGCGGATCTCGAAGCCAGCGGAATTCCTTCGGTCGGTGTTGCTACCACCGAGTTCATCGATGCCGCTGCCGTGCAATCGAAGGGTCTGGGCACCGACCCGGCCTATGTATTCGTGCCGCATCCGGTGCAGGATCGCACCGATGAGGAACTGCAGAAACTGGCCGACGATCATCTCGAGGCGATTCTGGCATTGTTGGTGAAGCAGGTCTGAAATAATTTGGTCGTACCTGCAACGGTTTGTGCGCGCGGCGCGGTCCCATTGTTCGCCCTCCCATTGTTCACTGAGGACGCGGAGATTTTGGAGGACGCGGAGGTCAATTTCGCCGCGTTGCCGATCATCTCCGCGTCCTCGAGGTTATCTCAGGAGCTGCCGTAGGCACGAAACCTGTCCCAGGACAATCCGGACCTGAAACGAATCTATTCGGCGATTGCACTTATCCGATCACGTCCTGCGCAGACCGCACGACGTGACGCAGATCGCCGGTGCGGCGCGTGACGCCAATGCGGTCGAGATACTCCAGCAGGATTATCGTCAGATTGCGGCCGATGCCCGAGCGCTTGTTGAACTCAGCAGCAGTGAATCCCGCCTCTTCCGATTGCTCCGCCAGCTCCCCGGCAAGTTCGCCAAGAGCGGCAATCGTTTCCGGCAGGAAAAACCGATTATGCGCCACACCCACCAAACGCCCAAACCGTTCGAGACGTTGCAGCAACGCTTCCATGTCCTCCGGCGTTGTCCCCATCTCCATTGCCAGTTCGCGTACTCGGGGCGGCCGTAAATCCGCGGCTGACAAGGCTGTCCTGATCCGCGGCCACGCGGCCTCATCCAGCGGCGCCAGGACCGGATGATGATCGGGCAATCGCCAGGCGAGCCCATCCCGCACGACGTCGCCCCGTGCCCGCGATACCTCCAGCACCGCCTCGGCGACATTTGGCGGCACCGCACCGGCCGCGCGAAGCAATTCCGCTTTGCCGGGGCCCATCTGGTCCTGATGAGCCGCATGCCAGTTGGTCAAAAACGTTGTCAGATTGCGCCCGACGCGGCTGATCGTCGCCGCTGAAACCACCACCGGCGCTATGTCGGATCCTATGCGGATCGCATCGGAAGACATTCCTGATACGAAATAAACCGGCAGATTACGCGCCAGCATGAAGTGGCGCTGATCGACCCAGCCTTCTGCCGCCAGTAATGCCTGGAATGCGGCCGCTGGCTCAGGGATCGCATGTGCTGCAAGCGAGGCCGCGCGTTGTTCTCGCCGCACCCGGCGATCGGGAGAAAACGGATCGATGATATGACCGCCGGCCACCACCCGTCCGCTCGAATCATCGCGCACCACAAGGCGGTCGCCATACAGGCAGGCACCTGGGCGGTCGAGCGCTATCGTAACAAAACCGGTTTCGCCTGGTGCCAGATCGCGTGATTTATGCATCAACACGCGACCGGTCATGCTGGTGGCACCGAAATGAATATGGGCGCGGGAGGCGTGGCGGGCGCCGCGGTCCTCGACCGCGCGAACCAAGGCGTCGATCCGTTGCGTGGGCGCATGCAATGACGGATCGATCAGCCAGTCACCGCGTTTCAGCCTGGTGCGCTCGACCCGCGGCCCGGAGATCGCCAGCGCACAGCGATCGCCAGCCCGCGCCGAAGTGGCAACCTCATTGTGCACCTGAATGCCGCGCACCCGCGCCGCCAACCGGGACGGCGACAACAGCAGCCGATCGCCGACCGTAACGACGCCCGAGGCGACGGTCCCGGTGACCACGAGGCCGGCTCCGGCTGGCGAAAAACTGCGGTCGATGGCGAGGCGAAACCCGCCGGACACGTCGCGTGCCCGATGTGCCGCCGCTTTGGCCTCGATGCTGGCGAGCACCGAAGGGATGCCGTCCAAAGTGACGCTCGACGCCTCCAGCACCGGTGCGCTGGCATAGCCGGCACTGTCGAGCACATCGCGCACCGCCTGGCGCGCCGCGTACCGGCGGGCCACGTCGACCCGGTCGATCTTGCTGAGCACAGCAGTGACATCGGCGATTCCGGTCAGGCCAAGGATTGACAGATGCTCGCGGGTTTGCGGCATCGGGCCGTCGTCGGCCGCGACCACCAGCAGCACGGTGTCGATCGACAGCACACCCGCGAGCATGTTGGCCAGAAATCGTTCATGCCCAGGAACGTCGACGAAACCGACGAGAGCACCGGATGGAAGCCGGAGGTGCGCGAAGCCGAGATCGATCGTCATGCCGCGCTTTTTCTCTTCCGGCAGACGGTCTGGGTCGGTGCCGGTCAGCGCGCGGATCAGCGCGGTCTTACCGTGATCGACATGTCCGGCCAGAGCGATGATCATGGCCCACTTACGTCCTGAGTTTAACTCTCCTCATGCAGCGAACTCACCGGCGTCACAAGCCGCACAACTCAATCGCCAACCTCGATGACAGCGTCCACGGCAAAGGCGCCTTCGCCCTCCGGCATGGCGAAAACCGGGTTGATATCGATCGATTGCAGCCGTGGACCAGCGGCGGCGGCAAATGCGGACAGCCGGGACAAGGTCTCGGCCAGGGCCTTCACGTCGGCTTTCTTGCGGCCGCGCGCGCCAAGCAACAACGGTGCGCCCTTGATCGAACGGATCATCGTTTCGGCCACATCGGCACCGAATGGGCAGCGGCGGAATACCACGTCCTTCAGAACCTCAACGAAGATACCGCCGAGACCGAACATCGCCATTGGCCCGAATACCGGATCGCGGTGAATGCCCAATATGCACTCGACGCCGCCCTTGAGTTGTTTGGCAACCAGCACGCCATCGAGCTTCGCTGTCGGTGCCGCCGTCTTCGCCCGATCGAGCAACAACGCAAAGCCCTCCCGCACCGCATTGGCATCGATCACATCCAGCAGCACGCCGCCGATTTCGGATTTGTGCACGATGTCGGGCGACAGGATTTTCATCACAACCGGATAACCAAATCCCTCCGCTGCAGCGACCGCCTGCTCCACCGTGGCGCATTCCGCCTCCGGAGCCGATTGAATGCCGGCGCCAGCCAGTAAACGTTTCGCTTCGGCCTCGGACGGGTTTTTCGCCGGCAAGCGTACCGCCGGCACGGTTGGCGCCGGCGCTGCGGCGGCGGCGGCAAAGGCGGCGCCATAGCGGCCCATGGCTTCGATGGCGACCACCGCGCGGGTCGGATCCTCATGCACGACCCAGCCGTCGGCTTCCAGTTCATCACGCCGCTCCGGTGGCGTAATGACGGACAACACGTAGAGCCGGTCTGGGTTTTCCGTTTTCACGGCATTCAGCTGCTCGCGGATCGACGGCCAGCGGCGCGATGACGCGGTCATGCTGAAAAAACCCAGTACCGAGGAATAGCCGCCGTCCTGCACCATGGCTTCGGTAAAGGTCTTGACCAAGGTGACGTCGTTCGACACCTGCGCGGTGGCGTCCACCGGATTGCGCGGCGCGCAGAACGGCACCAGATCGCGCAACTTTTTCTGCGTCGCCAACGGCATTTCCGGCATCGCGAGGCCGACGCTCTCGGCCACGTCGGAAATCAGCACGCCGGCGCCGCCGGATACCGTGATCACGCCAAGCGTATTGCGCGCCGGATAGATTTTCCGCGTTGCAGTATGCGCAATGTCGAGCATTTCTTCGGAATTGCGGGCGCGATGAACGCCGAACTCGGCCATCACTGCTTCAGTGACCGCATCATCGCCGGCAATCGAGGCGGTGTGCGATTTCGCGGCCTTGGTGCCGAGTTCGCTGCGCCCAACCTTTTGCATAACGATGGGTTTCTTCGCGGCGCGGGCGGCTTCCAACGCGGCAATCAGGCCAGCGGATTCGCGAATACCCTCGGCGTAGACTGCGATCACGTCGACCTCGGGGCTTTCCGCCAGCCAGCCGATACATTCTCCAACCGTAACATCAGCCTCATTGCCGGTCATGACGCAAAGCGACGCGCCGATGCCGCGGTTGCGTGCCAGCGTGTAGAGATGCGTGCCGTACGCACCGGACTGGCTGGCGATGCCGATGCGGCCCGGCACCGGCCAACCGCTGTCGAACGATGAGGAAAATGTCGCGTAGTACGCTCGTCGGGCGTCGAACACGCCCAGACAGTTGGGGCCGAGGATGCGCATCCCGTACGACCGAGCCGTGGCGACCATTTTCGCCTGCGCCACTTCGCCGGACTCGTCCATCTCGGCGAAGCCGGCGGTGAACATGACGATGGCTTTGACGCCGCGTTTGCCGAGATCTTCGACCGCGGGGGCAGCGACTTCTGCGGCGACGGCAACGATGGCGACGTCCGGCGTTTCCGGCAGATCGGCAATCGAGGGGTAGGCTTTCAGCCCCTGGACCTCGGCCCGGTTCGGATTGATCGGATAGAGCCCGCCCTGGAATCCCTGCGCGCGCATATAGGCAATCGGCCGACCGGAAATCCTGGTGGGATCGGATGATGCGCCAAGCACTGCGACCGACCGTGGCGCCAACAACGGCGTAAGGCCGGAAAAGCGGGACCCGATTGAGGTAGACATGACGTAACCTTTCCCAACGTTTTGCACTGAGCCTGCCGGCCATGCGTTGAGATCAGTCTGGCGCCACTGTCTCCGAACGGCAACCCGGTCAGAGCGATCGCCTGCATCGACGTAGGGCAAGGGCTTCGCACTTGAACCCACCAGGAGGCCCATCGATCCGCTTCGCGGCTCGATCCTGGACCTCCAGCAAAGGGCGAGGCCCTTTGCAATCTGTCCATTGGCAGTGTCTCTGAGGAGGGCCGACTGTGACCTCGCAAGGTCCGTGTCGGCCCTCTCCCAGCAACCACCAAAATGAACGGTTCCAAGGGCCACTGCCCTTGGCAGGGATCCAAGGGGCAGCGCCGCTTGCTGGGGTCCGGGGTGAAACCCCGCCACCAGGTCAGTTCAGGCGGCTGCCCCGTTCGCCGTCGCTATTGGCGGCGCCTCATGTCCGCCGGCGCAACCGACGCTGTCGCAACGCTGTTGCGGCACAGGTAGGTCGCGCGAATAACCCCTGCGTCTCGCACGTTGAGGCTCTCCAGCACCGCGGTCCGGCGGTTGAAGATCTGACATTGCTGCGCCGCCGTGTCATTGGCGGTCGTCAGTTCGCCCGGCGGATTGGCACGGAAGTCAAGCAAGACCGAATCAGGGTTGGAGGCCACGAATTCGACGCCGTTGCTGGACTGGCATCCGGCAAGGGCACCAGCCATGAGCATCAGACATATCCGGGCGGCGGTCCGCATCAAACGACGTCCTTCCCAAAATCGGCCGGAATCAGGGCGCTCCGGCAATGCATGAACGATGAGTAACCGTATCCGCTCCGCTCGCCACTGGCAAGAAAAACGACTTCTCGGCATGTTATGCCACACCATATTGCGGGAGTATGTCATGCGGTCGCCACAGTCCGCACCGCACCTTGGGCCTCCCCGGCGAGCCCGCGCCACTTTACCGGACGTGGTGCGGTCTGCTTTACCGCCGTGCTATAGTCACCTGTCGCTGCCTCCTGCCTGGCCATCCGGCGGCGACCCAATTGAGCGGTGCCTCTCATGATGATGCCTGAAGACGATCCCGTCGACCTTGAGCCCCTGGGGGATTTCCTGGACTCTGCGCGTGCGCCGGAAGCCTGCATGGACCTGTCCGAGCTCGACGGCTTCCTGGCGGGCCTTGCGGTGGGGCCCGATCCGGTCGCGCCGGATGAGTGGCTGCCGATGGTCTGGGACGACGAAGACCCCGAATTCGAGGATCAGGCCGAAGCCGACCTCATCCTGGGCACCATGTTCGCCCGTTTCAACGAAATCACCGACGGGCTGGACAATGCGGACCCCGGCTACGACCCGGTTTATTGGCAGGATGCCACCGGCCGCACGGTGGTCGAGGACTGGTCCGTCGGCTTCATGCGCGCGGTCGGCATGCGGCGCGAAGCCTGGGAGGGGGTTCTGGAAACCGCCGAGGGCGCCAAACTGTTCATCCCCATTGTCGCCGTTGCCAGCCTCAGCAGTCCCGACATCGAACCTGAGGATATCGGTATCTCCACCCCCGACATGGATGAGTTGCTGGCGCATGCCGATACGGTACTGGCGGCTTGCGTGGTCGGGCTGCACGGATTCTGGCGGGAGCGATCGTCGACCACCCGGCCTCGGCTGATCATTCCGGCGTCGCGGACGCGGAAGCCACACTGATCGAGTGCGCGCGCCGGCCGATCGTCCGCGGCACGTTTCGCATCTGTGACGTACCGATTTGTCGCTGAGGCACAGGCCAACCCAGTGTCAGATACCGCAATCGCGCGATGACGATGAAACGTTGTGCGCGCGGCACAAAGCGCTGTGTCTCGTCGATTGCCACGATGTCAGAGAGTGTTTGATGCAATAGTTGCGCGGCCGTCCAGCAACCTCGATCGATAATTATGCTTCGGTATCAATCATGCCTGCCGGTCGTTGCGTGATGGCCCGCCTCCTCCTTTACCAATTGTAATCCCCTGCGATTGTTTCCCAAACACCACGGTCCGGTTCTTCCGGGGCGGCCGATGCGGCGCGCTGCTGATTCGGAGGAGCTGGATAAGCCCGACCATGACCTTGAAAGAGAGTTTCCACCGCCCAGTTGTTAAGTCGATTGTCTCATACCATCGTATTTTAACTCCGATGCTCGACGTTCTGGTCACCTTGTGACTTGTTCAGGACGGGATAATACGTCGAGACATCGGCCCTTGCCTCGCTGGTCAGGCGTACCGGATTCACCCCTGACATACCATGCGGCCAAGCCGCACATTCACTCGTATGTAATCTGTCTGTAACTTCAACCAACGGTAGAATCCCAGTGGACTTTCACGCGGTGCACTGACTAAGAGTCCGAGGCCTTAATTTTAGCCAGCTAAGGATCCAGGGTCCTTCGCTGGGTATCTGTGTCACTGGGGACGAGCATGCATACGTTGAGCAAAAGTTGGTTGCACCTGTCGGATGGTTCGGTCGATTTCAGTGATTGGGACCAGTCCGATACAGCGCCCGTCAATGCAGGCGCCGGGCCGACCCCGCGGGGACCGTTCGCCGCTCCAAACCTCACTTTCAGCCCTATGTCAGACGGCTCGTCAGGCGCCGCAGCAGACACCGCTTTGGGCGCCGCAGCGGATGACACTCCGGGCTCCGCATTGGAACAAACCGCAGCGATCGGCGACCTGGGGACCATCACCAGCCTGGCCAGGGGCTCGGGCAGCGCCGCGTCGGGCAGTTCGACCACAACCGGGGCTGCACTCGCCCCAACCATGGTCTCGACCACGGGTTCCGGTCTCGTTATCAATCTGCTGTGGGATTCCAGCGTCAGTTCGGCACCGGCGGGTTTCACAGCCGACATGATTGCGGCGGCACAATATCTGGAGAGTCAGATTACCACCGCCGCCACTGTCAACCTCGACGTCGGATACGATGAGGTTGACGGCAGTGCACTGGAGAGCGGCGCGCTTGCCGAAAGCGAGTCGAACATCCAAAGCGTCAGCTATGCCTCGCTGGTTTCGGCGCTGAAGGCATCGGCTTCGACCGATGCAACCGACGCGAGCCTGCTGGCGTCGTTGCCGGCGACCAGTCCGGTCAGCGGCACTTACTGGGTCACGACCGCGCAGGCGAAAGCACTGGGATTGGCGGCTGCGAACGGAACCGGGCTGGATGGCGCACTCGGGTTCGGCGTCTCGTCCGAGTTCACTTACGGCGACACCAATTCCAGCGGCACGGTCGCCGGCGGGACCTACGACTTTTTCGCCACAGCGCTGCATGAGATGACGGAAACCATGGGGCGCCTGTTGCTGGTAGGCGAAAGCGTCGGCGGCGGTGCGGGATATTCGCTGCTCGACCTGATGCATTTCTCCGGCACCGGCACGCGCGACTTTACCCAGTCCACGCCAGGTTATTTTTCGATCAATGGCGGTGCCACCGATCTCGGTAACTTCAACACCATCGCCGGAGGCGACGCCGGGGACTGGGCTTCCTCGGTGACCGACAACTCGTTCGATGCCTATGCCACATCGGGCGTGCTGGAGCCGGTCACCGCCAACGACCTGACCGAAATGGACGCAATCGGTTGGAACCTGAACGGGGCGGGGTCGGCTCCGCCACCACCGCCTCCGCCGCCGTCGGCGCCAACGGTGACGGACCAAACGGCGACGCAGACCTGGACCGAAGGCCAGGCCATTGGTTTGAAGCTCCCCGCCAACACGTTCACCGATCCGCAAGGCGAGACGCTGAGCTATACCGCCAGCCAGGCCAATGGTGAGGCGCTGCCGAGCTGGCTGACGTTCAATGCGGCGACCGAGACGTTCAGCGGGACCGCGCCCTTGAGTACGCAGAACCTGAGCCTGAAGGTGACGGCGACCGATACCAGCGGTCTTTCGGCGCTGGAGACCTTCACGGCGAACGTGGTGGCCGCGGCGCCCAAGCCGGGGATTACGGTTACCGACCCAACGCCGAACCAGACCTGGACCGATGGGCAGACCGTCAACCTTGTGCTGCCGGGCAATACGTTTACCGACGCTCTGGGTTTGAAGATGACGTTTGCGGCGTACCAGGTGGGTGGGACGAACGTGACCTCCTGGCTGCACTTCAACAGCGCGACTGACACGTTTTCCGGGAAGGTGCCGGTCAATGAGAAAGGCTCGGCCCAGTTGGAGGTGATCGCGCAGGACGCCGATCGCGCGATGGCCACGGACTTGTTCACAGTGACGTTTGCGCCCGCGGGCGCGGCCCATCCCGGCGCGACACTGGTGAGCGTGGCTGCGGCCTCGAGTGCGCCCGGGCCGTATGGCGACGGGCCGTTCTTTCCTGCAGGTGCGGCAGGGGCAGCGCTGGGGCAGGGGTGAGGCCAAAGACGCTTCGAATGCGGCCCGTGCTGCGCAAATCAAGAGAAGCACAGCGGCGGGCCGACTTATCATATCACCGCGTTATCCGGTGTTGACCGGGATCACGGGCGGAGGCGCGGCCAGATTCAGCGAGGTTGCGGGAAACACTTTGGCAATCACCAGATGAACGGCACCAACCGATACGACACCTTGTTTTGATACTCTGAATAGCCCGCCAGATTGTTCGCCAGGAATTTCTCCTCGTCGACGAGCCGCCATATTAGCGCAGGCATCATCAAGACAATCATGAACAGCGCCCACAAAGAGCCAAGTGAGAGAGGCACGCCGACGAGAAAGAAAAAAGCTCCCATATACATTGGATGACGCACCAAGGCGTAAAGTCCTGTCGTTATAACTTTCTGTTCTGGAGCGAGTTCGATAGTTGAGGAGGCAAAGCTGTTTTGTTTAAACACAAAAAATATTATGAGCATTCCGAAAAGAACAAGAGCATCACCAACGAACGGCACATATCGTGGCACTGGCGACCAGGCAAAGCGATGATCCAGCGCAGAGACAGCCAATAACGCGACAAAGCCTGTCGCTGTAATGGTTTGTATGATTTTTTGACTCGTCTCCTTCTCGGAAATTGGACCTCCTTGCGTCCGCCGCTCCAACAGCTTCGGGTCGTTTTTCATCAGATATACAGTGGTCGCCAACCCTGACCCGCCGAACACGGCCAGGAATGTCCACGCCTGCCAATAGTTGAGCGTCCAGGCAGGGACGAAGAGCATAGCCGCCATGGCGAGGAGCAAGAACAGAAGGCCGCCCAATGCTTTTTTGTTCAGGTCTTTCATCTCGCGGTGGTAGCACTGCAAGCAGAGCAACACGAGCAGTCGCGCCCTCTCGTAACGACCAGGCTCAGAATTTACGGAAGGGAACCATCCAGGCGATCATTACCAATGCGTGTACGGTACAAGCCGCCGCGGCGGCCGATGAGGGCCGCCGCGGCTATTGTTACACTCTGTGCTGATTCGTTTGAATCAATTCGTTAGGTCACGCGACGGGTTGCGTGGCCGCGTGCATACGCGTCTTCAAACCAGCAAACTCCGGCTCGGGAACCAGTTTCGCCGTCCTCGCGGCGTTGAGCGCCGCCCTTTCGTAGTCGGCATCCTTCGGCGAGGGGTTGGATACGCCGAGCGTAATTGGATAAGTATGCAGGACCTTGCCAGCCTTATCCATCACGTCAACCTTGCGTTCCGTCATAAGTATTCCTTCACATAGGAAATGAAATAGGCGCGCCGGCCATATGATTACTCGCCGGCAGCCAAACCGCGGAACAACTATTATTATGTCCCACTGGTTCTGGTCTCTGGAGGGTGGTGACGTGCGCCAGGAATTACAATCAGAAACCTGCAACATGTCTTGAAGGCAACGTACACACCATGAAGGCGGCACCCGGCGCCGCGAACTCAGTTGATAAATCTCCCGAGGTTTCGGCCACAAGTTCAAGCAGTTGGGTTGACCATCCGCTATTATGCCGCCCGATGTGACGATCCCGTGACACTGTTCCTGTCCATGCAGCGATCATCCGCGATCGGACACTGAGTTCCTCGCGCCCTGGTCGGCTTGATGGGCAGGCGACCCTCGAACCGTCCCCGACCGGCCAGGTCGTCGCGCTATCCGCCGCCCACCAACTCCGCCATCGCCCGCAGCCG
>Ga0187879_10003413_pt1 | contig 10710 bp, 10 predicted proteins | sample June2016WEW_19_1_FD_132423 | JGI IMG/M metagenome (GOLD analysis project Ga0187879, IMG submission 132423) | Peatland microbial communities from SPRUCE experiment site at the Marcell Experimental Forest, Minnesota, USA - June2016WEW_19_10 | ecosystem: Environmental > Terrestrial > Soil >... | reverse complement strand
GCTGCGGGCCACGCTGGCGTGCTCGGCGCGGTCATGGCGCTTTGATGACACCAGATGGCAGGATGCGCGCCGCGCTGGCGCCGAAATCCTCTGCTGACAGCCGGGAGGCGAACGCGACGCCGCCTCCGCCGGGCACCGGCTGGCCTTGGCCGGTGAACTGGATGGGATAGAGGCGGGCGCGCTTGAATCGGCCAGCAGATGTCAGCGTCACGCGGAGGATGACGCTCATGTCGAGGTCGCCCTCGGTGGAGAAGTCACCGTAGCTGGCGAAGTTGCCGAGGCTGTAGGCGATGAGGTGGTGCTTGTAGAACTGCAGGCCCCTGAGCACGTGCGGGCCGCTGGCGATCACCAGGCTGGCGCCGGAGTCGATCGCCATGTGGGCGAACGCCTCGGCGTTACCGCGGTCCTCGCCGAGGTAATACTCTTCCTGGCCGGTCACGTGGTCGGCGTCAGAGCCCTCGGCACCGGCATGCATGTAGACGACGACAACGTCTGCCTCCCGGCCCGCTTGCTTGATGAGTGCCCGCGCTGCGGGCAGGTCAAGGAGATTCGCGTCGTAGGCGTAGGGCGCGAACGCCAGGAAGGCGAACTTGATCCCGTTCGCTGTGACAAGCGTTATCTCGCCGGGCAGCCCGGTCTGGGCCAGGCCTGCCGCATGGATCACCCGGACGGTTTGCGCCTGGCCGGCGGCGCCGAAGTCGTAGGAGTGGTTATTGGCGTCGTTGAGGATGGTGAATCCGGCCTGCTTCAGGTAACGCACATATCCCGGCGGATCCCGGAACGCGAAGCAGTTCCCCTCCCGGGTGTCCCGGGGACTGCACTTACTGGTCGGTGCCGTGGTGAGCGTGCCTTCGAGATTGCCGAAGACGATCTGGGCGCCCGGGTCGAGGATGTGCTTGACCGCATCGAAGTACGTCGCCGGGTCCGGGGGGAGATCAGGCGTGTTCCCGAGCATTGTGTCGCCGACGGCCGTGATGGTCACCGGGGCGGCCGCTGGCGAGGCGCCCGGGCTCGCTACCGGCGCAGATGCGCCGGTACTTGCCGCCCGGCTGCTGTGCGGGCTTGCCGCACCGGCGGTCGGCCCAGCCGTGAATGTTACGGCTGCCCCAACGGGGCTCTTGGCAGGTGCGCAGGCGCAAAGGCCCAGCACTGCGGCGAGGCCGATGGCCGCGCAGACCACTTTCACCGTGCTGCCCCGGTTCCGGTGCTGCCGGCTGGGCAGTGGCTTTTGCCGTGAGCCGGGTCCGCCAGGGCGATACAGGACGGCGCTGTGCCGCATGCGGATCAACCTAGCGGGAGGCTCGTTTGCCTGCAGGGTTCCGCTGAAAAACCACATGCCCGCCCGCGAGGTGATCCTGGACGAACGGATCCGCTCAGCCCACCGTGACGCCGGAGGTGACGTAGCTGTCCCGGCTGGTAGGACGGGCTGGAGAGCCGACATAGACGCGGCCGGGCTCGGTGTCCTTGAGGACGACCGCGCTCGCGCCGATGAGGCAGTCCTCAGCCACCGTGACACAGGCCGAGATGCAACTGTTGGCGCCGAGGAACGTGCCGCGGCGCACCGTGCAGCCTCCGCAGATCACGGCGTGCGGGCCGGCGTAGCAGTCATCCTCGACGGTGGAGCCATGCCCGACACATGTTCCGCTGCCCAGGAAGACGTTCTCACCAACGCGGCAGCCATGCTGCACCGCGACGTTCTCCTGGATGAACGCGTTCTCGCCGATCTCCGCAGTGCGCAGGATGAATGCGTGACTGCTGACACACGAGACGCAGTCGAACCCAGCGGCCTTGACCGCCTGGTAGAGCCGCTGCCGCACCCGGTTGAGCTGGATATCTGAAACCGCCACGAAGGCGCGGTAATCTTCCGGCGGGTAGGCCTTGGCCAGTTCTTCGAACGGGACCACCGGAAGACCGCAATACGCATCGCTGGTGATGAACGAGGCTTCAGCGCTGAAGGCCACCACCTCATGTGGAGAGTCATAGCTGAAATACTCGAACGCGATCGCCCCGTTCTCGCCGGTGCCAATGATTACTACGCGTTCACCCTTGGATGCGGCTTGCAACGGATGGCGTGTCCCCCGCCATGATTCCCAAGTCATGCGGGCACGTTAGCCCCCGAAAACCCACTGAGTCTCGATTTTTGCTTATAGGAAACTCTTAGAGTGTTTTCAGCTGACCCGCAGCCAGCAGTGGTACGGCAGCGCCGGTGGCTGCTGGCGCCGAGGTTACGTGTAGTAGTCATTGCCCCGGGAGAACTCCACGAACGTGCAGGCCTGGTCACCGACGCTCCAGGCGTCATGCCCGGGGGGGAGCAGCATGACATCCCCGGCCGAGAAGTCCTCCTGCGAGCCGTCGCTCAAGACCACCCGCAGCACCCCGGCGGTCACCAGGGCCACGTGGGGCAGCTCGCACAGATCGGTCCCGGCGTAGGGCTTGAGATCGTTGGACCATCGCGCGCCAGGGGCGAACGTGACCTCGGTGACGGCCACGCCGTCCAGCTCTGCGGTCTTCTTGGAGATGAGCCCGTGGGTATCAGCCTGCACAGCGGCCAGCTGGGCCTTTTGCATGGCTGGGTTGTAAGAGGACATGAGTCAAGCGTGGGGGAAAGCTCGTCGAGAAGTCTAGTATGTCGGTCAGATGGATCTACTTTTCGAAGTGCACGGTCTCCCGTCAGCTACTGGAGCCCGGAGCGGACGGACGTGATGCGCTGCGTGTTGAAGCCGAGCCAGTGCATCCGGCCCACGTAACGCGCGTGCTCAACCTTCAGGCAACGGTCCATGATCACCGTTACGCCACCGTCCTCGGCGATCCGCGCCCCCTCCTCGTTGATGACGCCGAACTGGCACCAGAGGGCGCCGGCGTGGATTGCCACCGCCTCCCGCGCGATCCCCGGCAGGGCGTCCGGTGCGCGGAAGACGTTCACGATGTCCACCGGCACCGGTACATCCAGCAGGCTCGGGTAGCACGTCTCGCCGAGGATCTCGCTCTCACGGGGATTCACGGGGATCACGCGGTAGCCGTGCCGCTTGAGGTAGTAGCCCACGAAGTTGCTGGCCCGTAGCTCGTTGCCGGACAGGCCCACGATCGCGATCGTCTTAGCGCTGTGCACCACCCGCTGGATGGTGAGTGAGTCCTGATATCGCGCGAGATCGATCATGCCGTCGCTACCTTCTCCCCCGCTGTTGCGACCCGCGCGAAACCCTGCTCGAGATCCCAGATCAGATCCTCGACGGACTCGGTCCCGACCGACAGCCGTACCGTCCCCGGCCCGACGCCGGCCGCCCGCAGTTCGTCGTCACCCAGCTGGCGGTGCGTCGTGCTGGCCGGGTGGATGATCAGGCTCTTCGCGTCGCCGACGTTGGCCAGGTGGGACCAGAGCGTCACGCCGCGGATGAGGTTCTGCCCGCCGGCCCGGCCACCGGCGCAGTCGAAGGAGAACACCGCACCGGCCCCGCGCGGCAGGTACTTCTCCACCAGCGGCCGGTACCTGCTCGTCGGCAGGCCCGGGTAGGTCACATTCGACGCCAGCTCGTGCGACTCGAGGAACGCCGCGACCGCCTGCGCGTTATCGACGTGGCGTTCCATCCGCAGCGACAGCGTCTCGAGCCCCTGCAGAAACAGAAAGGCATTGAAAGGAGCGAGCGCCCCGCCCAGATCACGCAGGGTCTCGGCCCGGAGCTTCATCAGATAGCCGTACGTCCCGAACGTCTCGTGGAATTGCAGGCCGTGGTAGGCCGGTGACGGATCCGCGACCACCGGAAACCGCCCGTTGGACCAGTTGAACGTGCCCGCCTCGACGACGACGCCGCCGATGCTCGTGCCGTGGCCGCCGATGAACTTGGTCGCCGAGTGGATCACAATATCGGCACCCCATTCGATCGGGCGGCACAGGTACGGCGTCGCGAACGTGCTGTCCACGATCAGCGGCAGCTCGTGCTCGTGCGCGATGGACGCCACCGTCTCGATGTCCAGCACGTTCCCGCCCGGGTTGCCGATCGTCTCGCCGAAGAACGCCTTGGTGTTGGCCCGGACCGCCTGCCGCCACGCGTCCGGGTCGTCGGGATCGACCCAGGTAAGCTCGACGTTCATCTTGCGCAGCACATGCTTGAACTGGTTCACGGTCCCGCCGTAGAGCGCCGAGGACGAGACCACGTGGTCGCCCGGCTCCAGCAGCGTGAACAGCGCGGCCGCCTGCGCGGCGAGCCCGCTGGCGAACGCCACCGCGCCCGCGCCGCCCTCCAGGTTCGCCACCCGCTCCTCGAACACCGCGACGGTGGGGTTCATGATGCGCGAGTACGTGTTCCCGTACTCCTGCAGGTTGAAGTAGGCTGCCGCGGATTCCGGGTCCTCGAACACGTAGCTGGTCGTCTGGAAGATCGGCACCGCACGTGCGCCCGTGTTCGGGTCAGGCCGTTGCCCGGCGTGGAGTTGCCGTGTCTCGAATCCGAACGCGCGGTCCTGCTCGGCGGGCACGGTCTCGGCGCGGGCGGGCTGGTCGGTCACGAAGACCCCTTCCTCGATGTCATCCGCCGGCCCCGCCTTCGGCCTGGCTGTGCTTGCTCAAAAACTGGCGGATGATGGGCGTCTGCCGCGCTTCCTCCAGCAGGAAGCAGTCGTGGCCGTACGGCGCCTCGATGATATGGAACTCGGCCGGCTTGCCGAGAACGCGGAGCGCCTCCTCGATTTCCCCCGACGCGGAGGGCGGGTACAGCCAGTCGGAACTGAACGCGATCAATAGTGTGCGCGCCGACATGCCTTCGAGCGCCTGTCCGAGCGATCCGCTGCCGTGCTGCCGCGCGAGATCGAAATACGTCAGCGCGCGCGACGTGTAGAGATAGGTGTTGGCGTCGAAGCGCCTGACGAACGAGTCCGCCTGGTGCCGCAGGTAGCTCTCGACCTCGAACTCCGGTTCGGTGATCGTGTAGCGGATATCGTCGGCGAACTGCAGCCGTCGGCCGAACTTGTCGTTCAGCGCCAGTGCGGAAAGGTACGTGACGTGGCCGACCATCCGCGCCACACCCAGGCCGGCATCCGGCGCGGCGCCCGTGCCGTAGTAGCGGCCGCCTTGCCAGGCCGGGTCCCCCATGATCGCGGCACGCGCGATCGCGTTCCACGCCACGCCCTGCGGGTGGAGGGCGTGCGTGCTGGCGATCGCCACGACGGCATCGACCTGATCAGGAAACAGGATCGCCCACTCGAACGCCTGCATCCCGCCGAGCGAGCCCCCGGCGACCGCCGCAAGCCGCTCGATACCGAGTGCGTTCAGGAACGCACGCTCGGTCCGCACCATGTCCGCGACAGTGATCACCGGGAAGTCCGGCCCGTACGGCTCGCCGGTCGCGGGGTCGATCGACGATGGCCCCGTCGTCCCGCGGCAGCCGCCGAGCAGGTTCGTGGAGATGACGAAGAAGCGGTCCGTGTCGAACGCCTTGCCGGGGCCGATCATCCCGTCCCACCAGCCGAGCCCCCGGCGGGCCGCGCCGTCGCGATCCTCGGCCCCGAACCCGTCGCGCGTGCTCTCTTCGGGCGGTGTCTTCGCGAAGCCCGCCGCGTGGGCGTCGCCGCTGAGCGCATGGCAGACCAGGATGACGTTGTCGCGCCGGGGTGAGAGGGCACCGTAGGTCTCGTACGCCACGCGAACCGGGTGCAGCGTCCGGCCGCAGTCGAGCCGCACCGGCTCCGGCAGGTCGAGGTACTGCGTTTCGACCGTGCCCACCGAGCCGGCCGCGAGCGTCGAGGCTGGCTCCGCCATGGGGGCTATCGTAGCTTGCCCTGATCAGGGTATTGTCAAGCGTCTTGATAGGAAACCGGGGAACGAAGGGGCGTCACCTAACATGACTACGGAAGTAACCAACGGCGTTAACGTGCAGGCCTTGCTCGACGCGCGCGAAGTGCTGAAGGGTGCGCCTGAGGCCGCCCAGTTCACCTGGCGCGCGTCCGCCAAGTGGCAGAGCGGCGTCCACAGCACGATCAAGGTCCAGAGCTTCTTCGGCCTCGGGGAGGAGCAGAACCACAAGGAAGAGTGGTCCTTCGAGGCCGACCACCCCGAGTGCTTCGCGGCGGAGGACAACGGCATCACGCCGATCGAGTACCTCCTCGTCGGCCTGGCGAGCTGCCTGACGGGGGGTATTGCGTCCGTCGCGGAGAACCGCGGCATCCAGCTGCGCTCGGTCGAGTCCACGGTCGAGGGCGGGCATGACATCCGCGGGATCCTCGGTGCCGACAGCGACGTCCGCAACGGCTTCAACGACATCAAGGTGACGTTCACCATCGACGCGGACGCCTCAAAGCAGGAGATCGAGGCGCTGGTCGCCCAGTCCCAGAAGCGCTCCGCCGTGTTCGACGCTCTCACCAATCCTACGAACGTCATCGTCGAAGTCGCCTAAGGGGCCGCGCGGCGGCTTACCCGGCCCGCGGGCTCCGGATAGCACAGGGGGACAGGCCATCGAGCGCACCACCACGGTTGTCATTGGCGGGGGGCACGCGGGCCTGGCCGCGAGCTACTTCCTGAGCGAGCGGTCGATTGACCACGTCGTTCTTGAGCGCGGAGAGGTGGCCAACTCCTGGCGGCGCGAACGCTGGGACTCCCTGCGGCTGCTCACCCCCAACTGGCAGAGCCGCCTGCCGGGCCTTCGCTACGAGGGCCCGGATCCAGACGGCTATATGACGGTGGGCGAAGTGATCGAGTTCATCGAGCGCTTCGCCAAGGTCTCGCGTGCTCCCGTCCGGGCTGGCGTGAACGTCACGTCGGTGCGACAAGCCGACGACGGATACCACGTGACGACGAGCGACGGCGAGATTCACTCCCGGGCCGTGGTCATCGCGAGCGGTGCCTGCAATCGGCCAGCGCAGCCGCCGTTCAGCGCGGCCGTGCCGGCGTCCGTCGGGCAAGTGACGTCGTTCGGCTACCGCGACCCCGCCCAGCTACCCGAGGGCGGCGTGCTCATCGTGGGAGCCTCGGCGACCGGCGTGCAGCTGGCCGCCGAGCTCAGGCGGTCGGGCCGCCCGGTGACTGTCTCGGTGGGGGAGCACGTGCGGTTGCCGCGCACGTACCGGGGACGCGATGTGCTGTGGTGGATGGACGCGTCGGGCATTTGGGGCCAGCGGTACGACGAAGTCGAGGATCTCACCCGGGCCCGGCGGCTGCCGTCGCCCCAGCTCGTCGGGACCCCTGAGCGGACGACGCTGGATCTCAACGCGCTCGCCTCGATGGGCGTCGAGCTGGTGGGCCGCTGGGCGGCGGTACGTGACGGCCGCGCGCTGCTCTCCGGTGGCCTGCGCAACGTGTTCTCGCTCGCGGACCTCAAGATGGAGCGCCTGCTGGACACGTTCGACGAGTGGGCCAAGGCGGAGGGATATGACGCTGAGGTCGGCCCTCCCGAGCGCTTCGCGGCGACACGCGTGCCCGAGTCGACGCGGCTCCAGCTTGACCTTCGAAGTGGCGAGATCGCCACGATCGTGTGGGCGACGGGTTTCCGGCCTGACTACGGATGGCTCCATGTGCCGGTCGTCGACGCGAAGGGCCAGCTGAAACACGAGGGCGGTGTGGTCGACAGCGCGGGACTGTACGCCCTGGGGCTGCCCGTGCTGCGGCGGCGCAAGTCCACGTTCATCTGCGGTATCGAGGACGACGCGCGTGAGGTGATCGACCACCTCGCGCGGTACCTGGCCATGCACTGGTGATCCCGGCCGCGTGCGTGGGCACGGGACGGGACGTTTTTTTGACAAAGTCAACCGATATTATAGAGAATAGTTGCATTCGCCCGGCCAGGGAGGTCAGCAGTGCCGCTTAGCTCGCTCATCGCAGACACGCGCAAGGCCGTCTCCGAGGACCCTGCGAACGCGCAGGCCCTGTTCGCCGCCCAGGGGACACTGGTCGGGGTCACCGAGGTGGATATGCGGACGGGCGAGCATTCCTTCAAGGTAGACGAGCCGCCTGCACTCGGCGGGGCCGATGTGGCTGCGAACCCGGTGCAGTACGCGCTGGCCTCGCTGGGGTCGTGCCAGGCCATCACCTACCGGTTCTGGGCTGAGCAGCTCGGCATCGGGTTCGACACGCTCACGGTGCGGGTGGAAGGCGACCTCGACATCCGCGGGTTCTTCGGCTTCGATGACAGCGTGCGGCCGGGTTTTTCCGCTGTCCGGGTCGAGGTCACTGTGACCGGACCTGAGGCACCCGGGCGCTACCGGGAGCTGGCCGCCGCGGTCGATCAGCATTGCCCCGTTCTCGACCTCTTCGCCAACCCGGTGCCGGTCACCCGGACGCTGGCTGGCTGACCGCCGCTTCGCCCGTCCTCCCGGTCCGGATTCTTCAACCACCGACAATGCAGTGCGGTGGCCCATCTTCGCGCGCCCGATCCGATCCGGATGGTCGAGGTTGCCCGGCGGTCAGGGCGAGCACGACGGCCGGGGAGGTACCGCTGTCGAGTGCGCGGGCCATCGCCGCTCACGATGGAAAGTCATCGAGAATCGTCGTTGGACCCCGTGATCCGGAGCTGCCTACCATAACGGGCATGAAGCTCCGGCCCCGTCGTAGCAGCTCCCATGACCTGCCGTCAGCGGCGTCTGCGTGTCGCTGCTGGCCGGGCGGCCGGTGCGGCTGCGATTTCCGCCACAGCCCACTTGCTCGCTGCGGCCACCTTTCCTGAATGCCCGCCCAGAGCAGACTCCAGTGGGCCCCGTAACTGGCTAACAGAAAGTAGTGTCATGACGACTCAGATTTCACCACCAGAATCAGCTGCTGCGACGTCGCGGTGGGCCGGGGAGCCTGTGCCGACTACCCGGGATGGGTGGGTCGAGCGCGCGCGTCAGGCAGCCGGGCTCGTCGCCGCCACGGCGTTCGAGCGTGATACCACGGCGGCGTTGCCGGTCGCAGAGGTCCAGTGGATCAAGGACGCGGGCCTGATCGGCCTGCAGGGCCCGAAGACCAGCGGCGGAGGTGACGCCGACTGGGCCACGGTGCTTGACGTCGTGGCGGAGTTCGCGAAGGTCGACGGGTCCATCGCCAACGTCCTCGGCTGGCACTACGCCTACTTCTGGCTCTTCCGCTCGTTCGGGACCCCCGAGCAGCGGGCGAGGTGGGAGGCGGAGGTCACGGCGAACCGGCAGCTGATTTCCGGCATCGCCAACTTCCGTGACCGGCCGATCAGCGCGGTCGATGAGGGGACGACGCTGTTGCTGAACGGTGGCAAGCAGTTCAACACCGGTCTGCCAGTCTCCGACCGGGTCTTCATCGGAAGCGCCATCGAGGGCACCGAGGACGTCTTCTTCGTCTACACCAGCAGCCGCGTGCCGCAAATCAGCTACGGCGAAGACTGGGACACGCTCGGCCAGCGCTCCACCGCCAGCGGCAGCGCCACGGTTTCCGGCCTTCGCGTGCCCTGGGATGCGGCACTCGGCTTTGCCGGCAAGACATTCATCCCGCAGCCGGCCAACATCACCCCCGGGCTCACCTCCCAGACGCTCATGCCCACGTTCTACGTCTCACTCGCCCGCGGTGCCCTGGACAAGGCGGTGGATTACATCAAGAACCATGGCCGGGCGTGGCTGCACTCGGGCTACGAGCGGGCCGTGGACGAGCCGTACGTGCTTGACGGTATCGGGCAGCTGCAGTCGCGGTTGCTGGCCGCCGAGGCGCTCGTCCGGGACGCCTCGGAGAAGGTCAGTGCCGCCCTGGATGCGCCAAACGAGATCACGCCGGAGCGGCGCGGCGAACTCGCGGTGCTGCTGTCTGCGGCCAAGGCCGTCGCGGTCGAGGTGGGCATCGACGTCACCACCAAGCTCTTCGAGCTGACCGGCGGCCGCTCGACGGCACGCAGCTTCGAGCTGGATCGGTTCTTCCGGGACCTGCGGACTCAGAGCCTGCATGACCCTGTCGCCCAGAAGCGGCTCCAGGTGGGCTCATATCTGCTGCGTGGCCAGTACCCGCTGGCCGTCGACTGGTACTCATGACCGGAACTTTTTTTTCAGAAAAATACCTACTAGTCCTATCGGAAAACTCCGATACACTGTGCTGAAGGGCAAGGACGCATCATGGCCATCGCACTGACTCCGCCGCTCGTCCTGACCGATGAGCTGCTCGACGGCATCGCGGAACGCGCGGACGGCTACGACCGGGCCGGGCAGTTCTTCTTCGAGGACTTCGAGGGGCTGCGTGACATCGGCTACTACCGCGCACCGCTACCGGTGGCGCTGGGCGGCGCCGGCCTGACGCTCAGCGAACTGGCCGCGGCGCACCGGCGGATCGCCTACCGGTCAGCGTCGACCGCCCTGGCGTCCGGGATGCACCTGTTCTGGGTGGGCGCGGCGGCTGACCGAGTGCGGGCCGGCGACACCCGGCCCGAGTGGATCCTTGAAGCGGCCGCGGCAGGGGAGATCTTCGCGGCCGGGCACAGCGAGCCGGGCAACGACCTGGCCCTGTGGGGCTCGACCAGCGAGGCCCGGCCGGCCGGGGACGGCTACGCCTTCTACGGGCGCAAGCTGTTCACCTCACTGTCCCCCGTCTGGACGATCCTCGGAGTGCATGGTGCCGACACCGCCGGCCCTGACGGACACAAGATCATCCATGGTTTCGTCTCCCGGGACGACCCCGGCGTGCGCACCGTGGAGACCTGGGATACCGTCGCGCTGCGCTCCACGCGAAGCGACGATACGGTGCTCAACGGTGCGCGGTCCCCGGCCGAGCGGATCATAGCGGTCCTCTCCCCGGCG
>Ga0187879_10003411_pt1 | contig 10712 bp, 9 predicted proteins | sample June2016WEW_19_1_FD_132423 | JGI IMG/M metagenome (GOLD analysis project Ga0187879, IMG submission 132423) | Peatland microbial communities from SPRUCE experiment site at the Marcell Experimental Forest, Minnesota, USA - June2016WEW_19_10 | ecosystem: Environmental > Terrestrial > Soil >... | reverse complement strand
CGACATTTTCGTTTCAGGGCAAGTATCACAGCTTCAATGAAGCGCGCGCCGTGCCGCGGCCATTTCAGACGCCGCATCCGCCAATCCGCATCGCCGGCGCCTCCGAGGACACATTTCCGGTATTGGGGGAACTTGGCTATCCGCTGTTCGTCGCGGTGCGCAGCGGGACATTGGAAGGACTTGCGCCCGATCTGGACGCCTATCGCGCGGCCTATACCGCGGCCGGCCATCCGGGCAGGGGCGAGGTGCATTTGCGCCTGACCTTGCACGTCGCCGAGACCGATGCCGAGGCGCGGGCCCAGGCGCATGACAGCGTGATGGCGGGATATAAGAAACTGGTAACGCAACTGGAAGGATCGCCGAATGCGCGGCGCCGGGCGCAACTCGCGGATGTGCAGTCGCTGACCTATGAGGCGGCGATGCGGGAGAAGGTGGTGATCGGCTCACCCGATACGGTAGCGGCTCGATTGTCGGAATTGCAGGATCACCTGGGCATCGACGGCATCCTGGCGGAACTGAACTTTGGTGCGCTGGTGCCGGCGGAACACATGATGCGGTCGCTGCAATTGTTGTTGCAGGAAGTGCGGCCACGAATCCGGCCGTTGCAAGCGGCGGCGTGACCGGGTCGCGAAGGTTTTTTCGTTTCGCGCAATTTTTTGCTTGCATTGCGTTCTGAACCAGGCCATTGCCCCGCCCCTTCGTCGGGCCTCGCGGACGGGTTCGCTGAACACCGGCCGGCGCGAGATGTCATGCATTTTCGTGTTCCGCCAGGCGAAGGTTGTGATTGTGGCTCAAGGGATGAGCGCCGGGGATTGTCCCCGGAGATATCGGTTCGAGTCCGGCCGGTCACTCAAAGGAAGGATAGCTCAGATGGGTAGAGCAGATGCCTGATAAGCGTCGTGTCGCGGGTTCGAATCCCGCTCCACGCGTCCGATTCAGCGAGCCAGGCTGATATCCTGAAAGGGAACCGGGCGCGCGCTTCAGTCGCGGTCCGGTTGTTTGGCGCCTGTCCTCGTGCTTGTCGCGGGGATCTCGTCCTCCTCCGAACCAAACATTGTTCGATCGGTCTCGCGTTTGGGCGGATACCGTCCGCGCGGGTGGTCGGCGGGTGATCCGATCGTTCCGCCTCGGCGGAGCGAAACGATCCAACGCGCCGGCACCCCGCCGGACTGAAGCCCGAACCCGCCGCGCCTGCAGGAAGCACGCGTCCGGAACCCACCTTCCTCAATCGAAACGACGTGCCTGGTAAATAAGGAGATGTGTTGTGAACAGGCGGCTTTTGACGCTGTGCGTAACGGTCAATGACGGTGAGCGTGGATTGCTGGTCCGGAACGGAAGCCTTGTCCGGGTGCTGGAACCGGGCCGTCACACCTCATTCGATCCGAGGCGCGAGCTGTCGATCGAAACCTGCAAGGTCGTGCGCACCGAGCTTCCGTTCGATCGTTACGCCGTGATCAAAGCGGAACGGCCGGATCTCGCTGCGCAATTGTTCGAGGCGGTGGAGACCGGGGCGAACGAACTCGCAGTAGTCAGCTTCGATGGACGGCAGGCCTATGTGCTCGGCCCGTGGCAGCAGCACGCATACTGGAAGGTTGCAACGGCGGTCTCGGTCGAATTGATCGATACGGCAACCGAGCCTCTCGTGTCGCCGCAGCACCTGACGCTGTTCGCTTCGGCGAACACAAGGTTCATGAGCGAAACGGTGGTGGAGAACCATGAGGCTGGCTTGTTGTATCTGGAAGGGCGGCTGGTGCAGCGTCTGGCCCCGGGCCGGCACACCTACTGGAACGTCAACCGTAAGATCGATGTGAAGTGTATCGATCTGCGTCCCCAGGCGGTGGAAATCACCGCGCAGGAAATGCTGACCAAGGATCGCATCGCTCTGCGCGTGACCCTGACGGCGTTCCGTCGGATCGTCGATCCGGAACAGGCGGCTGCCGCGGCCAACGATGTCGATACGTGGCTGTATCGGCTGATCCAGTTCGCGATCCGTGAAGCCATCGCCGTCCGGACGTTGGACGAGGTGTTGTCGGCACGGAACGTGATGGACACGGAACTGCGTGATTTCGTGCGTGCGCGGTTGGGCGACACCGGCATCGAAGTCACGGATCTTGGCGTGAAAGATGTCATCCTGCCGGGCGAAATCCGCGATCTGGTCAACAAGGTGGTGGAGGCGGAACGGATGGCGAAAGCCAACCTCATCCGCCGTCAGGAGGAAACCGCGGCAACGCGGTCCTTGCTGAACACCGCCCGGCTGATGGAGGACAACCCGCTTCTGTTGCGGTTAAAGGAGCTGGAGAGCCTCGAGATGCTGGTCGAGAAAGTTGGCCGGATCGATCTGCACGCCGGTGAAGGGCAGGGATTTGACGCGCTGCTCGACCGGTTGATCCGGCTGAAGGCGCCGGAGTAAATGACTATCGGGCCGTTTCGGAAACGAAGCGACCCATCAGCACCGCCGGAAGCCCGTCATGCGAGCGCAGCGAAGCAATCTCCCTGTTCCCACAGATGAAGATAGCTTCCCTGCACTCGCAATGACGGGCGGTATTTTATTCTGCTGCCGATTTCAGATGCTCCTGCAATCGCGGCATCAGCTCGACAAGGTTGCAGGGCCGGAACCGATTATCCAACTGGTTGACCAGAATGTCGTCCCACCCGTCCTTCACAGCGCCCGTGCTGCCGGGGAGCGCGAACAAATACGTCCCACCGGCCACACCGCCGACCGCGCGCGACTGGATCGTCGACGTACCAATCTTCTGATAGCTCAGCATCCGGAACAATTCCCCAAAGCCCTCGACCTTCTTCTCCAGCACGCGGTCGAACGCTTCGGGCGTCACGTCGCGCCCGGTGATGCCGGTACCGCCCGTGGTGATTACGACGTCGATCGAGGGATCGGCGATCCAGCGGCGCAACAGCACCTCGATGGCGCCCGCGTCGTCTTTTTCGATCGCGCGCACGGCGACCGTGTGACCGGCTTTGACGATCCGATCGGCCAAGGTCGCGCCCGAGGTGTCGGTCTCCAGTGACCGCGTGTCCGACACCGTCAACACGGCGATGTTCACGGCCAGGAACGGGCGGGTTTCATCGATGCGGCCCATGGCGTCCTCCTATCGGGCGGGCATATTGCCGGCACTGGTGGCCGGGTCGAGGCCTGCCCATGCGGGCGGGGGCCCGCCTATGACGGACGGCATATTAGCGCATCCGGCGGCTCGACCAAACGCAACTTTTCCCGCATCTTGCGCCGACCCAACCGAAAGGTGCGACGATGTTCATCGCCATGAATCGCTTCAAGGTCGTCCGCGGCGCCGAGGCGGATTTCGAAACGGTCTGGACCAGCCGCGACACCCATCTCCAAGACGTGCCCGGCTTCATCACGTTCCATCTGCTGCGCGGACCAGAGCGCGAGGATCACACGTTGTTCGCCTCGCATACGTTATGGGCCAGCCGGGCGGATTTCGAGGCCTGGACGACCTCCGAAGCGTTCCGCCTTGCTCATCGCGGGGCTGGCGGCAACAAGCCGCTCTACCTGGGCCATCCTGAGTTCGAGGGGTTCGACGTGGTGCAGGAAATCAACGCCGGCTGAGCGGTTCCGTCTCCGCCATCAGCTCCAGCGCTTTCGACCGGCGGCGGTCGAGGCGGGTCAGCCAGCCCTCGCCGAACAATCCGTACGCGGCCATTTGCCGGTAGCCGGTGCGTTGCATGGCGGTCAGCGAGTCGAGCAATGTCAGCCGGTCCGCCAGCGCCACACGGGCCAAAGTGTCAGGCCCGACTGCGCCATCGATCTCAGCGCGCTTGCATCCGCAGGCGAGTTGCAGGGCACGGCCGGCTCGATCGGGGCCAGCGTTGACCGCGTGGTCGAACACCATCAGGTCCAGCCCCGGCGACAGCGCGTCACAGCGGGTGCGGTTCCAGAAATCGGTCAAATACAATGCGCGCACCGTTGCACACGAAATGTGCCGGATGTCGTCCGGTCCGAGCCGAGGATCGCGGAGGAAACGGCGGAGGCGAGCGAGAGTGATGCCATGGTTGGTGGCAAGTCGGGGCTCGGTTGGGTGGTCGCTATATCCGCCTTCCTCGGCCAGGGTGAACTCGAGGCAGGCATCGAATGTGTCGTCCATGAACGCCGCGCTCCTGGGAGGAAATGACTAAGGCAGGAGCGTGGTCATGTCGCGCATTGGCAAAATCGCGTCAAAGGATTTCCGGCTGCACCGCAGCGGGGGCTGGAACGGCGCCTCCGACCGTCGTCCCCGGGCTCGTCGCAGTGACGAGCACGGGGATCACGTTTCGGGGTTTACCTGAACAACCAATGCATGGCGCCAGTCAGACGACCGGCGAGGCACCGCCGTCCATGTTGATCGCTGCCCCGGTGGTGAATCCGGCGAGATCGGAGCACAGGAAGCAGGCCATCGCGGCGAACTCTTCGGCTTTGCCGATGCGGCCGATCGGCACGTTCGCACCCATTTTCGCCCGGAATTCGTCATACGGGACATTCGACGCAGTCGTGCGGTGCCGCCGTACATGCTGATCGGAGTCGATCAGCCCCACCAGCATCCCGTTCACCAGAATGCCGTGCGGCGCGCCTTCATTTGACAGGATCTTCATCAGCGCCATCCCGGCTGCCCGCGACACCGCCGTCGGCGCGCCCCCCGCCCTGGGCGCCTTCGCCCCCAGGTTCAGAACGTTGATGATGCGACCCCATTTGCGCTCCTGCATGCCCGGCCAGACGAGCCGGGTCAGCCGGATGGCGCCGAACAGTTTCAGGTCGAGATCTTCCTGCCAGATCTCGTCGGTGATCTTGTCGAACGTCATGGCGCGCGAGGTGCCGGCGTTGTTGATCAGGATGTCGACCTTGCCGAATGCGCTCATCACTGCGGGGACGGCCTTTTTGATGTCGTCATCCTTCGACACATCGCACTGGAACACGGCGACCTTGCCGCCCTTCGCGCCCGCCGACACAACGGCTTTTGCCTCTGCAAGGCCGGCCGGATCGCGCGCCAGGATGGCAACATCGGCACCGGATGCGGCGAACTCCTTCGCCATGGCGAGACCCAGTCCCTTGCTGGCTCCGGTAATGATCGCGCTTTTGCCGTCGAGGCGAACTTCCATTGGTTTTCTCCCGAATTATGGATGCGCCAGTGTGGAGAACGGGGGCAGGGTGAGCAACCCCACGTCAGGCTTTCGGTGATCCCCGATCGGGCGAGCCGCGTTACGCAGTCGATCGCGCTATCGAAACGGTGTGTGTACTGGTGCGGCCGGGACGACCGGTGCGGGGATGAACGGCGTCACCCCCAACGTCAGCGACTCGGAACGATAGTACCAATCCTTTTCTGACGCGGGTGGCAGGAATGTGGCTTTGCGGACCTGGTCATAAACCGCTGCTCCGTAGCCATATCCGACCGGGCGTTCACGCAGTAAGGAAATATCCCGGGCCTTCCCCTCGCGCGTGAGCTGGAAAACCACAGTCGCGCAACCATTGATGTGCTGCGCCTTCGCAAGTGCCGGAGGCGTGAGGATGGTCGGGACGATTTCGCGCGGGGTCAGGTAATGTAGCTGCTTGTCCTCGGGGAGCCAGCAACTGACTGGTGGCGTGATCAGACGCGCCTGAGGTGCAATGATCACCACCGTGTTTCGCACACAACCGGTTAAAGCGAGGGCCATCAGGCCGCCTGCAATGATCGTCTGAAATTGCTTCATCTCAACTTTGTCCCGGACATTCCTACAATGTTTTAAATGCACGCGCCACGCCCGTCATCATGCTCCAGCCGCAATCATTGTCCTGGTGTAACCAGTCATTGTCATGTGTCCGCTGGAACCCGTACCACGACGATCGACCGGCCAGAGTGCTTCTGCAATGCGGTGCCCTTGCTTTCCTCGAAGCAACGTTACCTCGATTTGCATCCATTGCAAACGCATTGACACGTGCAAATGGCCACAGCCGTTCACAACCTACGGAGGCAAACAAACGACCTGGCAGGGAGCATGGTCGAGCGGTGAAAAGGCTCGTGTGTGATCGAGTCAAACGACGCAACCACCTGCCGGCGAGCCGCGCGACGACCGGCGCGAACGCCTCGATGTCGGATTCGGAAATAATGTAGCTGGAAATGTCCCACCGTTCTCGGCACGCCCCGAGATTTTCGATCAACTGATCCACGGTTCCTATCCGGACGAAAGCGTGTCGTACCCCAGCGCTTCAACCTTGCGCACCTTGTCCATCCATTCGGCCCGCGACCGATTTGAGCGGACGCTCACTCCAAATCGAAATGGTCTCATTGCTGGTCCGCTGCAGTCATCGACCGGGATTGGGCCCATGACAAAAACTTACGCCACCTCGAACAACCCCGCTGCCCCCATCCCGCCTCCGACACACATCGTCACCACCACGAGTTTCGCGCCACGCCGTTTGCCCTCGATCAGCGCATGCCCCACCATTCGAGCGCCCGACATGCCATATGGATGCCCAATCGAAATGGCCCCGCCATTGACGTTCAATTTGTCGTGCGGAATGCCCAGTCGGTCGCGGCAATACAGCACCTGACAGGCGAACGCCTCATTGAGTTCCCACAGATCGATGTCGTCCACCGTCAGCCCATGCTTCTGCAACAATTTTGGCACTGCGAAGACCGGACCGATCCCCATCTCATCTGGAGCGCATCCGGCCACCGCCATGCCGCGGTAAACGCCCAATGGATGCAAGCCGCGGCGCGACGCCTCGGCCTCTTCCATCAGCACGGCGGCGGATGCGCCATCGGACAATTGCGACGCGTTGCCCGCCGTAATGAACTTTCCTTCCTTGACGATCTGACCATCCTTGAACACCGGCTTCAGTGCTGCGAGGCCCTCCAGATTGGTCTCTGGGCGGTTGCCCTCATCCTTACCCAGATTGACCGACTTCGCCGATGTTTCGCCGGTGTTCCGGTCGGTCGCCAGCATGACCGACGGCATCGCCACGATCTCATCGTCGAATGCGCCCGATTGTTGACCCGCCGCGGTTCGCTGCTGCGAGCGCAACGCGTATTCATCCTGCGCCTCGCGCGAAATCCCATAGCGATCGGCGACCAGCTCCGCCGTCTCAATCATCGTCATGTAAAGTCCCGGCACATGCGCCATCAGCTCCGGGTCCTGGGCGCGGGAGCGGTTCACGGCGTTGGTCTGCACCAGCGAAATCGATTCCAGCCCGCCACCGACCGTGATCTGCATGTCATCGTGCAGGATCTGTTTCGCTGCTGTGGCGATTGCCATCATGCCGGAAGCGCACTGACGATCCACCGACATGCCCGCCACCGTGTCCGGCAATCCCGCTCGCAACGCCGCCTGGCGCGCGATATTGAATCCCTGCGCGCCCTGCTGCAGTGCAGAACCCATGATCACGTCATCGATCTCGGCCGGGGCGACACCGGCGCGTTTCACCGCCTCGGCGATGACGTGCCCGCCCAAAGCCTGCGACTGGGTGTCGTTGAACGCCCCGCGATAGGCTCGGCCGATCGGCGTACGGGCGGTGGAGACGATGACGGCGCTTCGCATGGGCGTGCTCCCGATTTATCTTGAACATCGCAGTGATGGCGCGGAAATGGCGCGCCGTCCACGGGTGACCGGCGTTAATCCGGTGGCGATGTCGGAAGAATCCGTCTACGTCCATCCGGTGAAACGGACCCTTGCCCTGCCCGACTCCCCCGCGGTTGTCGCCGGCTTCGGCCATGCGGCCATTCTCACCCCTGACGGCGAGTTGCTGACGCTGGCTACCGAGGAAGCCGCCGCCCTCCTGCGTACCCTCCCGCCGCCGATCCTGGTTCACGCTCCCGCCACGTTCCGCCGCCTTGGCATGCGTCCAGGACCCGCCTTCGACCTGCTGGAATTGTTCGCCTTTGCCAGACCGGGGGAGGGCGCTGCACCAACCCCTAGGGGCCTTGCCCAGGCGTTGGATCACGACGACCCGCCCGCAGCGCTGGAGGACCAGGCCGCCCTGCTCCCCGACCTGGCGCTGCAGTTGCTGAACCATCTCGCCCGCGGCCGCGACACCCCGGTGAACCGTGATGCCGCCGGCCTTGCCGCCCGCATGGGGCGCGTCGGCTGGGGCTGGTCCGGCTACGTCATGGAGGCGCTGGGTCAGCCCGCTGCTGCCGCCTCGATCGACGCCCTGAAGGTCTGGCGCCGCCTGCCGGAGTTCGAGGAAGCCGCCGTCCCGCCGCCGCCCTCCGCCTTCCCGGTCACGGAGATCGAGGCGCGTACCCGGTTAGCCCAGATCCTGGGCGCACATGCCGAGCAACGGCCGGGACAGGCCGACTACGCCGGTGCTGCGACCGCCGCGTTCCTGCCGCGCGAGACCAAAGGCGATCCACACCTCGTCCTGGCCGAGGCGGGCACCGGCACCGGCAAGACGCTGGGTTATCTCGCCCCCGCCAGTGTTTGGGCTGAAAAGAACAAAGGGCCGGTCTGGATCAGCACGTTCACCCGCCACCTGCAACGCCAGATCGAGACCGAGGTCGCCCGCATCTGGCCCGACCCCACCGAACGCCGCGCCAACGTTGTCGTCCGCAAGGGTCGCGAGAACTACCTGTGCCTGCTGAACCTGGAGGAAGCGGTCAACAACGCCGCCTCCGGCTTCCTGCAGAACCAGTTCATCCCCCTCGGCCTCATCGCCCGTTGGGCCGCCGTAACCGAGGATGGCGACATCCACGGCGGCGACCTGCCCGGCTGGTTGGGCGAGTTGCACGGTGCTGCGTTCATAACCACTCTCGCCGACCGCCGCGGCGAGTGCATCCACGGCGCCTGTCCCCATTACCGTCGCTGTTTTGTCGAACACACCATCCGCCGCGCCCGCACTGCGAAGTTGGTGATTGCCAACCATGCCTTGGTCATGACCCAGGCAGCCTGGGGCGGGCTGGACGATAACGCCGTGCCCACCCGTTATGTGTTCGACGAGGGCCATCATGTCTTCGACGCCGCCGATGGCGCCTTCTCCGCCACCCTGTCCGGTCTGGAGACCAGTGAACTGCGGCGTTGGCTGTTGGGCGGGGAGGGCGGCCGTTCCCGCGCCCGTGGCCTCGCGCGCCGGGTCGAGGACCTGGTTGCCGACCGTCCCAATCTGACCACTCCGTTAGAGGCCATCCTGCAGGCAGCACGCGCTTTGCCAGGTATTGGCTGGACCGCGCGACTGACCGAGGAAGGGCCGGAACTGGAAGGCGTCGAACCGAGACAAACCAACCCAACCGAGCTGTTTCTGCGGCTGGTGCGCCAGCAGGTGATGGCGCGTACATCGGCCGAGGACGGACCACGGGCACGATACAATCCCTATGGCAGCGTGGAATGCGACGTCCACCCGCTGAATGAGAAGGTGGCCGAGGCCGCCGACCGCCTTGCGCGTGCTTTCGGCCGCCTCGCGGAACCGGTGGAGACGTTGCGCGCCCGCCTGCTCGCCCGGGCGGAGGATGAGGCGGAGGATATGGACGCCGCCACAAGGCTGCGGATCGAGGCGATCGCTCGTTCGCTGGACCGGCGCGCCATCCAGCCGTTACGGGCGTGGCGCTCGATGCTGACCGCGCTGGCCGAGCCGGATCAGGAACCGGGCGACCGGCCCGGCTACGTGGCTTTCTTCCGGCTGGATCGACGTGACGGCAATCGGGATTTCGACGTGGGGCTGCACCGGCATTGGCTTGATCCGACCGTGCCTTTCGCACTGACCTTGGCGGCGCCGGCGCAAGGCGTGCTGGTCACTTCCGCTACGTTGCGCGACGCCGGAATCGGCGATCCCGAACAGGCCTGGGCCGCCGCTGAGGCGCGGATCGGCGCGCCGCACTTGCCGTCGCCAGCGATCCGCGCCGCGGTTGCCTCGCCGTTCGATTACGCGGCGCAAACCCGCGTGCTGGTGGTGACCGATCTGGCGCAGGGCGACATCGGACAGCTCGCGTCGGCATTCCAGGCGCTATTCGTGGCGGCGGGCGGCGGAGCCTTGGGCTTGTTCACTGCAATCAATCGGCTGCGCGCCGTGCAAACACGAATTGTGCCGGAACTCGAGGCACGGAATATCCCGCTTTACGCACAACATGTCGACGCGATGGGCAACGCCACGCTGGTCGATATCTTTCGCGCCGAGGAGGATAGTTGCTTGCTCGGCACCGATGCGATGCGCGATGGCGTCGACGTGCCGGGCCGCGCGTTGCGGCTTGTGGTGTTCGAGAAAGTGCCATGGCCTCGCCCGGATATTTTGCATAGGGAACGGCGGGTGCATTTGTCGCATGGCGATCCGAAAGGCTGGGACGATCGGATTGCGCGGTCCCGGCTGCGACAGGCGTTCGGCCGGCTGATCCGGCGGGCGTCGGACCGCGGCGTCTTTGTGCTGTTGGATCGCGGTGCGCCGAGCCGGCTGATGTCGGCATTTCCGGAAGGTGTCGTGGTCCACCGCGTCGGTCTGGCGAAAGCCGTGGAAGAGACACGAGCGTTTCTGCATGACCTGCAGCACTGACGGTATCGACGGCTGCCTGGTGCCGGCTCACCAACGTCACGGCCTGGCTCGTCCAGGCCATCAAAACCAGCACCGTGCTGGTTCTCCGGGCCATGACCAATGGAGGGACGCGGATCAACGTAAGCCACCTTTCCCATGCGCCTCGTAACCTGGAACATCCGAGCCGGTGGCGGCACGCGCCTGGCGAAGATCGCCGAAGCGCTCGCCGCACACCAGGCCGACGTGCTCATTCTGACTGAATATCGTTCCGGCGAGG
>Ga0187879_10003402_pt1 | contig 10722 bp, 11 predicted proteins | sample June2016WEW_19_1_FD_132423 | JGI IMG/M metagenome (GOLD analysis project Ga0187879, IMG submission 132423) | Peatland microbial communities from SPRUCE experiment site at the Marcell Experimental Forest, Minnesota, USA - June2016WEW_19_10 | ecosystem: Environmental > Terrestrial > Soil >... | reverse complement strand
TGGGCGGCGTCGCAGCAGCTCACCGGGGTTGTCTACGAAGGGTTGTGACGGTGATCCTCGGGGTTGCTGCTGCCGACGTCCCGGTGCGGCCCTTCGCGCCCCGGTGCGCCTGCCCGGCTAGCCGGGGTCAGGCCCGGTGGCGACAGGGCGGTCCGGATCGGCGATCCAGCCGGACCAGGAGCCGACGTACAGGGCCGCAGGAATGCCCGCCAGCTCGAGCGCCAGCACCTCATGCGCGGCTGTCACCCCGGAGCCGCAGTAAACCCCGACCGTCTCGCCCGGGTGAACGCCGAGCGCCGCGAACCGCTTACGCAGCTGCGCCGGGCTCAGCAGCAGGCCCTCAGCTGTGACGTTCGCACTTGTCGGCGCTGACACCGCGCCGGGGATATGGCCGGCAACAGGATCGACGGGCTCGGACTCGCCCCGGTAGCGGACGGCAGCCCTGGCGTCGAGCAGCACGCCTGACCTGGCCAGCGCAGCCGCTCCGGCGTGGTCAAGCACCGGCAGGTTACCCGGCCTGGCCACCCCCGCCCCCGGGCGCGCCACCGGCGGCAGCGGGCTGCCGGTCGCCACCGGCAGGCCAGCCGCGGCCCAGGCCCGCAGCCCGCCATCGAGCACCCGGGCCTGATCCTGACCGAAATAGCGCAGCATCCACCACGCTCGGGCGGCGATGGTCGAGTCACCATCGTCGTAAGCGACAACAAGCCGCCCGGGCCGCACCCCGGCCCGCCGCATCGCAGCCCCGAAGTCCGCTGCTGCGGGAAGCGGGTGCCTGCCTGCCGCCCCCGGCGGGCCTGCCAGATCGGCATCCAGGTCGACGAAGACCGCCCCCGGCAGGTGCCCTTCGATGTAGAGGTCAATGCCCGGCGGCCCGGCCAGCCGCCATCGCACGTCGAGCACCGCCGGCGGGCTAGCGCCGGTCAGCTCGCTGGCCAGCGACCCTACATCGACCAGCGGGCCGGCCACGTCCCTCATGGCTGTGGATAACCCTCCGTTTTCTGTGTAAAGACAGGCACCGGACGGTGCGGTTCCCCGCATCGGCTGTGGACAAACGCGGGCCGGACATCCGGCTGGCTGCCATGGTCAACGGCGGCCGTGGCCGCCGGCATCGGCATGCCGGTGCGGGCCGGTCCCCTCCCCGTCTGGTCGTGGCCAGGTGAGCAGCGGCACGAGCTGATCCGCTGACGTGACCGAGCCGTGCATCCCGATCAGCGCCGACTCGCGCGGCTCCCGCCTCGTCGCGACGACTGCCCACGGCCCAGCCGGAGCCGCCACCACGTCGCCGATCCTGGGCGCCAGCGAGGGCTGGACCGGGCCGAACCAGCCGTCCGCCACTGCCTCATCCCTGGAGACCACCCAGGCACGCGACCCGAGGGTTTCCCGCCACGCGGCCAGCACGTCGGCTGCGGCGCCAGGCTCCGTATAGACGTGCCTGGCCCGCGGCTCGCCGCCGAGCAACGCCACGCCGGCCCGCAGGCCGGCCACCGCGTCGGCGTCGACCCGGTCCTGCCGCGGGACGTCCACCATGCCATGATCAGCCGTTATATACAGCGTGGTGCCCGGCGGCAGCGCTCCGGCCAGCTGCTCAGCCAGCTTGTCGACATGACCCAGGTGGTACCGCCAGGCATCTGAGGAACAGCCCCAGGCGTGCCCGGTGGCGTCAAGCTCGCCGTGATACACCATCGCCAGTGCCCGCTCCCGGTGGCGCAGCGCCGCCGCAGCCTCGGCGACGAGCGCGCCCAGGGTGTCGGCGGGACAGTAGTCCGCGCCGCGCATCGCCGCGACGGACAGGCCAGTGCGGGCCAGCGAGCCCTGCGCCACCCGGAACGCGCCGATTCCGGCGGCTGCAGCCCGCTCGAAGATGGTGGACCCTGGCTGCCAGGCGACCGGATCGACGAGCTTGTCCCACTGCAGGGCGTTCAGCAACCTGCCCTCGCCCGGCACCGCGACCTGGTAGCCCAGCAGGCCGTGCTGGCCGGGTGACCGCCCGGTGCCCAGCGATGCCAGGCTGGTCACGGTCGTCGCGGGAAACCCTGCCATCAGCGGCCGCCCGGAGACGGCGAGCTCGGACAGGAACGGCGCGGCAGCGGGATGCGCGCGCAGCAGTTCCCAGCCGAGGCCGTCAACAACCAGCAAGCACACCCGCTCAGCCGACGGCAGCCCGAGCGGATTGGCCTCGCCGGGGACGCCGAGCGCGGCGAGGATCGACGAGGCAAGATCGGAAAGCGTGTTGTCACCGTAGCGCGGCAGCGAGGGCCGGGACTTCGGCAGCTCGGTCATCAAGGTGGGCAGCCCTTCGCGCCGCTCGGTCATCACAGCGGGCGGCTGGTGGCCTCGGAAAGCGCCTGCGCGAACGCGAGTACCTGCCGCACGGCGTCCTCGCCGTCAGCCGCCTCGCTCACTCTCATGGTGAAGTCGTCCGCGGTGACCGTGCCGGTGTATCCGTGATCCGCCTCGCAGCTTTCGTCCCCGCAGTGGGCCGGCTCAAGCTCGATATGGGAGAGCACATTCCAGCCGATGGTCAGCACCACCTCGCTCGGCATCGTGACCCCAGGCACATAGGAGGCCGGATCCGGGATGACGCGGGTCACCGCCACCGACGTGATCTGGGTAAACCTGACCGCCTCGGTGGTGGTCTCCGCCTGCGGGCGGACGTCCTCGTCGCTCGGGTCGGCGGGATGCTCGTCAGTGTGCGAGTAGACCAGCCTGGCAGGCGTGAGCGCCAGGACCGTCATGTGCCGCCTGACCTCCATGCCGGGATCGAACAGCGCGTCGTGGTGCACGACGTAGGAAATAACGGGATCCGGGCCCAGCACGGATGACACGGCATCGAAGACCAGGCCGGGGTAATAGCCACTTCGCTCGATCGCGGAGCGCATGCCGCCGACGGAGCTTCGGGTTTCCCTCATGCCCCCATCCTGCACCGTCCGCGCCCCGTCCCTCATCCGGTGGGGCACAGGTAGGTCTCCGCGCCTTCCGCGCCGACCTCGGCGCGGCCAGTAATCCGCTCATCGTTCGGCTCCGGCAGATCGGCTGAGCCTTGCGAATCCTGGCCGCGGCAGGCTGCGTGCCCGCCACGGGCAACCTCGACCAACCAGCATGCGGCCATAAGACAACGATATGCCTGCGCCCCGCCGCGGCACGCCTTTCCGTCATTTCGGCCGACCCCGGCTGGCCGCCCCGCAGCTGCGCTCAGCTCGCCGGCCGCCGGCCGAGGAGGTAGCGCAGCAGCACCACGTCGCCGATCTGGCTTGTCTCCGCCAGCCTGACCCGGCCGGCCGCGGCGTGCGCGAAATGCCCGTTATGCAGAAAACGCGGCGCCGCGGGGTCGCCGACGAACAGCGGAGCGACGACCAGGTGCAGCTCGTCGGCCAGCCCCGCGGCGAGGAACTCGGCATGCACCAGGGCGCCGCCCTCGACCAGCAGCCGCGCGATGCCCCGGGCGGCCAGGTCCCTGAGGACGGCAGCAAGGTCAACCGGGTCCCCCGCGCTGACCACCGACGCGACGGCGCCGAGCCGGGCGCGGGCCTGGCCAGCGATGTGCTCAGGGACGTAGACGAGCCTGCTGACCCCGTCGGCCGCGCCAGCCGCCGCCGGGCCCGCGTGGGCCTCCCCTGTTGCCATCCCCGCTGGGGCCGCCGTGAAGAACCTTGCTGCCGGATCGAGGTCACCGCTGCCGGTCAGGGTGACCTTGGCCGGGCTGGCGGGACATCCGCGCGCCAGCCGCGCCGCCCGCCGCCGCTGCGAGCGCACCAGCAGCCCAGGGTTATCGCGGCGGATCGTTCCGGCCCCTACCAGGATCGCGTCGCAGCCGCTGCGGACCTCGTCAACCCGGTCCAGGTCAGCGTCGCTGGACAGGATGAGCCTCGCGTCGCTCGCATCGTCGATATAGCCATCGATCGACGTAGCGACCGATAGGAGCACGTAAGGGCGTTCCGCCATCGTCCTGCCCGGCCTCCCCGGCTGGCCTGCTGGGCCAGTAAAAGCTACCCGATTACCTGGCGAGGCGGTGCGCCGCGCGGTAACTATGCCTCGCACCTGCGTGGCTCGCCATTATCTAGGCTAATCTGCGCAAGGGGAGGAGGCAGGATGGTGTCGCAGCCAGCGTTACTCGAGCCGCTGCGCCGGTGGGATCCGGAGCAGATCAATGGCTATGCCCTGCTCGGGCGGCTCGGTGCTGGCTCCATGGGCCGGGTGTATCTCGGCAAGTCGGCGGCCGGACGGCTGGTCGCAGTCAAGACGATCAAGATCGAGCTGGCCGACGAGCCGCATTTCCGCACCCGTTTCGCCCAGGAGGTGGCCGCGGCCCGGCGGGTCAGCGGCGCCTTCACCGCAGCGGTCGTCGCGGCTGATCCGGAGGCCGATCTGCCCTGGCTGGCCACGACGTACGTGCCGGCTCCCTCACTGAACAGGCTCGTCCGCACGTGCGGCCCGCTGCCCGTGCAGGCCGTGAAATGGCTGGGGGCCGGCTGCGCCGAGGCCCTGGAGTCGATCCACGGCGCCGGGCTTGTGCACCGGGACCTGAAACCGTCGAACGTGCTCGTCTCGACTGACGGGCCGCGGGTCATCGACTTCGGTATTGCCAGGGCAGCGGAACGGATGCAGCTGACGCTGTCCCAGGGTGCTGTCGGCACCCCCGCTTACATGGCGCCTGAGCAAGCCAGGGATACCCGGCAGGCGTCGGTGGCCAGCGATGTCTTCTCGCTGGGCGCCACCATGCTGTTCGCGGCCACCGGCAATCCTCCCTACCGCGGCGAGACCGTGATGGACGTCATGGTCAGGCTCGCTACCGACCCGCCGGACCTCGCCGGCCTGCCATCCGAGCTGGCCGACGTTGTGTCCGCCTGCCTGCAACGCGACCCGCGCAGGCGGCCCACCTCGGCGTCGGTCCTCGCCCATCTGGCGCCCGGCACCAGCGGCGAGGGGCGCGAGCTTGGCCCCGGCGCGCTGCCGGACCCGGCGCTCGCCCTCATCGCCCAGTACCGCCGCGACCCCCAGCCGAGTGCCCAGCCGCAGCTGGCCGAGGACAGCGGCGACGACGAGACCTTCGGATCGCATCCGGTGCTCAGCATCCCGGGCGCGGGGGCCGGCCGCGGCCGGGCGCCGGAGCGCTGGCCGGACCGCGCAGATGACCCTGCCGGGGCTGGGCACCGCCGCACCGGACCGAGACGGAAGCGACGCAGTGCCCTGGTGCTGACCGCGGCTATCACGGCGGTGCTGCTGGCCGCGGGCGGCGCCATCGGCGCCTGGATCGCGGGCTCACCCGACCGCACCGCCGCCGCCGCCGCAGACCCGCAGAATTCGGCCGGCCCCGGGGCCGCGGCCGCGCGCACCCCGAACGACACCGGTTACGGCTCGCGCCCGGCAACTCCCGGCGTTCTGTCCGGCGGCCCAGGCCCAGGCCCCGGCCCCGGCCCCCACGGTCCCCCGCCCCGCCTCCCGAAGCCGGGCCGTCCAGGGCTGCCACGCCAGCAGGTCCGGCTCAGCCAGACGACCGGCAGCAGCCGGACGATATTCAAGGTGTACGGCTACGGATGGCCTCCTGGCCAGCCGCTGACGCTGACGCTGATGCGCGCGGGAGCCGATCTCCAGCCGCAGCCGCTGGCTGCCGACGCGCATGGCAACTTCAATTACTGGATTAACGTGGATCACCAGTTCTTCGCCGACGGCCTGCCGTCCGGGAGCTACCGCGTGGAGGTCGCCGGGCCATCCGGCGTGCTGGCGGCCACCACCTTTACCGTGCAGGGCAGCTAGCGAGCGACGGGCCCCTGCGGTCTGGAGCTGGCGGGGCGGCGGCCCGGCCGGTCAGGCCACCGGCGTCCACCACAGGTCTTCCTGCCGGGAGATCCAGGCCGGATTGGCGAGCCGGTCCAGGTCTTCGGGCGTCACGATCCCGTGCTCGATCAGCGCCCCCACGACCACCTCGTCGGACAGCCGGATCTCGGCACGTACCAGGCCCCGTTCGGCGATCTTCCTGCGCAGCACCTTGACGTGCTCGCCGACCCGGGCCGAGAGCCGGTCCCTGAAGGCCGGATCGCTGTTGAAGCAGTCGAGCTCGTGACGAGCCTCGGTCACCTCGAGCGCGGCCCGCGCGATCTCCGGTGTCCGCGGCAGCGGCGTGCCGCGGGCCGGGTCGATCAGCCACGGCCGGCACCACATCAGGGCCACCAGGAAGAGCTTGGTGTTCGGGTCCAGGTAGAGCGGAAGCAGCGTGGCGTCGTCCTCGGCCCGGCCGCGGCCGCCGTCGCTGCCCTCAGCCGCCTCGCGGACCTGGCTGGCGACCACCAGCCGAAGCGGCTTGCCCTCGTCAAGCATCGCGCGCGAGCCGATCAGCGCCGTGCCTTCCTGCACGAACCACCCGCCGGTCGGCTGGCCCTGGTTTTCCATCCGGGGCAGCCGGATCCGGTACCCGTCACCTTCCGCGTACAGCGCGTGGGTGCGGCTGATGTTGGCCACCCAGGCGCCGCCGCCGACCGCGGTGACGACGCCGGCCCGGCGGGACAGCCCGCGCCCGGCCGAGATCACCAGGTCCGCGTCAGGCCCCCGGCCGAACACCAGCCTGCGGCCGTCGGGAACCGAGAGGACCTGCCCGGATGGCGTGGTGACATGGGCAGTCGCTGACATGGGGGAATCAACTGTCATTGCCGTCCTGACATGCGTGCCCGCGGGGCCGCTGAGCCTGGCAGGCAAGTCTAGGTCCGGTGCGCTGGTGAGTCACCCCCGAGTTCGGGGATGGCCAGGCGAGCTCGGCTGAGATTAGCTGCGCTCAGCAGGGGCAAGCCAGGACCGCGCAACCTGGGGGGGACGACCACTGGGAACGCGCGGTCCTGCTTGCCCCGGCCCCGGCCGTAGCCCGGCCCCGGCCGTAGCCCGGCCCCGGCCCTAGCCCGGCCCCGGCCCGGCCCTAGCCCGCCGCGGCCAGTGCCGCGGCCAGGCGGCGCGCATAACTGGCTGCCTCGGCATCGTCGGCGTACCTGCCGCGCGGCCAGAAGAATCCGCGCAGGCCGTCCCCCTTGGTCCGCGGCACGACATGCACATGCAGATGCGGGACGCTCTGGCTGACCGTGTTGTTGAGCCCGACGAAGCTGCCCTGCGCGCCGAGCCCGGCTGGCATGGCCGCGCTGAGCCGCTGCACGGCGCCGAACAGCGGGGCAACCAGGTTGCCTGGCAGGTCGGCCAGGGTCTCGTAGTGCGCCCGCGGGATGACCAGCACGTGGCCCTTAAAGAGGGGCCTGAAGTCGAGGAACGCCACGGTCAGCTGATCGGATGCCACCACGTGCGCTGGCGCGGTCCCGGCCGCGATGCCGCAGAACAGGCAATCAGTCACCACGGCACGGTAGCGTGCTGCGATGGCATCGGACGGACGGCGGCACGTACTAGCCATCGGCGGACTCGGCGGCTCGATGGCGGCGCCGTCCCCGGATGTTCCGGGGCTCATCAGCCACGCGCTTGAGCTATCCGGGCGGCGGGCGCCGCGGGTCTGCCTGATCAACACGCCGATGGGCGACGATCCGCGGGTCCTGGTCCGGCTGTACTCGGTGCTATCGGCGACCGCGGCCCGGGTGACCCACCTCGAGCTCTTCCCGATGCCCAACGTCGAGGATCCCGAGGACCAGCTGCTGTCGCAGGACGTCATCTTCGTCGGCGGCGGCAGCGTGGCCAATATGGTGGCCGTCTGGCGGGTGCACGAACTTGACCGGATACTGCGGGCGGCCTACCAGGCGGGGATCGTGCTGTCCGGCGTGAGCGCCGGCGCGATCTGCTGGTTCGAGGGCGGCACGACCGACTCGTTCGGCGTCAGGCTGCGGCCGTTCACGGCCGGGCTCGGCCTCCTGAAGGGCAGCTACTGCCCGCACTACAGTTCCGAGCCGGCCCGGCGGCCCGCGTTTCAGTCCCTGGTGGCCGACGGAACCCTGCCGGCAGGCCTGGCCTGCGACGACGGAGCCGCGGCGCACTTCGTCGACGAATCGCTCGCCGAGATAGTGGCCGGCCGGCCGGAGGCGAACGGCTACCGGGTGGAGCCTGATGGCGCCGGCGGGGCAGCGGAGACACCACTGCCGGCGCGCCTGCTGCCTGGTGCCCGGGCCGCAGCGGGCCAGCAGACCTGACCCGGTGCAGGCCGCCGCCCAGACCCTGATTCTCGGTCATTCCGGTCGTGTTCCGGCGGCGGACCTGGTCAGGGCGGGCGGTCAGGCCTGAGCCTGGCGGCCTTCGGTGATGAAGGCGGGGCACTGGCCCGTCTCTGGGACAATGGCAGCATGGCCGGAAGCGACGGGGCGGTGGATAGCGGCTGGCTGCTCCTCGTCTACCGGGTGCCGTCCGAACCCACCAGGCTCCGCTCCACCGTGTGGCGCAGGCTGAAGAGCCTGGGCGCCATTTACCTGCAGAATTCCGCCGCGGCGCTGCCAGCGAGCGTCAGCGCCGAGCGGGCGCTCCGCAGGCTCAGGAGCGAGATCATCGACATGTCGGGGACCGCGGTCCTGCTCTCCTGCGCGGTGCTGGCCGGCCAGCACGAAATCCTGGCGGCCTTCCAGGCAGCCCGAGACGACGAGTACGCCGAGATCGTCGACAAATGCGAGGACTTTCTCGGGCAGGTCAAGAAGGAGTATGTGGCCGAGCATTTCACCTACGCCGAGCTTGAGGAGAACGAGGTCGACCTGATCAAGCTGCGTAACTGGCTCGCACGGGTCCGTGATCGCGATGCCTTCGGCGCCGTCGGGCGCGAGCCGGCCGAGCGGGCGCTGGCCAGTTGCGAGCAGGAACTGGAGAGCTACGCCGCCCGGGTCTACGCGGAGGAGGCGGAGAGCCGCTGAGCCGCTGAGCCCGGGTACCGTCGGCCCGCGCCGTAAGCTCGCTGGCCAGCGCGCCGGGTCAGGGCCTGCGGGCCGCCCGCCACAGGCTGAGCGGAAGCAGCACGGCCAGGCACAACGGGAGCAGCCACCAGGCGGGCACGCCTGACCTGCTCACGGCATAGGTAACGGCCAGGCCGCCGACCACCCCGGCGGCGACCACCCAGTCGTCGCCGACCACGAAGTCGTACCAGAACGCAAGGAAGGCCCGCAGTCGCACCGACATGTCAGCCTGCTTCCTTCGTGGCCGCCACCATTACGCCCCGCTGCGGGCCGCCCGCCGTCGCGCGCATCACCGCCACCATGATCAGCCCGAGCACCGCGACGGCCGGGACGATGACCAGCAGCGATGCGTCTGAACCCGGCCAGTGCGCGCCAGCGCCCTCGGCACCCCAGAAGGTGCCGAAAGCGGTGAGCATGATCCCGACCACGAACTTCAGGGTGTTTTCCGGAACCCGGGACAGCGGCGCGCGGACGGCGATCCCTGCGGTGGCCACGACCGCCACCGCGCACCCCGCGGCGATCGCGGCCAGGCCGACGTTGCGGGCGTTGCTGCCGAAAGTGAGCGCGATGAACACCACCTCGAGGCCCTCAAGCAGGACGCCCTTGAAGGACAGGGTGAAGCCATGCCAGTCGGGCACCAGGGCCGCCCGGGTCCGCTCCGGCGACCCCGCGGCGGCCAGCCGGTCGGCATAGATCTTGTCCTCGTCATGCAGCGCCTTGTAGCCGCTGGCCCGCAGGATGGCCTTCCGCAGCCACTGCAGGCCGAAAACCAGCAGCAAGGCTCCGACCACGAGGCGCAGGCCGCGCAACGGCACTGCCGATACTGCCGGGCCGAGCACTGCGACGACAATCGCGAGCGTGACGACGGCGACCGCCAGGCCGGCCATCGCAGAGCGCCAGCCCCGCGCGGTACCGGCCGCCAGCACGATGGTGGTGGCCTCCACCGCCTCCACGGCACAGGCGAGGAAAACCGCGATGAACAGCGCTCCTGCTCCCATGACCTCTCCTGATCCCGATCCTCGGGCATCCGCCGAACCGAGCTCGCGCCGCCCCGCCCAGCATGCCCAGTGTAACCGCTGTCACCTTTCCAAGATGACGGCAGTTATTATCAGCTTTTGACCGATGCTTAGCCTGCGGAAGGACCAGCCGGTGCGACACCGGCCCCGGACCGCTGCGGGACAACGCCGAACAGCCGGTGATCGGCAAGGCCGGCGAGGCATTAGGCTCGGACCGTGACCGCCACGCTTCTCACCAGCCAGGCGCCCCCACGTGATGCCCGGGCTGACGCAATCATCATCGGAGTTATCCAAGGTCCTGATGGTCCCGTGCCCGCACCAGGTGCCGAGGACATCGACGCGGCGCTCGGCGGCGGTCTCGCGGCGACGCTCGCCGCGCTCGGCGCCACCGGCAAGGCGGAGGAAGTGACCAAGATCGCATCGGCTGACCGCCTGGCCGCGCCGCTGATCACGGCCGTCGGCATCGGCGCCAGCAATGGCAGCCCATCGGAGTTCAGCGGTGAGGCCCTGCGCCGCGCCGCGGGCGCAGCCGTCAGGGCCAACGCCTCCGGGCCGGCCGACGCCTCCGGGCCGGCCCGCCAGATCGCGCTCGCACTGCCCGCCCGCGACCAGGCCGAGGCTGAGGCCGTCGCTCTCGGTGCCCTGCTCGGCGGGTACGTCTTCAGCCGGTACCGCAACGGCGGGCAGCAGCGGGGCACCGAGCTGACGCTGCTGACCGGCGGCGAGGCCGCCGCAGCAGGCGTGGCCAGAGCGCAGGTGATCGCCGCCGCGGTGACGCTGGTACGCGACCTGGTGAACACTTCTCCCGCGCACCTCTACCCGGCCAGCTTCGCCGCCGAGGCGCAGCGAGTCGC
>Ga0187879_10003394_pt1 | contig 10731 bp, 9 predicted proteins | sample June2016WEW_19_1_FD_132423 | JGI IMG/M metagenome (GOLD analysis project Ga0187879, IMG submission 132423) | Peatland microbial communities from SPRUCE experiment site at the Marcell Experimental Forest, Minnesota, USA - June2016WEW_19_10 | ecosystem: Environmental > Terrestrial > Soil >... | reverse complement strand
GGCGCTGGGTCATCGCCTCCCAGACCCGGTCGGGGAGCAGTGGCATGTCGATGTTGCGCACCCCGGTCTCGTCCAGCGCGTCCAGCACCGCGTTCACGAACGCGGCCGGGCCTCCGACCGCCGCGCACTCGCCGATGCCCTTGGCGCCGATCGGGTGGTGCGGGCAGGGGGTGACGACCTCGCTGTGCAGTTCGAAGCCCGGTGTCTCCCAGGCGGTCGGCAGCAGGTAGTCCATGTAGTTCGAGCCGACGCAGTTCCCTTCCGCGTCGAACGTGATGAACTGCATGTTGGCCATGGCGTAGGCCTCGGCCAGGCCGCCCATGATCTGGCCCTCGACGATCATCGGGTTGATCCGGACCCCGCAGTCGTCCACCGCCACGGTGTTCAGCACGTCCCACACCCCGGTCTGCGGATCGACCTCGACCGTGACGATGTAGACCGCGAACGGCCAGGTCAGGTTGGGCGGGTCGTAGTAGGCCGTGTTCTCCAGGCCGGGCTCCATGCCGTCCGGCATGTTGCTGTACGCGGCCATCGCGCATTCCTGGATGGTCACCCCGCGGTCGGGTGCGCTGCGCACGTAGAACCGGCCGAGCTCCCACTCGATGTCCTCCTCGGACACCTCCAGGAGGTGCGCGGCCAGCTTGCGGGCCTTGGCCCGGATCTTGCGGGACACCATGGAGACCGCGGCCCCGGCCACCGGGGTGCTCCGGGAGGCGTAGGTGCCCATCCCGAACGGCGCGGTGTCGGTGTCGCCCTCCTCGACGACGATGTCCTCCGCCGGGATGCCGAGCTCGTGGCTGACGATCTGCGCCCAGGTCGTCTCGTGCCCCTGGCCCTGGCCCCGGGCGCCGGTGCGGACGATGGCCTTGCCCGTCATGTGCACCTTGAGCTCGGCGGAGTCGAACATCTTGATGCCGAGGATGTCGTATTCACGGCTGTTGCCCGCGCCGAGCGGCTCGGTCATCGTCGAGATGCCGAGGCCGAGCAGCCGGCCCCGGGCCCGGGCTTCCACCTGTTTCCGGCGGAAGTCCTCATAGCCGATCGCCCGCAGGCCGACGTCCAGGCACTTGCCGTACTGGCCCGAGTCGGTGAGGAAGCCGAACGGGGTGCGGTGCGGGAAGTCGTCGTCGCGGACGAAGTTCATCCGCCGGAACGCGGCCTGGTCCATGCCCAGGTCCTGGGCGGCGGCCTGCATCATGCGCTCCTGGAAGAACATGGCCTCGGTGACCCGGAACGAGCACCGGTAGGCGACCCCGCCGGGCGCCTTGTTGGTGTAGGTGCCGCGCGTTGTCATGTGCGCCACCGGGATGTCGTAGGCGGCGAAGGCCGAGTGCATCAGCCCGATCTTGAACTTGCTGGGCTGGGCGTCGGAGAAGAACGCGCCGTGGTCGGCCTGGGTGCGCATCCGGACGGCCAGGATCTTCCCGTCCCGGCGCAGCGCCATCTCGCCGTCCAGGTAGACGTCCCGGGCGAAGTGGGTGGAGATCAGGTTGCCGGACTTGTCCTCGATCCACTTCACCGGCCGCTCCAGCAGGATCGAGGCCAGGATCGAGCACACGTACCCGGGGTAGACCGGCACCTTGTTGCCGAACCCGCCGCCGATATCCGGCGAGATGATCCGGATCATGTGCTCGGGCAGCTCGGCGACCATCGCGACCGCGGCCCGGATGATGTGCGGCGCCTGGGTGGTCATGTAAACCGTCAGCTTCGAGGACGCCCGGTCGAAGTCCGCGACCGACCCGCAGCACTCGATCGGGGACGGGTGCGAGCGGGGGTAGTGCAGCTGCAGCCGGGAGATCACGTCCGCTTGCGCGAACGCCTGCTCGGTGCCCTCGGCGTCGCCCACTTCCCAGTCGTAGATGACGTTGCCGGCCTGGCCCGTCTTGTCGTCCCGGATGACCGGCGCGCCGTCGGCCACGGCCTGGCGCGGGTTGACGACCACCGGCAGCGGCTCGTACTCGACGTCGATGACCTCACACGCGTCCTTGGCGATGTACGGGTCATCGGCGATGACGCAGGCCACCTCCTGGCCCTGGAAGCGCACCTTGTCGGTGGCCAGCACGGCCTGGGTGTCGTAGGACAGCGTTGGCATCCAGGCCAGGTTGCGGGTGGCCATCATCTCGCCGGTGAGCACCAGTCGCACGCCGGGGATCTCCCACGCCCGGCTAGCGTCGATGGACTTGATCCGGGCGTGCGCCAGCGGGCTGCGCAGGATCTCCATGTGCAGCATGCCCGGCAGGGTGATGTCGTCGGTGTAGTTGCCCTTGCCGCGGATGAAGCGGTTGTCCTCGACGCGCTTGCGGCTCGCGCCGAGCCCGCCGATCTTGATTTCGTCCAATGCCTGGGTCACGGGGTCAGCCTTCCGACTTGAGCTTGTCGGCGGCCCACAGCACCGACTTCACGATGTTCTGGTAGCCGGTGCACCGGCACAGGTTGCCGGACAGCCCCCAGCGGACGTCTTCCTCGCTCGGGTCGGGGTTCTCGTCCAGCAGGGCCTTGGCGGCCATCATCATCCCGGGGGTGCAGAACCCGCACTGCAGGCCGTGCTCCTCCTTGAAACCCTCTTGCAGCGGGTGCAGTTCGCTCGCGGTGGCCAGCCCCTCCACGGTGGCGATCTCGCGCCCGTCCACCTGCACGGCCAGCATGGTGCAGGACTTGACCGGGCGGCCGTCCACCAGCACCGTGCACGCGCCGCAGTTCGTGGTGTCGCAGCCCATGTGCGTGCCGGTCAGCCCGAGCCCGCGCCGGATCAGGTGGGCCAGCAGCAGCCGGGGCTCGACCTCAGCGATCTTCTTCTGGCCGTTGATCGTGAACCGGATGCGGCGCATCGGGATGTCCGACTCAGCCTCGTCGCTGTGGTCGTCATACACCATCGTCATGTCAGGCTGCCCTTTCCGCCGTGCCGGCTACGCCATCGCCCTCTGCCCCGGTGCCGCCGGCCCGCTCCAGGATGCGGGTCACGAACGTGTGCACCATGTGCCGTTTGTAGTCCGCGCTGCCGCGGTGATCGGTCCGGGGACGGGCGGCCTCCGCGGCCAGCCCGGCCGCCATCTCGATGGTATGGGTGGTAAGCGGCTGGCCGGTCAGCGCGCGGGCCGCCTCGGTGGCCGCGATGGTGGAGCCGCCTACCCCGGTCAGCGCGATCCCGGCCCGGTTCACGGTGCCTGCCTGACCTGGGCCCCCGGAGGTTTCCAGGGCCACCGCCACCCCCACCGTGGCGAAGTCGCCGACCCGGCGTTCCAGCTTGAGGTAGCCGCCCGCCCGTGCCCCTGTGGCGGGCGGGATCACGGCCTCCACGGCGATCTCGTCGGGCTCCAGGACGTTCTCGAACGGCCCGGTGACGAAGTCGGCCATCGCGATGGTGCGCCGGCCGCGCGGGCCCTGGGCCACCACGGACCCGCCCAGCGCGGTCACCACGAGGCCCAGTCACCCTGCGGGTCGGCGTGGCAGACCGAGCCCACCAGCGTGCCGCGGGTGCGCACGATCGGGTCGGCGATCAGCGGCGCCGCGGCGGCCATGGTCGGCTGCGAGGCCTTGAGCAGGGCCGACCGCTCCAGGTCGGCGTGCCGGCACAGCGCCCCGATCCGCAGCGTCCCGTCCGGGTCGGCGCGGTGGTAGTCCAGGCCGGGCACGTTGTTGATGTCCACCACGAGTTCCGGTGAGGCGAAGCGCAGCTTCATCAGCGGGACCAGGCTCTGGCCGCCGGCCAGCACCTTGGCGTAGTCCCCGCCGTCGCGCAGCGTGGCGATGGCCTCGTCGAGAGAGCGCGGTGCCTCGTAGCGGAACCGAGACGGGTACATCCGATCCTCCAGTGTCCTGTCCGGACGGCATTGCCGCACGAACGCCGGATCGTGTTCAGTCGTCGTCGCCGACGGTGCCCGCGCCCGGCGCCCCGGAATCCGCAGCACCGATGGTGGTGGCGGCGGGGGCGGAGCGGTTCCGTTGCGGCGAATTTTCCGGATCAGCCACCGCGACGGGAAGCGTGTCCTCCTCCGGATCCGGGCGCGGCTCCTGATGGGGCGGCCAGGGGCCGGCGACCGGCTGGCCAGCGATCTTCAGGTAGTCGACGAGTTGCGGCCAGGCCCACACCGTGGGGCTCTTGCCCTCTTTCGGAGCGTTTTCGATCAGTTCGTACAGGCGCGGGTTGCCGCGGCTATGCCCGTCGGATTCGATCCGCATCAGCCCACTCCTACCCATGGCGGCCAGGCCTCTGTGAGGTGTGCCTCATGATCACCTCTGAGGTGTGCCTCATGATCCGGTAGCCAGCAGGCGCGCGCAATAGGTGAATAAGTGCTTGCTTAACTGCCCGTGCGGCCCCGGGTCAGGCCTGTCCGGACAGGTGGACTAGCTCCAGATGGTCACGTAGACCGGCGGCCGGAACCGCGACGGCGGCACGCCGGCCGTGGGTGCCCGCATCAGCTGCATGGCCTCCGGCGTGGTCAGGAAGCGGCGCAGCGCGCTGGCCACCGTGCTCCGGTGCTGGCGCTCCAGCAGGGTCACGTGCCAGCAGCCGTCCACCGGCGTGCCCGGCACGTCCACCAGGGACAGCTCACCCCGGCGCAACTGCTGGGTGACGAGATGCTCGACGGCCGGCGCGACCCCGGCCCCGTCGGCGGCCGCGGCCCACGCGGCGGTCTGGTTGGGGAACACCCCGATCATGTCCTCGCCGATCCGCAACGCCGCGAGCAGCTGCCCCGTGTCGCTCTCCGGGTCGGTGCCGGACGGGTCGACCAGCCAACGCCACTGCTGGGGGCCACCGCGCAGCCGGGAGTGCCCGGCGGTGACCACGACCAGGCGGTACCGGAAGATGGGCTCGCTCACCACCGGCAGGCTGGGGTCGCCGGCCACGCTGGGGCCGATGGCCACGTCGGCCAGCCGGTTGCCGACCAGGACCGCCATCTCGTGGGTCGCGGCCACCCCGGCGGACACCTCGAGCGGGCCGGCGAAGCGGCGCCGGAACGCCTCGGTCAGCGGGCTGGCCACGAACTCCGCGAAGGTGGGCGACGCCACCACGCGCAGCTGCTCCGGGGCGCCCTGGGCGGCCCGGACCGCGGCGTGCGCCTCCGCGCCGAGCACCACGATCTGCGAGGCGGTGGCCAGCAGCCGGGAGCCGCCCGGGGTCAGCGTCATCCCGCTGGGCCCGCGGCTGACCAGCTGGTCGCCGAGGTGCTGGCGGAGGGCGGTCAGCGCCTGGGAGACCGCGGACTCGCTGACACCGAGCGCGTTCGCGGCGGAGGTCACCGAGCCCAGCCGGGCGACCAGCACGAACGCGTTGAGCTGAGTCAGTGTCATGGCAGTGTCTTATCCATACTCGCGATATTCAGATACGACCCGCACCGACCGCTCGCCCGGGCCTGACGGCCCAGGCTCGCTGGCCGGTTCTGAATATCGCTCATAACCTTCTGATTATTACCGCTGGCTAGGAGCACTCGTACACTCGCAGACAGCGGTTACCCCGAGGGAGAGCGTATGCAGGTTCCGGCCTACGTCGAGTACGAGAAGGCCACCAGCGTCGCGCACGCCCTCGCCCTGCTGGCCCGGTATGGTCCCGAGGCACGCATCCTGGCGGGCGGCCACAGCCTGATCCCGATGATGAAGCTGCGGCTGGCGCAGCCGGAGACGCTGATCGACATCAACGGGCTCAGCGAGCTGTCCTACCTCACGGCGACCCGCGATCAGCTGCGGATCGGGGCGCTGACCAGACACGCACAGCTGCTTGACTCGGTGGACGCGGCCCGGCACTTCGCGATCCTGCACGACGCGGAACTGGTGATCGCCGACCCGGTGGTGCGGAACTGGGGCACGGTCGGCGGCTCGCTCTGCCAGGCCGACCCGTCCGAGGATTTGTCGGCCGCGTTTGCCGCGCTCAAGGCGACGATGATCATCGCGCATCCCGGCGGGACCAGGACGGTGCCGGCCCGGGACTTTCACACCGGGCCCTACGAGACCGTGGTCGGGCCGGGCGAGATCCTGACCGAGATCCGGATCACGGTCCGGCCAGGCGGCGGCAGCGCGTACGAGAAGGTCGGGCGCCGGGCCGGCGGCTGGCCGGTGGGCGCGGCCGGCTCGGCCCTGTGGCTGGACGGCGGGGGGTTGGACGGCGGGGGGTTGGACGGCAGGGGGTCGGACGGCGGGCGGTTGGACGGCGGCACCATCGCCGACGCGGGCATCGGGCTGACCGCGGTGGGCGCGCCGCACTTCGCGGCGGCCGAGGCCGAGGACTTCCTGCGCGGCGCCCCGGCCACCGAGGAAAGCTTCGCCCGGGCCGGTGAGCTGGCCGCCGCGTCGTGCCGGCCCGTGTCCGACCAGCGCGGCCCGGCCGACTACAAACGCCACCTGGCCTGCGAGCTCACCATCCGGTCGCTGCGCCGCGCCCTGGCGCGCGCCCGGCAGCATGGCGGGGGTCCGCCCGGCGGCATACCGCAGGACGAGGGCAGAGCGCAGACGATATGCAGGTAACGATGACCGTGAACGGGGTCAGCCACACGAGGGACGTCGAGGCCCGGCTGCTGCTCATCCATTTCCTCCGCGATGACCTCGGCCTGACCGGGTCACACTGGGGGTGCGACACCTCCAATTGCGGTGCCTGCGTGGTGTGGCTGGACGAGACACCGGTGAAATCCTGCACGGTGCTGGCGGCCATGGCCGACGGGCGCCGGGTGCGCACCGTGGAGGACCTGGCCCACGGCGGCCGGCTGGACCCGGTCCAGCAGGGGTTCGCCGAATGCCACGGGCTGCAGTGCGGGTTCTGCACGCCGGGCATGATGATGACCGCCCGGTGGCTGCTCGACCACCTCCCGGATCCGTCCACGGAGCAGATCCGCGAGGCCCTGTCCGGCCAGCTGTGCCGCTGCACGGGGTACGAGAACATCGTGCGGTCGGTCCGCTGGGCGAGCGAGTACGAGGCCAGCGAGCGAGGGACTGGCCGGCGCGGGGCCGGCCAGCCTGGGCCCGCGGCCGGCGCCGGGGCCCGCCCGGCTGGGGAGGGAGGATGAGCGCAGCCGCCGATCCGGCGCACGGCGGTGCCTACGGCCCGGTCCGGCGCAAGGAGGACGCCCGGTTCCTGCGTGGCCAGGGCACGTTCGTGGACGACATCCGGCGGCCTGGCATGCTGCACGGCGCGATCCTGCGCAGCCCGCTGGCCCACGCCCGGATCCTGAGTGTGGACACCGCCGCCGCGCTGGCCCACCCCCGGGTCCGGGCCGTCATCACCGGCGAGATGCTGCAGCAGCGCAAGCTGGCCTGGATGCCCACCCTCTCCCATGACGTCCAGGCCGTGCTGGCCACCGACAAGGTCCGCTTCCAGGGTCAGGAGGTGGCGTTCGTGGTCGCGGAGGACCGCTACTCCGCCCGGGACGCGCTGGAGCTGATCGGTGTCGAGTACGAGCCGCTGCCGGTGGTCGTGGACGCGACCCGGGCGCTGGACCCGGCCGCCCCGGTGATCCGCGACGACGTGGCCGGCCAGCGGGACAACCACATCTTCGACTGGTCGGCCGGCGACCGGGCCGCCACCGACGCGGCGTTCGCGGCCGCGGACGTCGTGGTCACCCAGGACATGCTCTACCCGCGGTCGCACCCCGCGCCGCTGGAGACCTGTGGCGCGGTGGCCGAGATGGACCCGGTCACCGGGAAGCTCACGGTGTGGGCCACCACGCAGGCACCGCACGCGCACCGCACCCTGTACGCGCTGGTGGCCGGGCTGCCCGAGCACAAGATCCGGATCGTCTCCCCGGACATCGGCGGCGGGTTCGGCAACAAGGTCCCGATGTACCCGGGCTACCTGTGCGCCGTGGTCGGCAGCATCATGACCGGCCAGCCGGTGAAGTGGGTCGAGGACCGGTCGGAGAACCTGATGTCCACCGCGTTCGCCCGCGACTACCACATGCACGGTGAGATCGCCGCGACCCGGGACGGGCGGATCCTCGCCCTGCGGGCCCGGGTGCTGGCCGACCACGGCGCGTTCAACGGGTCTGCGCAGCCGAGCAAGTACCCGGCCGGGTTCTTCCATATCTTTACCGGCTCCTACGACCTGCAGGCCGCATACTGCGAGGTCACCGGCGTCTACACCAACAAGGCCCCCGGCGGGGTGGCCTACTCCTGCTCGTTCCGGATCGCCGAGGGGGTGTACCTGGTCGAGCGCATGGTCGACCTGCTGGCTGCCGAGCTCGGCCAGGACCCGGCCGACCTGCGGATGGCGAACCTGCTGCGGCCCGAGCAGTTCCCCTACACCTGCCCGACCGGGTGGGAGTACGACTCCGGGGACTACCCCCGGGCCCTGCACGTGGCGATGGACCTGGCCGGCTACCCGGAACTGCGGCGCGAGCAGGCGGAGAAGCGGGCCCGCGGCGAGTACATGGGCATCGGGCTGAGCTTCTTCACCGAGGGGGTCGGCGCCGGGCCCCGCAAGGACATGGACATCCTCGGCCTGGGCATGGCCGACGGCGCCGACCTGCGGATCTACCCGACGGGCGCGGCGGTGCTCAGCATTTCGTGCCAGACCCAGGGACAGGGGCACGAGACCACGTTCGCCCAGATCGTCGCCCACGAGCTGGGCCTGAGCCCGGACGACGTCGAGGTGGTGCACGGCGACACCGACCGCACGCCGTTCGGGCTGGGCACCTACGGGTCACGGTCCACGCCCGTGTCCGGGGCCGCGGCCGTCGTGGTGGCGCGCAAGGTGCGGGAGCGCGCCCGGGTGGTGGCCGCCGCCATGCTGGAGGCCGCGCCGGAGGACCTGGAGTGGGCCCGCGGCCGGTGGCAGGTCCGCGGCGACCCCGAGCAGGGCCGGACCATCGCCGAGATCGCGATGGCCGCGCACTCCTCCCTGGAGCTGCCGGACGGGGTCGAGGGTCATCTCGATGCGGAGACCGTCTACAACCCGCCGAACCTCACCTACCCCTACGGCGCGTACATCTGCGTGGTGGACGTGGACCCGGGTACCGGCGCGGTCGCCCTGCGCCGGTTCATCGCGGTGGACGACTGCGGGGTCCGGATCAACCCGATGATCGTGGAGGGGCAGGTGCACGGCGGCCTGGCCGACGGGGTCGGCATGGCGCTGATGCAGGTCATCACCTACGACCAGGACGGGAACTGCCTGGGCGGGTCGTTCATGGACTATCTGCTGCCCACCTCGCTGGAATGCCCGTCGTGGGAGCTCGGCGAGACCGTCACCCCCTGCCCGCACCACCCGATCGGCGCCAAGGGCGTGGGCGAATCGGCCACGGTGGGCTCGCCGGTCGCGGTGGTCAACGCGGTGGTCGACGCGCTGCGCCCGCTGGGCCTGCGGCACGCGGACATGCCGCTCACCCCCGCCAACGTATGGTCGGCCCTCCAGGGCCGCCCCGTGCGCGCCGACGTGGTGAGCGGATGACCGATGATGGAGCTATGCCCTTGACGGACCTTTCTGAGCGGCTGCCCGATGTCCCTTCGCTCGTCAAGGATCTGGACGCCGCCGGGTACCTCACCGACCAGCCGCTGGGCGTGGCGCTGTTCCTGGCCGCCCGGATGGGCCAGCCGATCCTGCTCGAGGGCGAGCCCGGGGTCGGGAAGACCGAGGCGGCCAAGGCGCTCGCGGCCGTCCTCGACACGCCGCTGATCCGGCTGCAGTGCTACGAGGGCCTGACCTCGGCCGAGGCCCTGTACGAGTGGAACTACCCGCGCCAGCTGCTCGCGATCCGGCTGGCCGAGTCCCGCGGCGAGAACCTCCGCGACGCGGACCTGTTCAGCGCCGACTACCTGCTGGCCCGGCCGTTGCTGGCGGCGCTGGACCATCCCGGCCCGCGGCCCGCCGTACTGCTCATCGACGAGGTGGACCGGGGTGACGACGAGTTCGAGGCGTTCCTGTTCGAGCTGCTCGCCGAGTCGGCCGTCACGATCCCGGAACTCGGCACCCGGCGGGCCGCGGTGCCTCCGGTCGTGGTGCTCACCTCTAACCGGACCCGGGATCTGCACGACGCGCTGAAGCGGCGCTGCCTCTACCACTGGATCGAGTACCCGGACACCGAACGGGTCGCGGCGATCATCCGCCGCCGGGTACCCGCCGCGGCGGAACCACTGGCCGGGCAGGTGGCCCGGGGAATCGCCCGGCTCCGGGACCTCGACCTGGCCAAGCCACCCGGCGTGGCCGAGGCGATCAGCTGGGCGGAGGCCCTGGTCGTGCTGGGGGCGGACCGGCTCGGCGAGACAGTTGCGGCCCAGACCGCGGGCGTGGTGCTCAAGTACTCCGAGGACCTGCAGGTCCTCCGGGAGGCCGGCTTCGCCGCGGTGGCCGGTAACGGTGACTGAGGGCCGTGTCCGAGAACCCCGGCACTGGCCACCCCGCCGAGGGCGGGGCCTGCGGTAACCACGACGCCACCGCGAGCCACTCCAACGGGGACCAGGTCCCGGCCGACCTGGCGCTGATCGCCGCCCGCCTCGGCGCGGAACTGCGGGATGCCGGGGTCCCGGCCGGCCCGGGCCGCTGCGAGCGGTTCGCCCGGGCCGTGCCGCTGGCCCGCCCGGCCACCCAGTACGAGTTGTGCCTGTGCGCCCTGGCCACGTTCGCGTCTGGCCCGGAGCACATCAAGATCGTGCAGCGCGTGTTCCGCGACCTGTTCGGCGGGGCGGGCGGCGCGCGCGACGGCCAGACCCGGCTGGAGGCGCGGAACCTGCCCGGCCCGCCGCCCCGGCCGGGCCCGGACGACCTGCTGGCCGAGGCCGCGCGGGCTGCGCAGGATCACCCGGTCCCGCCCG
>Ga0187879_10003392_pt1 | contig 10733 bp, 8 predicted proteins | sample June2016WEW_19_1_FD_132423 | JGI IMG/M metagenome (GOLD analysis project Ga0187879, IMG submission 132423) | Peatland microbial communities from SPRUCE experiment site at the Marcell Experimental Forest, Minnesota, USA - June2016WEW_19_10 | ecosystem: Environmental > Terrestrial > Soil >... | reverse complement strand
GATTCTCTTATTGCGCAGGAAAACCTGCTCACCAACAGCATCTTCCAGAGCAACACCATCCAGCAGTTGACGTCCGGCTATCGCATCAATACGGCCGGCGACGACCCGGCGGGTCTGGCGGTTGCCAACCAGTATGCGAGCGCGATTTCCGAGCTCACGCAAGGTTACGCGAACGGCAACGATGCTACCGCCCAGTTGCAGATCATGGACGGTGGTATGAGCAACATCAGCCAGATCGTCAACACGCTGCAAACCCTGGCCACGGAATCGGCCTCGGGCAGCTTCACCGGTAATCGCAACACGTTGAACCTCCAGTTCCAGAATGACTTGGGCGAAATCGACCGCCAGGCGCAGTCGATCGGCCTGAATACCGGCGGCACGTTCGCCAAGCTGATGAGCGTGTACTTCGGCGCCGGCACCGGCAGCCAGAGCACCGCCAACGGCATCGTGAACATCAATTTGAGCAACGCAACCGTGGATACGCAGAGCCTAGGACTGGCGGGCGTGCAGGCGGTCAACACGGTCGCCAACGTAAGCAATGACTACGACCTGGGCGCTTCCAGCGCGAACAGCGTGAACGCCATTGCCACCAACGCGGCCAACATAGCTGCAATACCCACAGGCGACACCTCTTTCACCTTCACCGGCCCGGGATTCGGCGACGTCGGCGGTACCCAGAACGGCGTGACCATTAAGGTCAATATGAGCGGCGTGGATGATACGGCCAGCCTGGTGCAGGCCGTCAACGCTGCCATTCAATCCGCCGACACGACTGCCGGCGCCAGCAACGGCGCCTTCGCGGCGGCCAACGTCACGGCTTCCATCCACACCGATTCCGCCGGCAAAGAGCAGCTTTCCTTCAACTCCAGCAACACCGCTTTCCAGGTCACCGCCGATGACCTCATGTCCAACGCCCTGATCGGGAACTTCAACGGCTCACCGCAAGGGAATATTGCGGGGAGCACGGGAAGCAGCCTGATCGCGGGAGGGGCCTACATGCTGGCAACGAAGGCCAGCCCGAACACCGAAAACGACCTGGGGTTCGTTCCCATTACGGCCGCCAGCGGCGAGACCCAGGCGATTACGCTTTCCGCCAACGATGCTTCCGGCGCGGCTCACACCCTGACGGTGACGTTAAACGACAGCACCACCGGCGACTCCATAACGGACGCGCTCAACACGATTAACAACGCCCTGCAGAATTCCGACGACTCGACCCTGAAACAGATCACGGCCGTCCAGAACCCCGCCGGCACGGCGCTGAATTTCGTCAGCACGATTCCCGGCTTCCAGATCTCGCTCGGCACCACGACGGATAATACGGGTCTGGGAACGGCCCTCCAACAAGGCACCACCCTCACTGCGCTCCAGGTCGGCACCGGTGGCACGGCCGACATCAGCACCATGGCCGGCGCACAGGCAGCCGTCACCGCCATCACTAGCGCCGTCTCTTTGCTCGGCACCGCGCAAGCCGCGGTCGGCACTGGCGAAGATCAGCTCGGCTTCGCCGCCAGCCTGGCGCAATCGCAGATCACCAACTTCAGCTCCGCCGAATCGCAGATTCGCGATGCCGACGTGGCGCAGCAAGCGGCCAATTTGAGCAAAGCCCAGGTCCTGCAGCAGTCTTCGATTGCCGCCATGGCCCAGGCCAACGCCGAGCCGCAAGCGCTGCTCACCCTGTTGAAGGGCGCGTAGCCAACGTCGTAACCGCCGGCGGGCGAGACCGCCGGCCATGAACCGCGGTCCGGGCCGGACCCCACTTCGGCCCGGACCGCTTGAGCATTTATGAGCACCATCAGCAGCGCGTTGTCCACCATTCTCGATCCCGTCACGGTCGATGGATCCAACAGCTCCTCATCGAGCTCCGGCACCGGTTCCAGCAGCAGCACCGGCAGCACCGGCAGCAGTTCGGGAACGTTCACCGGCGCGAGCGACTATTCACAAGACCTGCAGGACGTGATTAGCCGGGCGGTGGCCATTGCCGAGTTGCCGGTCACCCAACTGACCAATCAGGAATCCGTCCTGCAGAGCCAATCCACCGAGCTTTCCAGTATCGACACCGACCTGACCGCGCTGCAAACCGCCGTCGAGGGAGTTGGCACGGCCATGAGCGGCTCGTACCAGGCCGAGGTTTCCAATCCCGACGTGGTCAGCGCATCAGTCGGCGCCGGTGCTGTCGCGGGCACTTACTCGATTGAGGTGGATTCGGCGGGCGCTTACGCCTCCAGCTTGAGCACCAGCAACTGGCCCGGAACCGGCAGCGATCCGGGTGGAACCTACAGTCTCGTCATCGGCGGCACGCCGTACAGTATTCAGTCCACCGATGGCAGCGCCACCAGCGTCGTCGCGGCCATCAACCAGCAGTACGGCGACCAGGTGCAAGCTACGGTGGTAAACGTAGGGTCCGCTGCTAGTCCCGACCAGCGCATTTCCCTGCAAGCCATCACGCTCGGCGCGCAAACGCTCGATATCCAGGATTCCAGTGGCGACAGCCTGCAAACCCAGGGTCCGGCTGGGAGCCTCGCCAGTTACATCGTCGACGGTTCCGGCAACACGGTCACCAGCGACTCGCCATCGGTGACCATCGCCACCGGCCTCACCGTCAATCTGCTGTCGGCCGATCCCGGCAATCCGGTGACGGTGACGGTCAGCGGCACCGACGAAGCCCTCAGTAGCGCGCTCTCTTCTTTCACCTCGGCGTATAACAAGGTGGTGACGGATGTGCAATCGCAGCGCGGCCAATCCGCCGGCCCCCTCCAGGGCAAGCCCATCCTCTCCGAGATCACCGAGGTGGTCGATAATCTGGCGACCTACTTCACATCTTCGGATAGCGGAGTAAACGGCTTGGCGTCGCTGGGGCTCCAACTGGGCGAAAATGGCCAATTGGCGTTCAATTCCCAGACACTGGACAGCGCCTACAGCAGCGGCTCCGGCGCGGTCGCGTCGTTCCTCGGTTCAGCGACCGGCGGAGGGTGGCTCGCAAGCGCCACCAACGCGCTCACCGACCTGGTAGACCCAAACGTGGGACTGGTGACCAACGAGGAAACCAGTCTGCAGACCCAGACGACCTCCATCGCCAACCAGATTACGGCCAAGAATGCCCAGATCACTACCCTGCAGACCAACCTGACGCAGCAGATGGCGGCGGCCGATACGCTGATCTCGACGATCGAGCAGCAGGATACCTTTCTGACCCAGATGTTGCAGGCCGAGCAGATCGACACCCAATCGATCATCAATGAATGATCGGGAAAAAATGAACGATCGGGAAAAACCGCTGGAAGATCGCATCCGGAACGCCGTTGCCTCCGGCGAATTCGCCAAAGCCAATGCGCTGTGGGTGGAATTGGGCGACCGGCTGCGGTGCGAGATGGCTGGCCGTCCAGCCCCGGCGGCGCGCCTGCGGCAGGTGCGCGAATTGATCGCGTGGTGCCGAACCATGGCAATCGTCGACCGCGCCCGCTGCCAGCAGCGGGTCAACCAACTCGCCATTTCCAGCCGCTACATGCCCCCGCCTGCCGCCCCCCGACAGCGCCTATTGGCGCGCTTTTGACGCTCGTGGCGCAGGCTGTCCAGGCTGAAGAGCCGAGATTCGTTTCGGCTTTTCCTGGCCACTATTCTCTTCTGGCCCCTATTTCAGTGAACGGGATTGGGATCAGAACGCCTGCCCGAGTTGCAAGAATGCGCTCGGAAAAGCCGGCAAGAGCCGAGCCGAGCTAAGCGCACCGGCCGCTACGCTTCCAGGCCCATCTGGGTGAGGCGGTATCGCAAGGCGTTGCGCGTGAGGCCGAGCAGTCTGGCGGCATGGCTCTTGTTGCCATCGGCGCGGCGCAGGGCCTCGCGGATGATCTCCTGCTCGTAGGCATCGAGCGTCAGCCCCTCGGGCAGAAAGTGCGTATCGGCCTGCGGGCGTGGCCGGCGGTCGGCTTCGAGCTTGATATCGGCGGCATCGAGAACGGTGCCAGTGCACATCACCAGGCTGCGCTCGATCACGTTTTCGAGCTCGCGCACATTGCCGGGCCAGTAATAGGCGATCAGCTTTTCCATGCCGGCATCGGTGATTCGCTCTACCTGGCAGCCGTTTTCCGGCGCCAGCTTGTGTACGAAGTGGTTGGCCAGGAAGGGAATGTCCTGCTTGCGCTCGCGCAGCGGAGGAATATTGAGCGGCACCACGTTGAGGCGGTAATACAGGTCCTCGCGAAAGGTGCCCTGCTCGAGCGCGGCGCGCAGGTCCTGATTGGTGGCGGCCACCACGCGCACATCGATGCGGCGCGTCACGTTGCTGCCCAGCCGCTCGAACTCGCGCTCCTGCAGGATGCGCAGCAGCTTCACTTGAACGGCGGCCGGCACGTCGCCGATCTCGTCCAGAAACACGGTGCCCGTGTCGGCCTGTTCGAACTTGCCCGGCTTGGAGGTTTGCGCGCCGGTGAAGGCGCCTTTCTCGTAGCCGAACAATTCGCTTTCCATCAGGTTCTCGGGCAGCGCGCTGCAGTTGATCTTCACCAGCGGGCGGTCGCGCCGCGGCGAATGGAAATGGATGGCGCGGGCAATCAGGTCCTTGCCGACGCCGCTCTCGCCGGCCAGCAGCACGGTGGCGCGGGTGGGCGCCACGCGCTCGATCGAGGCGAAAATTTCCTGCATCGCCGGGCTGCGGCCGATGATGTTGTCGAACTCATAGCGGCGGCCGAGCTCCGCCTTCAGCTCGCGGTTCTCCTCGCGCAACGCGCGCACTTCGAGCGCCTTCGACACCACCTGCATCAGGTGATCGAGGCCGAACGGCTTGAGCAGAAAATCGGTGGCGCCGGCCTTCATGGCTTCCACCGCGGTTTCGACGCTGCCAAACGCGGTCATCATGATCACCGGGACGTGTGCGTTCTGGCGGCGGATGACGCCGAGAAATGCCAGGCCGTCCATGGAAGGCAGCCGCAAGTCGGTGAGCACCAGGTCCGCGCGATCGACCACTTTGAGCGCCTCTTCGGCGGTGGCGGCTTTGTCGACGTCGAACCCGCCGGAGACGAGTTGCAACTCGATCACGCGGCGGAGTTTCTCTTCGTCTTCCACCACCAGAATGCGTTTCTTCATAGATGTTGGTGGGGCAGGCGCTATCGCCTGCCAACCGTTCTCTTTCGCTTCTTCGCCCCGCTCCTACACCGCCGCTCGAACCTCCATCGGCAAATGCACGCGGAAAATGCTGCCTTTTCCCGGTTCGCTCTCCACCGTTATATTACCGCCGTGTTCGTCGACGATTTTGGAAACGATGGCCAGCCCGAGGCCAACGCCCTGCGGCTTGGTGGTGAAGAATGGATTGAAAATGCTGTCGCGCTGGGCGGGATCGATGCCGCAGCCGCGGTCGATCACCGAGACTTCCGCACTGGCACCGGCTGCGCGGGTTTTCACCGTGACGGCTCCGCCGGGCGGGCTGGCCTGCGCGGCGTTGATCAGCAGGTTGTAGAAAACGCGCTCCAGCAGTTCGGCATCGAAGGCAAACGGCGGGATGCCGGGCTCATAATTGCGATAGAAGGCGATGCCGGACGCCTCGCGCTCGGCCAGCGCCACGGCGCGATCCAGCGTCTGCGCCAGGTCGGCTTGGGCGACCTGCAGTTGGAGCGGGCGGGCAAATTGCAGGAAGCGGGTGATCAGCGAGTTGCAGCGGTCCACCTCGGAGGCGATGAAGCCTGCCATTTCTTGCGCCACCTCGTTTTCCGCTGCCAGGCTGTGGGTGAGCATTTCCGACGAAGCGCGAATGGTGCCGAGCGGGTTGCGCAGCTCATGGGCGAGGCCGGCGGAGAGTTGGCCGAGCGCGGCCAGGCGGTCGGCGCGCCGCTTCTCTTCCTCGGCTTGCTGGAGCTGGAGATTGGCTGCGGCGAGCTGGTCGGCCGTGGCGCGCGATTTGCGAGTCTGGCTCCGCAGGTCCTCGGCCACCGAGTTGGCTAGGTTGCCGATCATGGCCAACAGCACCAGACGCGGGACCGGGTTGACGGTGACCTCGGACGGATCTCGCACCAAAGCCAGAAAAACCAGGTACGCCGCGCCGGCCAGCGCGGCGCACAGCGTGGTTCCCATCACGCCGAACATGGTGGCCGCCGAAACTACCGGCAACAGCAGGACCGGCCAATACACGCTGTTGATGCCGCTCGTATAACCAATCAGCATGAACCCCAGCGCCAGTTTGAGTGCGATCCAGAGCACACGGCTGCGGGTGGTCGGCTCGGCGGGGATCTTCGGCTCCAGCACCTGAGCCACGCCCAATGCCACCAGGAAGACGATTTCCAGCGCTTCGTCCGGGTTCTGTGGCCACGCGATCAGCACGCCGAACAACGCCAGCCACACGAAATCCCGCGGCCGGACCAGGCGAAAGCACCGGGCGAGGAATTGGGGGGGGCGCGACATATGGTGTGGATGCGGGCGGCCCAAGGCGACTGCGTCAAGAATGCTGTAAATCGAAAAGCGAACAAGACTGTCGCCGCTACATTATGCCACAATGAGGTAGAAACGTCTCATGCCCAAATCGAGTATCTTGGATCAGGACCCGTCTGCCGGTCCGGATTCTCAAATCAACAGCGAACCCGTCGAATCGTTTGCCGACATTCTTTCGCAGTACGAGCAGACCAGCTCCCACGCCGGTGAGGAGCGCCGCGGGTTCAACGGCACGGTGGTGGCCGTGACGGCGGAGTCGGTCCTGGTGGACATCGGCTTCAAGACGGAAGGCATCCTGCCGCTGGCGGACTTCACCAAAGCCGGAGAAACCGTGAAGCGGGGCGACAAGATCCCGGTTTCCATCAAGGGGCGCGATCCCGAAGGCTATTACGAACTGTCGCGCATGAAGGTGGAGAGGCCGCGCGATTGGTCGGCGCTCGAGAAGGCGTTCGCCGATAAGGCGCCCATCGCCGGCGTGGTGACCGCGGTGGTCAAGGGCGGTTTGAGCGTGGACGTGGGCGTTCGCGCGTTCATGCCGGCCTCGCGTTCGGGCGCGCGAGAAGCGGCCGACGTGGAGAAACTGGTTGGGCAGGAGATCCGCTGCCGCATCATCAAACTGGATACGGCCGACGAAGACGTGGTGGTGGACCGCCGCGCCGTGCTGGAGGACGAGGAGCGCGAGGCTAAGGAAAAGCGCTACAGCCAGGTCAAAGAAGGCGAGACCGTCACCGGCACGGTGCGCAGCCTGACCGATTTTGGAGCGTTCGTCGATATCGGCGGCGTGGATGCGCTGCTGCATGTGGCCGATATTTCCTGGGGCCGCGTCAACAAGCCGGCCGACGTGCTGAAACCGGGCCAGGAAGTGGAAGCCAAAGTACTCAAGGTGGATGCCGCCAAGCGCCGCATCGCCATCGGCCTGAAACAGCTTCAGCCGCACCCGTGGGACCTCGTCGGCGAGAAGTACAAAGTCGGCGACCGGGTGCAGGGTACGGTCACGCGGCTGGCCGAATTCGGCGCGTTCGTCGAACTCGAGAAGGGCGTGGAAGGGCTGATCCACCTTTCCGAAATGTCGTGGTCGAAGAAGGTGCGCAAACCGGCCGATGCCGTCAAGGCCGGCGAGCAGGTGGAAGTGGCCGTGCTGGGCGTCAACCAGGCCGAGCGCCGCATTTCGCTGGGTCTCAAGCAGGTGCTGGGCGACCCGTGGGCTGAAGTGCCGCGCAAGTTTCCGGTGGATTCGCAGGTGGAAGGAATCGTCACCAGCCTGCAAAAGTTCGGCGCGTTCGTCGAACTCGCCGAGGGCGTGGAAGGCATGGTCCATGTGGGCGACATCAGCGCGGAAAAGCGCATCAACCATCCTCAGGAAGTGCTGAAGGTGGGGCAAACGGTGAAAGCGCTGGTGCTGGAGGCCGACGTCGCCAAGCGCCGGCTGCGGCTGGGCATGAAGCAACTCGTCCCCACCGGCCTGGACGAATATATCGCCGAACACAAGGCCGGCGACGTGGTGACGGGGCGGATGACCGATGTTTCCGGCGGACGCGCGCGTGTCGAACTGGGCGAGGGGGTGCCGGCCACCTGCCGCATCCAGAGCGACCCGGCGGGCGGCGCCCAATCGGAACCGGCCAACGACAAGACGGACCTGTCTTCCTTGACGTCCATGCTGGAGGCCAAGTGGAAAAAAGGCGGGGCGTCCGCCGGCGCAACCAGGGACGAAGCTCCGCGCTCCGGCCAAATCCGCAGCTTCCGCATCGTGAAGCTGGACGCCGCGCTAAAGCGAATTGAAGTGGAGCTGGCCTAGAAGTTGCACTATTACTCAAGCTCGGTCAGGCGGGATGATGATACCGCTTCATTCCGTCAGCGTACTGAGCAAACTAGGAAAGGCAAAATCATAAAATGCGTCGCGTGGCGATAACGGGAATTGGCGCGGTGAGCCCCAATGGAATCGGTCGTGAATCCTTTTGGCAGGCCAGCCGCAACGGTGTCAGCGGAGTGAGGCGCATCACGCGCTTCGACCCGACGCCGTTTCAGGTGCAAGTCGCCGGGCAAATACCCGACGAGTTCGACGAAACGCGTTATGTGGAGGTGAAGGACCGGCCCCACGTGTCGCGCGCCGTGCCGCTCGCGATCGCCAGCGTGGGGGAAGCGCTGGAAGACGCCCACCTGGAGACGCAGCACATGACCCGCGACGAACTGCGCGGCATCGGCGTCATGGTGGGCTCCGGCGGCGGCAGCCAGGATTTCAGCGAGGAGCAGTACCGCCTCTATTACACCGGCCACCAGAAGCAGTGCAGCGTGTATACCATTCCCACCGGCACCATCGGCACGCTGGCTAGCGAGGTATCGATGCGGTTCGGCTTCCGCGGCCTCAGCCACATCGTCTCCACCGGCTGCACGTCCTCCACCGACGCCATGGGATACGCCTTCCGCCACATCCGCGGAGGGGTTCTCAATACCATCATCGCCGGCGGGGTGGATTCCCCCATCGCGCCGCTGATCCTGCGCGGGTTTCAGTTGATGCGCATCATGTCGACCCGCTGGAACCAGCAGCCGGAGCGCGCTTCACGGCCTTTTTCGCGCGACCGCGACGGGTTCGTCATCGCCGAAGGAGCGTGGTTCTTCGTCTTCGAGGAAATGGAGCAGGCGCGCGCCCGCGGCGCCAAGATCTACGGCGAAGTCACCGGCTACGGGTCCACCTGCGAGGCTTTCCATCGCGTGCGGCTGGAAGAGTGCGGCGAAGAGCCGGCGCGCGCCATCGGGCTGGCTCTGGAAGAATCCGGCATCGCCCCCTCCGACGTGCAATACATCAATTATCACGGCACCTCTACCGAGCTGAACGACCGCATCGAGACGCGCGCCGTGAAGCTGGCCTTCAACGGGCATGCTTACAAGCTTCCAGGCTCGTCGCTGAAAAGTCTCATCGGGCATCCGCAAGGAGCCTGCGGCGCCGCCGGCGTGGCAGCCACCCTGCTCGCCATGCGCGACGGCGTGGCGCCGCCCACCATCAACGTCGACGAACCCGATCCCGATTGCGACCTCGACTACATCACCACTCCCGGCCGCAAAATCGCGATCGAGCACGCCGTGGCCAATTGCATCGCCTTCGGCAGCAAGAACTCCGCCATGGTGCTGCGTAAAGTCGAGTAGGCGCACGGCAGCTAGCAAGGGATAGCATTCGCGTACTAACTCTCCCGAGTGCAGGTCAGGTTGTAAACTCGCTGCAAGCTATGAGCCCGAAAGCGGATACAGGCTTCTAACTCGATAACTATACTTGCAATCATCCTACGCCGCCGCATTAACGTTGATTAGCGGCGGACCCGCCAAATGTAAGTACTGTCACTGCTAGACCAAAGAGCTGGTACAAGATCTGATCGGATCGCCGGGAAGCGGTGTATACTCATTGACAGCCGGAGCAAAAAAAATCCCGGCTATTCAGCCTTACGGTTGGAGGAGTCATGGCTCGAGGTGTCTTGTTATTAGGGATTGCAATAGCTCTATTGGCGACGTCCGCAAGCGCCTCGAGTATCGTTCAGAACGGCGGATTTGCATCGGTCGACTTCACCGACTGGACCACCACCACGTGCTCCTTGGGCAGCGATTGCGCTTCTCCGGCATGGCTCGTGGCGAACCCGTTCCCTTCCAGCATCGGTGGCACAGCACCGCCGGGACCCACGAATGCCGCCTCAACCGCATGCACGGGCGCGGCTTGCAGCACCGGGGACACTCTTTCCCAGACTCTCACGACCTCGGCGGGCCGAACCTATACGCTAACCTTCTACTATGACCCCGGCTCGCATCCAGGAGGGGAGTTAGGCATGACAACCGAACTGGAGGTATTTTGGAACGGCAGTTCCACGTCAGTCGATACGATTACTAATACGGCATTTAACACATGGAACGAGTACACAGTCACCGGTCTCACCGCCCCTGGCATTTCGACGGTTCTGGAGTTCACCGGCCAAGCTGCTGCGAGTGACCTGTATCTCACCGGCATTGCGGTGACTCCCGATGCAGATCCACCAGCAGACCCATCCGTTCCCGAGCCCGCGTCTTTGACGCTGATCGGCGGCGGACTGTTAGGCATCGTCGCAACTGCTCTGCGCCGCCGGCGCAAGGCCTGAACCAGTTTCCAGAGCCGGCGCCGTTTTCATTCCTCAGGGGACGATGCGCCAGTCCCACTTGTCCGCGGTCTGAGTTTCCCTCCGTCAGGTGAGCCTTGCCTTCCGCGCCCCGCCACTCGTCGCAAAGCGGAGAGGTCTCAAGAAAATGGATGGATGCACAAAAAAGACGGCGGGCGCTCGGAGGATGTGCGCCCGCCGTCG
>Ga0187879_10003387_pt1 | contig 10740 bp, 13 predicted proteins | sample June2016WEW_19_1_FD_132423 | JGI IMG/M metagenome (GOLD analysis project Ga0187879, IMG submission 132423) | Peatland microbial communities from SPRUCE experiment site at the Marcell Experimental Forest, Minnesota, USA - June2016WEW_19_10 | ecosystem: Environmental > Terrestrial > Soil >... | reverse complement strand
TTGCCATTGCGGGCTGGCCTTCACACCGGCGAAGTTGAAATAAGGGACGGAGATATTGGGGGTGTCGCGGTTCACGCTGCAGCACGGGTCATGGCACTCTCCAAGGCTGGTGAAGTCCTCGTATCGAGGGTCGTAACAGACCTCGTGGCGGGTGCCGGGCTAAAGTTCTCGGACCGCGGGTCGCATGAACTTAAAGGGCTGCCGGGCCGGTGGGACCTATTCGCCGCAAGCTTGTAGGGAAGCCCAGCCGGTGGCGCGGTCATGGCAAGAGCGCTATCGGGCTTGCAGGTCGCTCATGTCGGCGTTGGGTCATTCTCGACTGAGATGGTCAAGGCCTAGGCTCGTCCATGTCCGCTTCAACCCCGATAGCGAGCGTCATATCAGCCATCAAAACGTGATCCGGCGCTAAGGGCCAATTGCGGTCGTGAGCAGATGCAGCAAATGCAGGTACACAACGCTGATTTACTCGATTACTTCGCTGGCACGGGCGAGTAGCGACGGCGAGATCGTAAGGCCGAGCGACTTCGCGGTCTTGAGATTGATGACGAGGTCGAACTTGGTCGGCTGCTCGACGGGGAGGTCGGCAGGATTCGCTCCGCGCAAAATCTTGTCCACGTAGTCAGCAGCGCGCCTATACAGCCAATGATTGTTCACCCCGAAGGCCATCAATCCGCCCGAGTCCATGAACTCAAATCCCACGTAGAGCGTGGGCAGTCGATACTTCTCGGCAAGGTCGGTGATCTGTTTGCGGGCTGTTGCAGTAACCGGGTCGGATATCACCAATGCTGCCTGCGCCTGCGACGCTTGCATGAAGGCGCGAGCTAACGCCCCCGGCTCTCGCACGTCTTCGAAGCTCAGCTTCACCCCTCGATCCCGCGCGATTCCCTGAAAGTTCTTTTGCTGCGTTCTCACGACAGGACTTTCTGGATTCGAGATTACCGCGACCGACGCAAGCTGCGGTATCGCCTCCTGCAACAATTCAAGCCACTTGCCGGTGAGGTCACCCCACTGCACGGAGAGGCCGGTGAGGTTGCCACCCGGCCTCGCGAGGCTCAGCGCGAGCCCTGTCCCGATCGGGTCCCCGATCCCGATGGCGACGATCGGGACTGTGCTGGTCGCATTCTTGGCAGCAGTGGCCGCCGGTGTGCCGGAGGTGACGAGTACATCGAGCTTGGTTCCGACCATTTCACGCATGATTGCGGGAAACCGCTCGACTTGGCTATCTGCCGAGCGCAGCTCGATGACGAGGTTCTTGCCTTCGACCCAGCCGAGCTCACGGAGGCGGTCCCAGAAATCGGTGACGGCAAGCGGAGCGGCCGATTGGGTGTACGGGTTGACAAAGCCCACCCGAACGGTGCGCAGTCCGGGCTCCGCACCGTGAGCAACACCGTAGGCAAGTAGAATCGTGGCGACGAGGATTCGCTGGCAGTCCGACAGACGCGCGCGCCGTATCATAAGATTATCCCGGCTCCTCGAGTCGCGTCCCCGCTACTCGGCTCCGCACCCACTCCCGCTGACGCCCAACGCCACGGCGCTGGAGCACCGACTCGTTGCAGGTGATGCCGCTACGCCGCCAACAGAGTGATAAAATCCGTCGCTTCATAGGCTCCCCTCTCGCCCGAGAAGCGCACCCTAGCACAGTATGAAAGCCGTGTTGTGCCTCACAGCAAATTTTGGCCGCCGATGTCGGAGATGGGTCACTTTCGACCGATCCAGCCGGTTTTGTCTGCCGGTCCGTGTCCGCTTCGCCCGGAAAGCGGACTTGAGGCTGGGCGGAGGAACCTTAACCGGTGGGGCGCTCCCACCACCGCGGACCATGATAGTTTTCGAGCTTCTTTGCTTCACGCTCCTTGGTCGCTTGCGCCTCTTGCTCCCGTGCCGCCGCAGCTTGCTCTTGTCCTACCTGCCACCAATCGCCCGTGGAGAGCCGTGGATCACCTGACACCACAGGTGCGAACAATGATGGGTCGAGTGGTCGCGGCGGCGGCCACATCGTTCGGTCACTATGCTCGAAGCTCGGGAGCCGGAGTTCACTAGCGATTGATGGATTTTCGCGTGTAAATCGCTCAAGGCCGCGCGCGGTAAGCTCCACCTCAAGCAGGCGACGGTGCTCGCCGGACGGAGCAGCGCCGTTGATGCGCGACACCTCACGGTCGCATTCCGCCATGCGCTCGAAAAGATCAACGAGTTGAGCCGTGACTGTAGGATAAAGCTCGGCGCATTCTCGCGCCAAGTCATCACGTCGGGCCTTGACCTGCTCGAAGTCCGGCTCCCACTCGGCGGCGTATTCCGCCGCCTGAATCTCCTCCAGACGCTGCCCAAGCCGAGGCAAGGCAACTTGCAGACGCTGGGTGAGGAAGTCGGCATCTTGCAATGCTGTGCGGGCAGCAGGGTCGAGTACAGTCGGGTCGAGCGCGCGCACTCGTGCCTGCTCGACGGCTTTCTCGGCTGCGACGATGGCGCCTTCCACGTCCGCGATCAACGTCGCAAGGTCGGCCGACTTGATGTCCTGCGTGAGCGCCTCTGCGATACGTTTTTCAAGCTCGCTCATCGCTCGTTCACCTTCTTATACGCGACTTGAATCGCCCGGTCGTATTCAGAGTAGCATTCGCGCATTACACTCGCATGATCGTGAGCCGCATCCTCCGACCGGGGATTGAGCGGAACACAATCCAACGAGCCGTCAGGCATCCGCTTGATGACCCCAGGCGAACCGAAATCATTTTTGAAGCGGCTACCTTTGACTGTGCAGGCTTGGCCAACGACAGCGCCACGAAACTCCACGCTGCCCGCCCCGGTAGGCGGGTTCTGATTCTGCCCAGCATCGCGCCACGCATTAACAAGCCAGTGCCGGTATTCCGTATGGGCTTGCTCAACAACAGCATCACGGGCACTGGCATCGGCAAGGCGGCGGAAGCCGGGGCGGCACAGGGCGATGCCATCGTTGCCGTTGGCGTCGGTCACGCGGGTGCCGGTCGAATCGGCAAAGTTTGCCGATTTGAAGTATGTGGCAACGGAGCGCTGTAGCGGGTCGAGGGAGTCCTTAAATCTCACGCTGCGTCCATCTTTTAAGACGCCCCGTGCATCGAAGGCGTCGCCGTCGTCGTCATCATCGAAGTCTCTAAGGGTGACTGGCATGGTCGTTCTCCTGTGTTTGATGATCGTCCGAATTACCAAACTTTGGTAATTTGGATGCCTTGATTAACTTTCCGCCGGTGCTGTCATAGCCGATGGCGGCAAGCGAAGCTGATACGGCGTCCACGAGTTGTTGATCATTAATCGGGCAACGTCGCCCAACCTCAAGCAAAAATTTCGAGCGGGCAGCCGGTTCCAGCGGCGATGAGGCTATCGTCAAGGCCAAAAGCTGAGCATCAGTCAGTGCCAGCAGATGCCGAATCATGACGACACCCATTGCACGAGCGCGGAGCCGAGGATCAAAAAACCGATGAGCGCGGCAGCGCTGATGATGTCTTTGCGAAGCTCCGAAAGAGGATGTTCACGCATGGTTTTGATCATCCTTACCGCCAGCGGCCGTGAAACGTCGCCCAGCCATGTAACCAGTCCGCGAGGTTCTCATTGCACTGCGGCCTGGGCAGCCGCCCGGTCGCGCTGTTGTCAGCGCCACCACTGGCGTCGGCGTCAACGTGATTTGGTTGAAAACCCTCAAGCGAGTAACCGCCATAGGCAAAGACGATGCTCGCCACACCGGCAATGACGTTGGCCAGATCATCGTGTTGGTTGGGCGCGTGATCGATGCTTTCGTGACCACCTCTGGCAACGCGCCGCTCCAGGCCAATTAATTGATTGAACATTTTCCGATGATCCAACAAGTCAATGCGCTTGCTGTTGATCAAAGGCAACAGATCGATGTACAGGGCTGATTTAACCTTGGCGCTGGGCTCGTAATAGACGCCAAATTTGCCGAACATCTCGCGTGGCCACTCCCCTGCGTAGCGGTCCCCGGAGATGGTTGTTATGTGATAGGTTTTGAGCAGTGCACAGAACTCGGAGGTTACGATCTCCGGACTAAAAGGCGGCTTGGTTTCGCGTAGCGCATCAACAACAACACATCCTCTGCCGTAATCCATATGAGCCACGCACAAAGTCATCGAGTCGGCACTGCCACCACTAGGATCGACCGCAGCGTGATAGGTGATATCGTGTTGCGGCAGCCGTTCCCGCACGCCACGGCTGATGCAGGCTTCGACCGCTTCCCGCACCACGAAGGCTTCAAGATCGGAACGGAATTGCGCCAGATACTCAGCCGAGGCACGCGCCGGATCGTCAGCCATATGCGCGTCGATGTACGACTGCGGCACGCTGGCGTTCATGCTTCTGGTGTCGGCCTGCCAGACCAGCACCGGATCACCGTCCTTGCCGAAGTGCTTGCGGTACGCGTCCCACATTGCACCTCGGCGGGCATGCGGCGATGAAGCACAGAGCAACATGGCTTCGGGGACAGTCGCCATGCCGGGCTTGATGGCGTTGATGATTTCAACGTCGGGCTCGGCGGAGTTTTCATCGGTGGGGAGATAGGCGATTTCATCCAGCAGTGCCGCGATGATCAGATATCCGCGTGGCGTCCGGAACGATGCGGTGTGAATCTCGATTACAATATTATTCTTCAACGTGATGCTTTCGCGGGTCTCTTCTTTGATCTGTGCCGCCAGCATCGGTACGCCATGCAGCAGGCCAGACACAAACCGCATGATCACCCGCGCCTGACGGCGATCAGGCGTTATGATCATGATGGTGCCGACTTCGCCGGGGCCGAGGTACTGACGCCAGTCTTTGAAGCACGCCAGGAACACCGCGATGACAGCGAGGATGAAACTCTTGCCACCCCTTCTGCCGATGACCAGCCAAGCTTCGTGCAGTGGCGATGTCGGCGGTGTGGTGCGGCCGGTGTGTTGTTGATAGATCGCCAGCATCTCCGGCGTCATCGGCAGAGCAAACAAAGCAGCGAGAAACGTAGTCGCAGGCAGCCATGTGTTGGCCTTGAAGAACTGGCGAAACACTTTGGCGTCGCGGATCGCTTCGAGGATGTTCATGACGTGTGTTCCCTCGCGTAGGTGAGCGGATCAATCACGATCTTCTGTTTTCGCTCGATGCCCAGCGCCTCGAGGATCCTTCTGAGATGGCCCGATGCCGCAGCGTAAACGGGCAACGAAGCTTCATCGCCTTGCGATAGCCTGCCTTCGATTGCTTCCAGTTCAAGCTCGATGCAGGAGGCGCGCCGAATTAGACTACGCTGTGCCTCTGTCAGATGGTCCGGACCATCTGGAGAAACGTCACGGCAATGCGCTTCGATCAGATCGCGCAGCCTTCGCGCCCATGCACTCGTTCCAGAGCCGACAACGAACAGCGCTCGACCATTTGTCACCTTGCTGCGCTGGCGTGATGGCAGCGGCGCGGACGTGGCACGGACAGCGGACGATTTTGCAGCGATTGCCATGCCCTTAAGCATGGTGAGATTTCATGGCCGTTGCAATACAATTCCGATGGTTAAGTCGCGGGTTTGGCCAGCGCGGAGCTAAATCATCAAGAAGAACAAGCCAGTATGGCGGATGCCATTTCCGCATATGGTGGCCTAAACCCAGGATTTATCGCTGTCTGGCTAGCGCAGATTCTGACCATGGATAGGAAAACTCAGATGTTTGGTTTTAATGGTCGGGATGGTCTCCCCGGCGGGCCTGCCCCCAGGAGCCTATAGGAAGCGCGCCGGTAGCTCTGCCGGGCTGGGGCTGGTTTGGGCTGGTCATCCAGCGGGACGCGCGCCCTAGCCCTTCCTGCGGCTGGCGTAGCGGCTCGCATGGCGGCTCGCACGGCATCGGCTTGCAGGGTGCGCTTCTCCAGCAGGGCGGCGGCGACGGCTTCGATCTCTGGCCAATGCGACTCGACAAAGCGCTTCGCCTTCTTTTCCATGTGTTTGAAGTACGTTTGCCGGTCGTGCTTCTTCAGAGCAATGATCAAAACATGAGCTTGGTAGTAATCCGAGAAAAGTGTTTGATCGTTCGGATTGGCGTTCGCATGCTGCTTCTTGCTGGCAGCCGGTCCGGCCAGCATCACGGTCAGGTAATTTTCCAGCCGCCGGTCCGACCACTGGGCGAGATCGCTTTTTTCGGACTCTACTTTGAACTCCACTTGGCCGCTGACGGTACCAGTCGGGACAATGGTCACGTAGTGAAAGTCAAAATGGAAGCAGATACCAGCAATCGCATGAGCCGCTTCGTGGATAGCGATAGCACGGTGACGCCGACTTATTGCTGAATTTCTCATTTGCTGAATTTCCCGAAAGCTCAAGCTCAGTCACCAGCATTTGCCGGTACGGGTTCATTGGTTCTGCAATGGATCGTGTCGGCTAAAGCTTTTTGCTGCATTTGTGTGTTTGATGGTGCCCCCATCAAGCTTGCGTCTGCCTGCATAACCGTTTTGACTGCCATGTGTGTTTGCCTGCATGGTGCTCATTGTTGCCCCACCTCCATCTCAGCTTCCCTAGCTGGCACCACCCCACTACGTCGGTGGGACTGTCCCTTTCCCATTTTGGTTTCCGGTCCCTCCCCCTATAACCAACAACCAAAGTGTGAGTAAGTATCGCTAGTCGATTTCGACTAGTCTGGATTTCATGGCCATACGTAGCGAGCGGGATGACCTTGTGATGGTCGTCTGATCAATTGCACTCGCTTCCGTTTGAGCAGGCCCGAGCGGGCAGCAGCGAGGCGCTTTACCGTCCAGCCAAATTTCTCTGCCAGTCCGTTAGCGATCCAAAAAGTCACCAATTTGCCTCGGTGTTTGCCTTGGTGTGCCCGTAAAAAAAAGAGCAAATAAAACTCATCGGCGGTCAGATCGTCGATCTCACCGGCCTGTATGAAGACGCCGTGCATGCCGATGTTATTCTCGCCCCGCACGGTCATTTGCCAGACCGAGCCGACGATCTTGGTGACCTCCCCGACATCCATGGGCTCGGCCGCTTCCGCGTTAAGGCGTAGGGCGAAGTCGAGCACTTTTTCACGTGTCTCACCGGCATCAAAAATTTCACGGGCATAAGGTCCGATGGCCAGAAATAGTGTGTTGTTGCGGCCGTCGTGGTCACGCATGCCACGAAGCGGACTGACCACCGACTGGCTGACATCGAGCGGGCTGCTGTTGACATACAGCGATTCACCGTTGGTCGCTGGCTGGAGCCCGTGCAGCACCGGCAGGCGGTCGAGATCGTCAAGCCTGCCCTGAATGATCTCATATTGGCCGCCGTCGATCTCGCTTGGCACCCCCACCACGAGGCCACCGCCGAGCAGGTCGATGGGAAGGCCGCGCCAAGGCTTGATGCGCCGCCGCTCGCCATTGTAGCGGTGTGGAAGATGAAATTTGCCGGATGCGGTGCGGACGATGATCGGGCTCGCGCCATGCCGGTCGATGGCGTCGGCGAGGACTCGCTCGTCGGTGGTGTCAACATCGAGGATGGTCAACTTGCTGCGCTGGCCAGCCATAAAGCCAAGCGCGCCCGCGTCGGAAAATTGGGCCACAAGTCTGGCGCTGCCGGGCAGTCCGACTTTTTGGTAGTGCTTAATCTCTGGCTTTTTGTTTGAGTCGAGCGGGAACGTGGCGATGCCATGCGCAGCGTACTCCGGCTGCCAGTCGCGAAAAAATGTACGCAGACGCACCCGCAGCCGCACCCGTGGCCGTGGCCGTGGCCGGGCTTGTGTTGTTCCGGCGCTTGCTGTATTTGGACGTTTTAGTGCATCACTACCATCACGTCCTTGGCTCTGGCGCTGCGCAGCGCCGGAGCCATTTTTTTGTAACATGCTGTCAGCCGATCTTTGGGCTCACTCCTTTCCGCCGTTGTTGTCGCGACCATTGCTGCGCATTTTTGAGCGCTTCCAACCAGGGCACGCCCGCGTTGTGATAAACCCAGCCGCGCCCGTAGCCGCGCGCACGAGCGACCTTCTCAAGCCTGCTTTCGATGAGAAGCCCGCGCTCATTTGCAGCCCACTGGAACGCCGACCGTAAGCTCATCCACCGGAGATCGTCCGTTTCGGTCGGCGGTTTCATTTGGTCAGACCGGGCTCGACTTCGGCGCGACGGCGGCGCGGATCGGCGTTCAGTGGTACGCGCTGACGCGGTTGTTTGCTTGGTGCCGCTTTGCCCTTGGGCTCTTTGGCATCGCGCTCGGCGCGGAGTCCTTCGACAACGGCATCGACTTCGTCCGAGAACGCGCCAAGCGCCCGCAGGCCGAGATTAGCTAGACGTAATCGGGGAACATTGGTACCCGGAATGAATTTCTCGCCGCCGTCGCGGTAGACATAATCCTCGAAAAATTTGGTGCGGCCGACCGGAATTCGGCCATCGGCTGTACCGTAAATTTGTTTTGGTCGCAGTATCGTCGCCATGATTGTTCGCTCCTGAGCCGGTCCTTTTCGGCTGTCTGCGAACAATCAAAGCTCTACTTTTTGGGCTATGACAAAGACGGGAAGTCGCGACTAAATGTCGGGAATGTCGGGCGACCGGGACATCCACTTTCGGATGGTGCTAATTTTAAGCTTGATACTATATCGCTCTTGAGCCAATTCCTGGGCATCTTTGGCGGCCTGCTCTTCACAATCTTCTGTCGTTGTGATTTCGCCTTCCTCTGGAATTTTGCGCTTGGCTAGCAATTCCTTGTTGCGCTTGCGCGCGTCCGCCATCAATTCTATTTTGCGCTTACGGCCGAATGCAGCAACCACTTCCCTGCGCGCTTTGTCGCCACGAGTAAGAGGCGGGCGGTGTCGCTGGCCTTTGTGCATCCCCTTTAGTGCGCTGTCGAGAATGAACCGCCAGAATTTGATTGGCAGGCTGACGCTGAGCATTCCGTCATCGGTGTGAATCGTTAGTGCGCTGTCGAGAATGACCTGCCAGACCTTGATTGGCAGGCTGACGCTGAGCATTCCGTCATCGGCGTGAAGCGGCGATCTCCAAGGCGGTTTTAACCGAGCCTCGTAACGGCTCACCACAGTCTGCAACAATTCGACCGCGTTTGGCCGATCCAGCGGCCACCAGTCTTCATCATCGTCGGACTTATCCTGAGCGCCGGTCATTGTTGCGCCCGATTGATCGAGACCACATCGGCACTGGCCTTGACTGGCGGGCTCGCGCAATACTTTGCCCAGGAATCCATCAGCCGCGTTCGCTTGGCCAGCAGGTCGCCGCGCCGGTAGGCGGCTTCGACTTTGTCGCCGACAACGTGTGCCAGCGCCATGTCAATCACGGGTTTCGAAAATCCTATGGTCCGCTCATGCGCCCAGTCCATGAAGGTCGAGCGGAAACCATGTGTGGTGATGTCGCCGTGGCCCATGCGCTTGAGCATGCTTGTCATCGCCGCATCGCTTAAACCTTTGCCAGCCCGCGTGCCGATGAAAAGATACGGATTGTCCTGCTCGGTATGAAGGTTCTCCAGTAACTCGATCACCGGTGCCGCTAACGGCACGCGATGTTCCCTATCGCCTTTCTTCATGCGCTCGGCGGGGATGGTCCAAAGCTTCGCTGCAAGGTCGATTTCCGACCAGGGTGCGCCCAGCGTTTCCCCGGTGCGGGCTGCGGTGAGAATCGTAAATTCGAGCGCCCGTGCCGCCACGCCCTCGCGCTGGCGCAGTGCGGCCATGAACGCGGGCAGTTCTTCGAACGGCAGCGCCGGAAAATGTTCGACCTTGGCAATCTTGGCGCGTTCGGGCAGCGCTTCTTCAAGATGATCTTTCCATCTCGCCGGATTGTCGCCGCCGCGATAGCCGGAAACTTTGGCCCAGGCTAATATCGACTCGATACGACCACGCAGGCGGCTCGCGGTCTCCGCCCGTGCGGTCCATAGCGGGCCTGCCGGGTGACCGCGCTCCGCCTCGACCTTCTGCCGCAAGACTTTGAGCACCAGCGGCGTGTCGATATCGGCGACGTTCAGGTCGCCGATGACGGGGCAGGCAAAGGTCTCCAGCGTCGAATGCCATTGCTTGCCGTGCCTGGGGTTGCGCCATGCCGCTTGGTTCTCCGCGATGTATGCTTCGGCGCACTGCTTGAATGTCATGGCCTTGGCTGCCGCCGCCTGCTGTGACGCCTTGGCGGCAGCCGCCGTCGCCCGTTCGGCGCGGCGGACGGTGAGCGGGTCGGTCTTGTCGGCAAGCTTGCGGCGATGCTCCAAGGCCCGCTCCCGAGCCTGCCCCAAATTGAACTCGCGAGCGCTGCCCAGCCCCATCCACCGGCCGTGGCCGTTAAGCTGGTACCGTAGCTCCCAATGCGCGGCACGGCGATTCGCCACAACCAGATACAGCCCACGCACGCCGGTATTGCCGCTGTCGAGATGGCGGCCGGGTTTGCCCCCGCGCATCAATTTGGCGACCCGCTTGATTGTCAAACTCATGTCCGCCTTCCGCACTACTCTCAAACGCCACGGCCAAACCCACGGCCGGGCTCCCGGTTCTTAACGGTTTATATCGGATGTCTGCGGAATACTTTTAAGAGGCAAAGCGGCAATCTGTCAAAAAGATCACGGGCTTAGATGGCCACTACCGGCACCCTGTGGACGCTAAAAATCCAGAGGGCGTGTCCGCAGAGCGACAGCCACGGAAAATTGCGTAATTCGACGCCGATGTGTGACGGCTGACACAGGACAAGTCTATACGGCTCACGTAAGGTAACGCGCAACCGGACTCAGTCCGCAAAGACGGCGAGGTTGGGAACATAGTCACCCAATCCGCGTGAGAGCTGTGCGACCGCGTT
>Ga0187879_10003385_pt1 | contig 10745 bp, 11 predicted proteins | sample June2016WEW_19_1_FD_132423 | JGI IMG/M metagenome (GOLD analysis project Ga0187879, IMG submission 132423) | Peatland microbial communities from SPRUCE experiment site at the Marcell Experimental Forest, Minnesota, USA - June2016WEW_19_10 | ecosystem: Environmental > Terrestrial > Soil >... | reverse complement strand
TATGGTGTCTGCCATGTGGGGCGGGGAATGGCAGATCCGCTGGCTGGACGAGGTGGACTCGACCAATACCTATGTCCGTGACCAGGCACGCCAGGGCGCGGCCGAGGGTCTGGTGGCGGCGGCCGACCACCAGACGGCCGGACGCGGGCGCCTCGACCGGCGGTGGGAGTCGCCGCCGGGCGCGAACCTGCTGGCCTCGGTCCTCCTCCGGCCCGAGTGCGACGCCACCGACGTGCACCTGTGCACGGGGGCGGTGGCACTGGCGGCGGCCGACGCCTGCCGGGAGGTCGCCGGAGTCGAGCCGGTGCTCAAGTGGCCCAACGACCTGCTCGTCGGCGGGCTCAAGCTGGCCGGCGTCCTCGCCGAGGCGGAGTTCTCCGGGGGCACCCTGGTCGCCGTGGTGGTGGGGATCGGGATCAACGTGGCCTGGCCGGGGCCGGACGACGCCGGTGGGACCTGCCTGGACGACGTAGGCGCGGCGGCGCAGCCGGTGGACCGCAAGGTCCTTCTCGAACGCTTGCTGGGGGCGCTCACAGCGCGTCGGGGGCTGCTCGAGGACGCCTCCGGGCGGCGCGCCCTGGCTGACGAGGTGCGCCGGCGCTGCGCCACGCTGGGCCAGGTCGTGCGGGTCACGCTGCCCAGCGAGGAGATCTCCGGGCTGGCCGCCGCCATCGACGACGCCGGCCGGCTCGTGGTCGAGACGGCAGCGGGACCCCGCCAGGTGACGGCAGGCGACGTGGTGCACCTGCGCCCGGGCTGACGCCGGGGAGGGGTCCTGGCCCCGGGCTAACATCGGCCCCTATGCGCCTTCTCGTGACGGGAGGTGCCGGTTTCATCGGGTCGAACTTCGCCCGCTACTGGGTCGAGCAGCACCCCGAGGACCATGTCGTCGTCTACGACGTGCTCACCTATGCCGGCAACCGCCCCAACCTGTCCGACATCGAGGACCGGATCGTCTTCGTCCAGGGGGACATCTGCGACCCGGCCGCCGCCGAAAAGGCGCTGCGGGGTGAGGGGATCGACACCATCGTCCACTTCGCCGCCGAGTCGCACAACTCCCTGGCTGTCCTGAACCCCGGCCTCTTCTTCCGTACCAACGTCATCGGGACCCAGACCATGCTCGAGGCGGCGCGCCAGGTGGGGGTGGCGCGGTTCCACCACGTCTCGACCTGCGAGGTCTACGGCGACCTGCCGCTCGACACGGACGAGATGTTCACGGAGGACTCGCCCTACCGGCCCCGCACCCCCTACAACGCCTCCAAGGCGGGGGCCGACCACGCGGTGCGCGCCTACGCCGAAACGTACGAGCTCCCCATCACGATCACCAACTGTGCCAACAACTACGGGCCCTACCAGTTCCCCGAGAAGCTGATTCCGCACTTCTGCGCGCTGGCGCTCGACGATCGACCGCTCACCCTCTACGCGAGCACCGAGAACCGCCGGGAATGGCTCCACGTGGTCGACCACTGCACCGCCATCGACGCCGTCCTCGCCCGCGGCAAGGTAGGCGAGACGTACCACGTGGGCAGCGGCGTCGAAGCCTCCATCATGGAGGTCGCCGATCGGATCCTCGCCGCGCTGGGCAAGCCCGAGTCGCTCAAGACAATCGTGCCGGACCGTCCCGGCCACGACCGCCGCTACATCCTCGACTCCTCCAAGCTGCGGCGCGAGCTGGGCTGGGAGCCCTCCATTGAGTGGGAGCAGGGTCTGGCGGACACGGTCCACTGGTATGCGGCGCATCGAGAGTGGTGGGAGCCGCTGCGGGCCCGGGCCCCCATCGCCGAGGGATCCTGGGGAGCCGGAGGCGCCTGAGCGGTGCGGATCCTCATGACGGGGGCCGACGGGCAGCTGGGGCGTGACCTGCGCGACGCGCTGGCCGGGCGCGTGCCGGCCGGCGGGCGCCGGTGCGCGCTCCTCGGTCCAGAGGGGCCGCGCCCGGGCGTCGAGCACGAGGTGCTGGCCACCGACGTCGACACCATGCGCGTGGACGACCGGGACGCCGTCCTCGCCACGTTCAGCGCCTTCCGTCCCGAGCTCGTGTTCCACGGGGGAGCACTCACCGCGGTCGACCTGTGCGAGACCGAGGTCGACACCGCCTACGCAGTCAACGCCACCGGCACCCGCCACGTCGCCGAGGCGGCCGCCCTGGTGGGGGCGCACATGGTCTACGTGTCCACCGACTACGTCTTCGACGGCACGGCGAGCCGCCCGTACCGCGAGTGGGATGCCCCGTGTCCGACCTCGGTGTACGGCGCCTCCAAGCTGGCCGGCGAGCGGGAGTGCCGTCCCGGGTCGACGATCGTGCGCACGAGCTGGCTCTGCGGTGCCCACGGCGCCAACATGGTGGCGACCGCCCTGCGCCTGGCCGACGGCTACGGGGAGCTCCGGTTCGTCGACGACCAACACGGCTCGCCGACGTTCACCGCGGACCTGGCGCCCGCCGTCGTCACCCTGGGCCTCGACCGGCGGCCGGGCATCTTCCACGCGACCAACGGAGGCGCCACGACCTGGTGGGGCTTGGTGCGGGCGGTGCTGGCCGAGGCGGGCGCGGACCCCGAGCGGGTACAGCCCATCAGCACGGCCGAACTCCATCCGCCCCGCCCTGCCCCGCGCCCGGCCTACTCCGTGCTCGACAACATGGCGCTGCGACTGAGCGGGCTGCCCGCCCTGCCCGACTGGGAGGACGGCCTGGCCAGACTCGTCCGCGCTCTCCGGTCGACGTAGGCAAGCCGTCCCATGACCGCACACACCGACGCCCGCGACTCACGCACGACCCCGCACACCGTGGCCGTGATCGGTGCCGGCTACGTGGGCCTGCCCACGGCGGCCACGCTGGCGCACTTCGGGCACTCCGTCGTCCTGGCCGAGCGCGAGCGCTCCAGGCTGGCCGCGCTGCGGTCCGGGCGCATGCCCATCTTCGAGGCGGGCCTCGAGGACTTGGTGGCCGGCGGCGTGGCGTCGGGCCACCTCTCCTTCACCGATTCGGCGGTCGAGGCCGTGGCCGGGGCGGAGTTCGTCTTCCTGTGTGTGCCGACACCACAGAGCGCGGACGGCTCTGCCGACCTGTCCTACGTCGAAGCGGCGGCCAAGGAGATCGCGACGCACCTCGATCCGGGTTCCGTCGTGGTCAACAAGTCGACCGTGCCGGTGGGCTCGGCGACCATGGTCGAGGAAGTGATCGGCCGTCCCGACGTCAGCGTCGTCTCCAACCCCGAGTTCCTCCGCGAGGGCACCGCTGTGCTCGACAGCCTGAGCCCGGACCGCATCGTGGTCGGCGCTGACGACCCCCAGGCGGCCGCCAAGGTGGGCGCGCTGTTCGCTGCGACGGGCGCGCCACTGATGGTGACCGACGCCACCACCTCGGAGACGATCAAGTACGCGTCCAACGCCTTCCTGGCCACCAAGCTGAGCTTCGTCAACGCCCTGGCCGGCCTGTGCGAGGAGGTGGGAGCGGACGCACGCGACGTCCTGCTCGGGCTCGGCTACGACAAGCGCATCGGCTTCGAGTTCCTGCGTCCCGGCCCGGGCTGGGGCGGTTCGTGCCTGCCCAAGGACACGCGGGCCCTGCTCCACATCGCCCGCGGGGCCGGCTACGACTTCTCATTGCTCGCCGGGGCCATCGCGTCCAACGACGAGCAGCTGTCCCGGGTGGTTTCCAAGGTGGAGGCAGCGTGCGGGGGCACCGTTGACGGGGTCACATTGGCGGTCTGGGGCCTCACCTTCAAGGCGAACACCGACGACCGTCGCGACTCGCCCAGCCTGCAGATCTGCCACCGACTCGCCGCGCTGGGTGCGACCGTGCAGGCCTTCGACCCGACCGTAGAGCCCGAGGCGGACCCGCCCGACGACCTGCTCGGCCTGCACCTGCGTGCCGACCCCTACGAGGCGGCGACGGGGGCGCGGGCGATCGTCGTGCTCACCGAGTGGGACGAGTTCCGCTGGCTCGACTTCGCCCGCGTCCTTGCCATCATGGCCGAGCCCTGCATCGTCGACGCCCGCAACCTGCTCGACCCCGCCGCGGTGCGGCGCATGGGTTTCCACTACGCCGGGATCGGACGCCGGTGAGCCGGGTCGTGGTGGCGGGCGGGGCCGGGTTCCTCGGGTCGCACCTGTGCGACCGGCTGATCGGGCGCGGAGACACCGTTGTCTGCCTCGACGACCTTTCCACCGGCTCGAGGGAGAACGTAGCGCACCTGTTGGGCCATGAGCGCTTCAGCCTCGTCGTGTGCGACGTCAGCGAGAAGGTGGAGCTCGAGGACGGCGCCACGGTCGATGCCGTGTGCAACCTGGCGTCGCCGGCGTCGCCGGCGGCATATCTCGCCCGGCCCTTCGACACGTTGGCGGCGGGCAGCGAGGGCACGCGCCGTCTGCTCCAGCTGGCCCGGGCGCACGGCGCCCGGTTCCTCATGGCGAGCACCAGTGAGGTGTACGGGGACCCCGAGGTGCACCCCCAGGTGGAGTCCTACCGGGGCAACGTCGACCCGACGGGGCCGCGCAGCGTCTACGACGAGGCCAAGCGGTTCGCCGAGAGCCTGACCATGGCCATGCACCGCACGCACGGGGTGAACGTGGGCATCGCGCGGATCTTCAACACGTACGGCCCGCGGCTCTCGCTGGGTGACGGCCGGGTCGTGTCAAACTTCATCGTGCAGGCGCTACGGGGCGAACCCCTGACCGTGTACGGGGACGGCAGCCAGACGCGGAGCCTGTGTTTCGTCGACGACGAGATCAGCGGCCTGGTGGCCCTGCTCGACTCCTCGCTCACCGGGCCGGTCAACATCGGGAACCCCGACGAGCGGTCGATGCTGGACCTGGCGCGCTTCGTCCTGGAGGTCACGGGGTCGACGTCGGACGTCGTCTTCGGGCCGCTGCCCACCGACGACCCGACGCGGCGCTGCCCCGACATCTCGCTGGCCCGGCGCGAGCTGGGGTGGGAGCCGACGACCGGCCTGCGGGAGGGCATTGAGCGCACGATCGAGTACGTCGCGCAGAAGGTGAAAGGCCCATGACCGAGACCGGCCTGACCGACCTGCCCCCGCCACGGGTCTACGAGACGATGACGGTGATCTGCCCGGTGTACAACGAGCGCACGACCGTCGCCGAGGTCATCCGGCGCATGCGGGCGGTCGACCTGCCGGTGGTGCTCCAGATCATCGTGGTCGACGACGGGAGCGGCGACGGCTCGGACAAGGTGCTGGGCGCCCTCGAGGACTCGACCGTGCGTGTCATCCGCCACAAGGTGAACCAGGGCAAGGGCGCCGCCATCCGCAGCGGTCTGGCCGAGGCGCGTGGCGACCTCGTCCTCATTCAGGACGCCGACCTCGAGTACGACCCCAACGACTGGCCTCGCCTGCTCGACCCGATCCTGCGCGGGAAGGCCCGCGTCGTCTACGGCAGCCGCTTCACCGGCGAGCGCAAGAACATGCTGCCCCTGCACTGGATGGGCAACCGCCTCCTTTCGCTCGTCACCAACGTGTTGTACAGCTCGACGCTCTCGGACATGGAGACCTGCTACAAGCTCTTCGACGCCCAGGTGCTCGAGGGCCTGACCATCGTGTCGAACAAGTTCGACTTCGAGCCCGAGATCACCGCCAAGATGCTCCGACGCGGTCACCGGATTTACGAGGTGCCCATCTCCTACGCGGGCCGCGAGTACGGGGAGGGGAAGAAGATCACCTGGCGCGACGGCTTCAGCGCCCTGAAGGCACTGGTCAAGTTCCGCTTCACCAGGGAGTACTGAGGGCCCTGGTGCCCGACGCGATCGGCGCCGTCGTGGTCGACCACGACGCGGGGCCGCTGCTGCAGCGATGCGTGCGCTCCCTCCTCGACGACGGTGCGACCCCCGTCGTCGTCGTGGAGAACGGCGCCGCGGGGAGCGCCGGGGCCGCGCTGGCCGAGCTCGTCGCCGCCCGGGGCGCGCCGCCTGTGCACATCGTGCGTCCGGGCCGCAACCTCGGCTTCGGCGCCGGGGTCAACCGCGGCCTGGCGGCCCTGGCGGGCGAGTCGTCGCCACCGGAGTGGGTCCTCGTCTCCAACCCCGACCTCGTCGTGCACACGGGCGCGCTGCGAGCGATGCGCGACGGCCTGGAGTCCCACCCCGCCTGGGCGGTGGTCGGGCCGCGCATCTTCACCGAGGCGGGCGAGGTCTACCCCTCGGTGCGCAGCTTTCCCTCGTTCACCGATGCCGCCGGGCACGCCCTGCTGGCGCTGTTCAACCCCGAGAACCCGTTCACCCGGCGCTACAACCCCGGGTCCCCCGAGGGCGACATCGTGACCGCGGCCGGGTGGGTGTCGGGCTCGTGCTTCCTGGCCCGGCGCAGCGCGCTCGAGGAGCTGGGCGGCTTCGACGAGGCGTACTTCATGTACGCGGAGGACATGGACCTGTGTTGGCGCGCCCACGACGCCGGGTGGGGTGTGGGCTTCACGGGCACGGCCGAGGTCACCCACGTCCAGGGCGTGAGCACCGCCCGCCACCCCTACCGCATGATGGTGGCCCACCACCGCTCGGCCCTCCGCTTCACGTTCCGGACCACGAAGGGCTGGCGGCGGGCCGCCCTGCCGCTGGCGGCGGTCGTGCTGGGGGCGCGCATGGCGATGGCCACCGTCCGGCTCGCCATGACCCGCTAGGGCGGTGACCGGCCGCCGGGGCCTGCTGATCGCCGCCATCGTGGCTATCGCCACCGTGGCGCTGGCGCTGGCGTTGGCGGCCGCCGTCAGTGGCCCGCGCCACCCGTCGGTGCACGTGGAGCCGCAGGTGACGTTCACGCTGCCGCCGGCCTCGACCGGGTGCGGCGGGGCGACGGCGCTGCAGGGGGGTGCGGCGCAGGTGCCGCTCACCGTGAGCACCGTGGCCGGCCAGGTGGCCGAGTCCCTCGACGTCTGCATGGACGGCCGGGGGCCGTTCCCCTTCGTCCTCGACTCCGGCGCCGGGCAGTCGACCATCGACGCCGGCCTGGCCCGGCGCCTGCACCTCTCGTCGGCCGGGCCGGCCAGCCAGTTCGCCGGCGTCGGCTGCACCGGCACGGCCCAGCCCGTGGCGGTCGGCTCGTGGTCGCTCGACGGGGTGACCCTGGCGCCCCAGCAGCTGACCGCGGCCACGCTGCCGCAGATCGGCGGGAAGGGGGAGCCGGTGGGCCTCATCGGCTCCGATGTCCTCTCCCGCTTCGGCGCGGTGCGCATCGACTTCGCGTCCGGCGCGCTCGTGCTGCCCGGTCCGGAGGGGCCGCCGCTGAGCGGGACCACGTCGTACACGGGGCCGTCGGGCCCGTCGCCGACGGCGCTGACGCAGGGGGAGGGGACCACGGTGCCGCTGACGGTGACGCCCCTCGAGGGTGACGTCTCGCTCAACGTCGCGGTCCGCTTCGGCGGCGGACCCACGCGCAGCTTCGTAGTGGACACCGGGTCGTCGCAGAGCGTCGTCGCCACCTCCGTCGCCCGGGCGTCGTCGCTGGCGGGCACCGACCTGGCGCAGCGCCAGTCGACGGTGTGCTCGGTCATCACCGTCCCGCTTGTGCACAGCGGTCCCTGGTCGGTGCCAGGGCAGGCGCTGCACCCCCAGCTCATCGGCGAGACCGACTTCGGCACCATCAGCCTGGCCGGCATACAGGGCCTGCTGGGCTCGGACCAGCTCAAGCGCTTCAGTTGGATCGTGCTCGACTACACGGGGGGCCGGCTGGTGCTCGGCTGAGCCGGGGTGTCCCGCCGGTTCCGGGTCCGGGTGGCGGCGGGGGTCTCCGAGAACTCTAAACAGCACTGATTATAGTTCTGGGAGACGTTCTCGGCGGCGCAGCGCCGGGAGCAGGGGTCCTGCGGAGCGCCGATCTCGTCCACCAGACCCCGGGCCAGGCACTGCACGGTGACGTCGGTCCCGAGCACCTCGAAGTTCTTCCCACCGGTCGCTACCAGCCCGGTCGCCACCGCCTCGGCGATGTCGCCCGACAGGAAGACGGCGTCAGGGTTGTCGCCCGCCGTCCTTGCCTTGGGCGTCAGCCCGAGCTCGGCGCCGGACCACGCTCCGCCGTAGGCGGCGCTCGTCTCGGGATGGCGTCCCGCCAGCATGGCCCCCGTGGCGTGCATGACCTCTTCGGCGCCCTCCGCCGGGGCAGTGTGCTCGAAGATCCAGTCCATCTCGTGCTCCGGGCCGTCGATGAAGCCGTCGAGTGACATGGCGCGGTGGACCACGACCTTGCCCCCGCTCATGCCAGCGCGGCACCGAGGGAGTCGAGGAGCTCGCCCGTGCCCTTCTCGCGGATGGCCGGCGTGTCGCCCCCGTCGAGGAAGACGCCCTGCTCGGTGAGGGTCAGCGTCGTGGCGGCACCGTCGGGTGCGAACTCGACCGTCGCGACCGAGACCGAGATGAGGCTGTCCCCGGCCTCCATCGTGTAGCCGTAGACGAGTCGCTCGCCGGGGACGATGTCCTTGTAGGTGGCCTCGTAGGAGTACACGGGACCCCCGGGAGGGCCGCCCCGGTTGGTCTCGGTGCCGCCGACGCGGAAGTCGAGGGCGTACTCGCTCGTGCCCGGGTCACCGAACCATCGGGCCTTGGCCTCCTGGCTGGACCAGGCGGCGAAGACCCGTGCGGGCGGGGCGGGGTAGGTACGGGTGATGGTGAAGGTGCCGTGCTCGGCGGATCTGGTGGATGGGGTCATCGTCGTGGTCCTTTCGTTGGCCTCGGTGGCTGCTCCTGCTCGCGCTCCTGCTCCTGTGCGACGTCGTCGGCGAGGACCTCGCCCAGCCGATCGAGGCGGCGCTCCCAGGCGGCGCGCTGCCCGGCGAACCAGTCCTCGGCCGGCTGCAGGCCCACCGGCTCGAGCCGGCAGGTGCGGGTCCGCCCCACCTTCTCGGAGCGGACCAGCCCGCTCGACTCGAGCACGGCGAGGTGCTGCACGACCGCCGAGAGGGTCATGTCCAGGGGCTGCGCCAACTGGCTCACCGTGGCGGGGCCGAGGCTCAACCGCTCGACCATGTCCCGCCGGGTGGGATCACCCAGAGCCCGGAAGACGTCGTCGACCGGTGGCCGTTGCTTAAGCATTAACTTAAGTATTGCGCCGGCAGCATGCCGGCGTCAAGAGGGGAGCGGAGGCGACCGCTCAGGCCGGCGCTGGCTCGGGGCCCGACAGCCCGAGCATCTTGGTGACGCCGTGGTCGCGGCCCGCCGTGTAGCCGCCGTCGACCGGGAGCGCGTGGCCGGTGACGAAGGACGAGTCGTCGGAGAGCAGGAACGCGGCGACCGAGGCGATCTCCTCGGGGCGGCCCATACGGTGGCCCAGCTTGTGCTCACGGACGATGTCGGCGAGTGCCTCCTCCATGCCGGGGCCGAAGACGGCGTCTGTCATCGGCGTATCGATGAAGCCCGGGCAGATGGCGTTGACCCTGATGCCGCGTCCGGCGTAGTCGATCGCCATGTTCTTGGTGAGCAGGACGACGCCTCCCTTCGACGCGCTGTAGGCGCTGCCGCCCGCCGTCCCCTCCAGCCCCTCGATGCTGGCCACCGTCACCACCGAGCCGCGTTGCCCGTCGTCGCGCACTCGCTGGCGGAGCATCTGGGCCAAGACGTGCTTGGCGGTGAGGAAGGTGCCGGTCAGGTTCACGCCGATGACCCGAGCCCACTCCTCGGCCGGGAGCATGTGGACGGGGCCCCCGCCAGCCACGCCGGCCGCGTTGACGAGCCCGTCGACCCCGCCGCCGAAGGTGACTGCGTCCTCTACGAGCTCGGCGACCGAGGCCTCGTCGGTGACGTCGGTATGCCGGAAGGCCCACTCGCCTTCGGGTCCGCCGCCCGGCGTGCCGTCAGGTGGCGGGGCGATGTCGGCCCCCATGACGCGGGCCCCCTCCTCGAGGAGCCGGGCCGCCGTGGCCCGGCCGATCCCCGAGGCGGCCCCGGTCACGATGTAGGTCCGCCCTTGCAGTCCGCGCATGGCACCTCCCGGCTTGGTTGCGCCCGGCCGACCCGGGCTGATAGGAGCAGTGCACTGTTCTAGCCCGGGCCGTCCCCGGGGCCACCGTCTTCCGGGGGAGCCCACGCCATGAAGTTCGCGCTGTTCTACGAGATTCCGGTCCCACGCCCCTGGGAGGAGGACAGCGAGCTCGTCGCCTACCGCAATACCCTGGAGCAGGCGATCGCCGGCGACCGCTTCGGCTGGCACGCCTTCTGGACCGTGGAGCACCACTTCCTGCAGGAGTACTCGCACTGCTCGAACCCCGAGGTCCTCTACGGCGCCATCGCGGCGCGCACCGAGCGGATCCGCCTCGGCTACGGCGTGCGCCTCATGCCGAAGCCCTACAACCACCCGGTGCGCACCGCGGAGTCGGTGGCGGTGCTCGACCTGCTCTCGGGCGGACGGGTCGACCTCGGGACCGGCCGGTCGGCCACGCGGGCCGAGCTCGAGGGCTTCGGCGTCGACCCCGCCGAGAGCCGCCGGATGTGGCAAGAGGCGATCGGGCACGTCGTCGGCTGCTGGATCAATGACGAGTACGAGTTCTCCGGCGAGTTCTGGCAGATGCCCCGGCGCCGCGTGCAGCCCAAGCCGTGGCAGAAGCCCCACCCGCCGCTGTGGGGCGCCACCACCAGCGACGAGGGCCACGCGCAAGTCGGCGACCTGGGCCTCGGCCTGTGCTCCTTCGCCGTCGGGCTTCCCCCCTCGGAGGTGAAGCGCAAGATCGACATCTACCGGGCCGCTGTCGCCGGCTGCAGCGCCCCCATCGGCGCCTTCGTCCACAACCAGGCGGCGACCTTCACCATGGCC
>Ga0187879_10003383_pt1 | contig 10747 bp, 11 predicted proteins | sample June2016WEW_19_1_FD_132423 | JGI IMG/M metagenome (GOLD analysis project Ga0187879, IMG submission 132423) | Peatland microbial communities from SPRUCE experiment site at the Marcell Experimental Forest, Minnesota, USA - June2016WEW_19_10 | ecosystem: Environmental > Terrestrial > Soil >... | reverse complement strand
GACCGGCGTGCCCGATCACGTTGGTGTTGGGTGCGAAGTCCATGCCAGCGTGGACCGGGCCCGGCCGGGGCTCCTCGCCGAGGGTGCGCGCCACCTCGGCGGAGCGGACCCAGCGATTGCGGTACCACTCGGCCCGCCCGTCGCGGAGCCTGATCCCGTGCACCATGCCGTCGCCCGTGAACCAGTGGTAGGTCGACGGCTCGGGGGCCGAGACGGGATTGGGCCCGTTGCGCAGGTAGCGGCCGCAGAGGGCCTCGGGCAGCCGGCCGGTGACGGCCAATTCGGTCGCCGTCACCTCCTCGAGCACGGGTGCGAAATTGCCCTGCAGGTACGGATTGGCGGTCACGGTCACGGTTGCCCCCTTCGTCGGGCGAGGCTCAGGCCCTCCAAGCTACGCTCGCTCACCTGGGTAAACAATAAGTGACGAAGGGCGGACCAAATCGGGAAACATCCCTCCCGGCGCCCGGCGCGCTAAGGTTCTCCCCCGAGGGCACCACCATCACAAGTTTGGAAATCCCTCTAGCTCGCAAGAGCTACCGGCCATGGCCCCTGCGAAACGGGTCAAATCTTGGCCAGGAGAGGAGTGGATTTTCAATGGCAACTGGTTCCGTGAAGTGGTTTAACGGTGAGAAGGGCTTCGGCTTCATCACCCAGGACGGTGGGGGCCCCGACGTTTTCGTGCACTTCAGCGCGATTTCCGGTACGGGCTACCGCAATCTCGAGGAAGGCCAGAAGGTCGAGTTCGAGACCAACCAAGGCCCCAAGGGCTTGCAGGCCGCGAACGTGCGCGCCATCTGAGCGCTCCTACCCGCCGACCGATGTCGGCGGGTACGCGCACCTGACAGAACCCCGTCTCCGAGCGAGGCGGGGTTCTGTCAATTTCGGATGCACCGCCGGATGCGTCGACATCGTCGGGCGGTGTGGGGCAGGAGCTCGGACCTACCAGTAGGGCCGGCGCTGCCGGGTCGTGACCTCCAGGACGGCGGGCGCGTACTCCTGGCGGCACACCACCAGATCGGGCAGCCACGCGTCGGGGTCGCCGTAGCGCAACGGCTCCCCGTCGAGCCGGCTGGCGTGGAGGCCGCTCGCCGTCGCGACCGCGACCGGGGCGCACGAGTCCCACTCGTACTGGCCACCCGCGTGCACGTACACCTCGGCCGCGCCGAGGATCACGGCGGCGATCTTGGCGCCGGCCGAACCCATCGGGACCATGACGCCGCCCAGCGCCTCGGTGACGTCGTACGCGACGTCGGGGGGACGGCTCCGCGACACCACGACCCGCGGGCGCTCGCCGGGCGGGACAGGGGGCAGGACGGGGGGGTCGCCGGTGGAGAGCACGAGGCCGAGCGCCGGCAGGGCGACCGCGCCGACGACGGCCACGCCCCCGAGGGCCATCGCCACATGCACGGCCCAGTCGCTGCGCCCCGCCTGGCGGAACTCCCGCGTGCCGTCCAGCGGGTCGATGATCCACAGTCGGCCCTCGCCGGCCACGTGCTCGAGCCCCTCTTCCGACCGGACGTCGTCATCGGGGTAGAGCCGGTTGAGCTCGCGCACGAGGAGCTGGTGCGACATGCGGTCGCCCGCCGCGCCGATGTCACGCAGTGCGGGCGGGTCGGCCCGCAGCTCCACGAGGGCACGCCCGGCGACCTCGGCCAGCCAGGCCGCGTCACGGTGCTCGGCGACCAGGTCCTCGCGCATGGCCCCCTGTCTAGACCAAGCGCCTGTCCGTGGCCCACCTGGTCAACTCGTGGCGCGTGGAGAGCTGGAGCTTGCGCAGGACCGACGAGACGTGCGTCTCGACCGTCTTGGCCGAGATGCTCAGGTCGCGGGCCACCTCCTTGTAGGTGTAGCCCCGGGCGATCAGCCGCAGTACCTCACGCTCGCGTGGCGAGAGCTGGTCGAGCTCGGGGTCGAGGCCGGTGGTGGGCGCCCCGCCCTGGGCGAACGCGTCCAGCACGAAACCGGCCAGCCTCGGGGAGAAGACCGCGTCGCCGGCGGCGACCCGGTAGACGGCCTGCAGGAGCTCGGGCCCCGAGATCGTCTTGGTGATGTAGCCACGGGCGCCCGCCCGGATGACGTCGATCACGTCCTCGGGTGCGTCGGAGACGGAGAGTGCCAGGAATTGCACCTCGGGATGGTGCGGGAGGACGCCGCGCAGGACGGCGTGGCCGCCCCCACCAGGCAGGTGGACGTCGAGCAGGACCACGTCCGGGAGCCGCTCGTTGATGAGCTCGACGGCGGCAGCGGCTTCGTCGGCCTCGCCGAGCACCTCGACGGCCTCACCCAGCTCGGCCCTGACGCCCGCACGGAACACCGCGTGATCCTCGACCAGGAAGATGCGGGGCCGGCCCGCGGGCGGCGGCGCGACGCGGTCCGGGCCCGTGCTCACCTGACCCGCTGCCGACGGGGCATGGAGAGCTGGACCTCGGCCCCCTCCCCCGGCGCCGAACGAATGACGGCCGAGCCGCCGAAGCGGGTCATGCGGGAGCGGATGGACCGCGCGATGCCCTGCCGGTCCTCGGGCACCGCGTCGGGATCGAAGCCTTGGCCCCGGTCGCGCACGTAGAGCATGACCGTGTCGGCCTCGACCTCTGCGTAGACGGAGACCTAGTCGGCGCCGGACCACTTGGCCGAGTTCACGGTGGCCTCGCGGGCCGCATCGAGCAGCGCGCGCAGGGCCTCGTCGAGCTCGCAGTCCCCCACCATGACCACCTGCACGGCGATGCCGTGGTCGGCCTCGACCTGGCGCTGCAGCACGCCGACGCCCTCACCCAGCATGGTGGCGTCCTCGCCGATGGCGCCCGGCGGCCGGCCCTCGAACAGCCAGGCCCTCAGCTCGCGCTCCTGGGCCCGGGCGAGGCGCACGACGTTCTGCGGGTCGTCGGAGGAGCGCTGAATCAGGGCCAGGGTCTGGAGCACCGAGTCGTGGACGTGGGCCGCCATCTGGGCCCGCTCCTCGGCCAGCGCCCGCGCCTGGCGCTCGGCGATGAGGTCACGCACCAGGCTGAGCCACCAGGGGCCGAAGATGATCACGCTCGCCGCGACGACCAGGGCGGCGCCACCGACGGGCCGTAGCGCGGCGGCCGTCGTGTGGCCCTCGACCAGCAGGACGATCCCGCCCGCCCCGACGAGGACGCCGAGGGCCACCCGTGCCATCAGCCAGCGGCGGCCATCGCCATGGGTGTCCGCGCCGAGGAGCGGCACGACGTCGTGGTCGATGAACGCCTTCTCCGACTCGTTGGCGTTGCGCCAGATGAGGATGACCACGCCGACCGCGAGGAGGGTGGGCCATCCGACGAATCCCACGAACCCCAGGTGCAGCGTGCTGGTGATCAGCTGCAGCGCGATCAGCACCGGGATGAGGATGGCGGCGATCAGGCGTATGCCGCGGCGGTCGTTGATGGCGCGGGAGTAGATGTTGGAGGACTCGCCCTCCATGGGGATCAGCAGCCACGCCATGGCGTAGACGAACACCATGATGCCGCTGCAGATGGACAGCAGCACGAAGCCGATGCGGACCCACATGGCGTCGATTCCGGTGGCCGACGAGACGGCACCGCAGACGCCTCCCAGCACACGGTTGTCCGGACTCCGGCGCAGGCTCCGCAGCTTCCTGCCGACGTGTGGGTGGTGATGCCGGCGCGCGTCCGACCACGGGCCCCCGCGGTGCGACCAGTGCCCGTTTGCGCCGCTCCAACCCCCATCGGGCGGCACCCACCGCCCCTTGGGAGGGACCCATTGCCCGGGCGCGCTCTGTGAGGATGCCGTGGGGCGACCACCCTCCTCGAGCGGACGCGTGCCGGGATCGGGTGCCTCTGCGATACCTCGATGATCGCGCGCCCGGGTCACCGTGGCTATCAGGGACATCCCTGAGCCCTCGGGGATCCCCTCAGGGTCGGACCAGGGTGTTGCCGGATTCCCGCCCAGGCCGGACGCCGTCACGCTGGTCGCATGGACATCGCACCCGACGAGACCCCCGGAGCCCCGGCCACCGGGGCCCACGAGCAACTCCCCCCCAACCCTGACGCCGGGCACTCCGGCGACCCCGGCGAGCAGCACCTCCACCGCGTCGGCCGTGGCCGCATGCTCGCCGGCGTCGCCGCCGGCCTGGCCGACTACCTCGACGTCGACCCGACGATCGTCCGCATCGCCTTCGTCACCCTGGCCTTCCTGGGCGGGCTGGCGGTGCCTCTCTACCTCGCCGGATGGCTGCTCATCCCCGACGAGGGCTCCGACGTGTCGGTCGCCGAGGAGCTCATGGCCCGTGAGCGGGCCCACGGCGCCTACTGAGCGCACCGACACCCGACCGAGCCCCGACCAACGCCCGACCAGACACCGACCGAGAGGAGACCCGATGCGCTACCGCTGGGACCCCGCCTACCCGATGGGCCGCCGGGAGACGCAGCCCTACGACGCCGGCCTGCGGGCGTCGGACGACGAGCGCAACGCGGTGGCCGACAAGCTGTCGCGCCACTACGCCGAGGGTCGCCTCGACGAGATCGAGTTCAAGAGCCGCCTCGACACCGCGATGTCGGCCACGACGCGGGGCGACCTCCACGGGCTGTTCCACGACCTGCCCCCGCTGCCGAGCGCGCCGCCACCCCCGCCACCGCGGCACCGCCGCATCCTGCCTTTCGTCTTCCTCGTGGCCTTGCTGGCCATCGTCGCCGGGGCGACCATCCCCTTCTCTCCGATGTACCACGTGCCGTGGCTGCTCTTCGCCATCGTCGGCTTCGTGCTGTGGCGCCGGATGGCCGGCCGGCCCCACTGGCACCACCACTACCATGACGGCGGCCGCCCGAGCTCCGTCATGGACCGCTGAGCCGTGCGGACCGACGCCCCCCGTCACGAGACGGACGACGACCTTGCCGTCACGCTCCGCTCGTTGGACCTCTTCGCCGGGCTCCCGAGTCGCGAGCTGGACGAGCTGGCGACTTGCTGCGACGTCTCGAGCGCCCATCCGGGCCAGGTGGTCCAGGCCCAGGACGTGCCGGTCCGACTCTGGCACGTCATCGTCGGCGGGCATGCGGTGGTGCAGCGCGACGGCACCCCGATCGGCCTGCTCGCCCGGGGTGACACCTGGTCGGAGCACTCGCTCCTCAACCGGTTGCCATCCCCCATTGCGGTGGTGGCACTCTCGCCGCTCACCCTGCTCACGCTGAGCCGGCGCCAGTTCTTCGAGATCCCCGAGCAGCACCCGGTCCTGGCGGGACGCCTGGTGGCCCGCTCGGCCGCCTCGGCCGACCGTCCGGCGCTGCCCGTCTTCAACGCGCTGGCGCACCTGAGCGGCGGTGGCTGAACGGGGACCCCGGGGTGCCGGTACCATTGCCCCGTGCCTGTGACGCCGGCAGGTGGCGGCGTCGAACGTCCCTGAGGAGATCTCCCTAATGCGCACCCTGGCCGGGTGGTGTGTCCGTCATCGTCGCATCGTCGTCCTGCTGTGGCTGGCCGTTCTCGTCACCTCGATTGCCGTGGTGAGCTCCGTCGGCACCGACTACTCGAACAACTTCAACTTCCCCCACACCGAGTCGGCGGACGCCATCAACCTGCTGAAGTCCGTGGCACCGGCGCAATCGGGAGACACCGAGCAGGTGGTCTTCGGCACCTCGGGCGGCGCCAGCCTGACCGACCCCGCCGTCGGCCAGCGGATCAACACCATGGTCGACAAGATCAGCGCGCTGCCCCACGTCTCGGGTGCCGTGAGCCCGTACGACTCGTCCGGCAACCTCGCCAGCACGTCGAACATCAACGCGGACAAGACCGTCGGCTTCCTCCAGGTCACCTTCGACAAGCTGGCCAACAACATCCCGAGCGCCGAGGCCAAGAAATTCGTGAGCACCGTGACGGGCACGTCGGGCGACGGCCTCACGGTCGCCGTCACCGGGCAGCTGGCCGAGCAGGCCAACAACCCGTCGTTCAGCAGCACCGGGCTCGGCGTGCTGCTGGCCCTGGTCGTGCTGCTCCTGGTCTTCGGCTCCGTCTTCGCCGCGCTCCTGCCGATCGTGTCGGCCCTGTTCGCCCTGGGCACCGCCGTCGGCCTCATCGGCATGCTGAGCCACGCCATCGGCATGCCGTCGATCTCCCCGGAGCTCATGCTCCTGATCGGGCTCGGCGTCGGGGTGGACTACGCCCTCTTCATCGTGACGCGGCACCGGCAGGGGTTGGTGGCCGGGCGTGACATGGAGTCGTCCATCGTGAACGCGGTGAACACCTCGGGCCGGGCCGTCTTGTTCGCCGGCATCATCGTGTGCATCGCGCTGCTCGGGATGTTCGCCCTCGGGGTCAGCTTCCTGTACGGGTTGGCCGTGGCCGCCGCCATCGGCGTCGCCCTCACCATGGTGGCGGCCCTCACCCTCCTCCCCGCCTTGCTGGGCTTCATCGGCCCCAAGGTGATGAGCCGGAAGCAGAAGAGGAACCTCGCCGAGAACGGGCCGCGCATCGTGGGGGCGGACAACAAGGGCTTCTGGCCCAAGTGGGCCGACCGGGTCCAGCAGCTCCCATGGCTCTCCGCCGGCGCGGCGCTGCTGGTGATCGTCATCCTCGCCCTGCCGTTCTTCTCACTCCAGCTCGGCTCGGCCGACCAGGGGACCGACGCCGCGGGCACGCCGACCCGGGTGGCCTTCGACATGCTGTCAAAGGGATTCGGGCCCGGCTTCAACGGGCCCCTGATGCTGGTCGGCGTCGTGCAGCCGGACCAGCGTGCGGTCGTCGACTCCGTGGTGCAGGACGTCTCGCAGCAGCCGGACGTCGCCCGCGTGGCGTCGCCGGTCTACATCCCAAGCAAGACCGGCACGGGCGACGTCGTGCTGGTGAACGTCTACCCCGACTCCGCCCCCCAGGACTCCTCCACGACCGACCTCGTCAACCACCTCCGGGGCGAGACGATCCCCCAGGCCGTCGGCGACTCGGGCGTCAAGTTCCTGGTGGGTGGGACGACGGCCATCTTCATCGACTTCTCCAACGTGCTCAGCTCCAAACTGCCGCTCTTCATCGCGCTGGTGGTGGTCCTGTCCTTCCTCCTCCTCATGACCGTCTTCCGGAGCTTCGTCATCCCGCTCACCGCGGCGTGCATGAACCTGCTCTCCATCGGCGCCGCCTTCGGCATCCTGGTGGCGGTCTTCCAGTGGGGTTACGGGGGCTCACTGATCAGCCTCACCGGCACGAGCCCCGTGGAGGCCTTCCTCCCGGTGATGCTCTTCGCGATCCTCTTCGGCCTGTCCATGGACTACCAGGTGTTCCTGGTGTCCCGGATGCACGAGGAGTACATAAAGTCCGGCGGGAACAACAGGGTCGCGGTGCGCAACGGCCTGGCCGCCACCGGCAAGACCATCACGGCAGCCGCGCTGATCATGATCCTCGTCTTCGGCTCCTTCATCCTCGGTGGCGAGCGGGTGATCAAGGAGTTCGGCATCGGCCTCGCCGGCGGCATCGCCGTCGACGCGGTCTTCATCCGCATGGCGATCGTGCCGTCCCTCATGATGCTCTTCGGCAAGGCGAACTGGTGGTTCCCGAAGTGGCTCGACCGGGCGCTCCCCAAGCTCGCGGTCGACGCCGACGACCTGGCGGCCCACCCCGTCGACACGGACGCCGAGGCTGAACCCGAAATGGCCGGGACGGTCACGCCCTAGCTGTTCGCCCCGGCCCGGTGGACGGCAGGGGCCGCATTTCCTCCATTTGCAGCGTCTCTATAGGGGTAATCCGGCGCGTTCGGAGCAGGTGCGGACCTTTGACCCTGGTGGGACCGGAACCGGCTGCGCATCATCGAGTGACGCGCAGTGAGAGCGCTGCGTCGTTTGGCGCGTTCCGGAGGCCAGATGCATGCCGTGATCGTTCGGCCGGTGACACAACCACGATGATCGAACGCGACCTGACGGCGAAGGTGCAGCGGGCGATCACGGGTGCCGCCGCCGAACAGCCGGGACTCATCACCATCGGGCCGATCCAGGCGACGCGCGGCTGGGGCGACATCCTCTTCGTGAGGGTGCAGGCGCACCTTCGGGACCGACCCTCCCACGAGGTACGGCATCTCCAGGAGGCGTTGGAGCGCCGGTTCCACACAGCCGTCCGGGACGCTCTCGAAGGGGATCGGACCTCGGTGAGCGTCATCTGGGACAGCTAGTGATTCGGCACCTACCCCTGCGTCATCGGCGTCACCAGGCGTAGTCCTCCGGGGCGGTCCTGTGGCCCGGGAAGATCTCGTCGAGGCGCGTCAGGACCTTGTCGTCGAGCGTGACCTCCACCGCCCGCAGCGCCGAGTCGAGGTGCTCGGGCGTCCGGGGGCCCACGATGGGGCCCGTGACCGCGGGCCGGGTCAGCAGCCAGGCCAGCCCAACCGTGCCGGGGTCCTCGCCCACCTCGGCGCAGAGATCCTCGTACGCCTCGAGCTGCGGCCGCCGCGCCTCGATCGTCCCGGCGGCGCGGCCGGCGTAGCGACGGCTCCCGTCGCGCTCCTTGCGCATGACGCCGCCGAGCAGCCCGCCCTGGAGCGGCGACCACGGGATGACACCCAGCCCGTAGGCCTCGGCCGCCGGGAGCACCTCGACCTCGACGTTGCGCACGATCAGGTTGTAGATGGACTGCTCGCTCACCAGGCCCATGAAGTTGCGCCGGGCCGCCGCCTCCTGGGCCCTGGCGATGTGCCAGCCGGCGAAGTTCGATGACCCGACGTACAGGACCTTGCCCTGGGCCCGCAGGACCTCCATCGCCTCCCAGATCTCGTCCCAGCCGGTGCCCCTGTCGATGTGGTGCATCTGGTAGAGGTCGATGTAGTCGGTCTGGAGCCGGCGCAGGCTGGCCTCGCACGCCCGCCGGATGTTGAGCGCCGAGAGCCGGCCCTCGTTCGGCCACTCCCCCATGTCCCCGTAGAGCTTGGTGGCGATCACCGTCTTCTCCCGCCGCTCGCCGCCCTGCGCGAGCCAGCGGCCGACGATCTCCTCGGTCGCTCCCCGCCCCTTGGAGCGCCCGTAGACGTTCGCCGTGTCGAAGAAGTTGATCCCGGCCTCCAGGGCCGAGTCCATGATGGAAAAGGAGGTCGGCTCGTCCGTCTCGGGCCCGAAATTCATCGTGCCCAGGCAGACGCGGCTGACCCGGAGGCCTGTCCGGCCCAGGTGTGTGTAGCGCATGGGCCCGAACCTAATGGCCCCAGCGGAAGAGTGGCCCGATTAGCGGTCTCTTTCGAACTCCCGCTAAGTTGAGAACAACATTCTCGAACCCGACCTTGGGGGCATGATGGCGCAACACATTCCGCTGGTCGACTACCTGGAGCTGGGGGACGACCCGCACCTGGTGGCCAACGAGTGCACCTCGTGCGGGGCCCGCTACTTCGACCGCCGGAACGCCTGTGCGGCCTGCGAGGCAACCGACTTCAAGAAGGTCGACGTGCCCACCACGGGTGAGGTCCGGGCGTTCACGATCGTGTCCTTCGCCGCCCCCGGGATCCCGGTGCCCTTCGTGGCCGCCGTGGTCGACTGCGAGGGCACCAGCGTGCGGGCGAACCTGATCAACGTGACCCCCGACCCCGAGCACGTGACCACGGGCATGAAGGTGCGCCTGGCCACCGAGGTCATCGGCACGGACGACAACGGCACCGAAGCGGTCGGCTTCGGCTTCGAACCCCTGGGAGGTTGAGCACGATGGCATCGGCATCGGAAGAGCTGTGGATCCTCGGCATCCACATGACCAAGTTCGGCAAGCACCCTGACCTCGACACCGTCGACCTGGCCGCCGAGGCGGTCCAGGGTGCGCTCGCCGACGGCGGCGTGACCATGAAGGACATGGGCATCATCGGGGCCGGCAACCTCATGGGTGGTCCCATGCCGATCGGCCAGATGGTCCAGAAGCAGCTGGGCCAGACCGGGATCCCCGTCTACAACGTGGCCAACGCGTGCGCCACCGGAGCTACGGCGTTGCGTGTCGCCTGCATGGCGATCAAGGCCGGCGAAGCCGACATGGGGCTGGCCGTCGGCGTGGAGAAGCTCGCCGGCGCCGGGCTGCTGGCCGGTGGGAGCCGCAAGAGCGACGACAACACGTGGACCCCGTCGGGGCGCTACGGGTCGGTGGCCGGCATCGACGGCCGGGTCGGCACCGAGACGATGCCCGGCGTGTTCGCCCAGATCGGCATGGAGTACGGGCACAAGTACGGCGGCACGAGCTTCGAGCTGTTCGCCAAGATCAGCGAGAAGAACCACGCCCATTCGACGCTGAACCCGCTGGCGGCCTACACGAAGAAGATGACGCTCGACGAAATCATGAACGACGTCATGATCGCCTACCCCAACACGCGGCCGATGTGCTCGGCCAACTGCGACGGCGCCGCGGCGGCCGTCGTCGTCTCGGGGTCGAAGCTCAAGACGCTGTCGCTGGAGCAGCAGAAGCGTGCGGTGAAGATCTCGGCCTCCATCCTGACCACCGACCCCTGGGAGGAGGCCTGCCAGGTCCTCCCCGACGTGAACCAGCTGACCCGCAACGCGGCCGCCCAGGCCTACGAGCAGGCGGGCGTGGGGCCGCAGGACCTGAACCTGGTGGAGCTGCACGACTGCTTCGCCACGGCCGAGCTGGTGCACTACGACAACCTCGGGCTGTGCGAGCGCGGCGGCGCGGTCGACTTCTTCAATTCCGGCGCCACGTGGCGTGACGGCACGACGCCGGTCAACGTGTCCGGGGGCCTCGAGTCCAAGGGCCACCCGATCGCCGCCACCGGCATCGCCAACGTCTGGGAGGTCGCCACCCACCTGCGCGGCGAGGCCGG
>Ga0187879_10003380_pt1 | contig 10754 bp, 9 predicted proteins | sample June2016WEW_19_1_FD_132423 | JGI IMG/M metagenome (GOLD analysis project Ga0187879, IMG submission 132423) | Peatland microbial communities from SPRUCE experiment site at the Marcell Experimental Forest, Minnesota, USA - June2016WEW_19_10 | ecosystem: Environmental > Terrestrial > Soil >... | reverse complement strand
GGTTGGCGACGTGGCCGCCGGCGTAGCCGGACATCACCGCGGTAACGCCCCGGAGTTCCTTGTAGACGGCTTCCAGACACCAGAAGCAGCCGCCGCCCAGTACCGCGACTTCCTCGCTCATGTGTTGTCTCCTGCGTTCGGGTTGGGTGCAGCATAGCGGAGCGGCCTGGCACAGGCCAGCAGGGCGCGTGCGCGGGTCTTTGCGGAATCTGCTGGGGCCGCTACCCTGGCACAGATGCCGCCGGAACGCCGGATGGCCGCCATCGAGGGAGAGACGCCGATGTCCGAATCACTGCCTGTCATGGCCCAGAAGGGCTCCTATAAAATCGATGTCGAGGCCGGGAAGTCCTATTGGTGGTGCGCCTGCGGCAAGAGCGGCAAGCAGCCGTTCTGTGACGGATCGCACAAGGGCAGCGCGTTCACCCCGATGAAGTTTGATGCCGAACAGGATGGAACGGTCTCGTTCTGTGGGTGCAAGCAAAGCGGCAACAAGCCGCGCTGCGACGGATCGCATAACAGACTGCCGTGATTTGAAACTTCGAAGGTCGCACGCCGGACGCCGGTAGTACACGGTCGGATCGGCGAGCGGCCTTGCGCGCGCGGGCTGAAGACAACCTTTGGCGGTACGTCGGCTTTTCCGCACTATCGTGAAACGACCAGTTCGGGCAGTACTATGCTCGTCACGCTGTTCACCGACGCATCGCACTGCACGAAAACCCGCGTCGCGGCCTATGCCGCCTGGGCCAAGACAGACGGACGGACGGTGCGGCGGGCGGGAGTGCTCAAGGAACCGGTGCCGGATTCGTCGGTCGCCGACTGCCTTATCCGGCCTCGTCCTGGTCAACCGTCCAACTGTCGAGGCATTACCGTCCGGATGACGGAAGCCTCTCCCGGCGCTATGCTGCGGTTATCAGATCCGCCGCAAACGCCGGTCGAGAGGGAACGCAACCATGAAGATCGATGACGTCTCGCTGACCATCTTCACCTGGGACAACATCCCGGCCACCAACTATCACACTGGCACGGCCACGGTCGGGAACAGCAATCTGGGCCTGTTGCGGATCCGAACCGACGCCGGACTGGAGGGCCACGCTTTCCTCGGGTCGGCGACCAACCCGGCCGCGATGGATGGGGCGCAACTGATCCGCTCGCTGAAACCGATGCTGATGGGCAAGGATCCGCTGGAGCGGGAGAAAATCCACGCCGGCGTGCGGTTGATCAATCGCGCGGTCAGTTATCGGGTGATCGGCGCGGTCGATACCGCGCTGTGGGACCTCGCCGGCAAGATCGCCGGGATGCCGGTGCACGCGCTGATGGGAACGTTCCGCAACTCGATACCGGCTTATGCCAGTTCGCAGGTATTGCCTGACATTGCCGCCTACGTCGATCAGGCACAATCGTTCAAGGCAGCCGGTTGGCAGGCCTATAAGATCCATCCGCCACGCGATCCTGACCGGGACATCAAAGTCTGTGAGGCGGTGCGTAAGGCGGTTGGCGACGAGTACCGCATCATGCTCGATTCAACGTGGTCGTACGATTACGTAGATGCGCTGCGCGTCGGCCGCGCGATCGAGGCAATGGGGTACTATTGGTTCGAAGACCCGCTCGCCGACGAGGACATCTACAACTACGTCAAGCTGCGCCAGAAGCTGAACATTCCAATCATGGCAACGGAATTCCCGGCCGGCGGCCTCGATACCTATCCGATCTGGCTGACCGAACAGGCAACCGACTTTTTGCGCGGCGACATCCCGAATAAAGGCGGCCTGACCACGATGCTGAAGACCGCGCATCTGGCCGAGGCGTTTGGCTTGCGTTACGAAGTGCATCATTCCGGTAACTCACTGAACAACCGGGCCAACCTGCATCTCTGCATGGCGCTGCGGAACACCACGATGTGGGAGGTGTTACTGCCGGATGGCGCCCACAAGTATGGCATGGTGGAGGACCTGACACCTGACAAGGATGGTCTGATGCATGCGCCTACCGAACCGGGGATTGGCGGCCAGATCGATTTTGACCTGATCAAACGCAAGACCGAGGCCGTGCTGACCTGATCGCGGCTTCGTCGCGTCCGACGCAAACAACGGCGACAGCCAGGGGCTTTCCGCGGCACATCGCCAGGCTGGCACTGTGCCCGGTCATCGCAGACCCGGTGTCGGCAGCGAAGCCTGAAGTGATGATGGTTTCAACCGCGTGGCGAGGCCCTGACGGGCGCTTCTATTATATCGCTGTAACCGCATGGTGCCAAAATCCGGCCCCCGGCCTGGCCGCAACGGGGTTCACGGTTTGTATTGCCCGACGCCCAGGAACCATCATCGCGCCGCCACGGTTTGGATGTAATGTCGGGGCTGGATAGCGGGCAGTCTGCAACGGGGTGGAGACAGCATGAACTGGTCAGGCCAACGCGTGCTGGTGACAGGCGGCGCCGGTTTTCTCGGATCAAACCTTGGTTTGGCGCTGGCAGCTCGTGGCGCGCGGGTGATTGCGCTCGACGGATTCCTGTTCGGCGGCGGCGCCAACCCGAAGAACCTCGAAGGCTCCGATGTCGAACTGGTGCGCGGCGATATCCGTGAGATTGACCTGCGTCCGCTTTGCGAGGGGGCGTCGGTCATCTTCAATCTGGCGGCGCAGACCAGTCACATGGGTGGACAGAACGACCCGCTCGCCGACATTGCAGTGAATGCGGTGGCCCAGGTGCGGCTGATCCAGGCAGCGCGGGAGGCTGCGCCGGATGCGATCGTCGTGCATGCCTCAACGAGGCAGTTTTATGGTCGGGTCGCGAAATTGCCGGTCGGTGAAAACCAGCCGGTGGCGCCTCCCGATGCCAACGGCGTGTCGAAATTCGCCGGCGAGCAATATTGGCTGCTGGAACACCGTGTGCGCGGGCGTCCGGTGGTATCCTTGCGTCTGACCAATTGTTACGGTCCACGACTGCGTGTTCGTGACGCGCGACAAACGTTTATGGGCATCTGGATCCGCTCGGTGTTGGAAAACAAGCCGTTCGAGGTCTGGGGCGGTGAGCAGTTGCGTGACCTGACCTATGTCGACGACGCCACCGAGGCGTTTCTGCTGGCCGCGACCACGCAACAATGTTACGGGAAGATATTCAATATCGGTGGTGCACCGCCGGCGTCATTGCGAACGCTGGCTGATTTGGTCGTACGCCTGGCGGGTCCACCGGCCCACTACACGGTGAAGCAATTTCCGGCGGAGCGTGCTCAGATCGACATCGGCAGCTATCACGCGGATGATTCGGCGTTTCGCGCGGCGACCGGCTGGCAACCGCAGGTATCTCTGGAAGATGGCATCAGGCAGACGATTGAATGGTATAAGCCCAGACTGGCGGATTATCTGTGAGGTCACGGTCAAAGACACCCCGGGGATAGCGACGCGACACGTACAATCTGAGGACCGCCCATGTCCGGTATCATCGTTCCGCAGGCTAATCCTGGCGCCGGCTACCGCGCCCACAAGCAGGAAATCGACGCCGCGATCAGCCGAGCACTCGAATCCGGGTGGTATATCCTTGGCCAGGAGGGGCGCGCGTTCGAGACCGAGTTTGCCGCCTGGCTTGGTGCCGGCACCGCTGTGGGATGCGGCAATGGCACCGACGCCATCGCTCTCGCATTGCGCGGACTTGGCATCGGTGCCGGCAGCACGGTCGTTACGGTGTCGCACACCGCTGTCGCCACCGTGGCGGCGGTCGAAAGCACCGGTGCGGTGCCTCTGCTGATCGATATCGAGCCGGATCACTATACGATGGACCCAGCTGAACTGGCCCGGGTGCTGGCCGATCCGCCGCCGGGGTTGCCACCAATTCGCGCGGTGATCCCGGTGCATCTCTACGGTCAGGTCGCGGATGTCGAGGTCATTGGCACGCTGTGCCGCCGGCACGGCGTTGCGCTGATCGAGGACTGCGCCCAGGCGCATGGTGCCAAACGCAATGGACGCCTGGCCGGCACCTTCGGCGATGCTGCCACCTTCAGCTTCTATCCCACCAAGAACCTTGGCGCTCTGGGCGACGGCGGCGCCGTGGTGGCGCGCGATCCGGCGGTGGCGGTGCGGATTGCGGCATTGCGGCAATACGGCTGGACGCGGCACTACATCAGCGATGAGGTCGGGATAAACAGCCGGCTCGATGAGCTGCAGGCAGCCGTCCTGCGGGTGAAACTCAGTCATCTGGACGCTGCCAACGCGCGGCGGCGGACCATCGCACGGGCCTATGACGCTGTGCTCGGTCCACGCGCGCCGCATCAGCGGAGAGGGTCGGAGCACGTTTACCACTTGTACGTGGTTCGCATGGCCGATCGCGATCAGATGCAGGCAAGGCTCCGGGAGAGGGGGGTTGGAACGGGTGTGCATTATCCGGTGCCAGTGCATTTGCAGCCGGCCTATGCCGGTCGGGTGCCGCTGGGACCATCGCGCTGCGTGGTAACCGAGCGTGCCGCGGCCGAGGTGCTGTCGCTGCCGCTGTATCCCGAGTTGACGGACGAGCAGGTAACTTTGGTCTGCGGCGCGATCGACTGTCTGGCCGGTTGATTGCGTTTCCGGCCGGGCCAGGTGTGTGTCCCCGGTGTGTGTCCCCGGTGTGTATCAAAATGTAAGTCCCTCCGGATCGCTGCGTATCTTCACCATTCTTTCATGCTTTTGACGGCAATTCGGCCAGCTTGCCTCAGAGATTCGGAGCAGTGGTTGAGAACCGCGAGGGTGCCACCGTCGCCCTCGAGCCGCTGATGCAAGGGTCGCAACGCTACAGATAAAACACCGCCGCCACGCGGCAGATACGGGAAAACCCCGGCATTCCTTGGCTTTCTGGCAGAACGGCCAATCGATCGGCCGGGGTGAACCTCGCTATGGCAGACGGAGGGGCTGGTTCCTCAATGGACCGGGCGCAAGCGGATGCGGAACAGCCGGTAGCACCTGCTTTGGCCGCAGCATGGCCGGGCGGCGTGGTCGGCGGACCACCGGCACGGCCAGCGACACGACCCCGCATTGGGACAGCGCACGATACCGCCTCGCGCCGAATAGCCGTGCTTGGCCGTGCCGTCCACGATCTGGCCATAAATCGATTTGCCTCGGTAACTACGCGTTGCGCCCCATTGCTCGCCAGCGACGCCAATGACACGGAGGCATTATTGCTGAGCGGCCTCGCCGCCGGGGCCCGTTTGCATAGCGACCATGCCGCCCGTTTGCTGCATCGTGCCGCACGGGGTCGCAGGAATGCCGCTCACCCGTTCCGCGATCTTGCAAACATACTGTGCCGCATCGGCCAGCAGGCACAGGTCGAACCTCAGTTCCAGGCCCTGTACCGCATTGCTCCCGAGGACGCGTCGCTGCTGTACGCCTACGCCGAGTTTCTTTATGACGACGGTCAGTGCGAGGCAGCCATCCCGGTCCTGGCCGAAGCCCAACGGCTGCAGCCCGATGCCATGCCGGCGCGCAATCTTTTGGCGATGGCACTCGCATCGCTTGGCCTGACCGAGGCAGCGATCGCCCAGTTACGCGACGCCACCAGCCGCGATCCGTCCCGTGCCGGCACCTGGGCTAATCTTGGTCTGCTGCTGAAAGACGACGGCCGGTTCGAGGAAGCGCTCGCCGCCTACGACATCGCTCTGACGCTGACGCCGGACGACGTTCAGATCAGAGTTAACCGGGTCGTGGCCCTGTTGCGCGCCGGGCGTTGGGCGGAAGCGTGGCCGGATTACGAGTGGCGGCTGATGCTGGCGGAGCATGCCGTCCGGCGGCCGCGCTTGCTTCCGGCGCTTTCCCGCCTGGCCGATCTGAACGGACGCACGATCCTGGTGGTGCACGAGGACGGGTTTGGCGACACGTTGCATTTCGCGCGCTATTTGCCGCTGCTTGCGTCGCGCGGCGCCAACGTCATTGTCAGCGTCCCGGCGCCGCTGAGCCGAATCATGCGCACGGTGCCCGGTGTGGCGGCAATCCATGGTTCGGACGATCCGGCGCCATTCCACCACTTTTACTGCCCGTTCTTTAGTTTGCCGCGCGCGTTTGAGACCACGCCCGACAGCATCCCCGCATCGCTGCCTTGGCTGCATGCGGATCCGGCTTTGGCCGAACGCTGGAATGCCCGTTTGCCGGCGGGCAGGCTCCGCGTCGGTCTGGTTTGGGCTGGGCAGGCGAGGCCGATGCTGCCGGGGTTCGCTACCCTGGACGCCCGCCGCAGCGTAACGTTGGCGACGTTGGCTCCGCTCGCTGCGGTTTCCGGTGTGAGCTTTATCAGCCTGCAGCACGGTCCGGAGGCTGCGCAGACCCGTGCGCCGCCGCCTGGAATGACGCTGTTCGATCCAATGGAAGCGGTGACGGATTTCGCCGATACCGCGGCAATCATCGCCAATCTCGATTTGGTGGTGAGCGTCGACACCTCGGTGGTGCATCTGGCCGGCGGGATGGGCAAACCGGTCTTCTTGCTCGATCGCTACGATCATTGCTGGCGTTGGCTAAGCGGACGAACCGATAGCCCGTGGTATCCCGGCCTGCGCATTTTCCGTCAGGCGCGGATCGGCGACTGGGCTCCGGTGCTGCGGCAGGCCACGGCTGCACTGAAGGAGTTTGTCGCGGCCCTATGAGCCGGGACGGCCAGGAATGCGATCGGTGTCGATCTCCTGGAAATTCCAGAAACTGTCGAGCGCAATGCGTAGCCTGTTGGGTTTTGGCGGCAACCGCATGCCGTCCGGCTCGCTGACCGATGTGTGCGGCGCCAGCACCTGACGCCAGAAATCCACCGACAGCACGCGGTCGTTGAGCGAGGCATACAGGTTCGGCCCATCCGCTGTGCCGCACCATCCAAGGCGAATGGGCAGCGGTGCCAATGTGTGCACACGCTTACCGAAATAGGGGGCCTCAAAGGCGATGCTGGAATTGACCGTCAGCACGGCCGAGATTTGCGGCAGCGACATCAACCGGTAGGAATTGTCCTGCACCACGCCCGCAACATTCGATGCGCCGGCGGCAATCTCCAACAGGCTGTGCGAGGGCTCCAACGGATGCGGTTTCAACAGCACCGCGGCATAGTGTGCACAGATCGCATGAATTTCCGCCGCATGGGGCAGTGCGTCGTAAAATGCGCCGTCGATGATCTGACTGCAATCCAGCGGCCGTTGGCCAACCACGAGCAAAGTATTGGACGGGACCGTGGCCTCGGAGATCATATGGCACATCGCCTCCCGCAGGCCGGCGGTGACAATGACCTCGGATTCAGCCTCTGCCATGGTCAGCAATGCAGTTTGCGTGGCTGGTTCGGACGCGCGGACGGCGAACAAAAGATCATCGAGGAAGCGCACCGGATGGAGCCGCAGGTCGATATACGGCACATCGATTTCTTGCAGCAGCTTCCGCAACCAGGGCGGCAGTTCGTAACCGATGCAGAACCGGTGTCCCAGGCGGGAAGCCAGGACCGCCTCCGGATCGGCGGATTGCGGCAGAACATCATAAGCACCGGCCCAGTACTGGTGGGCGGTTGCCGGAGATCGCAATGCGTCGAGCCATGAACGCAACGTTGGACTGCCATTGGCGGTTATGACGTCGATCGGTAAGTCGGTGGCGAGATGAACCTGGCGTTTGATGGCGTCGAACAACCAGATGGTCGCGCGGTCAACGCCTCCGGGTTGGCCACGCCCATCGGGGCGTATCACGTCGCCGATGACGGTGACGCCCTGGATCACCGATAACGACATGTGTTGCCTGAAATCGCGCTACCGAGGTGCAAAGCCGGATTTCCATGAGAGTTTGCCCGGGTGTGAGTCTCGACCTTTTGTTTGAAGGAACCGTTAATTTGTCGGTTACGAAGTCCGATCAAAGTACCGATGCTGTGATCCCTGCCGGCATTGACGGCACTTCGCGTAACTGCCGCTGCCGATCTGGGCGGGAGACCGGGTCGGTCATGTGCATCGGGCAATACGAAACGATGGATGCCTGGATCACTTTTTGTCGTGGATCGTTAACGATTATTTTACCTTTCTCCGCTAACTCAGGTTTGCTTCTTCCAATCAGGACACACGATCATGAGTATCTCAGGTGTAGCGGGTGCTCCATCAGTACCGTTCGTCCCGCAAGCGCAAAGCGTGGCGCAGGCTAATCCGGCGGGCACGTCGGCGGCGTCCAGCCCGGCCCAGCAAATCGCTGCTGGCACGCACCACCACCGTCCTCCCGTCAACGCTGCCGGACCAACGCCGGGAGCCGGCGCAGCGCCAAATGGCCCGGCCACTCCGCCTGGATCGGCCGGTGTCAACACAGTCGCTTAAAGTAGTTCCACCTGGAGGGTACTGGGCGAAGCCGTGCATACAGCATGGTTGATCGCGTAATTCATGCACCGCCGGCATCACGGTCCAGACGGCGACGTTCGGCTGGCGTGAACAAATGCTGTCCTTGTGACGGGGGTGGAGAGTGTTAACCGAACTCCCGTCCGGGATGATTTCGTTCGACACGCCTCCACCTGGCACCTTCGACGCGATTTTCCACGCACTCGATGCATGCTCCCAGGATCTCATTGGGCCGATGCGGCCGCGCCTGCTGGCCATCCCACTGCACGACAATGAGGGCATTGTGGTGGGCGGGTTCTGGGGATGCACCTTGTTCCAATGGCTGCATGTGCAGTTGTTGTTCATCCCTGAATCGTTACGCGGCAAGGGCGTCGGCTCCGCCCTGATGCAAACGGCTGAAACCGAGGCTCACAAACGAGGCTGCATCGGCGCGCATGTCACGTCGTTCAGCTTTCAGGCCACGCCGTTTTACGAAAAGCTTGGCTACACCCGGTTCGGACAACTGGACAATTATCCGCCCGGACACAATTTGCTCTACCTGCGAAAGCGCTTTGATGCGCCAGCGGTGATGGCTGAAACGGTCATCCTGGCTGACGCCAGAAAGCAGCAAGCCTTGAAGCGCGCGCGAGCATTCGCGGTCAACGGCGAGGATGACGCGGCGAAGCAAGCCTATGTCGATGTACTCCGCATCGATGCGACAGATTTTGCCGCCTTGAACGAAATCGGTGCGCTCGCCTGCGCCAGCGGGCACCGAGCCGCTGCACGCACTGCTTACTCTCAGGCGGTTCAGTATCACCCGAACAATCCGATAGGGCGGATCAATCTGGGCAATCTACTGTTTGAAGACGGCGAGATTCCCGTGGCGCAAGCCCAGTTTGAGGCGGTGCTCGCCGCCAATCCCGATTTTCCCGAAGCGCATCAGGGCATGGCGCGCGTGCTGAGCGAGCTTGAGGACGATGGCGCCGAATCGCATCGGCAAAAGGGCTATGCCGGACATGCAGTCGTCACCAAACCCTATCGTGGTCCCGGTGAGGGGATGCCGTTGCTTCTGCTGGTCTCTGCCCACGGCGGCAACATTCCCACGCGTCACTGGATCGATGATCGGCACTTCGCGGTATCGGCGATCCATACCGAGTTCTATGATCCAGCCGAGCCCTTGCCGCCGCACGCGTTGGTCGTCAACGCGATCGGCGACCCTGATCGGTGCGTCACGGCGCTGGCACGCGCGGAGGAGTTGCTCGCCGCCAGCAGCGCGCCAGTCATCAATCCGCCCGCGCGCGTACAAGCGACTGACCGCGCCGGCAATGCACAGCGCCTCGCCGGCATTCCTGGAGTGATCTCGCCGCAGATCGTCGCCCTGCCGCGGGACGCGATCGCCGCGGCTGATGGCTTGCACTTCCCGCTGCTGTTACGGACGCCCGGCTTTCACGCGGGCCGGCATTTTCGTTATGTCGAAAATCGTGGCGCGCTGGAAAGAACGGTAGCGGATTTGCCCGGCGCCGAGTTGCTCGTGATCCAATTTTGCGACGCTCGCGGGCCTGATGGCATGGTACGCAAATATCGGGCGATGTTTATCGACGGCGCGCTCTACCCGTGGCATCTGGCGATCGCCGCCGATTGGAAGGTGCACTACTTCACTGCGGCCATGGCAGCCAACCCAGCGCATCGGGAAGAGGAACTTCAGTTCCTCGACGATATGCCGCGGGTACTGGGCTCTCGGGCAATGACCGCGCTTGACACCATCGGCAAGACGCTGGGTCTCGACTATGCCGGTGTCGATTTCGCGCTCACGCAAGACGGTTCAGTATTGGTATTCGAAGCCAACGCAACGATGGTGATCAGCCCCCCTGGGCCGGAGCCAATGTGGAATTATCGCCGCCGTGCTGCCGCCGGTGCGCTCACCGCCGCAGCGAATTTGTTGTCGCAACGGCTCAACGGGCAGCAGTCCTGTTTCACCTCGGAGGCCTCGCAAAGCGCTGCTACCACGGCGTCCGCAGTCAATGCACCGGGTTGTCGATCGTGATATCCCCCACCGACACGTGGCGCGGCATGAGCGCTGTGTCCCACGTGATCGTCGATGGAGGAAACGCAACGCCCAATACTGAAGCCGGCTGGGTTGAGGCCATCGCGATCGCCTGCTCCGCGCTCGCGAAGCACCAGGCTACGACGTTGCGTACCGCCTGATCCAGCCGCAGCGCCGAACCGGCCAGCACCAGGCTCCCGGGCTCTCGCACTGAGCCATCCGCAGTATGCTCGATGCGCATTCCTGCGAAGTCATATAGCCCCGGTCGGGTGTCGGCGGCCGCGGTGGCGTCGGTGACCAGAATACTCCGCGTCAGCCCCTTGGCCCGTAGCAACACGCCCAGAGCATGCGGTGGTATGTGGATCCCGTCGGCAATGAAGCTCGCGCTAAGCCGATCCTCGGCCAGTTGCGCGATCAGCGGATTAAGAAATTTCGGCTGTGGTTGC
>Ga0187879_10003379_pt1 | contig 10758 bp, 16 predicted proteins | sample June2016WEW_19_1_FD_132423 | JGI IMG/M metagenome (GOLD analysis project Ga0187879, IMG submission 132423) | Peatland microbial communities from SPRUCE experiment site at the Marcell Experimental Forest, Minnesota, USA - June2016WEW_19_10 | ecosystem: Environmental > Terrestrial > Soil >... | reverse complement strand
GCGAAAAACGTCCCCTTCAGGTTCCAGGCGAGGGTCTGATAGAATTCCTCCTCGGGCACATCCTCTGCGAGATTGTTAAACCCTCCCCCGGCGTTATTGACCAAGATATCTAGCCGTCCAAAGTGCGTGACCGCGTCATCCACGGCGCGAAAGATCTCTTCCAGGCGGGTGACGTCCATTTGGAGCGGCAAGGTGCGCCGGTTCATGGCTTGAATGTCACGAGCAAGGCTGTTTCCCGAGTTGAAGTCGCGCAATCCGAGAGCTACGTCGGCCCCAGCGTGAGCTAGCGCTAGGGCGATCGCGCGCCCCAGGCCGCGTGCCGCCCCTGTCACCAGGGCCACCTTTCCGGTCAGATCAAACTGCGGTTGTTCTCCCATCTTGTCTCCTCCAACAGCGGCCCGTTCGTCGGGAGCATCCCTGGTCCTCCGCGCTGATTTTGCAGGGCTACTCCCCCCCCGGGTTGCGCCATCAATAATTGATTCGATGTGGACGCGATTCATGATAATCGCAAGTTCAATGCTCTGCAACACAAGTAGGCGGCCGAAACGGGCCGACGAGCTGAGCGGTCGAGGTCTGGGGCGTACTGAGATGGAAGGCTCAATAGGCGCGCTCATTGCCGGTCCGCAGGCAGACCGGGCCATCGAAGGAGAGCGCATCCGGCCCCAGGTTTCCCTCCCAAACCTCGCCGCCATCGACGGAGACGCGCATCTCGCTGTCCGCCATCTCCACGAACAGGCCGTGGGAGCTGCGCTCCAGATTATCGACGCAGTCTCGCAAGGGAGAGTGCTGTTCATCGCAACCGGTAACTCGATTACCAGTCTGCCGCCTGAGTTGCGTAGGTGCTTTATGCTGGGCACGTTCTTCTTTGATCTACCAACGGCGGAAGAGCGGGAGACTATCTGGGAAATCTATTTCAAGAAGTACGGGGTGTCGGGTGATCTGCCGAATGACGAAGGCTGGACCGGTGCGGAAATCAAAGAGTGCTGCCGCCAGGCACATCGCTTGGGAATTACTCTTGCAGGCCTCACGCTACATCGTGCCGGTTTCACGCTCCGCGGCTGAGCAGATCAAGGCACTGCGCCAGATGGCGTCAGGGAAGTTTATCAGTGCCTCAACACCCGGCGTTTCCCAGTACCAAGAGATCTCGCCCGCATCCCGGCGGCGCATCATGCGGGAACTGGAAGGGCCACTCACCGTCATGCCCCCCTCGAATTCCCAGTCCTGACTGGCCCTTGCAAAACTGTGCGTTGACGGCAAGCAGATGGAGGCGAGTACCTTGCGCCTTGCCCAGGGGGACTCCTCCACCTTGTCCGAGGAGAGTCCTGGGCTGGTGAAGGGGCTTCCCTAGCGACTGGCTAATCTCTTGGCCAGACTGAGAATGACATCGCGATCCCGCCCTGCCAGACCGGTCAAGAGGTTCCTGAGTTTCAAGAGGTATTGAGCATCCTCACCCTTATCGCCGTTGCCCGCCGTTATTTCTTCCAAGGTCTGCCGCGGCGAAAGGTTCGGGGTTGATGGAGCCTCTTCTCCAGAGAAAAAGAGCTGATATAGCGGGACATCGAGAACCCCAGCAAACCGTTCTAGGGTCTCCAGCGAAGGAACAGTGTGTCCGTTCTCCACCCGGGATACGTAGCAACGCAGTAAGCCCGTGCGCTCCTCGATATCCCCTTGAGACATTTGTTTTTGCTCGCGAAGTTGGCGCAGGCGTGCACCGATCAACATGGGTTCACTCTCTTTCATTGTGTCTTTCGAAAGCTTTCTTCACAGCTATAACCTAGATGATCAGTTTTCGCCTCCCTGCTTTGACTTGGCAAGAGCACTGAGGTAACAGTACGGAGGTCGTGCAGGCGCACGCCTTACCAGGGGAACTCATCTTCACCCAGGGTACGCGTCATTCGAGACTTGGGCAGACCACTCACCGTCATGCCACTCTCGAAATCTGAGGCCTGACTTGTTTGGCTAGCGGAGAGAAATCCGAAAAGAGAATGTCCCGTAGTAGGATAAAATGTGAGAACCCATTTAGAGGTTCGCCACGGCTGCCAGCTTCCGACTTACCCTTCCGAATTTAATCCCCATATGGAGAAATCAAGTTAGGCCTTGAACACTCTATCAAGCGAATTTACTAGCACATGGTCAGTCCGGAATTCTGCCTTTGATAGACCCGGGCTGAGGACGTGGGAAGTTCTTCTGAAGTTTGGCGACGTATCCTGTTTTGGCCGAGCGAGATTTCCAAATCTCCGACCAGGTCTCTTTCCTGCCCGAAAATCCAAATGTCTGCCGCACGGAAAGCCTTAGCGTGAGAACGCAGTCCGCTGGCCTCACGGACCCTGAGGTGAGGTTTCCGAAGAAATAGCTCGTGCCTTTTATCCATCCATTTGGCGTGAGATGGTAGTCGATGTCGTTGCTATTCCACATTTCCTGAATTCCTCTTTCGGACCAATTCTTCGGACGCCCAACCTCCTTCTCTGGAAAGGGGCCCCGAACAAGAACGGGGCCCCGTGTTCAGGGCTAGTAGGTAAGACTTGTAGAGCAGGACAAGAATATAACATTCGTGTAGACATCTTGTCTGTGCGCTTTTGCTCGCTTTTCCATCTTTCGTCAACCCACTCTTAAGACACTGCGCAAACCTGCGTACCGTCCTGAAAACCCCCATTACATAAAGGAAGATCAAGTGGCGGCTGCATTACCAATTCTGCAAATTGAGGAGCCTGGCGCTGACCTTGCCAGGAAAACAGTCTTCATTAAGCTTCACCTGGGATTGCTCGGCAACAGCCGCAAGGTTAGCTCATCCCAGGTTGAAGTCGACGCCGATGGCAGTGTCCACATTTTAGTTCTTGCAGGATGCGTCAATCCTGCGTATGAACCGATTGGAATGAGCCGCTAGCTCCCACAAGGCTTCTCGGGAAACTGCAGACCGCAAAGAACAGCGCCTTGGCCAGACTGCCGCTCCGCCCAAACAAAGATGCAGTTCGACTCCCCATCAACCTACTCGAAGTTCTTTAGCGAGCACGATAGATTTCGTGCCAGCCGCCAGTGGGAACCACCGCACCGATAATGCCTCCCACAATCGCACCGAGTGGAGTAGCTATCTCTTTGCCTCCGTTGGGCAGGATATTAACGCAGATTCCGGTGCAAGTTCTGTGGGAATCTGCCGCCGCACCAATCCCCAAGCCGGTACCCGCCCCAACTCCAACGCCGATCAGTGCATTCCTCATGCGGTGCCCTTTGCCTTTGGAGGAAACCCGAAGGATACTCTGCCGACTTATGGTTTGTTCCCCGGTCGCCGTACTCACAACAATCGCCTCGTCGGTTACGCTGCGGAAGTTAGTCCGACTGGACTTGGCGTCGTTCTGTACGACCTGAATCTCCTGGCCTGACGACAGTTGTTTTAGCCTGTCCCAGTTGGATTGATTCTTGTCGTCATCCCCGAGGGCGGGACTCGTCGCGATCCCCAAGAAGAGAAACAAGAGCCCAAGACACACAATACTCTTGACTTGCTTCATTCGAAGCCTCCATAAAAGTAGATCGGCCACCCGTTATTGAATTTGGCCCAAAAGGGGGGAGAACCACTCACCCGGATTTTCCGGTTTCGCCTTTATTCCTGACTGCCCACAATATGCCTGCAACCCTGACGCGTCAAGTTCAGATTGACCTGGGCAGGCCAGCGCAGAGAGCCGCCTTCTCGATTCTGCAATCACCCGAACGGCAACCGCGCATCGTCGATCATTATGGGGCACGCCGCCAGCGGTACGCCAAGCCAACTACAGTCTCGTGGGGAAGAACAAATTAGAGCTTCGGCGAAGCCAAATCATCAGAAAGACATTTGACGAAGTCCCTTCAATCATTTCAACAAAATACACCACATAAGATTAGCGAAACGCGGGTCGGCGACCCATCGGTCGATCTGCATGTGTCGCGATTCAACTCAGCGTTGATCATCGGTGTCAACACATTCTTCCGGCCGGTTCGTTCGGCAGAGCGTTACTTCACGACGGCCCGCTTCGCCGTGAAATGGTAGGGGGGCTGCTCCGAGACGCTGCTACCGATTACCATTGAAAACCGGATCGTGTCCCCTTCCACTGTGCCCTTGTAATACTGCTTATCTACGTAAGTCTTATCCCCGAACCCAGTCAGGGACTTGGTCATGAAGCTGATCCGATCTCCCTCGATTTTGCCATCAAATATGTTATGACTTCCTTCAAGAAATGAGGCGGTGCCGGATAATTCCGAGCCAGCAACTTCAAAGTCAAACGTCTCTCGGTAGGTGGCCTCGTCAAAATATCTGACAGTTGCCTTCCACTTGCCCGCGGCGTCCGTCGGGCCCTGGGCCGGTTTCTTTGACCTATCGGACTCCGCCGGATTGAATTGACCCGGCGGTACGGGCCCATTAGGGGGTGCGATCTGCTTCTGGGAAGCGGAACCGGAATCCGCTCGAGCGGCCGGCTTCTTCGGTTGCCAAGATAGCATGATGCCACCCACTACTGCGGCAACCGCCAGAACAAATGAAAGCGTAAAAAAGAATCGTTTTGATCTCGCCTTCCACGGTCGGTTGGCGATGCCGGGAACAGTCTTCTTTAGCGTGTCGATCAATCGTTCCGCATCGGCCCGGAAATGTGCGTCCCTAAGATCCATAGCTTCCCGGGCAGCCAGCGGACGCAATTCGTCAGGCAAATCGGCTGGGTGCGGCATGGTTGCTCCGCCCACGAGGACAGGAATCACTCGCACTCCGCGTTCGAGCGCCTTGGCAATCTCGAGGCGCACGAAATCACCTGCCATGTCGAGCCGCCGGCCTCCATTTGCTGCGGTGCACGTCAGCCACCTCTCACCAATCACAGCAAGCAGCGCATCGCACTCACTGATCTTCTCCTCGATCACCACCGGAAAACTGTCGCCGCCCATGATCGTGTCGACGTCCATGTAGGTGTTCTCTCGACCGAAGTGGACGCTGAGGATGTCGAAGAGACGTCCTGCATGTCCGCTGCTGTCTTCACGTCGATAGCTGATGAAAACTCCTCGCATGTCATCCCCGGTCAAGGTATGTTAAAGCTACTATACCGCCTTTTATCGACGAGTGAAACATCGGGTGGCTCAGCTCTGATGTCGTCGGCTTCGAGGGACACGACGAACTCCACGTGCCGGGAGCGGGGTCAAGGGCACGGCTGGGAAACAGGGGCGCCCTTTCATCCGGAATTTCCGTTTTGGACCTCTTGCTCATGCGCATGTTACGCTTGTCCTGCCATCGCCACAAAGGAATTCATCACCTCAGCCAGATCGGGAGTTTCGACGGCACGCTTTTGCCTTCTGACGGGTCTCGCCTGTTGCACCGCTATCGATTGTTCAGACACTACTCCCACCCTCCTTCCTTGGCCCCAGACTTTGCAACCGCAAGCGGAGTGCTACCCGTTCGGCACCGGCAGCGCCCAGACCCGCCGAAGCATCTGGCCAAACAAGCGCAGGTGCAGATGTCTTTCGGCCAATTAACAACGCACGTGGCGCAGTTGAAAGTCAGCACCTGTGTTACGAAAAGGAGGTCCTGTGTGCGTTGGACCCAGGCCACTGCTCGCAATCCGCACTGTGCTCATCTCGGTGAGTGGAATGCTTCAGCAGAGCAGCCCACCTCTGCTTACGGGCGGAGGATCCCAAGGACTGATCTGGCACTCCAGTACCATTGCCTCGAAGCGAGACTTGGGACATTTTGAGTCCATGGAAGAGAACGACTCCCCAACTCTATTCGTTTGGTTGGCCTTGCGCGCCGCGCTGTATGGTGCAGGCTTGATTGCGATTTACACCGCGATCGCCAGGGTCATAGTGTGGTTCGGCCTCGCTCCCAAATGACGAGTCTTATCACAGACCGGCCGGCGCGCTGCTTCCAAAGACCGAGCCTGAAATAATGAAGGCCAAACTGTGCGTCTCTTACACTCTGCATCCCGGGCCAGGAAAAATAGAAGAAGATGAACAGGGCGTAATCACAGTGAGAGAAAAGGAAAGATTCGCCAATGAATTGGCAGTTGTGTATAGCAGGTCAAGTTGCGATACTGAAATAGTGCTGGCTTTCTCACTTTAACCCCCCAAAGTCAAATCTCACCAATCCCAAGAGGACAATCACGAAAAACGCATATGAGCGCTTTGGGATGTTGGAGTATACAAAGCGAATGAATGACACCACCACCCGAATCCGGTTACGGCTGGACCGATTTATTGGCGAAGTAAAAGAAAGCGTGAATGGTAAGGCCCGCCTCATTCCCGCCTTGGGCAGCGACTCTGACGTTGGCGCCATCTGGGCAGCCGTCGTCGAGCTGAACCTCTTTACCGTGGAGGCTCCAGGATTCGATTCGCCCACAGCTAGCCTGGGTGAAGACGCTCAATGCTTCCGCGGGACAATCACCATCGTCGGTCGCAGACCCATCCATCATCTGGTAGCGATCTCTGCGGAATTGGCCAAGACACGGCCGGGAGCAGACCCAGGAGGCAGGCGCACCGTCCTTTGTGACAACGACTCGACGTTTGTGCTGTACCGCATCTCGCAGCGATTTGGTTTGCCGGTCGTGCCGGAATGGGCCGCGTGGTTCAACGAAGAACTCAAACGCCGCGGAGCAACCAAGCCAATTAGCGGCCTGGGATGCTCTCCGCTGTTGGTCAACGACACGAAGAAGTTGTTTCTGAAATGGATTCGCCGCGCCCTGCGCCAGAAGAGGATTGAGGTACCTGACCGCAATGGGCCGGCAGGCTGGAGCCTGGCCCACAGTTTCTTTCCAGTCAGCGAGGATAACTCTGGGGAGGGGAGCGGCCAGGAGCTAAGCGATGAGATCTCCGCCATCACGGTGGAGGAGGCACGGGCATGCGAATCATCCTGAAGGTTTCAAGCAGCCCGAGATATGACCGTCCTATCGGAATCCGTGAAACTGGGGGAAATGAATCTTCAGCTTATAGCAAATGAAGAGAACCAGGATCGCGCCCAGTGTGGAAAAGATGAGGCCGGCGGGATGATATCGTTCGTTCTTCGAGCGCAGTAACAAGTGGGTAACGGCGCCGCCGATGATTGATCCGATGATGCCGAGCACGGTCGTCCAGAAGATTGTCATGTGCATGTGCATCACCGATTTTGCGATAACGCCCGAGATTAGCCCAATGAGAATATACCAGATTAAGTGAAACATACTTTTTCCTCCATCGTCTGCCTTCAGAAACTCCTCGAGTATAACCCAGGGTTTGGCAATCAGCCAGACGCCACATTACATCCAATCACACATTTCCAAGATGCCCTCTTTCCAACCAACCTTAACGCGTTATTCTTCATCAGTATTTATGAGGGTTTGAACGCAGTGAAGACGCCTCGGAGGTGCACACCCAGTGGGCGACAAACAAAACCAGCCCTTTCAGTTCTCGTTTAATGCCTCCTTGAAGGTCGATTTCCAGGGATCGCGAGTGACTTCCGAAGGTGGCCTGATTCTGGTTCGCGAGTTGGATGAGCGACTCGGTCTGGAGAAGCTCATCGAGGAACACTTGAGCGACTCCCGCCAAGGCTTGAATAAGCAGTTCACGCTGACCGATCTGCTGCGGCAGCCGGTCTACAGTCGTTTGGCGGGCTATGAGGACCTCAGCGATGCCGAACGACTGGCCGCCGACCCGACGTTCCGATTGATCAGTTCGCAGAGGATCTGGGACCGGGGGGCGGCATGGCAGGAGAGGCGTATGCCCCAGACGAGCAACGGGTCCAAATCGGAAATCCCGGATAATAACGCCTGGCGCCAGCAAAGATCGTTGAGAATAGAATCAATCATCCGGGAAGGCGAGACGGGAATCCAGGATCAGCCATGCGAGAGTGTTCGCTTGAGGCCAGAAGGGGTACCGCAATGTTCGCTACGCCGACCGTAGAGGCACGGATACAGGCAGCAACAAGTCCGAGCAACAAAACCGTGCGTCAACCCTTGATGTCTCAGGCGCACCGGCCAGACTGGGGCTGGGACGAGCGGGCACAGATGTTTCAACCGAGAATTGGCAATCTCGCAACACTGCGGCATCTGTCACAGAGGGGGTTGAGCCCAACCAGTAAAGATCCTGACAGCGTCAATGAGAAAGAGTCCGCTGCGGAGAACAAGTCTGCGGCTAAAGCGCCTCACAGCTTGGCGTGGAGTTTCAACGAGATTTCCATCTATGCACGGGACGAGGCATACCAGCCGCAAGCGCCTTCCCCGCTGGCAGCACGACCGTTGCCGGGAGTTATGCAGCAGAGCTTTGGCTACGACCTCGCCCAGGTTCCTATTCCTGGCGACGTGAGATCCGCCGCAGGTGAATTAGACACCAAGCGTGGCAATGGGCTCGATCAACGGGATTCGGCTGCCGCTTTGACGACTGCGCCGGCCAAAAAGGCAACCAGCCCAGCCCCTCCGGCGGCACATCCAAACCACGGGAAAGCGACTCAGACGTCAGCGGCGCTGCCTAAGGTTACACTGCCGCCTCACGTGCGCGCGGCGCTGCCGGAAAGTATGGCCGACCGGATACCGCCGCACCGCCCGGGTCAGGCACCCATAGGCATCGCCGACTTGCCCAAGGGCGCAACGCCGATCGAGGTCTCGGTGGAGGGATCCGGAGGAGGTAACGGGACTGTCACTGTAGACGGCGCCGCAACGGCCACGCTTACGGAGAGCAAGAACGTCACGCTGGAAGGCGACGCCCAGACAGAACATGACAAGGGGGGCAAGCTGAGGTTGGTTGCCAAGCAAGGCGCAGTCACCCTTGCGCAGTCCGAGGCCTTTTCCGTATCCTCGGTGCCGCAAAATTTTGACGACAATCTTGCTTTTTCTCCTTTCCTCACCGGGAGTGAAAGGGGCATCCGAGTTCAGGACGACTGGTCCTCAGACAGCGGATCAGACAGCGGACCGCTTAGTGCTCTGAGTCAGACCTCGATTACCGAGGTGGTTGAACGCGGCGCCGCTACCGGGTGCTTCGCCCGGATGGTATTTCAAAATTCCGGTCCAAAGCCCGGCGACATAAAAAGCATCGACGAACATAGCTCGACGGTAGCGGATCTCACAAGCCCGGGTGAAATCACCGCGAAGCAAGCTTCCGTGTTCACAGATTTGCGCACGGGATCGAGCAACGTTCCCATGTCCAACTCGGGTTATATCATTACGCGGAAGAACGTGCCTACCAATAACGGCAAGTATAAGATAACCACGTCGAAGCAAGGTGCGGATGTGACCGCCAATGGCATTACGACCCATGCCGGCAAAACTTCGAACGGGGCGATCAGCGTGACGCAACCCGTCTGAACTGTGAAACAAGCCCGAGGATGAGGAAGCGGCTGAAGATTTTGGGCGTTCATCGCGGAACTTCAAATTCGAGCAAGGCTTTTTACTCCCCTTCGCTGTCTTCCGTAAGGCACGCGCCCATTGATTTCACCACCTGTGGATCGAGATCGACGTTCAAATAGAGAAGGGAAGGGCACTCGACAGGGCACCGCATTTTCAGCCTATTTCCCTGGACCACGTTGGGAATCGCCTCTAATTCACTTCGATGGCAATCCCGACTCCCGGAAGACCCGAATATAAGGAAGTTTTTCCCAACTGAACTCGAACCGAAAGGAGGAGACTTTGCCTCTACCGGAGACAATCTCGGACTACTTACGTGCCCATGCGTGGCCCGGCGCATTACCCTCGATTTGGACCCGACCGACGATCCTACCCACGGCGCGCAACAGCTCACCTTCTTCAATCGCCATTACGATACCTGGTGCTATCAGCCGGTGATGGGGTTTATGAGCTTCAACGACGAGAAGGAGCAATACCTGTTCACGGCGGTGCTGCGGCCCGGCAATGCCGTGGCGAACGTGGGGGCTATCGGCATCCTCTGGCGCATCCTGCAGAAGCTGCGGCGGGCCTTTCCCCAGGCGTGCCTGCGAGTGCGACTGGACGGCGGATTTGCGGACCCGCTCCTGCTGACGTTTCTGGACGCGATGGGCGTGGAGTATGTGGTGGCGATGGCCAAAAATGCGGTGCTGAACCGTTTGGCCGAACCCACGATGCAACAGGCTCGGAAACTCTCGGAAGAGAGCGGCCAGACCGAGCACCTCTATGGGGAAGGCCGCTATGCCGCCGAGAGTTGGCTGTCGGAGCGGCGCGTGATTTTCAAGGCCGAGGTGGTACGGCCGGAGGGAAAGGAGCCCAAAGACAATCCGCGCTTCCTCATCACCAACCTGAAGCAGGGTCCGCGGTGGATCTACGAGCAGGTTTATTGTGAGCGCGGGGAAATCGAAAACCGCCTCAAGGAACTGCATCAGGCTTTGGAGATCGACCGCACCAGTTGTTCGAAATTCTGGGCCAACCAATTCCGCGTGCTGATGACGGCGGCTGCTTATGTGCTGATGCAGGAACTGAGGCTGCGAGCGGCGCGGACAGCCTGCGCCCGGGCGCAGGCCTGGACTTTGCGTGAACGGCTGCTGAAGCTGGGCGCTCAGGTGAAGGTTTCGGTGCGCCGGGTGGTGATTCATCTTCCTGTCTCGTTCCCGTTTCTCAACAGCTTTCGTCAAATCGCCCTGGCCTTGGGCGCCTTGAGCGGATAGCCCCTCAACTCTTTTCCCCGTATCCTTTCTCTCTTGGACACGGCGCTGGACCCAGGCAGCAGTGTCGAAGGAATCAGCCTGACTCTCGCCACCAGCCGGTCCGCAACTGAGGAAATGCGCCGACGGCGGCCAGCCGACCTCCAAGGCCACGAGCATCCGGCTCCAAACGCCTCAAATCCGCGTTCTGCGGCGCGTTC
>Ga0187879_10003377_pt1 | contig 10760 bp, 12 predicted proteins | sample June2016WEW_19_1_FD_132423 | JGI IMG/M metagenome (GOLD analysis project Ga0187879, IMG submission 132423) | Peatland microbial communities from SPRUCE experiment site at the Marcell Experimental Forest, Minnesota, USA - June2016WEW_19_10 | ecosystem: Environmental > Terrestrial > Soil >... | reverse complement strand
GAGGGTGAACATCTGCTGCTCCACGAGCCCGTCGCCGTGGTGCACCTCGAGCGCCTCGCCCACGAGGGTGATCGGCACGTCGGCGCTGATGACCTCGTCGCGCCGCACGATCACGAAGTCGATGTGGGTGACGGTCTGGGCGACCGGGTGGCGCTGCATCTCGCGGGCGATGGTCAGGAACCTGCCCGACCCCGTGTCGAGGGACAGCAGCTGGTTGGCCCCGGCATCGGTGTTGAGGGCGGCCCGCAGCTCCCGGGCCACGACAGCGACCGGCACGGGGTCGGTCCCGTGCCCGTAGATGACGCCGGGGATCTTCCCCTCGCGCCGCAGGCGGCGCACGGCGCGCGAGCCGAGGGGGCGCCCGACTTCGGCGGCGAGAACGACTTCGGCCATAACGGATCTCCTCAGGTGGCGAGAGCGGCGTGCGCGGACGGGCTCGGGGCCTCCGGCGAACGGCCTACCAGCGTAGCCGCCCGGCCGGGCGGCCGACCAGCGGCCTCAGCCTGTGCGCTGGAGCAGGACGGCCCTGGCCCTGGCCGCGGCGATCGTGGTGACCGGGTGCCAGCCCGCGGCCACCAGGGCGGCGTAGCTCGGGTTGAGTCTGAGCGGCCTGGCGTACACGTACCAGAGGCGGTGATACGGCCGCAGCTGCCGGGCCCACCGGGACGGATCCGATCCTCCCTCGTAGTACTCCGAGGGGACGATGAACGTGTCGGACCGGGTGCTCAGCACCGTGAACCCGGTGCTCCAGTCCGAACCGAACTCCAGGTGGGGCGGCCGGTCCTCGTAGAGGGCCCAGGGGTAGCGCATGAGCTCGGCCACGACGATGTGGTCGCCGGGCCGCGCGTCGTGATGGAGAGTGGCGGCCAGCCCCTTCACGTCGGTGCCCGGGTAGACGGGCAGGTTGTCGGCCGCGTGCCCCACGAGCGCAGCCCCGGCGAGGAGAACGACCACGGCGGCGACCCAGCGCAGCTGGACGGCCAGGCCGCTCAGTGCGCGGTCGAGCGCGCGGCAGGCACGGGTGGCACCGGTGGCCAGCAGCAGGAGGAGCACCGGGTAGAGGTATTCGTCCACCCGCCCCGCGCCGAGCGGCGCCAGCTGCAGTGCGGCGGCGACCACCGCAGCCACCAGCACCAGGACCGGTCCGAGCATGGCGGCGGTGCGCCAGGCCCCGGCGACGAGGAGGGCGACCAGGCCGGCGAGCACGACCACGCGTGCGGCCGGCTGGACGACGGTGAAGCCGAGGAGGCCGGTGAACAAGTTCCACGCCGAGTCGTACAACGAGGTGGCGAACGCCCACGCCGACGCGTGGTCCAGGTAGTACCCGTCCCAGAAGCGCTGCAGGGCCGGTGACAGGTGCCGGTAGAAGAGGTCCGCGACCACGGCGCAGGCCACGGCGACGCAGCCTCCCGCCACGACGATCCCCACGAGGACCGGCCGGGAGCGGCGGTGGAGGACGAGGAGGGCCACCCACAGGGCGACGACGACCAGCCCCATGGTGGCGGACACGGCGAAGGTCGCCACGGACGCCAGGGCGAGCAGCGTGAGTGGGCGCCGGTCCGGCTGCCGCCGGGCCGCCTCCGCCAGGGCCAGGAGAAGGCAGGTGAGGAGGAAGTCGGCCCCGTACTCCTTGAGCCTGGTCGAGTAGGCGGCGGCGATCGGGCTGACGCACACCAGCAGGGCCAGGCCGAGCCCGGCCACCCGGCCCAGCCGGAAGTAGCGGGCGACGGCGTACATGGCCGGGATGGCGGCCACGCCCAGGACGAGAGGTGGCAGCTGCGCCCACCAGGTGGTGCCGGGATCGAGCAGGAGGAACGTCCGCTCGAAGAGGTAGAAGCCCGGTGCCGTCACCCACATGTGCCAAGCGGTGCCGATGCCCACCTGCGACGACAGCGCGGCCCAGGCGTCGTCCCGCCACAACCCGAGGCTGGTCAGCCCGTGCGCCCGGATGGTGGCACCGACGCCCATGACCGCCGCGAGCGCGAGCCAGGCGCCCAGGGTCCTGCGCCAGGCCGGAAAAGGCGCCACCGCTCCCTCGGCGGGCGGCTCGCTCACGGCGTGCGCCGGCGCGGGTTCCTCCAGCCCCGTCGCATCGAAGGCGGTCATTCCGTGGGCGGCATCAGGTGGCGACGGGGTCGGGCCGCACCCGGCACGGCTAGACCAGGTTGTCCCCGCCGAAGAGCTCGGAGACCGAGGTGTCCTCGAAGACGGCGTCAATGGCGTCGGCGATGATCTTGGCCACCGAGAGGACCTCAAGCTTGTCGAACGTGCGGTCCTCGGCCACCGGCAGGGTGTCGGTCACGACGACCCGCGAGATCGGCGCCGCCTTCAGGCGGTCGACGGCAGGGTCGGACAGGACGGCGTGCGTGGCCATGGCCGAGATGTCCGAGGCGCCGGCGTCGGCCAACAGCTCGGCCGCGGCGCAGATGGTCCCGGCGGTGTCGATCATGTCGTCGATCAGGACGCAGTGGCGGCCCTCCACGTCACCGACCACGTGGCGCGCCTTGACCTCGTTGTAGGTGCCCCGGGGCCGCGTCTTGTGGATCAGGGCCAGGTCGAAGCCGAGATGCTGGCTGTAGCGCTCGGCCACCTTTACCCGGCCGGCGTCGGGCGCCACCACCACGACGTCGTTGCCGAAGTTCTCCCGCATGTACCCCTCGAGCACGGGCGTCGCCACCAGGTGGTCGAAGGGCACGTCGAAGAAGCCCTGGATCTGCCCCGAGTGCAGGTCCACGCTGATGACGCGGTCGGCACCCGCGGCGGAGAGCATGTCCGCCACGAGCTTGGCGGTGATCGGCTCGCGCCCGGTCGACTTGCGGTCCTGGCGCGAGTACCCGTAGTAGGGGCAGACCGCGGTGATCCGCTTGGCCGACGCCCGCTTGGCGGCGTCGATCATGATGAGGTGCTCCATGAGCGAGTCGTTCACGGGGGAGGCGTGCGTCTGGATGATGAAGACGTCGCAGCCGCGGATGGAGATGTCGTACTTGCAGTAGATCTCGCCGTTGGCGAACTCGCGCAGGTTCGCCTCGCCGAGCTCGACGCCCAGGTGACCCGCGATGTCCTGCGCCAGGCTCGGGTGCGAGCGACCGGAGACCAGCTCGAGTCGGCGCCGCGGGATCAACTCCACGTGGCCAACGCTACTTCGCCGGGGTCGGTCCCGCTCCGGGGTGTTCAGGCGTCGGGGCTCCGCAGCACCGAGTGCGGCCCGATCTCGGCCCCGGCCGGCACCTCGGCACCCGGCTCGAGGACGCTGTAGGGGCCGATCCGCGCCGCGGCGCCGATGGTGGCCCGGGTGCACACGCTTTCGCTCACCACCGCGCCCTCGCCGACCGTGGTGTCGGTCAGCACGCTGTTGGGCCCGATCTCTGCCCCCGCACCAACGGAGCAGTCGCCCCGCAGGATCACCCCCGGGAGCAGGGAGACGTCGGCCTCCAGACGGGCCTGCGCGTCCACGTAGGTGCGCTCGGGGTCCCACATCGTCACGCCGCGGCGCATCCAGCGCTCGTTGATCCGGTCGCGCAGCTCGGCCTCGGCCACGGCCAGCTGGGCCCGGTCGTTGACCCCCGCCGCCTCCATGGAGTCGGGCAGGACGAGGGAGCGCACCCGATAGCCGGCGCCCGAGAGCACCGCGACGGCGTCGGTGAGGTAGTACTCGCCCTGGGCGTTGGCCGGGCTGAGGCGGCGCAGGGTGGGCGCCAGGATGCTGCGCCGGAAGCAGTAAATGGAGGTGTTGACCTCCTCGATCGTCTTCTCCTCCTCGGTGGCGTCGGTCTCCTCCACCACCCGGCTGACGTCGCCGTCCTTGCCGTGCACGACCCTGCCGTAGCCCGAGGGGTTCTCGACGATGGCCGTCAGCAGCGTCGCGCTGGCGTCCTCGGCGCGGTGCGCGCGCACCAGCGCCGCCAGCGTCTGAGGGCGGAGCAGCGGCGTGTCGCCCGGGAGCACGACCACGTCCTCCACCTCGTCGTCGTCGTCGGGCAGGCCGGTCAGGCCGACGGCCAACGCGTCGCCCGTGCCCGACTGGGTGAGCTGCTCCACGAACTCGATCTCCATGGTCGGCGGGGCCAGCTGCACCAGGGTCTTGGTGACCCACTCGCCCCGGTGCCCCACCACGACCACCACCCGATGGACGTCGATCTCGGCCATGGCCTCCAGGACGTGGAGGATCATGGGTCGGCCACACAGGAGGTGCAGCGGCTTGGGGCGCTCGGAGCGCATCCGCGTCCCCTCCCCGGCGGCCAGGACCACGGCGGAGAGGCGGCGTTCGTGCATCGGCGCATTCTTAGCCCGCCGGGCAGCCCGGCGTGCGTATGGGACACTCGTGGCGTGCCGGAGCAGATCCCCTACGACGAGTTCGGGCTCTTCCACGAGAACGCCGCCGAGTACGGCCTGCCCTACGCCGGGCCCCCCGACGTGCGCCGGGTCGACGTCGAGGTCGCGCCGGGCCGCAAGGTCTCCAGCCTGGTCTGGGGCACCGACCCGCCCGAGCTCGTGCTCGTCCACGGCGGGGCGCAGAACGCCCACACCTGGGACACGGTCGCGCTGGCCCTGGGCCGGCCGCTGGTGGCGGTGGACCTGCCCGGCCACGGCCACTCCGACGGCGGCCCCGAGGGCTCCGTCTCGGCCGGCAGCAACGGCCGCGACCTCGCGACCGTCGTGGCCGAGCTGGCCCCCGATGCACGCGGCGTCGTGGGCATGTCGCTCGGCGGGATGTCCTCCATCGCGCTGGCGGCCCACGCCCCCGGGCTCGTGCGCGCCCTCGTCCTGGTCGACATCACCCCCGGGGTGAACGCGGAGAAGGCGGCGCCGGTGACCAACTTCGTCAACGGGCCCGCGAGCTTCGACAGCTTCGACGAGCTGCTGGCCCGCACCATGGAGCACAACCCCACCCGGTCGGAGTCGTCGCTGCGTCGGGGCATCCTGCACAACGCCGTCCAGCGCGAGGACGGCAGCTGGGTCTGGCGCTACGCGCGCTTCCGCACCGACGACGCGGCGGCCCACCCCGACTTCGGCGACTGGTGGGAGGCCATCTCCGGGTTGTCCGTCCCGCTGCTGCTCGTGCGCGGCCTGGCCTGGTCCGTCGTCGACGACGCCGACGTGGCCGAACTCCTGCGCCGCCAGCCCACCGCCACCGTGGTGGGTGTCGAGGGGGCCGGCCACAGCATCCAGGGCGACCGGCCGCTCGAGCTGGCCGGCATCCTGGACGACTTCCTCTTCCCGGGCGGCTGATGGACACGCGCGTCTGGTTCTCCCGCCGCGCCCTGAAGTTGCACGCGGTCATCCTGATCGTGGTCCCCGGCTTCCTGGCGCTGTGCCTCTGGCAGGTCTCCCGTGCCGTCGATGGCAACACCCTCAGTTGGGCCTACGTCTTCGAGTGGCCGCTCTTCGCCGGGTACGCCGTCTACATGTGGTGGCGCCTCGTGCACGAGGCGCCTGAGGGCACGCCGCCGCCCGCCTCCGCCGGCGACCCAGCCGGCGGCCCGGACGCTTCCGCCACCGCCGACCCCGCGCGCGCCGCGCGCCAGGAGGAGGACGCCGAGCTGGCGGCCTACAACGCGTACCTGGCGCAGCTGGCGGAGCGGGACAAGGCCGCCGAGCGGTGACGTGATCTACGAGGGGATCGATTGAGCCGGGTGGATGCGGCCCCGACCTGATCGGGCGGGACCGGGCGTGGAGTCAGTGTGGGACTACCCGCGGCCGCCGCGCCTCGAACCTGTCCCGCGTCGGATCCGCGTCGAGCTCGGCGGCGTGGTCATCGCGGAGACGACCGGGGCGTACCGGGTCCTCGAGACGAGCCATCCGCCGAACTACTACCTGCCGCCGGGCGACATCCTGCCGGGCACCCTGATGCGCAGTCACCACCGGTCCTTCTGCGAGTGGAAGGGCGAGGCCCACTATTTCGACGTGCGCGCGGGTGAGCGGGTCGAGCCCGACGCCGCCTGGGGCTACGACTACCCGACCGCCGGTTTCCGGGCGATCGCCGGCTACGTGGCGTTCTACCCGGGCCGCATGGACGCCTGCCTCGTCAACGACGAGAGGGTCCTCCCTCAGCCGGGCGGCTTCTACGGAGGCTGGATCACGAGCGACCTGGCGGGCCCGTTCAAGGGCGTCCCGGGCAGCGCGGGCTGGTAGGACTCGTCGCGGCCTGCCGTCGCGCTCGTCCCGTGAGAGGTCGTGGAGCTCCGGGGGGAGGGCTCGAACCTCCAACATCCGGCTCCAAAGGCCGACGTTCTGCCGATTGAACTACCCCGGACCGAGGCGATCGCCCCGCTAGAGGTTAGGCACTCCGCCCGGTCGTCCCGGGCCGTCCCCGGCCCTGCCCGGCCTCAGCACGGCGGTAGCTTCTTGCCTCGTGCGCATCCTCGTGGTGGACGACGACCTGGCCGTCCGACGTTCGATCGACCGTGCCCTCCGCCTCGAGGGCTACGACGTGATGACCGTCCCCTCGGGGGGTGAGGCGCTCGAGGCGCTGGCGCAGACCCCGGCGGACGCGCTCATCCTCGACCTCGGGCTGCCCGACGTCGACGGCCTGACCGTCTGCCGGCGCATGCGCAGCGCCGGCGACGACACGCCGGTCCTCATGCTCACGGCGCGCGACGCCATCGACGACCGGGTCCAGGGGCTCGATGCGGGCGCCGACGACTACCTGGTCAAGCCCTTCGCGCTGGCGGAGTTGCTGGCGCGCCTGCGCGCGCTCCTACGGCGGCGCTTCGAGGGCGAGGGTGGCCTGCTGCGCGTGGGCGACCTAGCACTGAACCTCTCCAGCCGGGAGGGCCAGCGCGGGGAGCGCACCTTCACGCTCACGCGCATCGAGTTCGACCTCCTCGAGATGTTCCTACGCCACCCCCGCCAGGTGCTGACGCGCGAGGTGCTGTTGAACCGGGTCTGGGGCTTCGATTTCGACTCGGGGACGAACTCGCTGGCCGTCTACGTCGGGTACCTGAGGCGCAAGCTCGAGGAGGGGGGCGAGCCACGCTGCATCCAGACGGTCCGCGGCGTGGGCTACGTGCTGCGGGACGCGTGACCTTCCGCGCCCGCCTGGTGCTGGCGACCACGGCGGCGGTCGTCGTCGCCGTGCTGGCGGCGTCGCTGGCCTCGTTCCTGGTGGCCCGTAACACGCTGCTCCAGGCGACCGACAATTCGCTCACCACGGCCGCCCAGCGGATCGTCGCCGGGCAGGAGATCGGTTCGACCACCGCCACGCTCGGCCAGGTGACCGACGCCGGCGGCGCGGTCGTCTCCGGTGGCGGCCTACCCGTGACCGGCCAGGTGCGGCTGGTGGCCGTCGGCCTCGCCCCGTCGTACTTCACGACCGTCACCGTGGACGGCAACCAGATGCGCGAGCTCGTCGAGCACCTGCCGGCCGGCACGGCGTTCGAGTCGGGCATCCTCGTCGACGGCGGCGCGCTGCAGATCGCCACCCTGCTCAACGCGAGCTCGGAGCTCAGGACGCTCGCGATCCTGCTCGGCGTCGTCGCGTTCATCGGCGTGCTCCTCGCCGTCGTGCTCGGCTGGCTCGTCGCCCGCACCGCCCTCGTCCCGCTGAACTCTCTCACCGACACCGTCGAGGACCTGGCCGAGACGACCGATGTCTCCCGCCGGCTGTCCTCCGGTGGCCCCGACGAGCTGGGCCGGCTGCGCCGCACCTTCAACCGCCTGCTCGAGGCACTCGAGTCGTCGCGCCGGGCCCAGAGCCAGCTCGTCCTCGACGCGTCGCACGAGCTGCGCACCCCCCTCACCAGCCTGCGCACCAACCTCGAGGTGATCCGCCGCGTCGACGAGCTGAGCGACGAGGACCGCTCCGTCCTCGTCGACGACGTCCTGGTGCAGCTGCAGGAGCTGACCGACCTCGTCGGCGACCTGGCCGAGCTGGCCCGGGGCGACCAGCAGCCGGCACCGCCCGAGCCGCTCCGACTCGACCTCCTCGTCGGGGACGCCGTGGCGGTGCAGAACACCCATGGCCGCGCCCAGGAGGTCACCTTCCACCTCGACGCCGAGCCCTGCTGGGTGGACGGCCATGCGGACCGCATCGGCCGCGCCGTGGGCAACCTGCTCGACAACGCCCGCAAGTGGAGCCCGCCGGGCCAGACCGTGTCGGTGGAGTGCCGGGACGGGACGGTGGTGGTGCACGACCACGGGCCCGGCATCGCCGAGGCGGACCTGCCCCACGTCTTCGACCGCTTCTACCGCTCGCCGGCCGCACGGGGGCTGCCGGGGTCGGGCCTCGGCCTGGCCATCGTGGCCCAGGTGGTCAAGGCCGAGGGCGGGACCATCCAGGCGGAGAACGACCCGACGGGCGGGGCCCGGATGTCCATGCGCCTGCCCACGGTGGCCGGTCCCGAAGACAGCGTCCCACACCCGTAGCGGGCGCCGGAGCCCTCAGTCGGCCGCGATGAGCTCGATGCGGTTCCCGAAGGGGTCGTCGACGTACGCACCCCGTCCCGGCTCGCTGTCCGGGTTGGCCCGCACGGACACCCCGGCGGCGCCGAGCGCCGCCTCGAGGGCGGGCAGGTCGCGGACCACCAACGCCGGATGCGCCTTGCGGGCCGGACGGAAGTCCTTCTCGACGCCGAGGTGCACCGCCACCTCTCCCCGGCCGAACCAGCAGCCGCCCCGCGCCGCCAGCGGCTCGGGCTTGGGAACCCGCTCGAGCCCGAGCAGGCCCGAGTAGAACACCTCGGCCTCGGCCTCGCGGCCCGGCGGCATGGCCAGTTGCACGTGGTCGAGCCGCACGATCTCGAAGCCCATGGGTGCCTCCTCGTGCCGGGAGCGACCTGGCAGTCGGCCCCCCGGACCGCTAGCCTGCCGCACGACATGGGATCACTGATCAAGAAGCGCCGCAAGCGGATGCGCAAGAAGAAGCACAAGAAGATGCTGAAGGCCACCCGCTGGCAGCGCCGGGCCGGCAAGTAGCCCGGCCGGCCCCACCTCCCTCCCGGTCCCCTCCCCTCAGTCGCCGTCCCAGCCCGCCGGCACGGTGCGGGCCCGCACCAGGCGGGCCGTCTCGGTCCCCACCCGTAGCTCGGGAGCCGACGCCGAACCCGCCCCCGCGGGGCCGCCCTCGACGAACCAGGTCGACCCGCTGCCCGTCAGCGTCGGCTCGCTGCCCGCCAGGTCCCCCAGGGCGTCGCGCCACCGCGCCAGGCGTGGCTCGACGGCCAACGCGGCGGCCGTCAGCGCGTTTGCCCCCTCTCCTCCTTTCCGGCTGCCCTCGTCCCAGGCCCGGTAGACGCGGGAGGTGTCGACGCCGAACGGCGGCAGCACCAGCAGGTAGTCACGGCGCTCGAAAGGCAGCGGCGTGACGAGCTCCCCCACCCCCTCGACCCGGGCCCGGCCGCCGACCACGCAGAAGGGCACGTCCGCGCCGAGGCGCGCCGCCGCCACGGGGTCGGCGCAACCCGCCCAGCGCAACACGGCCGCCGCGTCGGCCGAGCCCCCGCCCAGGCCCCCGCCGACCGGGATGCGCTTGATCAGGCGGACCGAGGCGACGCGTCCGCAGACGGCCAGTGCGCGGCCGATCAGGTTGTCCTCGGGGCCCCCGAGCGCCTCGGCCCGCGTGCCGGGCTCGGCCACCACCGCCAGGCCCGACCCACCGTCGGTCAGCACGAGCTCGTCGGCCAGGCTGAGGGAGACCATCTCCGAGTCGAGCTCGTGGTACCCGTCGGCCCGGACCCCGGTCACGCGCAGCGACACCGTCAGCTTGGCCGGGGCCAGCACCGTCACGATGGCGTCGGGCACGGGGGCTTCGGGGGTCACAGTGCCGCCAGCCTCCCCCACTCCGCCACCCCGAGCTCCTCGGCCCGGGCGTCGGGCCGCACCCCGGCTCGCTCGAACGCCGCGGGATCGACCACGCCGGCCAGGGAGCGACGGAGCATCTTCCGCCGCTGGGCGAAGCCGGCCCGCACGACGGCGTCCAGCCGCTCGTAGGACACGACGGCCGGGTCCACCGCGGGGGCGGGCAGCCGGTCCAGGCGCACCAGGACAGACTCGACCCTCGGGCGAGGGATGAACACCGAGGCGGGCACGCGGCCCACCACCTCGGCCCGGGCGAAATAGGCGATGCGCACCGAGACCGCCCCGTAGGCGTCATCCCCCGCTCCGGCGGCCATGCGCTCGCCCACCTCCCGCTGCACCATCACCAGGAGGTGGGCCACCGCGGGCACCTCGACGAGGGCCCGCAGCACGAGCGGGGTGGCCACGTTGTAGGGCAGGTTGGCCACCAGGCTCCACGGGCCCTCGGCGCGCTCGGCGACCAGCGCCGCCAGGTCGATGGTCATGGCGTCCCCCTCGACCACCTCGACGCCGACCGGCTCGACGACCGAGCGGAGCACGGGGATCAGGTGCCGGTCGGTCTCCAGCGCCACCACCGTGGCCCCGGTCTCCGCCAGCGCGAGGGTCAGTGACCCGAGTCCCGCCCCGATCTCGAGCACCCGGGATCCGGCGGCGACGCCGGCGAGCCGGGCGATACGCCGGACCGTGTTGGGGTCAGCGACGAAGTTCTGACCGAGGGCCCGGCTGGGACGGAGACCGTGCGCCGACAGCAGCTGGGCGATATCGGCGCCGGAGTGGGTCACCAGGAGATTGTGACGTCCACCACTCCCTGCCCGATGTCGGCGATCTGAGAGAAGCCCTCCGGCGACATGTCGACCACCCGCGGGTAGCCGGCACCCTCGCGGTCGTCCACCGTGCAGACGGTCGACGCGCCCGTCGCGTTGTTGACCACGGTGAGCACCGTCCCGAAGGGCAAGGTCGGGCTGGCG
>Ga0187879_10003376_pt1 | contig 10761 bp, 12 predicted proteins | sample June2016WEW_19_1_FD_132423 | JGI IMG/M metagenome (GOLD analysis project Ga0187879, IMG submission 132423) | Peatland microbial communities from SPRUCE experiment site at the Marcell Experimental Forest, Minnesota, USA - June2016WEW_19_10 | ecosystem: Environmental > Terrestrial > Soil >... | reverse complement strand
TGCGCGGCGTTTGCGCTGCTCAGACTGCTGCACGCGGATTAACCGTTTTGCAGCAGATAACCAGGAAGTACTCAGCGGAAAAACGTCCTACTAACACCGCTTAACCTGGTGCTTTAGGGAGCGTCCTGCGTAAATATCCTTACGCAACGCCGATCCTCAGCAAACACTTACGTCGCTGATGCGCCACCACATATGTGTCGTTGCAGACGCTTGTTCAGTTGAGGACGTGCCCAGGAACTGTCCGAACGGCTGCCCGGGGAACACAAGCCATAAACGCCTGTTCAGAGGCTATTCTTGACCGCCTGAGCCAACCAGCGCCTCGGGCAGCGTCGAAGCGACCAAGCTTCTGGGCGTCCCGCGATGACCAAGCCGTGCCATCAAGGAACTGTTCGGCCGTCTCGGACCGGAGGCGCGGGTTAGCGTGATGCCCGCGAAGGCCGGTATGACTAGCGGGCGACGATCACCACCGTCCGCGCCGCATGCGTAACGGCTGCGGTCACCGAACCCAGGAGCATGCCAGCGAACCCGCCGCGACCATTACTGCCGACGACCACGAGTTGTGCAGACTCGGAGTGCTCGACAAGTTGACGAGCTGGCTGATCACGTACCACCACACAATGCACCGTGACATCGGGATAACGCGCCTCGCAACCGGCGAGCCACTTGGCCAGCGCCTCTTGTGCCTGCACTTCCATCGTCGCGAAATCCAGACCCGGCACTTCCGACACGCTGACGTCGGACCACGCATGCAGTGCCACCAAGTCCACACCCCGGCGGAAGGCCTCGTCAAAGGCGATCTCGGTCGCCAGTTCCGATGCGGGCGAACCGTCGATTCCCACCAGCACCGGTGCCTGCGCGGGCGTCGGGGCCTCATCATGGACGACCGCGACCGGGCACTGCGCATAGTTCACAAGGCCGGTGCTGACCGAGCCGAACGAGACCTGGCCAAACGCGCCCTCGCCCCGGCATCCCACGACCATCATGTCCGCAATCTTGGACTCATTGACGAGCGTGGAAACGGTCGAGCCATGTACCACCACGCTGTACACGAACGGCGGGCCATGGTCGGCGGTGCTGTCGGCGACCGCCCTGCGCGCGTCTTCGAGAATTCGCCTCGCTTTGTCGTCCTGCCGCTCGAAATAGTCTTCAGGTATCGGAATCTCCGGCCACGGCGCAACCGCCGGCACGACCGGAGCGATGACGTGCATGAGTGTTAGCGGAACATTGCGCATCGCAGCATCGCGAGCCGCCCAGTTGACCGCAGCCATCGACGACGCTGATCGGTCGACGCCGACCAAAATGCCACGATGGGTTTCGGGGCGGGACATTCGTTCTCCTGTTTGGGTCGTATTGACAGCTACACGCATGACCGTAGGACGACCTTCGCAGAAGATCAGGTGGCAATGGTCACCGATTTGCCGGACTAACGGCCTTAAATCCAGCACACCCGCTCAACGGCAACCAGCAACCGCAGTTCACTGGCGGCCCGGTCCGCGAGCACCTGGACGAGCTTGGGTTGCTGAACCGGGAGCAGGAAGTGCTGTGGGTTCGGCACCAGTGCGAGATCCAGCGGAAACGCCGCGAACATGGCGCGTGGATTGAGTCGAGGCGGCTCCGCCGTCCCGGCGAGTGGGCTGTACAGACCACGATGGTCGAGGATCCGAACCCCTTGGCCGATAACGCCGTTGGCGCGTCGCAGGGGATTGGGACCCGGCATCGGTTCCAACACCACCGGCCGGATCCCGGCCAATCCCAATTCATTGGCCAGCATCAGTCCGTTCGGGCCAGCACCGGCGATGACGACATCAATCACTTAGCCAAACTTAATACTCGGCCGGTGCACCCGACAACTGTGAGCTACTGGTGACAGCGGATGATTTCATAATCGAGCGCTAGACAATTCCCAGGTGATAGCTAGTGACGCGGCGCAAACCTGAAGTATGAACCCTCACATCCATCCGACCGCCGCACGGCACTGGCGATTACGAATCATGCAATTGGTTTTCGCGGTAGCCGCGGCCTTCGGGATGCTCGCGCTATTCGACACGTCCCACCCCGAGACCACGCACACCGTGATCGGATCGGTGCGGCTGACCGACGTGGCAGTTGTCTCGCCGTTGCCGGCCACCCCGCCAAGCCTTATCGGCGGCGGCTTGGCAACCGATGACACTGACGACCAGGCTCAACAACAAGCACAGCAGGACATGCAGCAGTCGATGCAACTGGCCCAAGAACAAAATGATGCGGCAGAACAACAATTCAATCAGGACATGCAGCAAGAACAAACGTACGAGAACCAATTCAACAACCAGTAATCGTTTCTGCCACGCGTGACGGCCGTTTGGCGCGGCCGTCATGCACTATGCGAAAACGCCTGGCAATAAACGTAATAGGGCGCGAGTTCGCGAAACCCGCTGCGCGTCAAGCCAACCCTCAGCCGCGCTGTTCCCGTTCGGCCGTCTTGACCAGCCGGTCCGCGAAAAATCGAACCGCTCCGCCCAACACGGCTCGCATCACCGGGCCGGTGCCGCGAACTCCCTCGGTGAACGATCCGGACCAGCGCAGGTCGGTACCGCCCGCCGCATTCGGCGTGAGCACCACCTGGGCGAGGTAGTCCTTGGCTGGGGATGAAGGTGCCACCAGCTTGTAGACGTGCCGGTGATCCTGCTCGTACTCGACGGTCTCCTCCTGTACCAGGAAAGGCCACAACCCCACCTTGCGGACCGCTCCTACGCCGCCCGGTGCCGGATCACCCTGCCGGGCCCAACTCGACTGAAGGACCAACGGTTTGGCCCAGCTCGACCAATTGGCACCGTCGGACTCGAGCCGGAACAAAGTCGCGGCAGGCGCGTTAACTGTCCGGTTTACCTCGAACGAAAACTTCCGACCCGACATGCCCAGCTCCCCACGAACGATGAATGGCCCCGAACGGAACTGCGCGTACCCTACCGCGCAGGCCCATCTTCGGATCATGAGCCTGGAAAATTCGGCACACAGCGGCCGCGGCACGTGCATACTCAGCCTGTGAGCCTGGGCGGCTGGCATGGACGGCGGACATCGCGACCGCACTTTGCCGCTGCAGAGATGTCACGAAAGACGCTGGCTAACAACTTAAGTTGAAGGACATGGTGACTTGCGGCGACGATATTGTGGCGCTCTGTTCGCTATCGTGCTTTTGCTCGGCGCCTGCGGCAAACCAGTCGCCGGGCCAGCCTCGAACCCCACCACCAGCACTGCCCCCACGACGAGCAGCAACGCGGTCATCAAAGCGAAGAGCCAGCGCGTGCTGGAGGACGCTATCAAGGCCGGCGGGCCGGGCTGCTCGGCCGCGGTGGGTTCCAAGGGCACGGTCGTCTGGACCGGGGTGCTCGGCGTTGCCGACGCCGCGACCGGAGCGGAAATCACCCCTGACACCGTGTTCGACATCGGCTCGGTGTCCAAGCAGTTCACCGCGACCGCGGTCCTGCTGCTTGCCGACGAGGGAAAGCTGACTCTCGACGACCCGCTGTCCAAGTACCTGCCTGAATTTCCGAAGTGGGCCGCCACTGTCACCGTTGCCGAGTTGATCCACCAAACCAGCGGCATCCCCGAGTACGAAGGGCTGCTGGGTTCCCGGGGGTTTCAGTTCAGCGACCGCACCACCCAGGATCAGGCCCTACAAGCGCTGGCGGCGGTAGCGAACCTGCACTTCAAGCCCGGCACCCAATTCGCATACTCCGGCTCCAATTATTTGCTGCTCGGCGAGATCGTCCATCGGGTTTCGGGAGATCCGCTGCCGCAGTTCCTCAGCGCCAACATCTTTCGTCCACTCGACCTGGCCATGGTGATGGATCCGGTCGGGCAGATTCCGCACAAAGCCGTTTCATACGCGGGTGGCAGCGACGGATACCGGGTGACCAGCTCCGCGTGGGAGCAGATTGGCGACGGCGCCATCCAGGCCACGCCCAGCCAACTGGTCCAGTGGGCGGACAACTACCGGACCGGTCGCGTCGGTGGGCCCAAGCTACTCGACGCGCAGCTGGCCGGGGCGGTGGAAATCGACCCGGGTGTCCCCGTCCGCTATGGCGCCGGGATCTATATCAAGGCCGACGGCATACTTGACCATGACGGCGCCTGGGCCGGATACGTCACGGCATTCCACGTCAGCAAGGACCGACTCACGTCCGTAGCGGTCAGCTGCAACACCGACGACCAGATCCCCGAAGCCCTGGCCGAGTCGATAGGAAAACTCTGGATGTAGCCGGCATTCGGTGAAGCCGCGCAAAAGAACCGACGCTAAACGAATTCGACGACGATCAACCAGACCAACGCGACAGCCACCAATAGCAGACCGACCACAATCGCGGTCCGGGCAGATCGCGACTGACGCTGGAACCAGCTGTGCAGCTGAGCAAAGCGCCAGTCGGTCCACGCGTAGGCGCGCGCAGCCCAATCAGCCTCGACCGCAAGCAACCGGAAGGCGACGAGCAGGGCAGGGATCCCGGCCTCGGGGAGCAGGATGATCAGCGGGATGGAGACGACGAACAGTGCGGCGCCGAGCAGGGCAAGGACCGCGCGAATTGGCAGCGCCCTGGCCCGGCCACGCTCGCGGTAAGCCAGCACTCGGGCCAGCGCATCGTCGCGGCTTACGGTGTTGTGTTCGTCATCGTTCACGGAAGCTCCTCGACGCCCACGCGACGTTTTCGGCTCGGACTCTAGCGGACAGCCTGAACCGAGGGGCACTATCGGCCGGCACCTAGAATGCCGTTATGGATTTCGGTTCCCGCCAGAACTCCGTGGCTCCAAAAGGCCTGCTAAAGATAGAGGATTGCCTGGACGCCGACGGGGGCATCGCGCTGCCACCGGGCACCACCCTGATCTCGCTCATCGAACGCAACATCACAAATGTCGGCGACGCAACGGCATATCGCTACTTGGACTACGCCCGCTCCGAAGGAGACGCCCTGGAAGTGACCTGGGCCCAACTCGGCGTCCGGTTGCAAGCCATCGGTGCATGCGTCCAACAGTTCGCCGGCGACGGAGACCGGGTCGCGATCCTGGCGCCACAGGGAATCGACTACGTCGCCGGCTTCTACGCGGCGATCAAGGCCGGCACGATTGCGGTGCCGTTGTTCGCGCCCGAACTTCCGGGCCATGCCGAACGTCTTCAGACAGCACTTCGCGATTCGACGCCCACCGCGGTTCTGACCACCGCGGCGGCCAAAGACGCGGTGGAGAAGTTTCTCGACAGCGTTCCGCAGCTGCGACGGCCACACGTCATCGTCATCGATCAAATACCCGACTCCGCGGGAGAGCTGTTCGTCCCCGTCGAGCTGGACATGGACCGTGTTTCCCACCTGCAGTACACATCGGGTGCCACGCGATCTCCGGCCGGCGTGGAGATCACCCACCGAGCCGTCGGCACCAACCTCGTGCAGATGATCCTGTCCATCGATCTGCTGAACCGAAACACCCACGGCGTCAGTTGGTTACCGCTGTACCACGACATGGGGCTGTCAATGATCGGCTTCCCGGCCGTATACGGCGGACATTCCACCCTGATGTCACCGACTGCGTTTGTCCGTCGGCCGCAGCGGTGGATTCGGGCGCTGGCCGCCGGATCGCGGGAAGGGCGCGTGGTCACCGCCGCGCCGAACTTCGCCTACGAATGGGCCGCACAGCGTGGGGTACCCGCACCCGGCGACGATGTCGACCTGAGCAATGTCGTGCTGATCATCGGTTCCGAGCCGGTCAACATCGATGCGATTACCGCATTCAACAAGACGTTCGCGCCATATGGATTGCCGCGCACGGCATTCAAGCCGTCGTATGGGATCGCCGAAGCGACGCTGATGATCGCCACCATCGACCACGACGCCGTGGCCGCCGTCGCTTATCTCGACCGAGAACAGCTGAGCGCCGGTCGCGCGGTGCGCGTCGCCGAGGACTCTCCTAATGCCGTCGCGCACGTGTCGTGCGGTCGGATCGCTCGCAGCCTGTGGGCCGTGATCGTCAACCCGGATACCGGTGCCGAACTACCCGACGGGACGATCGGCGAGGTGTGGTTGCAGGGCGACAATGTCGGCCGGGGCTACTGGGGGCAGCCCGAAGAAACTGCGCTGACCTTCGGCGCCAAACTTCAGTCGCGGCTGGGCGAAGGCAGCCACGCGCAGGGCTCGGTGGCCGACGGCAGCTGGCTGCGCACCGGCGACCTGGCTACTTATCTCGACGGGGAGATCTACGTCGCCGGCCGAATCGCGGATCTGGTGGTCATCGACGGTCGTCACTACTATCCGCAGGACATCGAGGCCACCGCGGCGGAGGCATCGCCGATGGTGCGGCGTGGATATGTCACGGCGTTCGCGGTGCCGGTCCACGAAAAACCAGGAGCCGCCTCCGATGCCGGCCCGCGCCTGGTGATCGTCGCCGAACGAGCGGCGGGCACCAGCCGCGACGACCCGCAGCCGGCCATCGACGCGATCCGGGCGGCGGTGTCGCAGCGGCATGGTCTCACCGTGTCCGACGTGCGCTTCTTGCCGGCCGGCGCCATTCCGCGCACCACCAGCGGCAAGCTTGCCCGCCTGGCCAGCCGCGCCGAGTACCTCGGCTCGCCCTAGAAGGCGTCCGGGCTGGCATCCTGGCCATGTGGGTGTGCTGATCCGATTGGCGGAGCTGCTGCTGGTGATCCTGCCGCTGGCAGGTGCGGCCATCGCGGTGATACGGGCGTTCAATGCCAACAGACGGCACGCCGCCGAGCAGCCGGAGGTTGCCGATCGGGCGCGAGCGTCGGAAGGCGCAACCCCGCTGCCGGAACGATCCCAGGACAATCAAGCCGCGCAATGGCGGTCGCTGCGACGGGTCATCGAGGAACACACCCGCGTCGACGCGCGATGGCTCGAGTACGAACTCGACTTCGCCAAGCTGCTCGATTTCCCACTCATGACCGACATGCGCGATCCGCTCACGATCGAGTTCCACAAAGCCAAGATCCGCGCAGGCCTACTGCGGCCCTTCAAGGCCGAAGATCTGCTCGACGACCGGGAATCCGCCGAACGATATCTCGCCGCCGTTGCGGACTACGTGACCGCGTTCCATGCTGCCGAGTCAGAGGCGATTCGAAGACGCCGTAGCGACTTCTCGCGAGCAGACCAACAGCGGCTTGCTCGCGCCCAGAGTCTGTTGCGGGTGGCGTCGGACTCCGCGGCGACACCACAGGAGCGCCAGAACGCCTACGACTTAGCCGGTAAAGAACTTGATGGCTTGATCGTGTTGCCAGCTGCGACACAGGCCGGCATCGAACGCGGGATATCCGGCCAGATAGAGGGATAGGGCGATGCCGAGATGACGACTCCGGACCCGCGCGCCGAATCGGGTGAGAGCCCAGACCTCGCGGGATTTCCCGTCACCGCGCCGCCGCTGCCCGGCCCGGTCGCCTTCGACCAGCGTTGGAGCGAGCTGACTTTCCTGCATTGGCCGGTGCACCCGGAGAGCGTGGCGCACATGTACCCACCCGGAACCCGCCCGGACGTCTTCGCCGACGGGATGACCTACGTGGCGCTGGTCCCGTTTGTCATGACCAGCACCAAAGTTGGCTCCGCGCTGCCACTTCCGTATTTCGGCAGCTTCCTGGAGACCAACGTCCGGCTGTATTCGATCGATGACGCCGGTCGGCACGGCGTCCTGTTCCGATCGCTGGAAACGGCGCGCTTGGCCGTGGTGCCCGTCATCCGGATCGGCCTCGGGGTTCCCTACACCTGGGCCAGAATGCGAATGACCCGGGATGGCGACTACATCACGTATGACGGCCTGCGGCGGTGGCCGCACCGCGGCCTGCGCAGCCGACTGACGATCGCCGTGGGGGACGTGGTGGAACCGACGCCACTGGAGGTCTGGCTGACCGCCCGATGGGGCGCGCACACCCGCAATGCCGGGCGTACGTGGTGGGTACCGAACGAGCATGAACCATGGCCCTTGCGCGCGGCCGACGTCGTCGAGCTCAGCGACGAACTAGTGCGGGCCGGCGCGGTGCAACCCGCCGGTGACCGGCTGCGGGCGCTGTTTTCACCCGGTGTGCGAACCCGCTTCGGTCGTCCCAGCGTTGTCCGATGAATCACGGGCAGGTGTATCCGCCGTCGATCACGAGGTCGGAACCGGTCATGTAGCTGGATGCCTCGCTGGCCAGGTAGAGGTACAGGCCGGTGAGTTCTTCGGGCCGGCCCATCCGGCCGAGAGGAATCTTCGGCTCCCACTGTGCGTGGTATTCAGTCAATGGCTCGACAAGCTCGGTTCGGATATAGCCCGGGCTGACGCTGTTGACCCGGATCTGGTGGGGCGCCAGCTCCACTGCCATCGCCTTGGTCAAGTGAATGACCGCGGCCTTCGAGGCGCAGTAGTGACCGACCTGCTGCGGGACGTTGATGATGTGGCCGGACATCGATGCGGTAGTGATGATGACTCCGCCGTGTCCTTGTCGGACCATTTGCCGGGCCGCGGCCTGGGCGGTCAGGAATACGCCTGTCACGTTGGTGTTCTGGATGCTCTGAAACTCCTCGACCGACATGTCCAGCACCGGATTTACCGTGATGATGCCGGCGTTGCAAACGGCGATGTCGACGCCGCCCAGCTCCTCGGTAATTTGGTCCAGCATCCGACTCACCTGGTCTGGTTGGGTCACATCGCAGCAGACCGGCAGGACCCTGCTTCCCGCTGAGGCGAGTTCTGCAGCGATGTTTTCCAAAGCCTCGGAATGCCGCGCGGCAATGGCGACTTGAGCACCGGATTGCAGGTAGGCCTCAGCCACTTTTCTGCCGATACCGCTGGAAGCTCCGGTCACCAACGCCCTCTTGCCGTGCAAGTCAAACAAGTCCAACACGCTCATTTGATATCCCTATCCAGACGAGTCACGGGCAACTCCGAACACGTTCTAGTGTGTCCGTCATGGGCAAATTCAGCAGGGCCGAAATTGAGCAAGCCGTCGAGCACTACACAACCGTGGCCGAAGGGTGCAGCGCGTCGGGCGACTGGCGCCCGTTTGCCGATCTCTTCACCGAGGATGTTGTCTACATCGAACATCACTACGGCATCTTTCACGGCCGCGAAGCGGTGCGGGACTGGATTGTTGCGGTGATGGCCCCGTTTCCGCACATGCGTTTTCCGAGTGACTGGATTGCTTACGACGACGACAACGACGCCGTCGTCATCATGATCAAGAATCTGCTCGATCACCCGACCGATCCGAATGGGGAGCCGTTCTGGTTTCCGAACTGGACGCGCCTGGTCTACGCCGGCGATGGCCTGTTTTCCAGCGAAGAAGACATCTACAACCCCAACCGTCATGCGCCCGGAGTTGTGGGTGCGTGGCTGCAAGCCGGCGGTCAGTTGTCCTCGACGGAAATCCTGCAGCCCAACGCCTGACTAGGTAGCCGAGAGATCGGGCTGACGCTTGCGTCGCCGCGATCGGACCGCGGTCAGCGCCTGCTCCCAGGCGAGCATCGTCGTGGCCTTCAGGTTGGCCGGCTTGGCGCTGTCCTTCGAAAGCAGTGCGGTGGCAGCGGCTTTGGTGGCCGCGGACGCTTTCGACATATGGCCGGAGTCGAACGGTGGTTGCGGGTCGTATTCAATCGCGAGCTGGATCGCCTTCGCGCGACCTTCGCCGCCGATCTCACCGGCCAGCCAGAACGCGAGGTCAAGCCCGGCGGACACGCCTGCGCTGGTGACGACGTTGTCCTGGCGCACGATCCGCTCATCGGTCACCGGGATAGCGCCGAATCCCTTCAGCAACGGGATGGCCAACCAGTGCGACGTCGCGCGCCTGCCCTCCAGCAGGCCGGCGGCCGCGAGGATCACCGAGCCCGAACACACCGACGTCGTCCAGCTCGCGTTGCGATGAGCCCGACGCAACCAGTCGAGCAGCGCATCGTCACGCGCGTGCACCGGTGTCGACGGTCCGCCGGGCACGAGAATCACGTCGGGCGAGGGTGTTTCAGCCAGTGAGTGCGTGGCTCCGATCACCAGCACACCGGAGTCGGCGGTGATGGGTCCGGCCTCGTGCCACACGAAGCGCACCTCGGCGTCAGGCAAGTTGCGCAGCACCTCGTAGGGACCGATCATGTCCAGCGCGGTGAATCCGGGGTAGATCACGATCGCGAATTGCGTCATTGGTGTCGTCCTTTCTGGCTATGCGAAGGCCTTGCGATACTGGTCCGGCGATATGCCCACGCGGCGAATGAAGTTGCGCCGCATGGTTTCCGCGGTGCCGAAACCGCAGCGCGCGGCAATCGCGACGACGGTGTCGTCGGTCTCCTGCAACTGGCGGCGGGCGGCTTCGGTGCGGATCCGTTCGACGTAGTGGCCAGGCGCCTCACCGACCTCGTCGGTGAACACGCGAGTGAAGTGCCGCGGACTCATCGTTGCCAGGCGGGCGAGCTCGCCGATGCTGTGCGAGCCGCCCGGTTCGGATTCGATGGCCTCCTGCACGTCGCGGATGCAGGTCCGTTTGGCGCGCGGCATCCATACCGGCGCCGCGAACTGGGACTGCCCGCCCGGGCGCTTGAGGAACACTACGAGTTGGCGTGCGACTGCGAGCGCGACGTTGGGGCCGAGGTCATCCTCGACGAGCGCGAGGGTGAGATCGATGCCGGCGGTGATGCCGGCGGAGGTCCACACGTCGCCGTCGCGAATGAACACCGGGTCTGCTTCCACCTGGACGTTGGTGTAGGTCGTGGCTAGCGCGTCGCAGTATTCCCAGTGTGTGGTGGCGCGTCGATTTTCGAGCAGGCCGGC
>Ga0187879_10003374_pt1 | contig 10762 bp, 10 predicted proteins | sample June2016WEW_19_1_FD_132423 | JGI IMG/M metagenome (GOLD analysis project Ga0187879, IMG submission 132423) | Peatland microbial communities from SPRUCE experiment site at the Marcell Experimental Forest, Minnesota, USA - June2016WEW_19_10 | ecosystem: Environmental > Terrestrial > Soil >... | reverse complement strand
GCCGCTACGGCGCTCACCCGCGGTCGCCGCGCAGCGCCGGATGGGATCCCGCGGTGACCAGGTCGGCAACGGCCGATCGCGGGTCCTTGCCGGTCACCAGGCTCTCGCCGACGAGCACCGCGTCGGCTCCGGCGGCGGCGTAGGCGAGCAGGTCATGCGGGCCGCGCACGCCGGACTCGGCGACCTTGACGATCCCGTCAGGGATCCGCGGGGCGAGCCGGCCGAAAACGCCGCGGTCCACCTTGAGCGTCGCCAGGTTCCGCGCGTTGACGCCGACGACCCTGGCGCCGGACTCGACGGCCCGGTCAAGCTCGGCTTCGGTGTGCACCTCGACCAGCGGGACCATGCCGATCGATACGGCCCGCTCCACCAGGGACACCAGCGCGTTCTGCTCCAGCGCGGCGACGATCAGCAGCACCATGTCCGCGCCGCGCGACCTGGCCTCCCAGAGCTGGTAGGAGCTGATGACGAAGTCCTTGCGCAGCAGCGGGACGCCGACCGCCTCGCGCACGGCGGCCAGGTCCTCCAGGCTGCCGCCGAAGCGGCGCGGCTCGGTCAGGACGCTGATCACCCGGGCGCCGCCTGCCTCGTAATCCATGGCCAGGGTCGCCGGATCGGCGATCGCGGCGAGTGCGCCCTTCGACGGGCTGGCGCGCTTGACCTCCGCGATCACGGCCACGTCATCGCCGCCGAGCGCGGCCAGCGCATCGCGCGGCGAGGGCTGCCCGCTAGCGACTTCTTTCAGCCGGTCCAGCGGGACGATCCGCTGCCGTGCCGCAAGGTCGGCACGCACTCCCTCGAGGATCTCGTCGAGCACGCTCACGCGGTTCTGCCGCCCCCTCGGGTGGGATGCATTGCGCTCCCGATCGTATCCAGCGCGCTACACCGCGCCCGAGGGACCCCCGCCAACCGCCGTCCCTGCATAACCCGGATCGGCCCGCCACGGGCGCGCCGCGAAGACCCGCGCCACCGCGGGACGCAGCGCTGCGGCCCAGGTAAGCAGCAGCACGGGCCAGGTAAGGAAAGCCGGTCGTGCTGTCAGCCGACGGTTGGGTCGTCGCCCCTGCTGAGCGATTCCCAGATGGTCGCGGCATCGCCGCCTGGCCGCTTGCGGGGCCTGGCCTCGGCAGTGACGGGCGTCCCGGCTGCTGCGGGCCGGTCGAATCGACTCGACATCACCGGCAGCTGGCCGGCCCGCCAGACCACCACCACTCCCGCCGCGACCACGGCCGCAGCCCCGGCCAGCGCGAGGCCATGCCAGGGAAACGCGGCGAAAACCACCTGCCCGGGCAGGCCCGTGACCGGTACCGCACCGCCGGTGCCGCTAGGTGCCGCGCCCGCCGTCACCGAGCCCGCCGCCGCGCCGGCTGCCGCGCTCCCCGATCCCGCGCCGGCTGCCGCGGTGGCCAGCACGTTGGCAGCCGAGATACCCGTCCCGACGGCCGCGGCGATGCCCGCGCCGAACCCGGCCAGCAGGACTCCGGTGATCCTGCGCAGTGCCCGCCGGGTGGCGACCACGGCCGCCAGGCTGGCCAGGGCCGCGACGGCGAGCGCGTCAGCCGCGGGGACAAGCTCCTGGCCGGTCTCCGTCACCACGCCGGGCGGGAGCGGCCTGGGCGCGGCGGTGTGCACCTCCGCCCAGCCCTGCCGCGTCGCCAGGAAGACCAGTCCGGCCCCGGCCGCGCCGAGCAGCAGCACGATCGCCAGTTCCCGGCGCGGCCGGCGGTAGCGTGAGCGGGCAGTGGAGTCACCAGTCATTGGCGCCAGCATAGGCGGCCGCGCGCCGGCCGTTCCTGCGCCGGTGGCGGCCCCCCGCGTCCGTCCCGCTTGCTAACCGTGCGGTCACCCGGTCGAGCCGGAAAGGCGGCACCATCCGCAGCTCCACGTTGCGGTCGGCGACCGCGCCGGACAGGCCCGAGCCGACCCCGCCGTAGGGCACATTGGCGGCGAGTTCCCGGTGCAGCGAGGCGAGGTCGTCGATGGTCTCCAGGGACCGGGGCGCGACCGGCGTGTCGTGGTCGACCATGGTGCAGACAATGGACAGGTACCCGCCGGAGTCGATGAGCTCGATCAGCCGGGCCTGACAGGGCCAGTCGACGATGGAGCATGTGGTGACTTCCCAGAACCCGCGGGTGCGGTGATCCCGGTCACGACGTGGCCTGATGGCGTTGGTGTGCGTGTGGCCGTTGAGCCACAGCACCACGTTGGGGAAGCGGTGCAGCTGCGCGAGCAGCTCGTCGGAGCCCAGTAGCGGGCCCCCGGCTGCCCGGGCGGCGGTCCGGCCCGCGCTGATGATGGTGTCGGTCCCGTGGTGGGAGAAGAGGACGACCAGGCGGTCATCATGGCCGGTGCGGATCTCGCGCCCGTCCGGCCCGCGGTAGGCAGCGTGCACCTCGGCCAGCCGCGCTTCAAGCCACCGTGCTTGCTCGGCATCGATGGATCCGGCCGCGCCCCCGGTGGCGCAGTTGGTGTCCAGCGCGATGAACCTGGCCGCCGGGGTGTCGTGGACGTAGTAAGCCGTGCCGTCAAGCCGGTTCTGCTCGGTGAATCCGTGCCCGAACGGGCGCGACCCTGGCCGGAAGTGCGCCTCGACAAACTCCCGCCTGGTGATCGCCCGGCGGCTGGGATCAGCGGTGATCTGGATGGCCGGGCCGGCCATGAACGCCTCGGGCCGCTCGGTGAACAGGTCCAGCGCGAGATCATGGTCAAAGTCAGCGGGCAGGCGCAGCGGTTTCCGGCTGCCGACGAGGGCATCGGCCAGGTCGTCGGTCACCGCCCCGACGCCCTGGTTGAGGGCCTCGTGATTGCCAAAGCAGGATAGCCAGGGGATGCGCAGCCCGGTGGCGGAGAACTCCCGCAGCGCTCGCTGCAGCAGCCCGGGGTGATGCGGGAAGCCGAACTCGCTCCGGAAGATGTCGTGGCCGTTCAGGCCCGGGCCGTCCGGCCGCCAGAAGATGTCATCGGGCCAGTCCTGCGCCTGGACCCCCTCATAGCCAGGCCCGCCCGAGTCCGGCCGCACCAGGCCGCCGTCGAACAGGGTGAGGAAGTTCTGCATCTCGTTCCACTGGGCGTTGTCGATCGCATCACCCGTCGTCACCGCCAGCTGCGGCGGAAGTCCGGTGGCCGGGCCGCGCACCGCGTTCAGGGTGCGCAGGGTCGCGTCGACCGCATGCGCGGTGAGCGCCTCCTGAGGACGCTGCACCGGCACGATCTTGGAGTATCTCGGATCGGCGAAGTGCCGGTTCAGGAACTCGAACCTGGTCGGCGACTGCACGTCAGCGAGCTGCAGGTCGGTGACGTGCACCAGGCAGAGCAGCGGGCGCCCGGCCTGCGGCCGGCGGCCGGGATCAGGCTCGCCGAAGTCCTCGCGGACCAGATGCGGCTCGCCGTCGGTGATCTCGACGGCCCGGTAGGGCCCGCTGCCTCCGCTGCGGAGCACCCCGCCGTGCCCCAGGCGGCGGTCGATGGTCAGCGGCGGCCGTCGCTCGCCCACGGGCGGCTCACTCCTCGCTCACGGCCGGCGCATCGACGGCCACGAGCACTGGGTCCGGGCGGATCATCAGGGCGACCCGGCTGCCCGCCGGGAGCGCTGTCGCGTCCGAGGTGGAGAGCTGCGCGAGGATCGTGGTGTCGCCGAGGTCGACGGTGACGCGGCTGGTCGCGCCGAGGAAGGTCGAGGCGATCACCGTGCCGACCAGCGGCCCGGACTCGCCCGAGCTATCCGACGCAAGCGTGACAGCCTCGGGCCTGACCAGCGCCGTCACCGGCCCGGCCGGCGTCGAGCGGTCCACCAGCGGCAGGTCGCGCCCGCGCACCGTCACGGTCCCCCCGCTGACCGTGCCAGCGAGCCGGTTGGTGAGGCCGACGAACTCCGCGACGAACGCCGTCGCCGGTCGCGAGTAGACCTCGGTGGGCGACGCGAGCTGCTCGATGCGGCCCTCCCGCATCACGCCCACCCGGTCCGCGATGGCCAGCGCCTCCTCCTGATCGTGGGTGACGAACAGGGTGGTGATGCCCACCTCAAGCTGGATCCGGCGGATCTGGTCCCGCAGCTGCGCCCGGACTTTGGCATCCAGTGCCGACAGCGGCTCGTCGAGCAGCAGCACCTGGGGCTCGATGGCCAGCGCACGGGCCAGGGCGACCCGCTGCTGCTGCCCGCCGGAGATCTGGTGCGGGTACCTGTCGGCCTGCGTGGACAGGCCGACAAGCTCGAGCATCTCAATCGCCCGCTGGTCCCGCTTGGCTGCGTGCACCCGGCGCAGCCGTAGCCCGAAGGCCACATTCTGCCGGACTGTCAGGTGCGGGAACAGGGAATACGCCTGGAACACCATTCCCATGTCGCGCTTGCTGGCCGGCAGGTGTGTCATGTCCTGCCCGGCCACGGTGATCTGGCCCGCGTCGGCGTCCTCAAGGCCGGCCAGCAGCCGCAACGTAGTGGTCTTGCCGCAGCCCGACGGGCCGAGCAGGGCGATCAGCTCGCCGGGCCCGATGGTCAGGTCGAGACCGTCCAGCGCGACGACCGGTCCGTACACGCGGCGCAGTCCCGCCAGCTGTACCGCGACGGCGGTCCTGCCCTCGCCGTCCTGCGTTCTGGTCAACGGTGAAGTCACGTGCGGTACCTCATCCCCGGGCGCGGCGGCGGCCGACGTAGGACAGGATCAGAAGCAAGACAAAGGCGAAGATCAGCGCGCCAAGAGAGGTAGAGAAGATCACCGCGGCATTCGGCGTGGCCCGGCTGATGAAATACAGGTTCACCTGCAGGTTGTTGTAGAGCAGGAGATAGGCAATGGTGAACTCGCCCAGCACCAGCGCCGAGGTCAGCAGCATGGCGTTCAGGATGGCCTGCCGCATATTCGGCGCGATCACCCGGACGATTACGGTGAACCAGTTCGCCCCGAGACTGCGGGCAGCCTCCGACAGGGTCGTGACATCCATCGCGCCCAGCCCGGCGGAGAGCGCCCGGTAGGCGTAGGGCAGCGCCAGGATCACGTAGGCCCAGAAAAGCTGGAGCGCTGACAGCTGGTAATGCCTGATGAAGTTGTAGATCGGGGCGAGGCCGACCACCAGCACGATTGCGGGAATGGTGAGCGGCAGCAGGCAGAGGAATTCAAAGACCCGGCCGATCCATTGCACCCGCAGCTGGATCCATATCATCGTCGGTACCAGCAGCACCAGTACGACCCCGCTGGTGATGACCGCCAGTTCCAGGGTGATCTCGACGGAACTCAGCAGCGGGGGCGGGCCTGGGTAGGACACAATCTGCTTCCAGGCCGCCACTGACCACGTGCCGAGCTGGCTGCCTTCCAGGGAGAACCTTGCCGTCGCCAGCAGCGGCAGGATGAAGAAGAGCCCGAACGCCGTAAAGACCAGGTAGCGGAACAGGTTCAGCCGCCTGCGCCTGCCGGCCTGCATGCCGCGACGGCCCTTGGCCGGGGCGGTCAGCGACGACTCGCCCAGCGACGTTACCGCAGCCATCGTGCCGCCCTGCGCTGCAGCAAGACATACCCCGTCATGACGATGACCACCATGATCACCATGCCCAGGGCGAGCACGGCGGACTCATTGGCATTGGCCAGCCCGACCTCGCTGCTGAGCGCGATGCTGATCTGCTGCGGCACGGTATACGCGATCTGATTCTCCCAGGCCCAGATCGTCGCGAACGCCGACAGCCCGTTGGCGAACAACAGCAGCGTCGCGCCGAGGAACGCCGGTGCCAGCAACGGGCCCCCGACGTGCAGCCAGTACTGCCACGCCGATCCGCCCAGATTCTCGCAAGCCTCGCGCCACTGGACCTTAAGCCCGTCGATCGCGGGCATGAAGACCAGGACCATCAGCGGGATCTGGAAGTACACGTAGATCAGCCCGATGCCCTGCGGGAAGTCATAAAACCAGCTCGCGTGCAGCAGCAAGCCGGTGGGGCCGACCGTGGCGAGGAACGCGAAGGCCAGCGTGACCCCGCCGAACTGGGCGAGCACACCGGAAGCAGCCAGGTAGAGCCGGCGCACCACGCCGTCCGGGTTCCCTGACGCCACGGCGTATGCCAGGATCGCGCCGAGGACGGCGCCGATCACCGACGTCACCGCGGCCAGCTCGGCAGATCCGACGAAGAAGCCGCGCACAGTGGAGTCGCCGAGCACCTTGAGGCCGGATAGCGAAAACCCGCCGCTTTGGTTCTGGAACGCGTGAAACAGCACGATCCCGGTCGGCAGCAGCAGGAAGACCCCGACGTAGCCGAGGAACGGCACGGTGCCGACCCAGGCAGGAAGCGAAAGCCGGCGCCCGGCCCTAACGGGCCGGGCACCGGTCTCAGTCGTCGTAGCGACGGCCACGTTTCCTCGCTAGCCGATGGCCTTGGCCCAGTTTGCCGACAGGTAACTGGCGGCGTCGGTGTTCTGGGTCTGGGTCAGGAACACCGGTGTTCCTGATACCGGCGGCAGCTTCGCGGCGTCCGCCTTGTTGATGGAGCCGTTGGCCGTCATGGCTGGCTGCTCGACCGGCCGTGCGCCGCCTGCCAGCCAGAGATTCTGCCCGCCGCTGGCGGCCTGGGAGTAGAGGAACTCCTCCCACAGCCGGGCGGCCGCCGGGTGCGGCGCGTTCTTGTTGATGGCCTGCGAGTAGTAGCCGCCCACGACTGCGTTGGCCGGAACGAACACCTTCCAGTTCGACACTCCCACGTAGCTAGGGAGATTGAGGTAGTCCCAGTTGAACACGACCGGGGTCGTGCCCGCTTTGATCGTGGCACCGGTGGCCGATACCGGGGAGAAGTTGCCTGCCTGCTGGAGCTGGTGGAAGAAGTTCACGCCCTTGGCGATGTCGCCGGGCGTTCCGCCCTCGACAAGGTTCGCCATCATGACCCCGTTGAGCGCCGCGTTGGCCGCCGTCGGGTTCCCGTTCAGCGCGACCGCGTTCTTGAACTTCGAGCCGAGCAGCTGGCTCATTGAGGTGATCGTCCCGAACTTGGAGGAGTAACCGATGGCCATGTAACCGCCGTAGTCCTCGTACCACAGCCCGCTGGCGTCCTTCTGGGCGGTCGGGATGTCGGCCCAGGTGCTGACCTTGTACGGCGCGAACAGGTTCGTGTTGACGAGCGCGACGGCCTGTCCGATGTCCAGTGCGTCGGGCGCCGCGGCAGTACCGTTCTCCTGCTTCACCGCGTTGATCTCGTCCTGGCTGGTGCCAGTCTGGTCCACATCGCTGACCTTGATTCCATAGGTCTTCGAGAAAGCCGCAATGATGGCACCGTAGTTCGCCCATGTCGGCGGATCGGCGATGATGTTGAGGGTGCCCTCCGCCTTAGCCGCCGCAATGAGCTTGCTCATTCCGCCGCCTGCCGAGGCGGAGGTGACCGTGGCCCAGCTGGTCCCGCCGCTGGAGCTTGACGAAGAACCCGACGAGCACCCCGCTGCCAGCAGCGCCAGGGCGGTGAGCCCGGCGAGCGCAAGTTTATGTGGCGATCTCACGCGAATGCCTCCTGTTACCTTCCCCATTGCGCCGCGGCCATCCAGCGGAGCCGCGTGGCACAGCAATTCCAGGAAGTAGGCGGAACCTCCCCGGCAAACCGCATTAGGCGGGCAAATGCCTAAAACGTTTAGCATTCGGTATGCTGGCCCACCTGCGACGCGGGTGTCAAGGGACGTTACCGAGTTGAAGCCGCCGTCCATCTGTTGTTCATCGGGACAGCTGAGCGCGGCCAGGCGCGGCCAACGGCGGCGGCTGCAGCCAGGCACGTTCGACCGGCTCAACGGTGGCGCTGCGGTCGTCAGCCGGGCCAGGCTGGAGCAGCCGCATCAGCAGGGCGCGGCCCATCGCGCGGTGCTCCGCGGGGCGGCCTACGCTGTGTCCGGTAGTCCCTGTCCCGCGACATTTGAGCCAGCAACGGAGGCCTGATGCGCAACGTACTTGGCATCGACATCGGCGGCACCGGGATCAAGGCGGCGCCGGTTGACGTCACCACCGGCGCGCTGCTCGCCGCGCGGATCAAACTGGCCACGCCGCACCCCTCGGTTCCGTCCGCTGTCGCCGATGTCGTTCGCGAGCTGGTGAAGAGCTTCGGGTGGACCGGTCCGGCAGGCATCACCTTTCCCGGGGTGGTCGACCGGGGCGTCGTCAGGACAGCCGCCAACGTCGATAAGGCGTGGATCGGGACGAACGCGCGGGAACTGTTCGGAACGGCAACGGGCCTGACGGTCGGGGTACTGAACGACGCGGACGCGGCGGGCGTCGCCGAGATGAGGTTCGGCGCTGGCGCGGACGAGCAGGGCACCGTCCTGGTGCTGACGTTCGGTACCGGTATCGGCAGCGCGCTGTTCGTCGACGGGCTTCTCGTGCCGAACACCGAGTTCGGCCACGTCCAGATCCACGGGCAAGAGGCCGAGAAGCGCGCCTCCGAGCTGGCCCGTGCGGAAAACGATCTCAGCTGGGGAAAGTGGGCCGGGCGCGTCGATGAGTACCTGGAGCATATGGAGATGCTGCTGTCGCCTCGGCTGATCATCATCGGCGGCGGCGTCAGCAGGAAGTCGGACAAGTTCCTGCCGCTGCTGACCGGCCTGCGGGCCAGGGTCGTGCCCGCGGCCCTGCACAACGACGCCGGGATCGTCGGCGCCGCGATGGCCGTGGCATGAAACCGGCAGCCCTGGCCCGGCACATCGGACCGGCACATCGGAAAGGCCATGCACGGTTAACGTGATAGTCATCACTTCCCGTAGCTGCGCTGTTACGATTGGCCAACAGCCCGCGCGACCAGCGCCCGGCCCGGCAGCGGGCCGCAGAGACTGCGGGTAAGCCTTCCCCGGGGGCAGAATCCGAGAGGGCGGCCTGCCGCATCAGCGGCAGGCCGCCCTCTTAGCTGATATGCGGCGAGCCTGATGTGCGGCGCGGCGGCGGACCCGGCCAGCTTCCGGTCCGTGGCCGGCCGGTCCGGGCCGCCTAGAGCCAGCGACCTCGCCTGGCGGGCGCCGACCGCCCGGGCGGCTGATCCGGCTAGTCTCGCGGATCCTCCGCGGAGCCCCGTTCGTGGTGGCCGGCTGGCCAGGACAATTTCTGCTGGCCAGACGGGTCCGGACAGGTAGCCGATTCATGACGGCCAGCCAGGCCCGGATGACTGGCCGGGCCGGGACTGGTAGCGGCGCTGTGGCGGGGCAAGGCCGCCGCGTATCCGGATCGCCGGTCAAGGACGCGGCGGCGGTCGCGGAAGTAGTCGACCGCCGCGATGCCTCCGGCGGTGAGCCCGGCGGCAAGCGGCCAGAACGCGAGAGCGCCCACGCCCCCCAGCGTGACCGGCGCGCGCAGCAACGCTCCCGGCCTGCTCACCACGAGCAGCTGGTTAAACGCAGCCGCGCCGGACTGCTCCCCGATCCATCTCGCGATCAAGGCAGCTCCCAGGGCCCCCGCCAGCACGCCCAGCATGGCGGACGGGCCGTGACGCCGGACCGCGAACAGGTATCCGAGAACGCCGGAGATGGTCCCCCCGATCAGGCACAGCGCGGCGAACCAGCCGTCAGCCGCGATAAACGCGGTCGTCTCGGGGTCAACCACGTCAGCGGAACCACGGCTGACAACGACCACGACCGCCCGGGGCGCCACGGCCCGCCAGGTGAAACCGGCGGTTACCCCGAGCAGCGCCGTACCAGCGAGCACCGCCGCGACGGCAAGGCCGGCGGCCAGCACGGCGCGGCCCGTGCCTGCAGGCCCGTCGCCTGGCATCGGCGCGGGCGCGTCGGAGTGTGACGGCAGCTGGGGCTCACTGGTTCCGGCCATACTCCGCAGAAGGTTACGTGACGGGACGCCTCGTTCCGCGGCCAGGCCCGGCGACCCGCCGCGACGATCCGGTTCTATGGTGCTAATGACGGGATGCCTTTACCGTGCGACCGCGTACCGTGCGACCACGTACCGTGCGACCACGTATCGTGCGACCGCGTACAGTGCAACCGCGATCCGCTCGCCGGCCCGGCGCCGCGCCGCGCCAGATAACGTTTGCTTCCCCCGGCAGGAACCTTGCTACGTTGGGCTTGGCACTGACGGCGGGAGGGGTACCCGACACGGCAAGGAAACTTTGATGATCGAGGCACGTGACCTGACCAAGCGCTACGGCGACAAGACAGCTGTCGACCATCTGTCCTTTACCGTCGAGCCGGGCCGGGTGACCGGGTTCCTCGGGCCGAACGGCGCCGGCAAGTCGACCACCATGCGGCTGGTCCTTGGTCTCGACGCGCCGCAAGCCGGCACCGCGAGCATCAACGGCCGGCCCTACCGTGACCTGCACGATCCGCTGCGGACGGTCGGGGCGCTACTGGAGGCCAAGTCCATCCACTCGGGCCGCAGCGCCCGCAACCATCTGCTGTTCCTCGCCCAGAGTCAGGGCCTGCCGTCGGCCCGCGTCGACCAGGTCCTCGGCCTGGTCGGACTGCGCGACGTCGCCCGCAAGCGGGCCGGCGGCTTCTCCCTGGGCATGAGCCAGCGGCTGGGGATCGCCGCCGCGCTGCTGGGCGACCCGCAGGTGCTGCTCCTTGACGAGCCCGTCAACGGCCTCGACCCTGAAGGCGTCCTGTGGGTCAGGAACCTGATGAAGCAACTCGCCGCCGAAGGCAAGACCATCTTTGTCTCCAGCCACCTGATGAACGAGATGGCCGTTACCGCCGATCACCTCATCGTGATCGGCCGCGGCAAGCTGATCGCTGACTGCAGCACCCAGGAATTCATCGCGCGCAGCTCGGACCGGTCGGTCCTGGTCCGCACCCCCGACCCGGCCCGGCTGACCGCGCTG
>Ga0187879_10003371_pt1 | contig 10769 bp, 8 predicted proteins | sample June2016WEW_19_1_FD_132423 | JGI IMG/M metagenome (GOLD analysis project Ga0187879, IMG submission 132423) | Peatland microbial communities from SPRUCE experiment site at the Marcell Experimental Forest, Minnesota, USA - June2016WEW_19_10 | ecosystem: Environmental > Terrestrial > Soil >... | reverse complement strand
GCCGGTGGGTGAGAGGGATGCGGGAGGCATAGCGGCAGCATGCCATACGGCGGGCGGTGGACGGGCCGCAGTGCCCGGCGATGCCGGCTCTCCCAGGCCGGGCCCCGGTGCTCAGGCCGGCTAGCTGACCACGGGAGCGCCGCCGAGCCACACCCGGCTCGGCTTGAGCCCGTAGGACCAGGCGAACGCGCCCTCGTGGTCGGCGTCCCACAGCACGATGTCGGCCAGGCGGCCGCGGACCATCGCGCCCCGGTCCGGGGCCCGCAGCGCCTGGGCACCGCCCAGCGTGGCGGCCCGCAGGGCCTCGGTCACGCTCAGCCCGAACTGCGACACGGCCAGCGAGATGACCAGGGGCATCGAGGTGATCCCGTTGCCGCCCGGAGTGTGGTCCGAGCCGAGCGCCACCGCCACGCCCTTGTCCAGCAGGGCGCGCACCGGCGGGTTCTTGCCGGTCTGGAGGGCCGTTCCCGGGCAGACCACCGCGGCCACCCCGGCCTGGGCCAGGGCCGCCACGTCCTCGTCACTCGCCTCGTGCAGGATGTCCGCGGACGCGCAGCCGAGTTCGGCGGCCAGCCGGGCGGCGCCGGTGCGGCTCTCCCCGCAGGCGTGCACCCGCGGCAGCAGCCCGGCCGCCCGGCCCGCGCTGAGGATCCAGCGGGCCTCCCGCTCGGTGAAGCGGCCTTCCTCGCAGTAGACGTCCACGCTGTCCGCGCCGACCGCGGCCGCGTCCGAGCACCAGGTGCCCACGGCGTCGATGTAGTCGTGCCGGCGGCCGAAGTACTCCGGCGGCACCGCGTGCGCGGCCAGGAACGTCACGTGCACCCGCGGCATGCCGGGCTCGCCTTCCAGCGAGCGGAGCATGCGCACGTCGGCGAGCTCGCCGTCGCGGGTCAGGTGATAGCCCGTCTTGGCCTCGATCGTGGTGGTCCCGCACCGGAGCCACTCGCCGAGCCGCTCCCGGACGCCGTTGCACAGGGTCCAGGGATCCGTGCCGCGGGTCACCGTGACCGTCGAGGCCATTCCCCCGCCGGCCGCGGTGATCTCCCCGGCGGAGGAGCCACCCGCCCGCATGGCCACTTCCGCCCAGCGGTTGCCCGCATAGACCGGGTGGGTGTGCGCGTCGATCAGGCCCGGGGTGACCAGGCCGCCGCCCAGGTTCTCCACCGAGTCGACATCGACAATGTCCTCCACCACGCCAGGCAGGCTCTCCGGGAGCTCCGAGGCGCGGCCCACCCACGCGATGCGGTCGTTGTAGGTGAGGATGGCCGCATTGCTCCAGACCTCGGACCCGGTCCAGAGACGGCCAATGTTGGTCAGCAGGCGGACGGTCACCGGCATGCCCCCGGCCGCGCACGCGGGAGGGGCCGGGGGGAAGCGCGCCAGACCGGGCGTACCTGCGTCATGCGCGGTCACCTGCCATAGCTCGTCCGTACCACTGATGGCCCCCCGCCAGGCACCCGGCAATGCGGGTTCCAGAGCGACCGACCGTGGCGCTGCGGGATGCGGCAACCAACATATCGGTTCAGTTACGGTATTGCACCAGAGGATCCCTGTACAGGCACTTCACGAAGAAGGCAGGACGGAAATTACCGTCCTTTCCGCCGATCTCACCGTCTGTGCTGGTCGGAGCCCTCTTAGCTGCGCTGCGTGTCCGCCGGGAGGTGGATTCTGCTTTACCGGATAAGACATCGGCGGAATTGACCGCCCGTTCAATGCGGCGTTGTCTCCTGCTGCGGTCAGCTTCCCACATAGGGGCAGTTCCCGCGCCCTAGTCAGCTTCCCGCGGGAACGGCAATGCGGTCGATCTCGGCAGCGAGGCCCGGCGGGACCCGGGCGGTCAGCTCGGTGCCCGCGGCGCAGTGCCGCAGCGCGAGCACCTCACCCTCCTGGTGCGCCCGGGCCACCAGGTCACCGCGCACGTACGGCACCACAGCGCTGACCTCACGGTCCCACTGCGGGAGCGCGGTCTCGACCGCCTGCGCCAGCGCGGCCAGCCCTTCACCGGTGCGCGCGGACACGATCACGCTGCGGCGCTCCTGCCGCCGCAGCGCGTCCACGTCGATCGGATCGGCGGCGTCCGCCTTGTTGATCACGATCAGCTCCGGCACGTCGCGGGCCCCGATCTCGGCGAGCACCTCACGGACAGCGGAGATCTGCGCCTGCGGATCAGCGTCGCTGCCGTCCTCCACGTGCAGGATCAGGTCAGCCTCGGCGACCTCCTCCAGGGTGGACCGGAACGCCTCGATCAGCTGGTGCGGCAGGTGGCGGACAAACCCGACAGTGTCGGTCAGCGTGAACCACCGGCCGGATGGTGTCCGGGCCCGGCGGACCGCTGGGTCCAGGGTGGCAAACAAGGAGTCATCCACCAGCACCCCGGCCCCGGTCATCCGGTTGAGCAGGCTGGACTTGCCCGCGTTCGTGTAGCCCGCGATGGCCACCGCCGGGACGGCGTGGCCACGTCGCTGGTGCCGCTGCACCTGCCGGCCGACCGACATCTCGGCGATCTGGCGGCGCAGCCGGGCAGTGCGGGTCCTGATCCGCCGCCGGTCCGTCTCGATCTTGGTCTCGCCCGGGCCCCTGGTGCCGATGCCGCCGCCGCCGGCCACCCGGCCGCCCGCCTGCCTGGACAGCGACTCGCCCCAGCCGCGCAGCCGGGGCAGCAGGTACTCGAGCTGGGCCAGCTCGACCTGGGCCTTGCCCTCCTTGCTCCGGGCGTGCTGGGCGAAGATGTCCAGGATCAGCGCGGTCCGGTCGATGACCTTCGCCTTCACCACGCCTTCCAGCCGGCGCAGCTGGCTGGGGGTCAGCTCACCGTCGCAGATGACGGTGTCCGCGCCGGTCGCGGCGACCAGGGCCGCGACCTCGGCGGCCTTGCCGGCGCCGATGTAGGTCGCCGCATCGGGCCGGCCGCGGCGCTGGATCAGGCCGTCCAGGATCACCGAGCCGGCCGTCTCGGCCAGCCGGGACAGCTCGCGCAGCGAGTTCTCCGCGTCAGCCAGGGTCCCCTCGGTCCAGACGCCGACCAGGATCACCCGCTCCAGCCGCAGGGCGCGGTACTCGACCTCGGTGACGTCCTCGAGCTCGGTGGACAGCCCGGAGACCCGCCGCAGCGCGTGCCGGTCCGACAGGTCGAGCGCGCCCGAGTCCCGATGCCGCTCGCTGAAGTCGGCGGGGACCTGCGGGGGTAGCTCGCTGGGAAGGGTCATCGCCTGCTCATCTGGGTCGGTCACGTGGACTGCGGTGTTCTGGTTTGCCAATGCTTTCATGCCTCCGGGATACGCTCACCTCAATAAACACCGGCGGAGCGCAGGTTGTGCCCGGGATGTGGCCGGGAACACTTTGACCGGCGCAGGCGCGAAGTGTTAGCAACAATGCGGGGCTACCCGGGAGGAGCGCGGCATGACCAGCGAGGGTGTGGAGATCACCGGCCCGATGGGGGACCGTTTCGACGAGGTTCTCACCCCGGAAGCGGTCAGCCTCGTCGCTGCGCTGCAGCGGGAACTGGGCAGCCGGCGCAGAGAGCTGCTGGCCGCGCGCGCGACGCGGCAGGTGGACCTGTCGGCTGGGGGGACGCTGGACTTCCTGGCCGCGACCCAGGCCATCCGGGACGATCCCGACTGGCGGGTGGCCGCCCCCGCGCCGGGCCTGGTGGACCGGCGGGTCGAGATCACCGGCCCGACCGACCCGAAGATGACCATCAACGCGCTGAACTCGGGCGCCAGGGTGTGGCTGGCCGACTTCGAGGACGCCAACACCCCGCTCTGGGAGAACATGGTCACCGGCCAGCTGAACCTGATCAGCGCGCTGGACCGGACCCTCGACTTCACCAGCGAGGAAGGCAAGTCCTACCGGCTGGGGCCGGACACTGACCTGGCCACCATCGTGGTCCGGCCGCGCGGCTGGCACCTGGACGAGAAGCACCTGCTGGTGGACGGCCAGCGGGTCTCGGGCAGCCTGTTCGACTTCGCCCTGTACTTCTTCCACTGCGCGCGGCGCCAGCTGGAGAAGGGATCCGGCCCCTACTTCTACCTGCCCAAGATCGAGAGCCACCTGGAGGCCCGGCTCTGGAACGACGCGTTCAACATCGCGCAGGACGCGCTGGGTATCCCCCGCGGCACGATCCGGGCCACCGTGCTGATCGAGACCATCCCGGCCGCGTTCGAGATGGAGGAGATCCTCTACGAGCTGCGTGACCACAGCGCCGGGCTGAACGCGGGCCGCTGGGACTACCTGTTCAGCATGATCAAGAAGTTCCGCAACCGGGGCCAGGAATTCGTGCTGCCCGAGCGCAACTCGGTGACCATGACCGCCCCGTTCATGCGCGCCTACACCGAATTGCTGGTGAAGACCTGCCATGCGCGGGGGGCGCACGCGATGGGCGGGATGGCGGCGTTCATCCCCAGCCGGCGTGACCCCGAAGTGAACGAGGTGGCCATGGCCAAAGTGCGCGAGGACAAGACCCGCGAGTCGGCTGACGGCTTCGACGGCTCCTGGGTGGCGCACCCGGACCTGGTGCCGCTGTGCCGCGAGGTGTTCGACGCCGCCCTGGGAGACCGTCCCAACCAGCTCGCCCGGCAGCGCGACGACGTCAGCGTGTCCGCCGGGGACCTGCTCGCGGTGAGCAAGACCCCAGGCACCATCACCGAGGCGGGGCTGCGCAACAACATCAGCGTCGGGCTGCAGTACCTCTCGTCCTGGCTGGGCGGGAACGGGGCGGTGGCCATCTTCAACCTGATGGAGGACGCGGCCACCGCGGAGATCTCCCGGTCCCAGGTCTGGCAGTGGATCCACAACAGTGTGCGGCTGGACGACGGCCCCCTGGTGACCCGGGAGCTCGCCGAGCGGATCATCGCCGAGGAGTCGGCGTCCATCCGGGAGGCGGCCGGGGCGGCTTTCGACGCGCCGCGGTTCGAGCAGGCGGCTGGGCTGTTCAGCGCGGTCGCCCTGGCCGACGACTACACGGAATTCCTCACCCTGCCCGCCTACGAGGCGATGCCGTAGCAGGTCCTCGGGCGGAGCAGAGGAGATGCCATAGCAGGTCCTCGGGAGAAACAGAGGAGATGCCATAACCCCGCGCCCCTCGTGGACTACCGGGCCGCCAGGAGGCACCCTGGAGGGTAGGCGGCATGGTGGAGGCAGGATGACGGTCCAGGCGATGGTGCCCCGGATGACCGAGATCTGCGGGCCAGGCGGGGTGGTGTCGGATCCTGCCGAGCTGCGCACCTACGAATGCGACGGGCTCACCTCGCATCGCGCCGCGCCCGGCCTGGTCGTGCTGCCGCAGACGGCGGAGCAGGTCGCCGCCGTGGTCGCGGACTGCGCCCGGGCCGGGGTGCCGTTCGTGGCCCGGGGATCGGGTACCGGCCTGTCCGGGGGCGCCCTGCCGCGCACCGACGGCGTGCTGATCGTCATGTCGCGGATGCGCCGGATCATCGCGGTCGACCCGGTCAGCCAGCGGGCCATCGTGGAACCGGGCGTCACCAACCTGGCGGTCAGCACCGCGGCCCGGCCGTACGGCTACTTCTACGCCCCGGATCCGTCCAGCCAGGTGATCTGCTCGGTGGGCGGCAACGTGGCGGAGAACTCAGGCGGCGCGCACTGCCTCAAGCACGGCTTCACCGTGCACCACGTGACCGGCCTGCAGATCGTCACGCCCGAGGGCGAGCTGACCTGGCTGGGTGACGGCACCGGCGCGGCGCCCGGCTACGACCTGGTCGGCATGTTCACCGGCTCCGAGGGCACGCTGGGCATCGTGACCAAGATCGTGGTCAAGCTGACCAGGATCCCGCAGGTCATCACCACCCTGCTGGCCGCCTTCGAGACCACCGGCGCGGGCGGCGCCGCGGTCTCCGCGATCATCGGGGCCGGAATCCTGCCCGCCGCCATCGAGATGATGGACGCGCTGGCCATCGAGGCGGCCGAGGCCGCGGTGGCCTGCAATTACCCGGCTGGCGCCGGGGCGGTCCTGGTCGTGGAGCTGGACGGGCCCGAGGCCGACGTGCGCCGGGACAGCGCCGCGGTGCGGGAGCTGTGCCGCCAGGCCGGCTGCGGCGAGATCCGGGAGGCGGATGACCCGGCGGAGCGCGCCGCGATCTGGGCTGGGCGCAAGTCCGCGTTCGCCGCGGTGGGCCGGATCTCCCCGTCCTACCTGGTCCAGGACGGGGTCGTGCCGCGGACCGCGCTCGGCGAGGTCCTGGACAAGATCGCCGCGCTGGCGGCCGGGTCAGGGATCCGGGTCGCCAACGTGTTCCACGCCGGCGACGGGAACCTGCACCCGCTGGTCCTGTACAACGACGCCATACCCGGGGAGGAAGCGCGGGCCGAGGAGGTGTCCGGGGCGATCCTGGACCTGTGCATCGAGCACGGCGGCTCCATCACCGGCGAGCACGGCGTGGGCACGGACAAGTCCAAGTACATGACGAAGATGTTCACCCGGGAGGACCTGGACACCATGCAACTGCTCCGCTGCGCGTTCGACCCGGCGGGGCTGTGCAACCCGGGCAAGATCTTCCCCACCCCGCGACTGTGCGGCGAGGTCCCCGGGCCCCGCCGAGGCGTGCATCCCGCGGTCGCCGCAGGCCTTGCGGAGCAATTTTGACTAGCACTGCGGAGCAATTTTGACTAGCACCGGCGAGCAGTTTTGAGCCCTGCCTCGGTGCCCGGGTCGCTGGCCCGGGCCTGCCGCGTGGTGCGGCCGGGCGGCCCGCGGGACGCGGTGGCCGGGCTGACGCCGCCCTGGGTCGCGTCGCCGGCCGACACCGCCGAGGCCAGCGCCCTGCTGGCGGCGGCGACCGAGCACGGCCTCGCGGTGGTGCCGCGGGGCAGCGGGACCAGCGTGTCCTGGGGTGTCCCGCCGCGCCACCTCGACCTGGTCATCGACACCCTCCGGCTGGACCAGGTGCTGGAGCACGCCGCGGGCGACCTGGTGGTCCGGGCGCAGGCCGGCGTGACCATGCGCCAGCTGGCCGGGGCCCTGGCCACCGCGCGGCAGCAGCTTGCCCTGGACGTCCCGCCCGGGTCCGGCAACGGCGGCCAGACCGGCTCGCCCACGGTCGGCGGCGTACTCGCCACGGGCTCCGCCGGCCCCCGCCGCCTGCGCTACGGCACCCCCCGCGACCTGCTGATCGGGATCACCGTCATCCGGCCGGACGGGACCGTGACCAAGTCCGGCGGCAAGGTCGTCAAGAACGTGGCCGGCTACGACCTCGGCAAGCTGTACACCGGCTCGCGCGGAACGCTGGGCCTGATCACCGAGGCCATCTTCCGGTTGCATCCGCTGCCCGCCGCGACCGCGTTCGTCACCGCCGGCTATGCCGACCCGGCCGCCGCCGCGCGGGGCGTCGCGGCGGCCGCCGGGTCCGAGCTCGCCCCGGTGGCCATCGAGCTCGACCGGCCGGCCCGCCATGGCCTGGTCCGGGTGGCGGTGCTGCTGGAGGGCGACCCCGCGGGGGTGTCCCAGCGGGCCTCGCTGATGCGCGGGGTGCTCGGCGCGGGGACCGCAACCCTGGACGCCGCGCCGTCCTGGTGGGGCGCGAGCCCGGGCGCCCGCGGACCCGGCTCTGCGGGCCGGGCCGCCGGCACGGTGATCCAGATCGGCTTCTGGGCCGCGGCCCTGCCCGGCGTGCTGGACGCGGTGGACGCCGCAGGCCGGGCGGCCGGGCTGGACCCGGCGGTGGCCGGCTCGGCCGCCGCGGGCGTGCTGCACGCCGCCGTGCCCGGGAGCGCCGCGCCGGAGGACGTCGCCGGGTTCCTGGCCGGGCTGCGCGAGCGCCTCGCCCGGGATCTGGAACCGGGATTGGCCGGCGGGGAAGGACCCCCGGCCCGGGCCAGCGCCGTCGTGGTCCGCGCCCCGGCCGCGGTGCAGGATCTGGTGGACATGTGGGGGCCGGTGCCCGCGCTCGGGCTGATGCGGGCGCTGAAGGATCAGTTCGACCCGGGGCACCTGATGGCACCCGGCCGGTTCGCCGGAGGGATCTGAGTGCGGGAGGGACCCGAATGACCGCGTCGCCCATCGACCCGTCCGGCGAGCTGCGCGCGCTGGCGTCCGATTGCGTGCACTGCGGCTTCTGCCTGCCTGTCTGCCCCACGTACCAGCTGTGGGGCGAGGAGATGGACTCGCCGCGGGGGCGGATCCACCTGATGACCCAGATCCTGGACGGGGCGGTGGCTGGCGAGACAGTGGCCAGCGAGGCCGCGGCCAGCCACCTGGACCGCTGTCTGGGCTGCATGGCCTGCGTCCCGGCCTGCCCGTCCGGGGTGCAGTACGACCGGCTCATCGAGGCGGCGCGCGGCTGGGCCGAGGAGCCTGCGGCCGGCGCGGCGCCGGCCCCGCTGCCGCCCCGCTCGATGCGCGACCGGGCGGCGCGCGCGGCGATCTTCGCGACGTTCCCGTACCCGGCCCGGCTCCGCATGCTCACCCGGCCGCTGCGGGCCGCACAACGCACAGGGGCGATCCGGCGGATCGAGAACAGCCAGCTGGCCGCCCGGTTCGCCCCCGAGCTGATCGCGTCCCTGCGGGTGGCGCCCTCGCCGCCCCGGGGGCGCCGCACCACGCTGGCCCGCCGGGTGCCCGCGCAGGGCCCGCGCCGGGCGGTGGTCGGCCTGCTCACCGGCTGCGTGCAGCGGGTGTTCTTCCCGGGCGTGAACGAGGCCACCGTGCGGGTGCTGGCGGCCGAAGGCTGCGACGTCGTCATCCCGCGCCGGCAGGGCTGCTGCGGCGCCCTGTCGCTGCACGGCGGCCGGGCCGCCGAGGCCGCCGGGTTCGCCCGGCAGACGATCGCCACCTTCGAAGACGCGGGTGTGGAGACGGTCGTGGTCAACTCGGCGGGCTGCGGCTCGGCCATGAAGGAGTACACCCACCTGTTCCCGGCGGGCGCGTCCGGCGGGCCGGACCCGGGCACAGCGGACCCGGGCACAGAGGACCCGGGCACAGCGGACCCGGGCACAGAGGACCCGGGCACAGCGGACCCGGGCACGGCAGACCCGGGCACGGCAGACTGGGCCAGGCGGGCTGCTCGCTTCACCCGCAGCGTCCGCGACCTCAGCGAGTTCCTTGCCGAGCTAGCCGCCGACGGCGGCCCGCGGGCCGAACGGCACCCGCTTCCGGTCACCGCGGTCTACCACGAGGCCTGTCACCTGGGGCACGCCCAGGGCATCCGGCGCCAGCCCCGTGAGCTGCTCGGCGCCATCCCCGGGCTGGAACTCGTGGAGCCGGCCGACCCGGGGACCTGCTGCGGCTCGGCGGGCGTGTACAACCTGCTCCAGCCCGAGGCCGCGGGCGAGCTGGGCGCCCGCAAGGCGGCCTCGGTGCTGGCCACCGGGGCACCGCTGGTCATCTCGGCCAACCCGGGCTGCAGCCTGCAGATCTCCGCCGCGATGGCCGCAGCCGGGACGGGCACCCTGCCCGCCATGGCGCACATCGCGGAAGTGCTCGACGCGTCGCTGCGCGGCCTGCCGGTCACCGAGCTGACCGGCCACCCTGACCTTCCGCGGTAAGCGGATCCTGGGCCTGAAACGTAGAAGAGTCATGGTCCGGGAACCGATGGATTTCGCGGAGTTCTACTCGTCCGCCAAGGACGACTGCCTCCGCACCGTGCTGGCCAGCACGGGCGACATGCAGGCGGCGGAAGAGCTGGTTGCCGAGGCCCTCGCCCGCGCCTGGGCCGCCTGGCCCACGGTGAGCAGGCATCCGGCGCCGCGCGCCTGGGTGGTCCGGACCGCGCTCAACACCAGGGTGTCCTGGTGGCGCAGACGCCGCCACGAGGTGCCGCTCCCCCAGGCTGAGGTGAGTGACCCCCGGGACGACGGACGCGATAGCGGCCGTGTCGGTGAGGTACTAATGGCCGCGCTGCTGCGGCTTCCGCTCCGCCAGCGGCAGGTCGTCGCGCTGAGGATCTTCCTCGACCTGGACACGGCCCAGACGGCCCAGGTACTCGGCATCGCCCCCGGCACCGTCACCGCGCATATGGCCCGCGCCACCGCCGCGCTCCGCGAGGACGCCGCACTGACCCGAGAGCAGGAGACCCAGTGATAACCGATGACGAACTGCTGACCGCGGTCAGGGAGTCCTTCGCCGCAGCCCGCCTGAGTACACCGCTCGATGCGACCGTTCGCCGTGGCCGGAAGCTGCGTGCCCGGCGCCGGATGGGCGGCGTGACCGCTGCCGTTGCCGTCGCGGCGGGCCTGACCACGGCCGGGTTCACCACAGCCGGGCTGGTCTCCGGCGGCGGCGGCCGGCCGGCGCTGGAGTCCACCCAGCCACCACGGGCCAGCGGTGCAACACAGACCGCCCGGGCCAGCCGGGCGCCGGAGACCACGCTGGCGGCGTGGACGGTGACGAAAGGGCCGGGTGGCACGGTCAGCATCATGGTCCGCCAGCTGCGTGACCCGGCCGGGCTCCAGCGCACACTGCGCGCCGACGGGGTTCCCGCGGCCGTCGCCTTCCAGGGCGGCATGCTGTCCGACACGCCGCCGCTGCCCCGGGCCTGCCGGAACGTGCACATGTCCGACCGGGCGAACGCCGACCTGCAAGGCAGGATCATAGGCCCCGGCCTGACCGCCAACCCGCGTGTCATCGCGCTCGTCGTTCATACCGCGGAGATCCCGCGGGGCATCGGCCTGAACCTGACCGTGCAGACGAACGGCAGCGGGTACGGATGGAGCCTGGGGCTGATCCAGGCCAGCCCGGCGTGCACCGGCTCATGAGCCTGCGGCCCTGGTCAGCTGGCCGAGTTGAGCTGGCCGAGTTGAGCTGGCCGAGTTGAGCTGGC
>Ga0187879_10003368_pt1 | contig 10773 bp, 9 predicted proteins | sample June2016WEW_19_1_FD_132423 | JGI IMG/M metagenome (GOLD analysis project Ga0187879, IMG submission 132423) | Peatland microbial communities from SPRUCE experiment site at the Marcell Experimental Forest, Minnesota, USA - June2016WEW_19_10 | ecosystem: Environmental > Terrestrial > Soil >... | reverse complement strand
TGGTCGGGCTTTTGCCGGACCATCAGATACACGTTCTCGGCGCCTTGCGGGAGGCCCGTCACTTTGCCGGTGACGCGCACGACGGGCGTGCGCACCAGGCGAATCTCGTTGCCGGCGGTTTCGGCCCCGGCCTCGACGCTGACCTTCGCGCCGCTCGCCGCATCGAGCGCGCTTGGGTAGTAGGTCTGGCTATAATGTGCCTCCACGGTGCCGTCGGTGCGGATCTCGGGCGGAGTTCCCGGTTCGTCGGGCATCGCTTTAATCCGGTATTTGCCTGGCGACAGCCCGCCGATGCGAAACTTGCCCTGCGCGTCCGACTGCGAACCTTGCCCGCCGCGGCCGGACTCGGCGCTCACGTTGCAGTTCTCCATCGGCTCACCATCGGCGTCCACCACCGTGCCTGCAATCGATCCGGTTGGAGTCAGCTTCACGGTCACGTCGTCCTTGTGGTCGCCGGGCTTGAGTGTGAGCCCGTTCGGACCGCGCTGGCTGAAGGTGAAGGTGAAGCCCAAACGGTTGGCCTGGACGTAGTAGTTCCCCCCGGGCAGACCGGTGATGGAGAACTTGCCTTCCGCGGTAGTCATCGCGCCATAGCTCTGTTGCTTGCCGTTGGCATAGCCGCCAATCGTTACGTGGGCGCGCAGCACCGGTTCGCCGGTGACCGCATTCAGCACCACGCCCTCCACGCTGGCGGAGTTCGGATCGGCTGGCGGCCCGCTTTGGGCGAAACCCGCAGCCGAAGCCGCCAGGAGGAGAATCAGCCAATGTGGCGCACGCACTCCTCGGTGCCGCGCTGGCACTCCTTCCGACGCCCGGCGCCGAAGGGCGAAGACGCGTCGAGATGAGTCTCGACGCTCGACGCAAGAGTGCGTGCGCCACGGACCCAACCTACTGCGAGGGTTTCGCATCCGTGTCCTCCTTCCCGACCAGCTTCAGGTCCTTCACTTTGCGGTCGCCTTCTTTGATCTCAATTTCTTCCGCCGAGGCTGCCAGCTTCTTGACCATTTCCAGAACGTCGGCTCCCCATTCGTCGAACGCCAGCAGCCTGTATTTGCCGGGGCGAATCCCTTGGAAACGGTAGGTCCCATCCTCGGCCATCTTGAGAGAGCGGTCCAGCTTGATCTCCTTCGGGTCTGCGACCAGAGCAACCATCGCCGGCATGGCGCCTAGCGGCTCGCCGTCCTTATCCAGCAGCCTGCCCGAAACCTGGCCGCCGTTGCGGCTGACCACGATCTTCAGCGACGATCCTTGCGCGACGCGCGAAAGATCCAATTCGTCGTCGGGCGTCTCCACGCCATCCAGGCGGACCGATTTCAGATAGCCGTTTTCCGGCATCGGCGTCACCTTCACGCCGTAAGTGCCCGGCGCGATATTGGCGATGCGGAACGCGCCGCTTTGGTCCGCCTCGGCGGAAGGGGGCGGTTCTCCAAAAGAGCGGAATGCTAACAGCTCGAGGCTGACGGAAAGCTTCTCCGTGCCCGGGCTCCCCGCCATCTCCAGCTTCCCGGTCAATTCTCCGCCCGGAGCCAGCACCAGGTTCAGGTTGGTCACATCGGCGCCTTCCAGGTGGACGTCCATCGGCTGGCTATAGAGGTTGGTCTTGTCGTTCCGGTGCCAGGCGAGCAGCCGGTATGTGCCTGGCTGGAGGTTGGTGAGCAGGAAGTGGCCGTCCCGGTCGGAGCCGGAACCGCTGGCAAGACCCATGTGCCGCGGATCGTCGCCCTGCAGGAGCATCACCGTGGTGCCGCCAGCCGCGTCCGTCGCGCCGGTCACCACGCCGCCGATGCTGGCGCCGCGCACCTGCCGCACCAGGTGGATTTCCAGGCCGGTCAACTCGGCGCCCGCCGCCGCTTCCACCAGCACGGCTTTTCCCTTGACAGCCGAGCTGGGGTAATAGGTCTCTCCGTATATCGCGTCGACACTTCCATCGGTGCGAATTTCCGGCACCTGGTTCATGCCGCGGCCACCCGGTTCCGCGACGAGGTAATACTTGCCCGGCGCAACGCTCATGTGGAACTCGCCTCGCTCATCGCCGTTAGCCCAGCGGCCGAAGGACACGGCCCGCTCGGATTCGGCGTCCGCGCGAACACCGGCTTGCACCGGGTCGCCGTTGTCGTCTATTATCCGGCCGGAAATGGTCGCGCCCTGGGCCATTTCGATCTTGAAATCAGCGAGGTGCTGGCCGGCCTTGAGCGACACACGCGGAACGAGTCCTTGGCCCTTCGGTGGCATGTAGAAGAAGCCGTGCTGCCGTGCTTCGGCGGAATAGGTCCCGGCGGGCAGGCTGGCGATGGAGAAGTGGCCGGCGGCGTTGCTGATGGCGCCGTATGGCTGCCCTTCCGCCGCGGAGGACATGCTGAGGAAGCGGACATGCACGCCGGCCATGGGTCGCCCGGTTGCCTGGTTGACTACTACGCCTTCGATGGCAGCCGTTTGCGCGCCCAGACACGCGCAACAGGCCAGCAGCAGCGCCGCGCGATGCATCAATTTCGAATATACCGCAGCCGCCGCGGGCTGCCGGAACCGGGGTACGGCTTTCTCAAGGATGTTCCGTGGTGCGCAAGGTCTCAAATGAGATACACTATCAATTGAGGAGAATTCCATGCCGCGTCAAAGCGTCAAGACCCAGATGATTCACGCCCGTATCGAACCTAAGCTGAAGATGTCGGCCGAGCGTATCTTCTCCGAGATCGGAATGTCGACGACCGAAGCAATCCGCCTCTTTCTGAAACAGGTTGAGCTGCACAGAGGACTCCCCTTCCCGGTTTCCATTCCGAATGCGGAGACGGTGGCCGCGATGAGGGAGGCGAATCACCTTTCCACACTGAAGCGCTATCGTTCTTTCCGTGAGCTTCGCGAGCAGCTCTGATGGCGCTCGATCTTCTCACAACGACTGCGTTTGAAAAAGACGTGAGACGCCTCCTGAAACAGGGCAAGGACCTGGATAAGCTGGAGGAAACGGTCAACACCCTTTTGGACCGGGAGCCGTTGCCGCCACGCTGCCGCCCTCATCCGCTTCGCGGAGATTGGGCGGGACATTGGGATTGCCATGTGGAGCCAGACTGGATGCTTCTTTACAGACTGACCGGGAAGGCGCTGGTCCTTGTTCGCACAGGCAGCCACGCCGAGTTGTTCGGATGAACGGGGGCCCGACCCGTTACCCTCCGCGCGCCACGTCCTGGTAAATCTCGAGCACCTCGCGGGCGGAGCGCTCCCAACTGAAGCGGGCGGCTTGCGCGCGTCCGCGGCGGATCAGTTCGGCGCGCAGCGGCTCGTCGGTCAGCACCTCGCGGATGCCGCGGGCGATATCGAAAACGTTTCCCGGGTTCACCAGCATGGCTGCGTCTCCCGCCACTTCAGGCAGCGAACTCACGTTGGAGGTAACCACCGGAGTGCCGCAGGCCATCGCTTCGAGCGGCGGCAAGCCGAAACCTTCATGGCGCGAAGGGAAGACGAACGCGGCCGCCGATTCGTAGAAACAGCGCAGCGTGTCGAACGGCACGAAGCCGAGGAAGCGCACGGCGTGCTCCATCTTGCTCTTGAGCACGGCCTGCCGCACTGCCGGATACTGCGAGATGGTGTCGCCGATGATCACCAGGCGCAGGTCGCCATAGACCGGGTGCGCCGCCAGTTGCTCGCGCAACACGGCAAAGGCTTCCACCAGCCGCGGGATGTTCTTGTGATGGCGGATGGCGCCCGCGTATAGCAGGAACGGGCGGTCGATCTGGTAACGCTCCATGATGCGGCGGCGCTCTTCCTCGCCGGCGGCCGGATCGCGTCCGAGAAAGCCCGGATCGGGGGCGTTGTAGACGCGCGTGATGCGGCCAGGAGGCACGTCCAAGAGGTTCTCGACATCACGCTTGGTGGCCTCGGAAACCGCGATCACCCGGCTGGCGCGGGTGAGGCCGCGGCGGAAACGGAAGCGGCGCAGATACATGTGCACGGCGGAAAGCTTCCGCTCGTCATAGAACAGGTTCACCATGTCGTGGATGGTCACCACGTAGGGCCGGATCATCAGCAGCGGCACGCGGTTCAGCGGAATGTGCACCAGGTCCGGCTTGAGACGCCGCAGAAAAAGGGGAAACAGCAAGTGATCCGAGTAGGCGTGATCGTCCCCCGCGTAGATGGCGATGCGGAAGTTATCCGGCAGCGTTCCCCACACGCGCGCCTCGCCGGGACCGGTGACCACGGTGTAGTGGTTCGCGGCATCGATCCGGCTGAGCGCGTGAACCAGGCTTCGGATGTAGGTTCCGATGCCGAAGTCCCGCACCCGGCGCCCGTCAATGACGATGTCCAGCGCCATGACTGGAAAGTTGGCGGGCCCGAAAAGGCCTAGCCCACTTGCACCGCGCTTTCCGGCAGCACGGCGGAGTTCTCCGCCGGTCTCCGCTTCTTCCACGGGTACAGCGGGAAGCGGGCCGTCAGCGCTTCGACTTGTTGCCGCACACGCGCGATGGTCACTTCGTTGTCGATGTGGCCCAGCACTTCGCCGATGAGAGCGCCGACCTCGCGCATCTCGGCCTCGCGGAAGCCGCGCGTGGTCACCGCCGGGGAGCCGAGCCGGATACCGCTCGGGTTCAGCGGCGGGTTGGTGTCGAACGGAATGGCGTTCTTGTTCACCGTGATGTGCGCGCGGTCCAGCGTCTTTTCGGCTTCCTTGCCGCGCACACCCTTGGAGAAAACATCCACCAGCATCAGGTGCGTGTCGGTGCCGCCGGAGACGACGCGGAAACCGGCGTCCTGGATGCTTGCGGCTAGCGCGCGGGCATTGGCCAGAACCTGCTTCTGGTACTCGACAAATTCTGGAGCCATGGCCTCGCGCAGGCAGACCGCCTTGGCGGCGATGACGTGCACCAGCGGGCCGCCTTGCACGCCGGGGAAAACCAGCTTGTCGATGGCGGCGGCGAATTTCTGTTTGCAGAGGATCATGCCGGCGCGCGGCCCGCGCAGCGTCTTGTGGGTGGTCGAGGTTACGATGTCGGCCCACTGGCACGGGTTGGGATGCAGGCGCGCGGCCACCAGTCCCGCAATGTGCGCCATATCCACGAGCAAGATCGCTTCGACCGCGTCGGCGATCTGGCGGAAGCGCGCGAAATCGAGCGTCCGCGGGTAGGCGCTGGCGCCCGCGATGATCATCTTCGGCTTGTGCTCGCGCGCCAGCCGCTCCACCTCGTCGTAATCGATGCGCTCGTCTTCCTGGCGCACGCTGTAGGGCACCACGTGGTAGGTCTTGCCGGAAAAATTGAGCGGGTGGCCGTGCGTCAGGTGGCCGCCGTGGGCCAGGTTCAAACCCATGATGGTGTCGCCGGGCGCCAGCACGGCGGCATAGGCGGCCTGGTTGGCCTGCGAGCCGGAGTGCGGCTGCACGTTGGCGTGCTCGGCGCCGAACAATTCGCGGGCGCGATCTCGAGCCAGGTTCTCGACGATATCGGCGTTCTCGCAGCCGCCGTAGTAGCGCTTGCCGGGATAGCCTTCGGCGTACTTATTGGTGAACACGCTCGAGGTGGCTTCGAGCACCGCCTCGGAGGTGAAGTTCTCGCTGGCGATCAGCTCGATCTGCGCGTCCTGCCGCTCCACTTCCAGTTGGATCGCCCGATAGACTTCCGGGTCCACCTCGGCTAACGGCCGCTTCATTTGTTGTGCTGGCGTCATGACTATCGAAATTCTCCGTTCCTGCTTACGGCCGCTCGCGGCCGGGCGCCTGTTCCAACTGTGCGATCTTGGCCACGCGGCGCGCGTGGCGGCCTCCGGCAAAATCGGTGTGCAGAAAGATGCGGGTCAGATTGTTCGCCTGCTCCTCGTCTACATACCGGGCGCCCAAAGTCAGCACGTTGGCATCGTTGTGCTCGCGGGTCAGCCGCACTTCGTCCTCGGAAACGGCCGGCGCCGCGCGCACGCCCGCGATTTTGTTCGCCGCCATGGCCATGCCGATGCCGGTGGAGCAGACCAGGATACCGCGGTCGGCGCGCCCGGCGGCAACTTCGCGCGCCACCGGCTGCGCATAATCCGGGTAATCGCACGATTCCGCGCTGGCCGGGCCGAAATCGGTTACTTCGTGCCCCTCACTGGCCAGAGTCTGCCGTAGCTTTTCTTTCAAGACAAATCCGGCGTGATCCGCGGCGATAGCGATTCTCATTTGGAAAGACTTCAATTTTACCATGCTAAGATCAAGGTTTACCCCTCTCAAACTATGCTCTGGAGCAAGCTGTTTATTCCCACGCTGCGCGAGGTGCCCGCCGAGGCCGAAGTTGCCAGCCACCAGTTGCTGTTACGCGCCGGATATATCCGCCAGCTCTCCGCCGGTATCTACAGCTTCCTGTTTCTGGCGCAGCGGTCGCTGCTGAAGATTCAGAACATCGTGCGCCAGGAAATGGACGCAATGGGCGCGCAGGAGTTTTCTCTCCCCGCCCTGAATCCAGCCGAAGTGTGGCAGGAATCCGGCCGCTGGGACGTGATGGGCGACAATCTGTTCCGCTTCAAGGACCGTTTCGGCCGCGACATGTGCCTCGCCATGACACACGAAGAAGTCATGACCGCGATCGCGCGCGGCGAGCTGCGCAGCTACAAACAACTTCCGCAGATCTGGTACCAGATCCAGACCAAGTTCCGCGATGAGCCGCGGCCGAAATCCGGCCTGCTGCGCGTCCGCGAATTCATGATGAAGGATTCCTACACCTTCGACATGGATCAGGCCGGCCTGGATGCGGCTTACGACAAGCACTACAAGACTTACGGCCGCATCTTCGACCGCTGCGGCCTGGCGTACACGGCCGTGGAAGCGCACTCAGGGGCGATGGGTGGCAGCCAGTCGCACGAATTCATGGTGGCGTCGGAAGCCGGCGAGGACTTCGTGGCGCGCTGCCCGAACTGCGGCTATTCCGCCAACCTGGAAAAAGCGGCTTCGGTTCCCGCCGCGCCGGCCGCCGCCGATCCCGCCGGCGACCTTAGCCCGGAGGAGTTCCACACGCCCGGCCGCAAGACCATCGCCGAAGTGGCCGCCTTCACGGGCCTGCCCGAGACCTCGCAAATGAAAAGCCTGGTGGTGGTGGCCGACGGCAAGCCGGTGCTGATCCTGTTGCGCGGCGATCACCAGTTGAGCGAAACCAAGGCGGGCGCCATCGTGAACGATCCCGAGTTCCGCCCGGCACAGCCCGAGGAAATTCGCCAGTGGTTCGGCGCCGATGCCGGATCGCTCGGGCCGGTGGGCCTGCGGAACATGCCCATCTTGGCCGACCGGGCGCTCGAAGGGCGCCGCAACATGATCGCCGGCGCCAACAAGAACGATTACCACCTGCGCCAGGTGACGCTCGGCGAGGATTTCCAGGCCGAGTTCCACGACCTGCGCCAGGTGGTCGCGGGCGACGCGTGCGCGCGCTGCGGCGGCACGCTGGCGGTGGTCAAGTGCGTCGAAATCGCGCATATCTTCAAGCTCGGCTATAAGTATTCCGAGCCGATGGGGCTGCGCGTGCTCAACGCCGACGGCAAGGAAGTCACGCCCATCATGGGCTCCTACGGCATCGGCATCGGGCGCATCCTTAGCGGCGTCATCGAGCTCAATCACGACAAGGACGGGATGGTGCTGCCGCCAACGATAGCGCCCTTCGAGCTGATCGTGACGCCCGCCAATAACGCCGACCCGGCGCAAAGGGAGACCGCGCACGCGATCTACCAGGAATCGCTCGGGCTGGGCATCGACACCCTGCTCGACGACCGCGACGAGCGGCCCGGCGTGAAGTTCAAGGACGCGGACCTGATCGGCGTGCCGTTCCGCGTAGTGGTCGGCAAGAAGCTCGCCCAGGGCAAAGTGGAACTGGTGGAGCGCAGTACCCGCGCCGCCATCGACGTCGCCTCGGGCGAAGCCGCCCGCGCGGTTCTCAAACGCTTGGGCCGTTGAGGTGGAGCGTGCTTCCCGCAATGGAGGGTGATTCCCGTTAGCCCATAAGGGCTACCACGCTGAACTGTTACAACTGCTAACATGTTGTTTGCAAAACTGGTTAGTCCGCTTTCCGCGAAGAGGCTCAGGCTATCATGTCTGTGTCGATAAATCCGGTTTGCGACACAGGTTGAGCAACCTCTGCTCCCCCGCAGGCGTCTGATAGAAGATTGCGCCTTAAATGGAAGGTTAGGACCAAAGCTAATGAAGATCGCGGTTTTAGGTGGTGACGGCTACTGTGGATGGGCGACCGCGCTGCACCTGTCGCGGCAGGGCCATTCCGTGGCAATTGTCGATAACTTCCTGCGGAGGCAGTGGGACCGGGACTTGGGAGTGGAAACGCTGACGCCGATCCGCACCCTGGCCGACCGCATCGAAGTGTGGAAGCGCCACGCCGGCAACCCAATCGAAGTCTTCGAGGGCGACGTCACCGATTACGGGTTTCTCTCTTCCATGTTCCGCGAATTCCAGCCGGAAGCGCTGGTGCATTTTGCCGAACAGCGCTCCGCGCCCTATTCGATGATCGACCGCCAGCACGCCATCTTCACCCAGTCCAACAACGTGCTGGGCACGCTGAACGTGCTGTTCGCGATCAAAGAGCTGCAGCCCGAATGCCACCTGGTGAAGCTGGGCACGATGGGTGAATATGGCACGCCCAATATCGATATCGAAGAGGGCTACATCACCATCGAGCACAACGGCCGCAAAGACGTGCTGCCGTATCCCAAGCAGGCGGGCTCTTTCTACCATCTGTCGAAGGTGCACGACAGCCACAATATGCTGTTTGCCTGCCGCGTTTGGGGACTGCGCGCCACCGACCTCAACCAGGGCGTGGTGTACGGAACTGTGACCGGCGAGACGGCGCTGGACGACGCGCTGATCAACCGGTTCGATTACGACGAAGTCTTCGGCACCGTGCTGAACCGTTTCTGCGTGCAGGCGGCCGTCGGCTTCCCGCTGACGGTCTACGGCAAGGGCGGGCAAACCCGCGGCTACCTGGACATTCGCGACACTGTCCGCTGCGTCGAGCTGGCTTGCCTGAACCCGGCGGCCAAGGGCGAATGTCGCGTGTTTAACCAATTCACCGAGCAGTTCTCGGTGCTGGAGCTGGCGCACATGGTCCAGGCGGCCGGCCGGAAACTGTCGCTCAAGGTCGATATCCAGCACTTGCCGGACCCGCGCGTCGAGGCCGAACAGCATTACTACAATGCCCGGCACTCCAAGCTGGCCGATCTCGGCCTCCAGCCGCACCTGCTTTCCGAATCGTTGCTCGATTCGCTGATGAACATCGCCATACGCTACCGCGAACGCATCGACGAATCGCTCTTCCTGCCGCGCGTCAACTGGCGCGAGCCAGTCAACCGACGGCAGCCCGCCAAAGAAGAGATGGTCCTGACCGGGGGAGTGCTGGAACCGTAGCGGCGGCGCTCATGCGTTTTCTCCCGGGGCGCGTCGGAGCCGCGACCACAGGGAGCGGTCGGCGGCTGGGCCTTGACGGCACCCCCATCGCATCCGCTCACTTCGCGAATCGTTGTCATCCGGATTCCGAAGTTGGATGCCTTGTATCAGGGCACGGCTTGAGCCGTGCCGCCGACAACGCACATTCTGAGGGCTTTAGCCCCTGTCCGCTGCTCAGGGGCTAAAGCCCGTCAACATCACACCGTTCCGGCACGGCTGAAGCCGTGCCCTGATACAAGACCTGTTTTTTCTTGGTCCTCCGCTGTTCATACGCTGTTCCTTGCGTCTATAAGACGCGCGGCTCAACGGCCATCAGTTGCTGAAACTCCGGCGTTTGACGCAGCGTGGCGAAATCGGAGTCGTCCGACCACGGTGCTTTGCGATCCTTGTAGCCTTCCTCAAGCGACCGCCGCAGGTAGCGAATCGCTAACTCGTTGCGCCCCTGCCGCGCGTAGATCTTTGCCATGTCGAAATGAAAGCGCGCGCGCTCCTCCACATTGCGTTCCGACAGGATCTGCCCAACGGCCCCGCGGTCCTCGAAGACTTCGGGGTCCAGCCGCAGCGCGGTTTGGAAGCTGAGGTTGGCCTTCTCATAGTTCTTGCGCGCGAACCAGGCCATGCCCAGATTCATGTGGACCGAAGCCGTGCGCGCCGAATCGGTCCCTTCCATTCTGAGCGCCTTGTGGTACCAGGATATGGCCCGGCGATAGTTTTTCTGGGAGTATTCGATCGAGCCCAGATTGTTGGCCGCCTCCATATAGGCGGGTCTGAGGCGCAAGGCCTCCAGATACGCCTTGCGGGCATTCCCCAGCCGCCCCAACTGATGGTAGGCGATGCCCATTTTATTGTGCAACGTTGCGTCGTTCGACGGCCCTTGAGCGTAGGTCTCCAGAGCCTCGCGGTAGTTTCTATGCAGCATCTTGAGGTCGCCTAATTCTTCGGGAGAAGCGGCGGACTGCAGGGTTTCATTCAATGTGGCTGCGGCAAGCTGGACAGGCGCAGCCGGGGAGGCCAAGCCAGCCGCGGACCGCTCCGCATTCTGCGCCCTCGCGATTTGGCCCAACGCCGAGATTTCAAACAGCGCGAGGATTGCCGCTAACAGCCTCGGCGCTGCGAGGCGGCCTGGCGCGCCGTGCCCGGACCGAACGGACATTGACGTTCTGGAACACGCTGATTTCTTCATTGGTAAGAACTCCTTGAGTGAAAGTTGGGGAATCGGCGGGGCGATGAGGCGCCTCCCCTGATCATGAGCCGCCCTCCGCCCCGTGGAAACGTCGGCGGTGAAGACAACAAGCGGATTCCCCTTTGTATGTAGCTTACGGTCTCAGTTGTACGATGGATAGAGCCATATTATTGAATTTCTTTGGACCATTAGCAGCCGC
>Ga0187879_10003362_pt1 | contig 10781 bp, 11 predicted proteins | sample June2016WEW_19_1_FD_132423 | JGI IMG/M metagenome (GOLD analysis project Ga0187879, IMG submission 132423) | Peatland microbial communities from SPRUCE experiment site at the Marcell Experimental Forest, Minnesota, USA - June2016WEW_19_10 | ecosystem: Environmental > Terrestrial > Soil >... | reverse complement strand
CCGAGTCCCAGCCGGTCAAGAATCGCACACGCTGAAGTCGCAAGTTCCTGTGACTCTGTGCGAACCACGATCAGCGAACGCCCTTCTTTGAGTACTTCGCGAAAGAACGCGACGTCCTCAGAGGAGGTATCAGCCGCTGTCGCTTTCGGCGCGTCCGGGTCGTGTTTTGCCGCCGAGGCGGCGGCCACACCCGCGCCCGCAAGCCCAAGCAGTGCGGCGGCGCCGAGCCCTAGCGCGAATATCGTCCCGATCCCGGGAAGAACCAGCGTTGAAACCACTCCGCTTGTCATCCCCGCGGCTCCCCCCAGCGAAGCTAACCACAAATGCGTTTTTCGCGCTGGCGCTGGCTCATCTTCGGACCGAGTCAGGAAAACGATGGATTCTTCCGGCACGCCCCGCTGCCGTAACTCCTTGACCGCCTTCTCCGCGTGATCACGCGAAGTAAAAACTCCGATAGCAGTTTCCATATAAGTACCCCCCGGTAACCGCGTAGGCGGGGGAGAATAGCACACTAGCCCCATTGGAACCAAGCATAAACTTGACTTTCCTTTTGACCGATACCGGAGGACGCTCCGCTTCTTTCTTTCTCCAGCCTTCCCGTGCATTCTTTGAGATGCGGATATGCCAACGGTGTGAAAGCGCTGGACAGCGTTTCGCTCACCATCCGCACGGGATGTACGGGCTGCTGGGCGACCTCTGCACCAAGATGGCCATCATTCAAATCGCGAATAGCAAGTCCACCTACACTTTCACAACGGCGGAACTGCCGGATGAAGCAGGGGTAGATCCCTTCCTACTGCTGATCGACCGCATTCCCGACGACAACACGAAGAAAGTTACACTGGCGAGTGCGTCTGCTGCGTCAACGAATCAAGTTCATGGCCAGTGAACCTATACTATTTGCGGCGTTTTGCGGCGAAATCAGAATTCTGCGGTGAAGTTGCGAACAATTTACTGCCATTTCTAAGATTCCAAATCAGCCCATTCGAATGTGATCGCCCCCGAAGTTGTTCTGCGCGTATGTGCCGGGGTTATGGAACTAATCCATAAGTAGTAGTCTCCCGACGCTAGCATTTTTGACTTAAGCCACGTGGGTACTTGTAATGAAATCAGGGACAGGTAAAGTTCTGTCAACGCCGAGAGCTGACCCTCCCCAGCGTGAGGCGTAACAAAAACTCAGGAGGATCCAAGAAATGAAAAAGCTCGGATTGTTATTGCTTCCGATACTGGCGATCACGCTGATGCTGGCGGGGAATGCTTTCGCACAAGACAACAGCGTATTTTTCACCACCTATTACTCCAACGCAAACTATCCTGGTGCGCCGGATGCAACCGTGCGTATCGTCAACGACGGCAACACAGACGGCAACCTGTACGCGGACATCTACGTGCTCGATGACAGCCAGGAACTGCAGTCTTGCTGCGGCTGCCTCGTATCCAAGGATGGTCTGCTCTCGGAATCCGTGAATACAGAACTCGCGAGTATTGACGTCGTCCTGACCAACAAAGTGGACCACCGTGGCGTCATCAAGATCATTTCGGATGCCAATGTTAACGGTTGGGACAATTACAGTGGTGCTGCCGTCAAGCCAACGCCTGGACTACGGGTATCGGCTACGCACATTCAGTCGCTGAAGTACGAGTATTTTGGCGAAAGTGACCCCGGTGGTCGTTTCGACTGGGCCGTTACCGAAACCAATGCAAACGACGCGAACCTCGGCACGGTCGAAAAATCGCTGTTGCCGGAAGAGTGTGGTTTTATAGTAGGCACCGAGGACGAAGCCGGCCTGGGCAGCGGCTTCGGAATCTGCATTTGTACGCAGGAAGACTGGGACTTTTAGTCGAAAGGAACGGCTTCCGACTTGTAGGGCGGTGAGGCGGGGCTGACATAGCCTGGGTAAGTTGCAGCACGTCCTCCTAGAACGGCTGGGAAAAACTCCCAGCCGTTTTCTTTTTCACTTCCAGGGTTACCCGACGCACGCACCGCTCACAGCCGGGCTGTGGTTCTGGCGGAGAGGGTGGGATTTGAACCCACGATACCCGTTAAGGTATGTCCGCTTTCGAGGCGGATCGTTTCAACCACTCACGCACCTCTCCGGAAAACAGTTGTCAGTGGCCAGTTGTCAGCGGCCAGCAAAAGCTTTTGACAAATGTTGTCGCCAACGACTAACGACCAACGACAATCAGCTAGCGACGCTTACGAAAGAACTCCTGCACCATCTCCGCCGAACGTCCGGCCAGTACCCCGGCCCGGATCTCCATCTGATGATTCAGACTGGGGTGATTCACCACCTGCAGAATCGAATGGACGGCGCCTGCCTTGGGGTCATCGGCACCGTACACCAAACGACGGACACGGGCGTGAACTGCCGCTCCCGCGCACATGGCGCACGGCTCAATTGTAGCAAACAGTTCGCAGTCACCGAGCCGGTGGTTACCGAGGTTTCGTCCTGCCTCGCGCAGCGCTACGATCTCAGCATGAGCGGTGGGATCGCAGTCGGCGAGATTACGATTCCATCCTTGTCCAACCACTCGCCCGGCGCACACCACGACGGCTCCCACCGGCACTTCGCCCGCCTCCAGGGCGCGCTGGGCGCAGCGCAGGGCTTCCTCCATCCAAAGCTCGTCGGAGGCAAACTTGCCGGAAGAAAATTCGTCAGAAGAAGGATCGTCGGAGGAGAGCAGTTGTCGTCACCAATGGCGGGTTGCCAGAAAGCTAGTCCCAGTTTGCAGTCCAGTTCTCGCTTCCAGTTCTCAGATGAGAGTCGTGGGGCCTGCCGCCTGACCAGTCCATTCCTCTGCGACTGATCTCGTACCCGTCTGTGTCCCGTCAGTGTTATCCTAGCAGGGATATGGAAATCCCCGACATCTTCCGAAAAGTGTTTTTGCTGGACTTGATCAAGGGACTGGGCGTGACGTTCCGCTATCAGGATCCCAAGGAAATCTATACCGAGCAGTATCCGCTGGAGCGGCCGCTGGTCGCCGAGCGTTACCGAGGCGCGCCGCGGTTGAACGTCAACCCCGATACCGACGAGACCCTCTGCATTGCCTGTGACCTGTGCGCTCTGGCTTGTCCGGAAAACCTGATCGTGGTCACCAGCGAGCGCAATGAAAAGACCCGCCGCAAAGAGCTTACAAACTTTACCTACGACCTGAGCCGCTGCATGTTCTGCGGCCTGTGCGAAGATGCTTGCCCTGTCGATGCGCTCGAACTCACCCAGGATTTCGAGCTCGCGAGCTACAACCGCGAAGGCATGATCTGGGACCGCGAGACGCTCGAGAAGGGTCCGCAACCCACCGTTTACCAGAAGTAATGAGCTCATCGCGTTCTGCGGTTTTGAGTCTGTCCTTCCCGGAGGCGTCGTTTCCGGCGCTTTCCTAAATACGTCTATACGGACATGGCCGGATAGAAGGTCCCCATCTGTTCTCTTGCGCGATATGTCTTGTCTTTAGGGTCTCAAGCCCGTCCGGGCTGGGCCGATGCTATGCCCATGTAGGGATCATGCACTGAGGTGCGCGGCGGCGCGGCATTGTCATCCTTCACCATCATTCGTTCACCGGCGCTTCGCAGGAGGGTATGAGGGAGGTCTCGTGATGGCTGCGGGCCCGCATTCAGGTGCATTTCGGCAGCCTGTCGTCATGCGGCGAGAAGGGGGGAAACTGGGGCGATGAAACAGATGCGTCAGGTCCTTCTCGCGGATGACAACCCGGCCGACGCTGCTTCGGCGCAGGAGGCGTCGACCGGGGGCAGGCTTAACACCCGCACAATATCGGTTGAAAGCCTTCCCTTGTTTGCTGGATCTTCTGGATATTTGCGATGAAAGTCGATATGGAAATCCAGCTTATCGAGCGCGAACAGGCCGCACAAGAAAGCCAGAAAACTCTGACGGAGCGGGAGTTGGCGCTCGATCGACTCGCCGACCGGGAGTCCGCGCTCGAAGAACTTCAGAAGACGCAGGAAGCGCTGCGCCACAGTGAGCGCCGCCTCAATGCCATCATTCAGTCGGCGATGGACGCCATCATCACGGTCGACGAGCAGGGACGGGTGTTGATCTTCAACGCGGCGGCGGAGAGGATGTTCGGCTACGCCGCCTGCGAAGTTACGGGCGGCGCGATGGAGCGCTTCATTCCGCAGCGTTTTCGTGCGTCCCATAGCGCCCACGTTCTCCGCTTCAGCACGACCGGAGCGAGCAGCCGGAATGGGGACGCAGGGAGGGATCTGGGGTCTGCGGGCCAATGGTGACGAGTTTCCCCTGGAAACCTCGATTTCCCAGGTCGAAGCCGAGGGAAAAAAGTTCCTCACCGTCATCCTGCGCGACATCAGCGAGCGCAAGCGGGCGGAGCGTGCGCTGCGGTCGCTAAGCGACTGCAACGATTCGCTGATGCGAGCGACGGATGAGCCCAGCTTGCTCCAGCGAATCTGCGATCTGGTGGTGAACGCAGGCGGCTACCGCATGGCTTGGGTGGGCTATGCCGATCGCGATGAGAAAAAAACGGTGCGGGTGGTCGCGGAGAGCGGCTTCGAGACAGGCTATCTGGAAAACGTGAACCTGACATGGGCCGACGAGGAGCGTGGGCGCGGACCAGCAGGTATTGCCATCCGAACCGGCGAGGTCAACGTATGCCACGACACGTCGTCCGACCCTCGTTTTGCTCCCTGGCGGGAGAGTGCCATAGGGCAAGGCTACCGCTCTTGTATGGCCTTGCCGCTCAAGAGCGGTGAAGAGGTGCTGGGAGTGATTGCCATCTACGCCACGGAAGTAGGGGTTTTTGATGCTGCCGAACAGCGTCTTCTCGCGGAACTCGCCAGCAATCTGAGCTACGGCATCGTGGCACTTCGCGCCCGGGCCGAACGCAAGTGGGCGGTGGAGGCGCTGCGGGAAAGTGAACAGCGCTATCGCCTTCTGTTTGGTGAGATGGTCGTGGGGTTTGCGTTGCTGGAAGTCATCTACGATGAAAACGGCAAACCTTGCGATCACCGCTATCTGGACGCGAACCCCGCGTTTGAAACGCACAGCGGCTTGACCCGGGACCGGGTCCTGGGGAAAACGATTCGAGAGGTTCTTCCCGGCCTTGAACCCTTCTGGATTGAAACCTACGGAAAGGTCGCGACGACCGGAGAATCGATTCATTTCGAGAGCTATGTACAACCCCTAGAGAGATGGCTCGAAGTGACTGCATTCCGTACTCGCCACGACCAGGTGGGGGTCACGTTCGCCGATATCACCGAGCGCAAGCGGGCGGAGGAAATGCGCGAACGCTTGGCGGCCGTGGTCGAGTCATCCGACGATGCCATTATCGGCAAAACCCTGGACGGGGTGATCACCTCCTGGAATCGCGGCGCCGAAAATTTGTTTGGCTACTCTTCATCCGAGGCCGAAGGCAAACCGATTGCGATGCTCTTGCCACCGGAGCGCACCAGCGAGGAATTGGACATTCTGGCGCGAATTGGGCGCGGTGAGAGCGTTGAGCGTTTCGAAACCGTGCGCGTGCGGAAGGATGGGAAGACCATTGATGTTTCGGTAACGATTTCGCCGATCAGGAACAGCAGCGGCGCGATTGTTGGCGCTTCAAAAATTGCGCGTGACATCACCGATCGCAAGCGCGCCGATCAGAGACTTGCGGACAAAGTGGAAGAACTTGCCCGTTCCAACCGTGAACTGGAGCAGTTTGCCTATGTGGCTTCGCATGACCTGCAGGAGCCTCTGCGCATGGTGGCGTCTTATACGCAACTGCTGGCCGAACGCTATTGCGGGAAACTCGACGAAAACGCCGATAAATTCCTGGGCTATGCCCGGGAGGGGCCTTTGCGGATGCAGGTCCTGATCCGGGATCTGCTGGCTTTTTCGCGAGTTGTGCGGGCCGATGTCACTCGAAAGAACGTCGATTGCAATGTGGCGCTGGAAGAGGCTGTGCAGAGTCTGACCGCAGCCATCGAGGAAAGCGGCGCGGTCGTCACCCATGACCAACTCCCGATCGTATGGGCGGATCAAACCCAGATTGCGCAGGTCCTCCAAAACCTGATCGGGAATGCCATCAAGTTTCGCAACGGAGAGCCGCCAGAGTGCGCCGTGAGCGCCGAGAAATCGGGCCGCAATTGGTTGTTCAGCGTGCGTGACAATGGCATCGGCATCGCGCCTGAATACACGGAAAACATTTTTGTCGTGTTCCAACGCCTGCACGCCCGGAGCGAATACCCAGGCAACGGCATTGGTCTGGCCATTTGCAAGAAGATCATCGAACACTACGGCGGCACGATTTGGGTGGAGTCGCAGGTGGGACAGGGTTCCACTTTTAAGTTCATCCTGCCCGCCGCTGCACCCGAAGAAGAAAGGTGTGCGCGATCATGAAACAAGTCCGCATCATTCTTCTGGTGGATCACAATCCGGCCGACGTGGACTTAGCCCGCGAGGCGCTTCAGGAAAACCTTCATGGCATCCACGTCGAAAGCGTGGGGGACGGCGAAGAAGCGCTGTCCTTTCTCAACCGGAGGGGAATCCACGTGGAGAAACCCCGTCCCGACCTTGTGATCCTGGACCTGAATCTGCCGAAGAAAGACGGACGAGTGGTATTGGCGGAGGTCAAAGGGGACGCGGATCTGCACACCATCCCCATCGTGGTGTTCAGCACCTCGCGCTTGACGTTGGATATTGCGCGCAGTTATGAACTGGGCGCCAACTGCTACGTCAGCAAGCCCGGGAATCTCAAGGATTATCTTTCAACGGTGCAGTCGATCGAACAATTCTGGTTCGGCTCCGCGAGCCTGCCACGGAAGGAAAAATAATGGAACACGAACCTGCGCGCGTTTTACTGATCGAGGACAACCCCGGAGACGCGGACCTGGTACGCCTGCGTCTTGTGGAAGGCAAATCCGAGGTCCAAGTGAACTGCGTCCCCCGCCTCGCCGACGCTCTCGCATGTCTGGACGTGGAAACACCTACACTCGTGCTGCTCGACTTGAACCTGCCCGACAGCCACGGCGCTGAGACCTTTCGCCGGATCATGCAGAAGGCCCCGAACGTTCCGGTTGTGATCCTTTCCGGTCAGGACGATGAGACGCTGGCCAACAAAGCCGTTCACATGGGTGTTCAAGACTACCTTCTGAAAGGCGACATCACCAGTAAACGACTGGAGCGAGCGCTCCGCTATGCGATCGAACGGAAGGAGTTGATGCGCGCTGTGGAAGCGACCCGCAAGCAGCAACTTGAATTCAAAGACCAGTTTCTGTCCCATGTTTCGCACGAATTGCGCACGCCCCTGACCTGCATTTACCAGTACGTAACGCTGCTGTTGGACGGCTTGGCCGGCCCCCTGGCCCCGGATCAAACCGACCACCTGAAATCAGTTCTCAGGAGTACGCATCAGTTGCACGCCATGATCCGCGATTTGCTGGAAGCGACCCGCGCGGAGAGCGGCAAGCTGCGCATCGAACCACGCTGCCTCGACATCCACGAACTGGTGCGGCAGGCGGCCGCGATGATGCGGCCCGCTGCCGACGAAAAGCGCATTGGCCTGGAGACGGTATTAGACCAGCCCGTCCCTTTCGTCTATGCCGATCCCGATCGCACTCTGGAGGTCCTGATCAACTTGATCGACAATGCCATCAAGTTCACCCCGCCCAAGGGGACGGTGATCGTGAAGGCCTCGATGGTGGAGACCGATCCGAGTTCCGTTTATCTGTCGGTCAACGACAGGGGCCGGGGCATTCCGCAAGAATCCCTGCCGCAGGTTTTTGATCGTCTCTACCAAGACCCCAACGCGGTGGACGGCAACCGGACTGGGCTCGGTTTGGGACTCTACATTGCCAAAGAAATCGTCACTCGGCAAGGCGGGAGGATGTGGGTGGCAAGCCAGCCCGAATGCGGCAGCACGTTCTCGTTCACTTTGCCGCTCTATTCCCTGGCCAAGCTTCTGCTGCCGATGATCACCTACCAGGGGCGTTTGCGGAAGGATATTGTGCTGGTGCGGGTCGAGCTGACGCCGCTGTCCAAAGCACTGCGCGGAAGCTGGAAAGAAGTGTGCCAGCGGTGTCTGGAGCGACTGCGCCAGTGCATTTACGTGGATAAGGATCTGGTTCTGCCACCCATGGAAATGAGCGGCGCCACCGAAAGGTTATTCATCGTCGCTTCCACCGACATGGAGAAAGTCAACATCATGATGGATCGTATCCGGGAACAGCTCGGCGCGCTACCGAAGTTGCAGGCCAGCGGGATCTTGCTGGTGACGGCCGAGGAGATTCCCGGGCCGCCCGCGGCCGACCCAAGAACCCTGGAGCAACAGGTCTGGGGCGTTGCCGACTATGTCACCGAAATTATTCAGCAGGATCTTCGCCGCGGACAACACTTCACCGAAAAGGAGAACCATTAAAATGCCCACTGAAAGTTACAACGAGGAGCAGCCCTTCAAACGAGCAAAGATTATGGTCGTGGATGATGATTCCGATCTCAGACAGGCCCTTAGTTTGCGTCTGCGGGCCAACCACTTTGACACCATTAATGTTTGCGACGGTTATTCCGCCATTGCCATGGCTCAAAAGGAACGTCCACACCTGATCATTCTCGATCTCGGACTGCCGGCGGGGGACGGATTTGCCGTACTGAAAAACCTGCGGCAGTATCCGGCGCTGGCGGACATTCCAGTGATCGTGCTCACGGCTCGCGATCCCGAGTCCTCTGAAAAACGTACCCTGGAATGCGGCGCCGTCGCGTTTTTCCAGAAGCCGGCCGACAACGAGGAGTTGCTGGGAGTGATTCGCGCTTGCCTGCAGACAGGCTGGGGATGGGGCGGGAGCTTGCCCTCGTAAAGGTGTCAGGTCTTAGGAAGAGGCCGCTCGTGCGGCGACTCGAGGCGAGGAGATTTTCCTGACTTCTAAGACCCTGACCTCTAAGACCTAGGACCTGCTTTGCAAGGAGAGCTGTATGTATATAGACAGCCGAGGGGCGCTGGCTCGTTCCCAAACGTACAACGCCCGCCGGCGGGAAGCGCGCTATGTTTCCAGCATCCCCGTCATGCTGCAGCGCTTCTTGCGCTTCGGACCCATCCTTACTCGCGGCGTGACGCTCGATATCAGTATGCGAGGAATGTCGGCGCTGGTTTGTGGCGCACCCCGGGTAGGCGAAACGGTTGTGATCGCCCTGTCGTTGCCAGGCGCCGACATCGAAATGCTGGCGTCCGTCTGCCACAGCAGCGATGCCAGGTCCGGATTTGAGTTCTACCCTTTGTCTCCGATCGCGCAACATGGAATTCAAAACTGGATAGACGAACTGCGCCAGCACGAAGCAACCCTGTTCCCGTATCCCTACGCGTCTGGCGCCAAGCTTGGCAACGACTGAGGAGTCAGGACTCATTTTGTAATTCTGTAATCGGGTAACTTCAATTACAAAATTGCCCGATTACAAATTTACAAAATCCCGTCACTCCGGCAGCAGCGGCAGTCCCTGAATATTCCAGGAGATGTGGTGGACGGCACTGTTGGTGGCGAGGATGGCTGACTTGCCCGGAGCGAACGCCAGTCCGACCAAGCCCTGGCCGGAGACTTCGAGGTTGGCCTTCGCTTGGGGAGTGATCTTCACGATGCCGCGTTTGCCGGCGAGAGAAGCGGCGACATAAATATTGCCTTCGACATCAAGCGCCAGTCCTTGCGGACGTCCGAGACCGCGGTAGAACACGGACACGGTTCCGTGAGGATCGACTTTATAGACGCAGTCGAAGCTGGAAGTGCTGGGGCCGGTGACGAACATATCGCCGTGGAGACCGAAGGCGATGTGATAGGCGGAAACGCTCGGTTCCAGCGTTGCGAACACAAAAATCTGGCGGTCGCGAGCGATCTTGAAAATGGTTCCGCTGCGGTCGCCGACGTAGAGATTCTCCGCGGCATCGAAGGCAATCCCGGTGGCGACTCCCATGCCTTCGGCGTAGGTCGAAACCGTTCCGTTCGGCGCCACCTTGTACACGGCCTCGTCATGCCGCGAAGAAACGTACATCAGGCCTTCGCGGTCGAAGGCGATTGCAGTGGCGTTCATCATGTCGCTGAGAAACGGTTTCATGTTGTAGTTGGTGTCGATCTTGAAAATCGACACCGGAACCTTTTGCCCGCGCGATCCGGAGAAGGTCACATAGAGATTGCCTTCGCGGTCGAGCGCGGGATTGGTAACGGGATGAAGATTGTCGGCTACGGGGACCGCAACCTTAATGGAGTGGGGATTGCTGACGTGCCCGTTGCCGCCCGCCCCGTTCGTGCTTACTGTAACCGGCCCCGAGGCCGCTCCCTCGGGCACTCGGGCCACCAGGAAGTCGTCGGAACTGATTAACACGGAGCCTTCGATCTCGCCGAAGTGCACGCTCGGGCGACGCAGTTCTTGCGGACGCAGGCTTTTGCCGATGATACGAACCTCGCCTCCGGGCAAAGCGAAACTCGGCGCGACCGCTTCGATGTGCGGCTTGCCGTTGACATTCTTTTTTCCCAGCAAACGATCAGAGATGCTCATGAGATTGTTCCGGTGGGAGCCATCCCACCTCACCCAGCGCTACTTCGTTAGAAGGCCAAAGTGCAACAGAAGATGCATGACGGCGAGCGCATAAAGTCCCGCTCCCAGGTCGTCTACCACAATGCCCGTGCCCTTGGGCAGCCGCTCCAGCCGCCGAATCGGAAACGGTTTCCAAATATCAAAGACACGGAAGAGTATAAAGCCGGCGAGAAAAGTTTTCCAAGCCAGCGGGACGGCGATAAGTGTAACCAACTGCCCCGCAACTTCATCGATGACGACGAATTGCGGGTCTTT
>Ga0187879_10003358_pt1 | contig 10793 bp, 7 predicted proteins | sample June2016WEW_19_1_FD_132423 | JGI IMG/M metagenome (GOLD analysis project Ga0187879, IMG submission 132423) | Peatland microbial communities from SPRUCE experiment site at the Marcell Experimental Forest, Minnesota, USA - June2016WEW_19_10 | ecosystem: Environmental > Terrestrial > Soil >... | reverse complement strand
CCATGCTCCGCGACCCGAAAGCCACGATCGCCAAGTACGAGAGCATGGACCAGCGGGACGTGAAGGTTCTCGAGTGCAAGGAGAGCCGCGGCAGCCTGCGAATCTGCTCGTCGCGGGTCGTTGACGTCGATCTGCCCAGTTTCGCGAAGCGAGTGCTGCGGCCGACGAACACGATGCAACAAACCGACGAGTGGCACAAGGGCTCGGACGGCTGCTGGGAGGGCACCTTCGACGTGCAGGTGCAGGGGGCGCCCATCCACATCTTCGGCACCATGACCCTTAAGCCGCAAGGCCAGACCTGCACTCACGACGTCGCCCTCACCGTAGACGTCAGGGTTCCTTTCATCGGAGGGCGCATCGCTGACTGGGCTGGCAAGAACGACGTTCGCCGGAGCCTCGACGGCGAATTCGCCTTCAACACCTCTTGGCTCGCCCAGCTCGCCTCCCGCTGAGGACTTGCCCGGTCCCAGCTGGGTCGCCGGCGTCGGCGGTTCCCGCACCCTACGCCGGGCGCGATGCCGCTGACACTCGCAGATGGAGGTGTCGGCGCTGTGACGTCAGCGTCGGCGGCGGATCACGCCGGCTGGGCGTTCGGCACGAGGCCTGCTCGTGGCTCGAACTTCGCCCCGTGCTCGAGAAGGGGCTCGATGACGGCTGGGAGCGCCGGCCGGGCGATGAGGAATCCCTGCCCGTGGTCGCAGGAGAGGAGCTTCACGGTGTGCATCTGCGAGGGTGTCTCAATGCCCTCGACGACGGTGCGCAGACCGAGGGCATGGGCGAGCTGGGTCATGAGATCGATGAGCACGACCGTCGTGTCGTCGTCGTCCAGCTCGTTCGTAAAGGTGCGGTCGATCTTCAAGATGTCGACGGGGAGCCTGCGCAGGTACTCGAGCGAGGAGTAGCCCGTGCCGAAGTCGTCCACGGCGATGAGGACGCCGAGCGCCTTCAGCTCTCTCAGTCGGCCGATGGCGAGCTCTCCCTCGTGCAACATGATGCTCTCGGTGACCTCGAGCGTCAGTTGGCCGGGCGGGATCGCATGGCGGGCGAGGGCGTCTCGCACCGTGGCGACGAGGCTGGGGTCGCGCAGCTGGCGTGCTGAGACATTGACGGCCAGGTTGGAGCACTCGAAGCCCTCGCTCCTCCAGGACGAGAACTGGGCGCAGGCGAGGTCGAGCACAGCCGCCCCGACGAGCACGATCGTCCCGTTCTCTTCGGCGGACTGGATGAAGGCATCCGGGTACAGCAAGCCGATCGTCGGATGGCGCCAGCGGACGAGCGCTTCGACGCCGGTCAGATGGCCGCTTCGCACGTCGACGATCGGCTGGTAATGGATCTCGAGCTGCTCGGGGTGGTCAGCGAGGACGAGGAGGTCGTTCTTGAGGGAGATACGGGCGAAGACGTCGCTCAACATCTCCGAGTCGAAGACCCTGTAGCAGCTCTTACCGGTCGCCTTCGCTTCGTAGAGGGCCACGTCGGCCGCCCGTAGCAAGCTCTCGGAGGTGTCGCCCGGTTCCGAGGCGATGGCGATGCCGATGCTCGTGGACGTCACCACCCGCTGCCCACCGGCGCGCAGCGGCGGGAGGATGGCCTTGGTAATTCGCTCGGCGGTCTCGAGGGCCACTTCGGCCGTTTCGAGGTCCTCCAGGAGTACTCCGAACTCGTCGCCGCCGAGTCGGGCGATCGTGTCGACCCTCCTCGTCGTCGCCGTCAGGCGTTGGGCGACTACGCGCAGAACCTCGTCTCCCGCCAGGTGCCCGAGCGTGTCGTTGACCGACTTGAATTCGTCCAGGTCGCAGACCATGACCGACACCGTCAGCCGGCTGCGCAGCTGCCGGTCGAGGGCACGCTCGATGCGGTCGGTGAACAGGACGCGGTTGGCCAGCCCGGTGAGAGGGTCGTGTGAGACCTGATGGGCCAGCTCAGCCTCGCGTACGCGCAGTTCCGAGATGGTGGCCTGCAGCCGGTCGGCCAGCGAGGTGTTCTCGTTGAGCGTGAGTAGCTGGCGGACGAGAACGGTGGTGATGGTGATGAAGCCTGTGGCCACGAGCAGCCCGTCAAACCTGGCGCCGGTGGCCGCTTTGAAGGCGGCGATGCCGGCGGCGAGACCGAGCGGGATGTAAGGCAGCAGGGTCTGGAAGGACGAGGCGCGGCCCAGGTCTCCGACACCGTCGTCCTGCGGGCTGGGCACGAGAGCGGCGAGGAGGATGCACAGGTAACCGACGACGTACCCGACGTCGAAGACGTTGCCGTTTCCGTAGGTGTTCGTGTAGGTGAAGTAGCTGTAGGCGCTGTCGGCCACGGAGAAGGCGAGGAGGCCGGCTCCGATGAGACCTAGCTCATATCGGCGCCGACCGCTCACCCTCGACAGAGCGGCGAGCGCCGCCGTCGTCATGATGATGTCCGTGGCGGGATAGGCGAGGTCGACAACGCGGCTGAGCAGGGGCCCACCACCGAGCCGGTAGACCACGCCGAGAGCGGTCGACCAGCTGATGAACAGCAGCGATCCAGTGATGATGATGCCGTCGAGCACGAGGCGGAGGCCGCTCCTGAGCTCGCCCTTGCTGGCCGCCAACAGGACGATGCCGACGACCGCGAGCGGGACACCCAGGAGGTAGAAGACATCGGCCACGGACGGCGACGGCACGGGCTCCACCCGGACGAGGGCGTACCAGTCCCAGATGCACTCGCCGATCGTCCACGAGGCGGTGCCCGCGGCGATCCAGGTCCAGCCGGACCTGTGGCGCCCACTCGTGGACCGCGCTTTCGCCGCAGAAGCAAGGAAGGCGGCGAGAGCGACGGCGGCCGTGCTGCCATCGTCGACCCAGACCGACGCTCGCGCTCCGGCCGGGTTGAGGACCATGAAGACGCTGAAACCCGCCACGAACATGACGCTCACGATCGCCGTGAGGCGTAATTGCGCCCGCGCGCGAACTCCCGCAGTAATCACCGAAGGGGTTATCGGCGTCCCTGAACTGGGTCTTGAGTAGAGGCGCCCGCCAGGCCGCCCGCACGGTCGCTCGCCTCAGCGGCCTTCGGGTTGACGCCTTGGAGAGCTGGGGTCAAGGAGTGCCGCCGCCGCCGGCTTGGAATTCGGCCCGCACGTGCTTCAGCCCGTTGATGAAGCTCGACCGCAGGCGCTCCGGTTCGCCGACCGCTCGGATGTCGGGCACTCGGCGCAGGAGCTCGCTGAACATGACGGAGATCTCACGCCGGGCGAGATGGGCCCCCAGGCAGAAATGCGGCCCGGGGCCGCCGAAGCCGACGTGATCGTTCGGGCGACGCCCGACGTCGAAGCGGTACGGGTCGTCGAAGACCGCCTCGTCGCGGTTCGCCGAGTTGTACCACAGCACTACCTTGTCGCCCTCGGCGAACCTCTGACCGTCGAGCTCGGCGCCATCGCGCGTGACCGTACGGCGGAAATGGATGACCGGAGTTGCCCAGCGCACGATTTCCTCCACGGCCGTGGGCATCATGCCGTCAAGGTCGGCGATCAGCCGCCGGCGCTCCTGCGGATGGTCCGTCAGCGCCACGAGCCCGTGGGCGATGGCGTTTCGAGTGGTCTCGTTACCTGCCACGACGAGGAGGATGAAGAACGACCCGAGCTCCTGGGGGGAGAGGTGGTCACCTTCGACCTCTGCGGTGACAAGACCCGTGATGAGGTCGTTGCGCGGGTGCCGCTGTCGCTCCGCCCCAAGCTGCTCGACCATGTTCGCCAGTTCCTGGCCTGAGTTGAGCATCGCCGTGATCACCGAGTCCGTCGATTGATCGGGTACGTACTCTGGATCGAGGGCGCCGAGGATGATGTTGCTGTGCCGGAAGATGAACGACTCTTCGCTTCGCGCAATCCCCATCAAGTCGCTGATGACGCGCAACGGCAAGGCCGCCGCCACCTCGGTGACGAAGTCACAGCTGCCCATGTCGATGAGATCGTCGACGATGGCGGCGGCGATCGCTGCCACCGAGTCCACCGTCTGGTCGAGCATGCGGGGCGTGAAAGCTCGTGAGACGATCCGGCGCATCCGGGCGTGCCTGGGATCGTCCAGGTTGATCATGGAGCCGAAGAACTCTCGGAACGACTCAGGCAGATCGGGGATGTTCGTGCCCCCGCCTGAGGAGTAGACATCGGGTTGGCGGCTGGCGGCAATGACCTGGTGGTGACGGGTGAGGGCGTAGTAGCCACGACCGAGCGGCATCGGCGGCTCCTCGTGCTCGGCGAAGAAGCGGATGGGGTCGTCCCGGCGCAACAGCTCGAAGGCCCCCTCCCGTTCCGCGTAGGGGCGTTCCCAGAACGCCACGTCGGACAAATCGATCTCGCCGAGAGAGCGCGGCAGCACACGCCGCATCGTCGCCTCCGCACGGTCGAGCGAATGAGGCGTTGCCGGCTGGGGCGACGGAACCGAGGTAGCTGAAGCGGGCACGCCATACTCATACACCCTCGGTCGGGGTGCTGCAGGCACGCCCCGATGACATGGCGCCCACCGGAGCCACCGGTATGATCCGGTGGCCACAGGACCCACTTGGCGAAGGGTTGCAGGCCTCCATGGCGCGCGATCGTTGACCGTCTCAGGCACGACTGCCACAATCCGTCGATGAGCACGGGACCTCCCGCAGGTTGGCACCCCGACCCGGGTGATCCCAGCGAGTCCACCTTGCGTTGGTGGGACGGGACCCAGTGGACCGCCCAGACTCAGCCCAAGCCGGGCTCGGCGGGACCGCAGGTCGCATCGGGCACTGCGGGATATCCGAGCCCGCCCGCCACGCCCATGTCGTACGGGCAGCCGAGCTACGGCCAGCCACCCTCCTACGGCCAGCTACCTCCCAACGGCCAGCCACCCTCCTACGGCCAGCTACCTCCCAACGGCCAGCCGTACGGGCAGGGTCGGTTCCCTCGCGGGCAAGGACCGATGTACCGAGGCGGCATGGGGCGAGGCGGGGGAAGAGGCAACACTTTCGGCGCACGCAATCAGGCGTCCCTGACGGCCATCGTCGTCTCGGCTGTCTACGTGGTCATCGCGATCACGGTCAGGTTCGCCTTCTTCGGGATCTTCCCCGCCTTCATGTGCTTCCGGGCGTTCCAGCGCAGGGAGCAGCTTGCGCCGCTCGCCGCCCTCGCAACGGCCGGTGCGATCGCAGCCGCCGTCGTCCTCTACTACCACTGAGTCAGCCGGAGCACCTCCCGGCTGAACTGTGCACGCAGAACGTCCGGAACGTGGCCCTCCGGTCGTTTCACGCACGAAGTTCCGGCGCCGCCCTCGGCGACGGCGCCGGGCCGCCCTCGGCGGCCGGCTCTTTCCTGAGCTGAGCGCATCGCCGAGAAAATTCCCGTGAGAATTTCGCGCTGACGCGCTGCCCAATCCGATATAACGATATATCGTTATCGTGTCCTGGTCCGAATGCCCAGGACAGCAGCGGCCTCGGAGAAGGCCGGGAAGGAAGTGTGTTTCGTGAGGAATAACGACGATTTCGGTTCCGGGCGCCCTCGCCGGAGCCACGGCGGCGGCGACCGCCGGCGCCGCCCGCAGGGACCGGGTGGCCGAGAGGCCAGAAGGCGGAGTGACTTCAGCGGTGGCTGGGGAGGCTACGGCGGTGGTTCCGGCCGGCGAAGCGCCTACGGCTCCCGGCGGGCGGAATTCGGTGGCGGAGGCGGGAGACATGGAGGGGGTGGCCCTCGTCGCGCCCGCCGTGGCAACGTCCGGGCCGCCATCCTTGCCCTGCTGTCCGAGCAGCCGATGCACGGCTACCAGATGATTCAGGAGCTGTCCCGCCGCTCGGGGGGCGCGTGGACGCCCAGCCCCGGCTCGATCTACCCGACGCTGCAGATGCTCGAGGACGAAGGGCTCGTCATCAGCAGGCAGTCGCCCGATGGAAAGCGGATGTTCGAGCTGACCGACGCCGGCCGAGCCGAAGCGGGCAAGGCCCGTTCAGACACCGGTCACCGGCCCTGGGAAGAGTCGGGTCACGGCCGCGGTGGGATTCCCCTCGACCTCGTCAGCGCCATCCGGGACACGGCTATTCCGCTCGTGTACGCGGCCACCTCCGGCAGCGACGAGCAGCGCGCCCAGGTGATCGAACTGCTGACAGAGCTCCGCGAGAAGCTGAACGCCGTCGTGCCGGGCGCCCCTTCGCCCGGCGATGCCCCGGGCCCGTGGGGCGCCGGCAGCCGCTCGCGGGGCCGTTCCGGCCCGGGTTGGTCCTTCGGCCTTCCGGGCTGGCTGTTCGGAGGCCCCCCTGGGGGTCCCTTCGGTCCCGGCGGTTTCTGGGGCTCGAACACGGAGGAAGGGAGCACCCGAGGCGCCCCTCCGTGGGCGGCTGCACCCGACGACGACGGCGACACGATCGACGGCGACGCGGAGGACTTGGACGAGGAGGGCGACCTCGAGGTCTGAGGTAGCCCGCTGCCCGGGTCAGCGCAGGATCGGAGAGGCCTCCCAGGATGCTCTGAGGCGCCTCTCCCACGATGGGAGCCAAGCCCACCGCCGGCGACGGCGGCGATCGAAAGGACGACAGGCATGGCTCCCAGTCTCGGAACACACCGGCGGCGTCGCACCTCGGGCGACGACATCGTCGTCTCCGGGGTGCGTCGGCGGGAAGCGGGCACGAAGTGATCACCGTCCCACCGCAACCGGCGCTGTCGTGCGGCGAAGTCGTCGACACAGGCCCTTCCGGCGACGATCCCTTCGGCGCATCACCCACCGCGAGTGCCCGCGCGGCGGCGCCCTCCCGGCGACGCCGGGAGGTCGCTGCCTTTCTCAGGCTGCTGCTCGGCACTGCCCTCCTCTACCTGTGGGCACTCGACCGCTCGGGTTGGGCGAACAGCTTCTATTCGGCGGCAGTGCAAGCCGGAACGAAGAGTTGGAAGGCGTTCTTCTTCGGCTCCTCGGATGCCTCCAACTTCATCACGGTCGACAAGCCGCCGCTGTCGTTGTGGCCGATGGAGATCGCTGCTCGCATCTTCGGTCTCAGCTCGTGGACCGTCCTTGTCCCCCAGGCGCTCGAAGGCGTGGCGTCAGTTGCGCTCCTCTACTCGGCCGTCCGGCGTTGGTTCGGAGCGCGTGCCGGCCTTCTTGCCGGCGGCGTGCTCGCCCTCACGCCGGTGGCGACGCTCATGTTCCGGTTCAACAACCCGGACGCTCTCCTCGTGCTGTTGTTGACGGCAGCTGGCTACTGCACGGTGAGGGCACTCGAGAACGGAAGTACGCGTTGGCTGTTGGGAGCGGCGGCGCTGGTGGGCACGGGTTTCTTGACCAAGTACCTGCAGGCCTACCTCGTTGTCCCGGCCATGGCCGGGGTCTACCTGGTGGCAGCCCCTGTCTCGCTGCGCCGTCGTGTATGGCAGTTGCTTGTAGCGGCGGGCGTCCTCGTGGTCTCTTCGGTGTGGTGGCTCGCCATCGTGCAGCTCACCCCGGCCCGTGACCGCCCCTACATCGGCGGCTCGCAGGACAACAACGTCTTCAATCTCATCTTCGGCTACAACGGCTTCGGGCGGATCACGGGCAACGAGACCGGCAGCGTCACCGGCGGTGCCGTCAGTGGTGCCTCCGTGTGGGGGCCGACCGGCTGGGACCGCCTCTTCCTCCCGTCGATGGGCGGTCAGATCTCCTGGCTGATCCCCGCCGCGCTGATCCTGTTCGTGGGGGCGCTCTGGGCCATCGGCCGTGCCCCCCGCACCGACCAGTTGCGAGCGGCCCTCCTCCTCTGGGGAGGGACCCTCGTCGTGACGGGCGCCGTGTTCAGCTTCGCCAAGGGGATCATCCACCCCTACTACACCGTCGCCCTCGCCCCCGCCGTCGGTGCGCTCGTCGCCATGAGCGTCGCAGTGCTCTGGCCGTTGCGCTCGGCCCTCTGGGTCCGATGCGTACTTGCCGTCTGCCTCCTTGCCACCTCGGCCTGGTCCTTCGTGCTGCTCGATCGGTCGCCAGGGTGGAACCCCTGGCTCCGCGACGCCGTCGCCGTCATCGGTGCCCTCGCCGGCCTCGCGATCGTTGCCGGCCCGGCCCTCGGCCGCGTCCTCCGCTCCGCCGCCATCGTCATGGCGTTGGCGGCCGGGCTCGGCGGCCCGCTCGCCTACTCGCTGGCGACGGCCGACACCGCCTACGCCGGCGCCCTCCCGAGCGCGGGTCCGGCGGTGGCGGCTGTGTCCGGCCCGGGCGGGGTACTCGGACCTGGCGGCCTCCACGGCGGTGCCGTCCCGGGAAGCGGCGCCGCTGGTCGCAGGCCCGGTGGGACTGGCCCGCCAGGCGCCGGACTCGCCAAGGGCTCTGCAGGCGCAACGGGCGGTTCGAGCGCCCTTGGGGTTCCCGCTGGACCGACGAGCGGGAGCCGACCGACCAGCGGACCGACGAGTGGACCAACGGGCGGACCGACGGGCTCAGGATTGAGGGCGCCGCCGGGCCTTGGCCGCGCCGGGGTTGCCGGGGCGGGCAGGGCGGGCGCTGCCGGTGGTATCGGCTCGTTGCTGAACGGCTCTACTCCCGGCAGAGCCCTCGTGACGCTCCTCGAGCAGGACGCCTCCCGCTACAGCTGGGTGGCGAGTGCCGTCGGGTCCAACACCGCGGCCGGATATCAGCTGGCGACAGACGACCCGGTGATGGCCATCGGCGGTTTCAACGGCACAGACCCCGCCCCGACTCTGGCCGAGTTCCAGCGGTACGTGCACGAGCAGAGGATTCACTACTTCATCTCGGGTGGCGTCACAGGAGCCGGCGGCAGCAGCGACAGCAACGCCAGCAGGATCACCACATGGGTGGAGGATCACTTCCCGGCACGAACCGTCGATGGAGTGACGGTCTACGACTTGACGAGCGACCTCCCTTGAGCACGCTTGCGTTGGTCGCCGTGCTGCTCGTGCTGTTGGCGCTCGGCGTCGTCGTCGCAACGCTCCCACTGACCTCGCCGGGAAGGGTCAGCCGCGGGCGGCTTTCGCCCACAGCACCATCTCGAGAAACACCTCCGCCGCCGGCGGCGCCTTCGGCCCGGCCACGAACAGTGAGACCCGGTTGGCGAGCCGGAGCGAGAGCTGCTGGCGGGCCTCGGGCGTATCGCCGTCCCGGTTCCCGAGGAACACCCTCGCCACTGCGGGTTCCTCCGCACGTCGCCGCTGTGGTAGCACGGGCGCGTGGCTCCCGATGACCCGACCGCTGACACCGACTTCACGGACCGAGCTGACACCGTCACACCTCGCAACGAGCGTGGGGTAACACCGCAGAGCGAGGACTTCTCCGCCTGGTATAACGAGCTCGTCTTGAAGGCGGAGCTGGCCGACAGAGGCCCGGTGCGCGGCACCATGGTGATGCGCCCCTACGGATACCGAATCTGGGAGCTCATCCAGGCGGATCTCGACCGTCGCATCAAGGAATCCGGTCACGAGAACGCCTATTTCCCTCTCCTCATTCCGGAGTCGCATCTGCGGCGGGAGGCGGAGCACGTGGAGGGTTTCGCCCCAGAGTTGGCTGTGGTGACCCACGGAGGCGGGCGCGAGCTCGAGGAGCCTCTCGTGGTGCGGCCGACCTCCGAAACCGTCATCGGACAGTTCATGGCGAAGTGGATCTCCTCCTACCGCGACCTTCCGCTCCTACTCAACCAATGGGCGAATGTGATCCGGTGGGAGCTGCGCCCGAGGTTGTTCCTGCGCACGACGGAGTTCCTCTGGCAGGAGGGACACACCGCCCATGCCAGCGGCGCCGACGCCTGGGAGGAGGTCATCCTCGCCCTCGGCATGTATGAGGCACTCGCGACCGAAGTGGCTGCCCTGGCGCCCTATGTCGGCGAGAAGACGGCAAGTGAGCGCTTCGCCGGGGCGGAGCGCACCACGACGATCGAGGCGATGATGCGCGACGGGCGCGCCTTGCAGTCCGGCACGTCGCACTACCTCGGGCAGAACTTCGCCCGTGCCTTCGACATGACCTTCCAGGACGAGGACGGCGAGCTCGAGTACTGCTACACGACCTCCTGGGGGTTGTCGACGCGCATGGTGGGCGCCGTGATCATGGGGCACGGGGACGACAAGGGGTTGATCCTGCCCCCCGGCCTTGCACCCCATCAGGTCGTGATCGTGCCGATCGGTCGGGGTGAGGAGGCCACCGCCGTGGTCGAGGCCGCTCGAGACCACGCACGCCAGCTTGCCGCCGCCGGTGTGCGAGTCAAAGTGGACGACCGGATGCAGCTGTCGCCTGGTTTCAAGTTCAACGAGTGGGAGTTGCGCGGCGTTCCGCTGCGAATCGAGCTCGGGCCTCGAGATCTCGCCGCCGGGACGGTGCTGGTGGCATCGAGGCTCTCGACGGACCGCAAGGACAAGGTCACGATGCCGATGGCGTCGCTGGCGGCCGACATCCCGGAGCGCCTCTCGGCCTTCCGCCGCGAACTGCACGCTCGGGCCTTGGCGTTCCGTGAGGATCACACGGTGCGAGCCGACACCTGGGACGAGCTCGTCGCCGGCGTGGAGGACGGTTTCGCCCTGGCACTGTGCTGCGACGACCCTGCGTGCGAGAAGCGCCTCAAGGACGCCACGACGGCGACACCGCGGTGCATCCCCCTCGACGGTGAGCCCGAAGCGGGCTCCTGTGTGATCTGCGGGTCCCCTTCTGCCTACGGCACGAGGGTGGTCTTCGGGCGGGCCTACTAGGGGCCAACCCACCAGGCTCCGACCACAACCTCGGAAACGTCTGCCGCTACTGGGTGGCGGTGAAGTTGTAGGTCACGCTGAGCGAGCAGTTCATGAGCTGTTCGCTCACGCCAGCCGTGCCGCCCGTCGAGCACGCCCCGCTGTTGTAGCTGTAGGCATCGGCATAGGTGCT
>Ga0187879_10003353_pt1 | contig 10806 bp, 8 predicted proteins | sample June2016WEW_19_1_FD_132423 | JGI IMG/M metagenome (GOLD analysis project Ga0187879, IMG submission 132423) | Peatland microbial communities from SPRUCE experiment site at the Marcell Experimental Forest, Minnesota, USA - June2016WEW_19_10 | ecosystem: Environmental > Terrestrial > Soil >... | reverse complement strand
TATGGTCCCGGTCCGGGATAGTAACCCATCCCCGGCCCACACGGTGCCGGATACGGCGTCGGGCAAGGCGCAGGACATGGACACGGCGCCGGTTCCGGTTCCGCGGGATACGGAGGATATGGGGGGTATGGAGGATACGGTGGGTAAGGGGGATACGGAGGATATGGGCTTCCACCACCACCGCCGCCTACGGGAGGATAGGGGGGATTAGGTGGGTTAGGAGTCAATGGAGGATACGGCGGGGGGGATTGCGGCATACTTAGACCTCTCAATGTGGGGAATTACATCGAACATGTCTAGCGAAACCGAGCCCAGAGACTTGAAATATAGCAAAGGATTGTATTCCGCGCAAGAAAAAATCTTGTGATTATTCTTTGGTAAACCTTCCCTATTTGCAGCTTGCGGCCAAACGAGCATGCATTATTTTGCAGAGTGAATTTGGTTCTAACCGCCCATATAGAAAGCATTGAGCCGCGTGCCCCTTTAGAGCCAGCTTTCACCGGTCACGTCGAGAACCATGATCTTGCCGTTCGGACTGCCCTCCGCGAGTCGATAAATGCCATCTGCCACGGACTCGGTACTAATGAGCCTGGGAAAGCTGGTGGGTGCGATTGCGTTGGCGCGGATTCCGGCGATGCTAAACTCCTCCGCCATGTGCATGGTCAGGTAGTTGAGCGCGGCCTTCGATGCGCTGTATACGCTTTGCCCCTGGTCGCGGTAAATATAAACTCCCGCGGTACTCGACACGTTGACGATGGAGCGGTTGTAGTACCGGTTTTCGTCGAGGCGGTTCTTCCAGAATTTTTCCACCACCAAGGAGCTCAGCCTCAGCGGAACAAAGGCGTTCAGTTCAAACTGATCAAGAAAACTCTCGTAGAGGCGATCGCCGTCGAACATGGATGCCCAGTATGCACAACCCGCCGCATTCACGAGAAGATCGATCCTTCCGAATTTCGCCAGCGTTACTTCAACGACGCGCTGCCGGTCTTCCTCCTGTAGGAGGTCGGCCTTGATGGCAAAAACTGCCTGCCGGTTTTCAGGCAGGGCGGCAGCGGGCGACAACGGATCAACGAGTTTGATGATCTGCGACGGCACTTTGGGCTGGTGTTCGTTGTAGACCAGAGCGATGTCGTAATGGGCAGCATACATTTGGCAAAAGGTTATGCCGAGCGTGCCGCTGCCGCCGGTTAACAGACAGACTTTCTTGCCAGATTGGTTGGTCATGATTTTGAATTCTTAGGTCCGTTTTTCCATTGCTTGATCGACTTTTCGCCCCATCGGCCCAACACATCTTCCACCGGCCGGTGCAGCCACATGATGATGGAGTTTCGCGGTGAGGTCCGGTTAGTCAGAAAACTGTGATAGGAGTTTGGACGGCACTCGAAGAGAAGCAGTGAGTTGTTGATCGGGGGAATTGTTTTGTCCGGATTGAGGACCGGCTGTGCTTGATGAGAGTAGAGGCCTGTCTCGCCGCCTTCGGCGCCGGTCCAGGGTGGATTGTGCAGATAGAACAACACGGCGATAGCCCGGATCGCCTGGTGCACTTGCAGGCCCTCGACACCGGTCTTTCCGCTCGTGTATACGCATAAATCGTTCTGTGCAACATTCACCTGGGTCGGATCGGAAGAATCAATAAACCAGCCCGGATTCAGGTCGTTATGCACCTGGCCGCTCTTGCTTCCCGCCGAGTGATGATGGAAGCCGCCATTGACGTCGCCTGTGGTACCGATGCCCACCAGATTGGCGAGCATATCATGCCAGGGCCTGGAGATAAACACGTTGAACGGCGCGGGTGTATCTGGGGACAAGCCTATCGAGTACACGTCATAATTGGAAATATTGCGTGAAAACTGGCCCTTCGCCGGCGTTTCTGACAGCCCCAATGCCAGCAGATTGCCATAAGCGCTGTCGAGCCATGAGTAGAAATCAGGTGTGAAGACCTCATATGCCACCATGTGGGGAAACGGCTCCTGGCAGGCCTGCCACCTGCGCTGATAGAGCACATGTGAAAGAGGAATTTTCCACGGTTCGCCAGACATCTGGGTACCTCGTTACCGCACGGGGATTGTGCCGCACCATTGTCGCCGAAGTCTTGCTCGACCATTGTCACCGAAGTCTCACTCGATGGCAAGCAAAAGCTATCGCCTGATTCGTAATTTTTAAGGAAGCGCAGACCGGCATCAGGCACGCTGGATACCGTCTCGTTTGGCGAGAGCTCCGGCGAGTCCAATCAGCTGTTCGCAGGAACGTTGAACGAAGCCCGCTTCCGCAACCACCTCGCACGTTCCCGCATCTCGTGCTGAATCTCGTCACACTTTGCGTTCACGTATCCTGGACCTTCAAAGCAAACTCCTTGTGCATGACGCCCCATCGCTTCGACTGCAGCGACCATTGTCTTTGCAGGTTGGCCCGAAACTTGAACAGGCAGAAACGGAATGGCATGGATGGCGGCGAAGATGCAGCCGTGAAAGCTGCTGGAGATCACGAATCGCGATGAGGCGATCATGCGGAACGACTCTTCCGCCGACCCGGATTTAGCAGTCTTCTTTCCGGAAAAGCGCGGATAAAAATCATTAGACAGCACGATACGCGAACATTTCAACTCGCGCGCCCAACGTCTAACCACGGAGTCCTCGGGCGGCTTGAGCCCGGAGCAAACCAGGAGCTGGTTCCTTCGCGCCGCCTGTGCTGGGGCCGATAGAAAACTGCAATCCGCCGCGAGACGAGCTGAAATACCGTGCTGTGCAAGGTAGCCGAAGCTGGCGACGTCACGCACCGCAATGAAGTCGGCGTATTTGTACATCTCGATCAGCTCATCGCAATTCCAGCAGCCGTGGTTCACAATCCAGACACGAACGTTTCGCTCCCGCGCCATCTTGAGGGAATTAAGTAGAGCAACGGCTGTAGGCGTTCCGGAATGAACGCTGCCCTCTCCATTGATGACCAGCATGCCGGCTTTTTCGATGCGCTTCCACACCGCTTCGACCGGCTTGAGCCGTCCGAGCGGCAGACTATCGGCGATGGTAAGGCCAACGCGTGAGAGGAGCTGTTCCAGATTCGTTGTAGTCAGCCAGGAGCCCCAATGCTCTCCCCGCACAGATCCGCGCGTATCGTTTGCGAGCAGGAAATTCATAGCGTGGCGTACCTGGTATCCGGATGAAGATTGACCGGTGGAATGTCGAATTGCCCGGTCAGTCGAGCATAGTAAGAAAACCAGCTATTGTTATAGATCAGTGAGTTGCAGTGGGCGAGCAAATACATCTCCACCAAGGCATTCCGCGCGTTCTCCAGCCCCAGATCTCTCCGATGCAATCGCCCGCCGCCCGCCTCGTGAAACGCCTTGGGCCGGGTAAACAGGCTCGATAACAGCAGCTTCAATTGCTGCTCTGCCTCTTGAGAGTCCGTGGCAAGGAAGATGCGAAACCGGCCTCTGAGGGTGGGTTTCATCACTTTGTACATTTGTCTGCATGCCGCGGCGATTTGGATGCATGATTCGTGGAGACCCGCGTCCGGCCGGAACCCCAGATACTCTCCGTTGCCGTGACGAAAATGGACCCCGAGTACGGTTGCGTCGGCAAATTCTTTGTGCCTGAACTCGTCAATCTCCTGTTGTACATCGTCGTGTAATTGCAATCTTGAGTAGAATCTCTTTTGCGCTTCGAGCTCAGGAAAGATATGCATCGGCCTTCTGCACAGAAGCGTAGGTGCCGGCAGATCCGTGCCTGCGGTCAGCAATGCATCATATTCGCAGCCTTCCATTCGATGAAGGAAGACGACAGGCTTGGGAAATTTTAACCTGCGCAATGAGTCGTCGCAAATGAGTTTAACGCCGTCGATTTCCTCAGGTTTCCGGAACAGGTAGGGAAAGGCATTCGCTTTCCGGTCGGCAAGGTAAAGAGAGCTTCGCCAGTCGACAACGAGGGTCCTCGAGGTCCGGTGGGCATAGTACCAGGCGCCAAGCATGGTCGCCATGTCTGATCCCAGACCGGTCTTCTTCTTCGAGATCAGGAATCGCTCGTCCATTTTTATTCTTCTCGTCCCTCCCAGCAGTGAACTCCTGGAAGGAGTCAACCTTGAAGTACAGGAGCCAAAATATAACACAACATGCAGCGATCGCAGTAACTGGTTCCCAGGAAAGTCTAGACGCTTGAACAGCACATTATTGGATGCACATCGAAGTGCTTTTCGAGTAATATGAGTACCTCCAGATTCCTCGTGCCCTTCGCACTGCCGGCGCGCGAGAACAATCTTACCGCCATTCCGCAACCAGAATGCAGAAAAGAGAGTTTTCCTCATGGCGACAAATATCGGATCAGTATTGAAAAAACCGGCAAGAATCCCTATCACCAACATCTATATGGACGGCGATTACACCGGAGAAGTCATTGTGGGATCGCAGGGAAAGATTGCAAACGTGAATCTCGATACCGGCAGCAGCACCCTGGCATTCGATGGCCAGTTCTACAATCCGAGCCAGGATACCAGCGCTCAATTGACCAACATCGCGCAGGAAGTCATATACGGCCGCGGAAGCTGGGTTGGCGCCGTAGTGAGCTCCGACGTCTGCATCGGTGGCACAACCGTGAAGGAGGTGAACTTTGCGGTCGCCTACGTTGAGTCGAAGGAAATGTTTGGCAAAGCAAACGGGATCATGGGTCTGGCCTACACTCGCCTTAACAGCGCTTTCACATTGCCCGGAAAAACATGGCCGCCTAAATACCATTACAACCAGATACAAAATGGCAGCGTCACGTTTGTGGATCCCTATTTCACGCAATTGGAGAAAAGCGGTATCTTTGCAAACAAATTCGCCTTCTACACGAGGCGCTCAAAGATAAGCCATGCGAAGACAAACCCCTCTGCTGATCCTCTTAACCATGGATACCTGATTCTCGGCGGCGGGGAAGAGAGCACGGATCTGTACGATAGTTCGAAGCCATTTCAAATTGTGCGGGTTTTGGACGATGTTTGGTACAACACCAACTTGAAGGCGATTGTCGTCGGCTCAAGTGACCCGATTACCGTGCCCCCGCCTACCAAGGGAAGCGGCAACCTGACGAACTCGATCATAGATAGCGGGACAAGCAGCATCACTTTGAGTCAAGAACTTTTCGATGCTGTAATCGCCCGGTTATCAAGCGGAGACAACAAGCAGTTTGCTCATGCAATGCGCGCGGGTTATCTTCCCATGGGCAGCCTCAACCGGAAGTTGTGGCCTCAGTTGGATTTCATTCTTGAAGGAGTTGATGGCGATGTCAGGATTGAGGTGTCGCCCCAGAACTATTGGCAGGTGAATTCGCCTGAACGCGGATATGCCACTGCACCACTTCGAGGAGACGGAGAACGGCTGAAAGGGCGATCCATCCTGGGACTCCCACTGATGAACGGCTATTTCACGATATTCGACCGTTCGGAAGACCGGACGGGCGTGGTCAAGTTCTCCCCCCGGCGTTAACGTCACAGCCTTGTGATCATGGTCGGTTCTCCAGAGAGCCCCTCAGGCGCGCGACAAGAGGCTCTAAACGGGATTTGAGCCAGGAGATAGAACGGTCATACAGATTGGCCGATCCTATGCTTGACTTCCCTGCCGGCAATGATCGCCATATCTGGTTTAACGCGGCCATTCGCTGCGTAGGCCGCCGGAAAGTACTTCCACCCAGCGTCGGTCTTCACTCTGCGTACCAGACCCACTTTGATGTCTGCCATGGCGCCCCACTGCCAAAAACAATGGGCACAACCATAGCACGGAGGACAGATGGACGATTTCATTAGGATTTTTATGTATAAGCTGAGACTCCCATTCTCTCCGCCACTGATTTATCCAACTCCACTAAGATCAGATATCTACAATAGAATCAACTGCCTTGCTGCTATTTGTCAGGATCTGTACTGTCTGTAAAGATCCCTGTTTTTCCCAAAAAATCCCTTAATTAGCCGCAGCATGGAGAAAAATCCGTCATTCCTCCCCAAACATTAAAAGAGGCCTTCCCAGAGAATCCTACATCGCTTGACAGACATCCAACAGCGGAGAGTAGGCCACAATCGAACAACGCAGAATAGGGCCACGAATGTAGGATTGCGGTCCCCTCTAATTCTTACTCGCGCGTGTACCCAACCGGCTTCACCGAGGAGGCAATCGTTCGCGGGTGGAGGATGAACGCGATTCCCAAAGCAGCGGCGACGTCATCGCGTCAGTGTTTTTCTGGAATCCGACTATGCCACGATCCCCTTCGTCGTCCTATCGACTGCAACTCCATCGCACGTTCAACTTCGATGATGCCGCGAGAATCGCCCGATACCTCAAGGATCTGGGAATATCGCACGTCTACTGCTCGCCTTATTTGCGTGCGGCAGCAGGTAGTATGCATGGATACGATGTCATAGACCCTCGGGCAGTGAACCCCGAGTTGGGTGGCGAGGATGGCCTCTTGCGATTCAGCAGTGCGCTCGAAACCCTCGATCTGGGCCAGGTCCTCGACATTGTTCCCAACCACATGGCCGCAGGCCAGGAAAACACGTACTGGTGGGACGTGTTGGAAAACGGGCCATCAAGCCGATTCGCTGCGTGGTTCGATATAGATTGGAATTCTGCAGAAGTGAAGCTCCAGAACAAGGTGCTGATCCCTGTTCTGGGCGATCAGTATGGACGGGTCCTGAGCGCCAATCAGATCAAAATCAACTATGACGGTCAATCGTTTCAGTTGCGCTACTTCGACAACTCTTTTCCCTTGGCGCCCCGTTCGCTGGCAATTCCGTTGAGCGTGGCTGCCAAGCATGTGAACGCGCCGACGCTGGGCTTTATTGCCGATAGCCTGGCGCGGCTCCCTTCACCGGATTCATCAGAGGAGGAAGTGCTAACCGCGCGCCATCGCGACAAGACCATTCTCTACGAGCTTTTAGAACGTGTCACAAAAGAGCAACCGGGAGTAGTAGCGGCGATTACGCGCGCGATCGATGATCTGAATGCAAACATCGATGCGCTCGATTCCCTGCTCAATTTGCAAAACTATAGATTGGCGTATTGGCGTACAGCCGATCAGGAGCTTGGTTATCGCCGCTTCTTCGACGTCAATACTCTCATCGGTGTGCGAATCGAACGGCCGCAGGTTTTCGCAGCAACCCACTTTTGGATTATGGAGTGGTTGAGGAAAGGCGTTCTCGATGGAGTGCGGGTCGATCATCCAGACGGTTTGCGAGATCCCCAACTGTATTTTGAGCGGCTGCGCGCCGGCTCGCCCCAGGCCTGGATTGTCGCGGAGAAGATCCTGCGGCCCGAAGAATCATTACGTTCGGGCTGGCCTATCGACGGCACCACAGGATACGACTTCCTGAATGCATGTAATGGCCTTCTTGTTTATGGCGAAGGGCTGAATGAGTTGACGGAAGTTTATACAAACTTCATTCGGCAACCAGTTCAATTCGAATCGATGGTGCATACCAAGAAGCTGAACGTAGAACATGAGGCTTTAGGCAGCGATGTGAACCGGCTGGCGCAAATGTTCGTCGAGATCTGCGAGAATAATCGTGATCGCCGCGATTACACACGTGCCGAGATAAGGCGAGCCATCCGCGAGGTTGCTGCGAGTTTTTCCGTCTACAGAACCTATGTTGCGCCGGTGCGTGACGAGGTTACGGAGGAGGATATAAAACAAATCTCCAGTGCGGTAGCCTTCGCGAAAACACAAAGATCTGATATTTACCCTGATCTTTACGATTTCATTTGCGATGTGCTTACAATGCGCGCGCGCGGCAAGCTTGAAACAGAGTTTCTGCTTCGCTTTCAGCAGTTCACATCTGCCGTAATGGCGAAGGGTCTTGAGGACGCAGCATTCTATTGCTACAACCGAATGATCGGACTCAACGAGGTGGGTGGCGCGCCAGAGCGTAGCGGAATCACTCTCGATGAATTCCACTCATATTGCGCGCGAGCGCACGCCGATCATCCGCAAACGATGAACACTCTTACAACACACGACACCAAGAGATCAGAAGATGTGCGTGCGCGATTGGCAGTGCTGACCGAAATGCCCGGAAACTGGCGTTCGGCCCTGCACCGCTGGTCGCGACGGAACCAGCAATTTAAAACCAAAACATTCCCTGATCGCAATACTGAATACTTTCTCTACCAGACGCTGATCGGCGCGTGGCCAATTACGGTCGAACGCATTCAAGGCTACATGGAAAAGGCCGTCCGGGAAGCTAAGGAGCAAACGAGCTGGACACAACCGAATCAAGAGTTTGAGGATGCACTGAAACTCTTTATCGAACGGATCCTGGCATCAACTGATTTCGTTTCCGAGCTCGAATCATTTGTCGGGAAGGTCCTGCTTCCTGGGCGAGTCAACAGCCTGACGCAAACACTTCTTAAATGCACGGCGCCCGGAGTTCCAGACACATACCAAGGCAGCGAATTATGGGATTTGCGACTCGTCGATCCAGACAATCGCGGGCCAGTTGATTATGAAACAAGAAGGGCAATGCTCGCGGAACTCGATGCCGGCATCAGCGTCGACGAGATTATGAAGCGCATGGACAGCGGAATGCCAATGCTATGGATTCTCTATAAAGCGCTGCATCTGCGGCGGGAAAACCCTGAGTGGCTCGGCAAGAATGCCGCATATATTCCGCTTCCAGTAGAAGGGCCTAAGTGGGCGCATTTGATCGCATTTTCTCGAGGCGATTCAGTCGCTGTGATAGCTCCTCGCTGGAATGTCAAGCTCGGCAGCGGGTTTGGTTCCATGACTGTCGATCTGCCGCCGGGAGACTGGACCAACCTCTTCACCGGAGAAGCAAGAAGCGGTGGACGTGTGCGCGCACAACAATTGTTTGGAAAGTTTCCGGTAGCGCTCCTTGTACGTGACAGAGGTGCAGGCGATGTATCGGTTTAGAGTTTGGGCGCCGCTTGCGCGGAACGTCTCGGTCAAGTCCGGCGGCGTCGCATACGCGACGCAAGGCCCTGATGACCGCGGCTGGTGGGAGCAGCAGGTTGAAGAGGCAGGACCTGGAACGGACTACGGCTACCTTCTCGATGACGATCCGAAGCCCTATCCCGATCCGCGCTCTGAGTGGCAACCTAACGGTGTGCACGGGCTATCGCGTATCTACGATCAATCAGCTTTTGAATGGAGCGATGCGCGTTTTCAGGCGCCTCCGCTGCCAAGCGCGATCATCTATGAATTGCATATCGGAACTTTCACGCCGGAGGGCACGTTCGATGCTGCGGCTGGCAAGCTCGCATACCTGGCCGAGCTTGGCGTGACGCACGTCGAACTGATGCCTGTGAATGCTTTTGAAGGGCAACACGGCTGGGGCTATGACGGTGTAGCGCTCTTCTCCGTTCATAAACCATACGGAGGTCCGGACGGTCTTAAGCGATTTGTGAATGCGGCGCATCAGGCGAGGCTCGCCGTGCTGCTCGATGTGGTGTACAACCACTTTGGGCCGAGCGGAAACTACACCGGTAAATTCGGACCGTATACTGTCCCGTCGCATCGGACGCCCTGGGGCGGCGCAGTGAATCTTGAGGATGCAGGGTCCACTGAGGTTCGTCGGTTTTTTTGCGACAACGCGATGATGTGGCTTCGCGACTTCCACGTCGATGGACTGCGCATCGATGCGGTACATGCGTTCGTCGATCGCTCCGCCATTCACTTTCTGGAGCAGCTGGCCGTTGAAGTAGATGCATTGGAGGCAATCCTCGCGCGCCGGCTTGTTCTCATCGCCGAAAGCGATCTAAACGATCCTCGCGTAGTGACGCCGCATGAAGCGGGAGGATTCGGTATCGATGCACAGTGGAACGATGACTTTCATCATGCGCTTTCCACCGTACTGAACGCGAACGAGAGGCAAGGCTATTACGCGGACTTCGGCACATTTGAGCAGCTGGCAAAATCGCTTGAGCGGACTTTCGTGTATGACGGCATCTACTCCCGTTATCGACAACGCATCCATGGCCGCCCAACCTACGCGCTCCCGCAGCACCGCTTTCTCGGTTACATTCAAACGCACGACCAGATAGGCAATCGCGCAGTGGGTGACCGGATCGGTCATATTGCAGGCCTGGAGCGCGTGAAAATCGCGGCCGCGCTGTACCTGCTCAGCCCATTTATTCCAATGCTTTTTCAGGGAGAAGAGTGGGCAGCATCAACTCCGTTTCTCTACTTCGCCGACCACGATGATCCGGAATTAGCGCAGGCAGTATCCGAGGGGAGAAAGAAAGAGTTTGTCGCGTTCGGATGGGATCCCGCTTCCATTCCCGATCCTGAAAGTCCGGGGACCTTTGAAGCTTCAAAACTGAAATGGGAGGAACTCGAGGTCGGCCACCATGCCCAAATGCTGTCGTGGTATCAGGCATTGATTCACATGCGCCGGTCCACGCCATGTCTCAATGATGGAAGCATCGGCAATGTGCATGTAACATTCGATGAACAAAAAAAGTGGCTGCGAATGAGACGCGGAACCATAACGGTAATCTGCAATCTCGGCGAGCTGGAACAGATCTTCGACGTTCTCCAGGAAAGCCGCGTCGTCCTCGCATCACGGAGCGCAATCCAAGTTAGTCGGGGCAAGCTGAGCATGCCGCCTGATTCCATTGCTGTCGTGAGCGAATTCCCTTCTAAAAATGCCTGATTGATTGGCTCGCAGTTGTAGCTTCGTCCGGCATGTGCGTCCGCTCACCGGTGTGCTCGACGTGACTCTCCAGAGAGCGGCTGACGAGATCGCGCAAGCCGAGGCCAACCGCGAGAGCAAGTGTAAGAACAATACCGCCGAACAAGATTCCAAACGCGAGTTCGACGATATTCCCGC
>Ga0187879_10003350_pt1 | contig 10808 bp, 10 predicted proteins | sample June2016WEW_19_1_FD_132423 | JGI IMG/M metagenome (GOLD analysis project Ga0187879, IMG submission 132423) | Peatland microbial communities from SPRUCE experiment site at the Marcell Experimental Forest, Minnesota, USA - June2016WEW_19_10 | ecosystem: Environmental > Terrestrial > Soil >... | reverse complement strand
GTGCCGCGGGCCAGCATGGCCCGGACCGCCCAGTGCCGCGGGCCTGGCCGCGTACCCTGCAAGGGTGTCCAACGGAGGAATGACCGCCAGTGCGCCAGACGGCACAGCCACGGCCGGCCGGGCCGTCACGGTGACCGCGGACGCCGGGCCGCCGACCATCGACGTGACCCGGCTGCGGGTCGCGATCGCCCGGGTCTCGCGGAGCCTGCGCCGGCACGAACTGGCCGGGCTGACCCCTACCCAGCTGTCCGCCCTGGCCACCGTGGAGCAGGCCGGCCCGCTGCGGCTCGGCGACCTGGCGGCGGCGGAGAAGATCGCCCCCTCCACGCTCACCCGGCTCGTCACCGTGCTGGAGGACCGGGGTTATGTGGAACGCCATCCGGTGCCGGGCGACGCCCGGGCCAGCACGCTGGTGGTCACCCCCCAGGGGCACGCGATCCTGGAGCAGATCAGGCGGGAAAGCACCATTCTCCTCGCCGACAACCTGCGCACGCTCAGCCCGGAGCAGCTGGCCGCCCTGGCCGCGGCCCTGCCTGCGCTGGAACAGATCGCGGACGCCAGGCCCCCGGACCCCCGCGGCCGCTGACCCCAGGGGGCCGCTAACCCCAGAGCCGCTGACCCCAGGCCGCGGGACGCCCGCGGCCGCTGACCCCGCAGCCGCTGACCCCGGAGCGCGGCGCGGCGCTCAGAAGAGCAGGCTGGACAGAGTCGCGCGGGCCCTGGCCACCCGCGGGTCACCCGGCGGGAAGACGTCGAACAGGCCGACCAGATGGAGGCGGGCCTGGTCCCGCTCCTCCCCGGAGGTCCTCCTGATCGTGCCCAGGAGCCGGTCGAAACCCTCCTCGATCCGTCCGGTGGCCACCTCGACATCGGCCACGCTGGACTGTGCGTCCACGTTCGCCGGGTCTTCGGCCGCCGCCCGGCGCACCTGAGCCTGGTCATAGCCACTCACCCGGCGGATCAGGTTGACCTGGGCCAGGCCCATGGCGGCCGCCGGGTTACCGGGCGAGTTGGCCAGGACCTTCTGGAAGGCCGCCGCGGCCCCCTCCATGTCGTCGCGCTCCATCGCCTGCTGCGCTTCCTCGAACCCAGGGTCGGCCATCATGGCCCCGCCGGGCCCGCCGCGCATCCCCGGGTCACCCGGCCCGCCCGGCCCGCCCGGCCCGCCCGGGCCACCCGGCCCGCCCGGGCCACCGACACCCGGCTGTCCCCCGGCGGCCCGGGCATCGTCCGGCTGCCCGTCGGCCGGCTCGCCATCGGCGGCCGAACCGCCGCTGACGGGCATGCCCATCTGGGCGGCGGCCTGCATGACCTGGCCGATCCACTGCCGCACCTGCGCCTCAGGCATCGCCCCGAGGAATCCGTCCACCACCTGGCCGCCGGCCACCGCCATGACCATCGGGATGCTCTGCACCTGGAGCGCCGTCCGCAGCTGCGGGTTCGCGTCGATGTCCACCTTGGCGAGCACCCAGTCACCGGCAGCCTCGTTGGCCAGCTTCTCCAGGACGGGGCTGAGCTGCTTGCAAGGACCGCACCATTCGGCCCATAGGTCCAGGATGACCGGTACCGACCGAGACCGCTCAACGACGTCCACGTTGAAGGTTTCCTCGGTCACGTCGATCACGTTTCCGCCCGGCGAGCCATCCTGCCCGCCAGAGCGTACGGTGGCCTGCTGACTGCGCTGCGCGGCGGCCTGCCGCGCACCCAGGTCAACGGCACCGTAGAGCGAAAAGTCCCGGGGCTGCTGCATATCTCTATCCTGCCGCATGCCAGCCATGCCTTGACCGCACCCTCCAGCCCTCCACAATGTAGCACTTTATGTGCTACCGTAGTCCCGTGAGTGATACAAGCCAGGGCCAGCAGGCGGGGCGCCCCCACAGGCGGCAGCAGGCCGCCCGCAGCATCGGCATCCGCGAGCTACGGCAGCACGCCAGCGTCTACGTGGACCTCGCGGAGAAAGGGGAAACGGTGGACATCACCAACCGGGGACGGCTCGTGGCTCGCCTCGTCCCGGCGCGGGACGTAGAGAGCCCGCTCGAACGGCTGATCGCTGCCGGGATCCTCCGGCCTGCCGAGGACCCCGGCAGCCTGCTGGACATCGAGCCCGCTCCGCCCGTTCCAGAGGGCCAGCCAACCGCCAGCGAGATCCTGCTCCAGATGCGGGAGGAGGAAAGGTATTGATCTACCTGGACTCGTCCGCGCTGGTGAAGCTGGCCGTCACCGAGCCGGAATCGGCTGGCCTGCTCAGCTGGCTCACTGCGCAGCCCAATCTCGTCAGGGTGGCCAGCACGCTGATCCGCGTCGAGGTCCCGCGGGCTGTCTGGCGGGCCGAGCCTTCCGCTCTGCCCGAGAGCTACCTGGTCATCGGGCGCATCACGGAGATTGAGCTCACCGACGAGGTGCTCAGCAAAGCGGCCGGCGTCAGGCCGGCGACGCTGCGCACGCTCGAGGCGATACACCTGGCTTCGGCACTGGTGCTGCGGCGGGAACTCACGACGTTCGTCTCCTATGACAAGCGCCTGCTCGCGGCCGCGCACGACGCCGGGCTGCCGACCGCCAGCCCGGCCTGACCGCTGCCCCGCGCCCGCCCCGCGTGGCCCCCGCCCCGCGCCCGCCCGCGCCCGCCCGCGTCCCGTCTAGAAGGCCGGAGCCTCGGAGTACCCACCCCACTCCTGGCGCAGCGCATCGCAGATCTCGCCCAGGGTCGCCTCGGCCCGTGCCGCCGCCAGCATCGGCGGGATCATGTTCTCGCCGGACCGGGCGGCGGCCAGCATCGCGGCCAGGGCCGAGTCGATGGCCGGCTGGTCGCGGCCCGCGCGGCGGCGGCCCAGTTCGGCGACCTGATCGCGTTCCACCTCGTGGCTGACCCGGAGGATCTCGATCGGCTTGCCGACCGTGCTGGTGTGGCAGTTCACGCCGACAACCTTCTTCTCGCCCTTCTCCACCTTCTGCTGGTACCCGAACGCGGCATCGGCGATCTCCGACATGAACCAGCCGTCCTCGATGCCGCGGAGGATCCCGCCGGTCATCGACCCGTCGGGGCTCATCGCGCTGATCCGGCCGAAGATGTGCTCGGCCTCGGCCTCCAGCCGGTCCGTCAGTGCCTCCAGGTACCAGGAGCCGCCCAGCGGGTCGGCGACACTGGCCACCCCGGTCTCTTCCATGATCACTTGCTGGGTCCGCACCGCGATCTCCGCGGCGCGCTCACTCGGCAGGGCCAGCACCTCGTCCAGGGCGTTGGTGTGCAGCGAGTTGGTCCCGCCGAGGACGGCGGCCAGCGCCTCGATGGCGGTGCGCACCACGTTGTTGTCCGGCTGCTGCGCGGTGAGCGAGACCCCCGCGGTCTGGGTGTGGAAGCGCAGCCACTGGGCCCGCGGCGAGGTCGCGCCATACCTGTCCCGCATCCACCTGGCCCAGATCCGCCGGGCCGCGCGGAACTTGGCGATCTCCTCGAAGAAGTCGATGTGCGCGTCAAAGAAAAACGACAGCCCCGGTGGGAACGTGTTGATGTCCAGCCCGCGGGACAGTCCCAGTTCCACGTAGCCGAATCCGTCGGCCAGGGTGTACGCCAGCTCCTGCGCGGCCGTGCTGCCGGCCTCGCGGATGTGGTACCCGGACACCGACACCGGCTTGTAGGCCGGGATCTCCTTTGCGCAGAACTCCATCAGGTCGCCGATCAGGCGCAGGTGCGGCTCCGGCGGGAAGAGCCATTCCTTCTGCGCGATGTACTCCTTGAAGATGTCCGTCTGCAGCGTCCCGTCCAGCGCGCTCAGGTCGGCGCCCTGCCGCTGGGCGGCGGCCAGGTACATGCAGAAGACCGGGACCGCGGGACCGCTGATCGTCATCGAGGTGGTCACGTCGGCCAGCGGGATGCCTGCGAACAGCGTGTCCATGTCCGCGGCCGAGTCGATCGCCACGCCGCAATGGCCGACCTCGCCGAGCGAGCGCGGGTCGTCGGAGTCCTCGCCCATCAGGGTGGGCATGTCGAAGGCCACGGACAGCCCGGTGCCGCCCGCACCGAGCAGCATCTTGTACCGCTCGTTGGTCTGCCTGGCGTTGCCGAACCCCGAGAACTGGCGGATCGTCCAGGGCCGCCCCCGGTACCCGGCCGGGTAGAGGCCGCGGGTGAACGGGAACTCACCAGGCCAGCCGATCCGCTCGAAGCCCGGCACGACCGTCCCCTCGGGCGGCCCGTACACCGGGTCCACGTCGAGGCCGGACAGGGTGGCGAAGTCGGCTGCCCGGATCCTGGAGCCGGCGAACCGGCGCTGCCAGCGCTGCCGGCCCGCCTCAACAGGCTCTCGGGGCGGCCTGGCGGACTCCAACTCACTCGACGCCGCGCGCGTGTTCATGCCTTTGCCTCCCACAGGCGTCCTGGCTCCGGAAAATACTAGGACGTCCTACTATCTTCCTCCTAGCGTACCCCCTCCCGTCGCTCCCGCCCAGGCGGATCGCCCCCGGAGGCCGGAAAATCCGCCTGGTTCGCCCCAACCGCTGACCACGTATCTCCGTCTCACATAGCGCAAGGGCATTGCGGGGGCACGCCCTTGCGGTCCAGGGTCCGCGCCGCCGCGACGAAGGTGTGGTAAATCTGTGCAATCCCTAGCCGTCAGCAGGCCGGCAGGCACCTCCACGGGGGAGGCCCTCACGCTGTCCGGGCCGTGGACCATGCCGGCGGGAACCACCGCCCGAGGGGGTTCCGTGGACAGGCTGCGCACCGGCGACCGTGCCGCAGCGGAGGAACTCTTCAACACGTGCTACCCGCGTCTCGCGGGGTGGGTCCGCCGTCTGGTCGATGACGACGACACCGCGCACGAGATCGCGGCCGAGGCGTTCGCCCGGCTGCTCGGCCGGTGGTCCCGGCTGGACAACCCGCAGAGCTACCTCTACATGATCGCCACGAACCTGGTCCGTGACCACTGGCGCAAGACCGGCCGCGAACGCAAGGCGCTGCAGGCCGTCCAGGCGGGGGCGCCGTCTGACCCGTCCTACCAGCCAGCCCAGGATGTCCACGTCAGAGAGCTGTTGCGGACGCTGCCGGACCGGCTGCGCAGCCCCTTCCTGCTGCACTACTACGCGGGCTTCCCGGTCCGCGACGTGGCCGCGCTGCTCGGCCGCCCGGAGGGAACCATCAAGGCCGATCTCTTCCAGGCCCGGGCCCGGCTGCGCGCGGCCCTGGGGGACACCGATGGCTGACCGCCGCGATGACCTGGACACCTGGATGAAGGCCCAGGTGCAGCCGCTCCCCCCGCCGCCGGGGACGCTCGAGCTGATCAGGAAGCGGGCCCGGCGCCGCAAGCTGACCCGGGCGGCGGCCACCGCCGCGGGTGCGGCCGCGGTGATCGCAGTCATCGCGACGGTACCGCGGCTGGTTATCACCCAGCTGAACGTCAGCCCGGGAGCGGCGGCCAGCGGACGTGCCGCCGGGGAGAACTCCCCAGCCGCCCCGCACCGGCACCATCACACGTCCTCCGCGCCGTCGGCACTCCCCGCAACGTCGGGGCCGGCCACGGCGGCCCCGCCCGCCCCGGGCAACTTCCAGGCCACCTCGGTGACCTTCGTGGGCCTTGACACCGGCTACGTGCTCGGCCAGGCCGGCACCCCGGGCCACTGCGGCCCGCCTTCCGCCTACATCTGCACGTCGGTCGCGGGCACCGGGGACCACGGCAGCACCTGGCACGGGGTGAAGGCCCCGGTCACCGGCGCTCCCTCGGGGTCATCGGGGGTGAGCCAGGTCCGCTTCTTCAACGCGAGCGACGGCTGGGCCTTCGGCCCGCAACTGTGGGCCACCCACGACGGCGGCCAGCGCTGGACCCGGATCCAGACCCACGGGCTGCGGGTCACCGCGCTGGAGACCGCGGGCCAGCGGGTGTTCGCCGTCTGGGCGCAATGCTCCGGCGGCGGCGCGGACTTCGCCGCGGACTGCACGTCCTCGGCCCTGTACTCAGCCTCGCCCGGCGGCGGCCAGTGGGCCCCGGTGCCGGGCGCGGGCACCGGCTACAGCCTCAGCGGGACCGCGAACTCCTCGGCGCTGGTCCTGACCGGCAGCCGCGGCGACCTGCTCACCCCGGACGGCACCCTGCTGAGCGGGCCGGTCAGCGGCCCGGGCGCCTGGCAGCCGGTCACGAGCACGAGCACGAGCACGAGCACGAGCACGGGCACGGGCACGGGCACGGGCACCGGCACCGCCGGACCGGGCGCGGCTCCCTGCGAGCCCGGCGCCGCGCAGGCCAGCGGCCAGCCGTCCGGCGCGCTGCTCGCCGCGACCACCACCTCGGGGCTGGTGCTGGTCTGCGCCAGCCCGGCCACAGGCGCCAGCCAGGCCAAGGAGGTCTACACCTCCAGCGACAACGGCCAGCAGTGGCAGAAGGCGGGCGCCGCGCCGCCCGCCGGCACCGCGACGTCGGTGGCGGGCACCGCCACGGGCACGATCGTGCTGGCCACCACCGCGGGCCTGGAGATGTCCGCCGACGGCGGGGTGACCTGGGCCGCCGCCCAGGGCGCCCTGCCGTACGGCGGGTTCAGCTACGTCGGGATGACCAGCCCGCAGCAGGGCGTCGCTGTGCCGGCGGATACCGCGCAGCACGCCGTGTGGTTCACCTTCGACGGCGGCCGCACCTGGCGGGCCTCCCCGATCAGCTGAAAACCCTAAATTCAAGATCTTCCGCAACGAAGACCAGCCCGGGCCGGTCAACCTCACCCAGCCGGCGCCGGGGCGGGCGCGAAGTCGCCGGCCGCCACCCGCAGCCCGCGGAGCAGGCCGAAGAGCTGTTCGCGCTGCGCCGGGTCGAACCCGGGAAGGCCGAACTCGGCCCTCATCAGGTCTGCGGTGGCCCGGCCCACCAGCTCCCGGCCGCGCCCGGTGATCTCTGCGAGCTTGCCCCGGCCGTCCCGCGGGTTGGGCCGCCGGACCACGAGGCCCTGCCCCTCCAGCCGGTCGATGGTGTTGGTGGCGCTCGTGGGGTGCACCATGAGCCGCTCGCCGATGACCCGCATCGGCAGCGCCCCCTCGCGGCTGAAGCTGAGCAGGACGAGTGCCTCGTAGCGGGCGAAGGTCAGCCCATAGGGCCGGAGCACGGCATCGAGTTCGGCCAGCAGGATCTGCTGCGCCCGCATGATGGAGGTGACGGCGGCCATGGCGTCGGAACGGCCGAATCGCTGCTCCCAGGTCTCGGCCGCCCGGGCGATCGGGTCGAAAGGCAGTTCCAGCGGCGTCGGCACAGGCACACGCTACCCGTGGACGCGGCGGTTCCATGAAGGCGAGCGGGATTAGACCAGGGTGACCCGGAATTGCCGGGCGGCCTCGTGATGCTGCTGGCGCCCTCTGCGCCGCACGGGGGAAGGGTGCCTCATACCGCACCTAGTCAGTAACAACTAGTTACCCAACGTGACACTTACTTACCTGCGAGTTATATTTCCTGTTGGAAGGCACTCTGCTGGGGTCACCGTGCTGGGGGCACTCTGCTGGGGACACTGTGCTGGGGCACTCTGCTGGGGGACACCGTGGTGGGGGCACTCTGCTGGGGCACGGGGAGCGACGGGGGGTGGTGCATGCGGACCAGCTACGGCACCACGGGGATGGCCCCCGTGCTGGCCGCGGGAGTGGGGATCCGCCATGGCTGGACCTGGGTGCTCCGCGCGGCCAGTTTCCGGCTGGAGGTCCCTGACGCGGGCCGCCCCGCGATTGGCATCGCGATTAGCCGAGAGACCGCGCGGGCCGCCGTGATCGACCTGCTGGCCGGGCTGTCCCGGCCGGCCTACGGCGAACTCCGGGTCCTCGGCCAGGACCTGACCACCGCGCAGGGCCGGGCCGCAGTGCGCCGGTACGTCGGGATCGCCCGGCTGTCGGCGCGGCCGCAGCCAGGACGGCGGGTGCGCGGACTGGTCGGCCACGCCGCGCGGGTGGCCAACCTGCCGGGCCGGGACTGCGACGTCCTGGCGGCTGCGATCTTGGACCGGCTGGCCCTGACCCCCTGGGCGGACGTTCCGGTGCGGGCCGCGCCCGCAGTCATCGCCCGCCAGGCGAAGCTGGCCGCCGCGGTCGTGCACGAGCCCGAACTGCTGCTAATCGACGGCCTGCTCGACGGCCTCAGCCCCCGCGACACAGAGAACGTCGCATCCAGCATCCGTAACCTGGGCCGGGACACCGCGATCGTGGCCACCGGCCGCGACTCCGCCGCGCTGGCGATGGCCTGCGGCGAGGTGCTGACGCTCGCCGACGGGATCATCGTCCGCAATTTAGCCGCACCCATGTCGCCGGCCGGGCCGTGCGGTTGCCGCCGGCCGGGCCGTGCGGTTCAGGCCCCGTTGCCCGGGTGGCCCTGGCCTAGGCTGGAGTAGGTGAACTGGAATCTGCTGGCATGCGCGCTTGGGGGCCATGTCAGCTACGCGCCGGCCGAGCCTCAGATCCGAGCGAGGCTGCGGGGGGACACCCCGGCTGGTGAGGCCTGGCAGTGCCTGCGCTGTGCCACGTTCGTGCCCGGGCCACCGAAGGCGTCCGGGCCCGCCGCCGCGGCGCCCCGGGTCCGCCGCGATGACGAACTGCGCAGCGCTCTCATCCTGCGCATCTTCGCCGTGGAACGCTTCGTGCGCGCGATCATCTTCGGGGTCATCGCCTATGGCGTGTGGCGGTTCAAGTATTCGCGGTACACGATCGAGCAGGACTTCAAGCGTGAGTACCCAGAGGTCCGGGCCCTGCTGCACGAACTCGGTTTCAACGTCGACCGCTCCGGCCTGGTCGGCCTGATCCGGCACACGTTCACCCTGGACCAGCGGACGCTGACCTGGCTGGCCATCGGTGCGGCCGCCTTCGCGGTGGTCGAGATCCTCGAAGCCATCGGCCTGTGGCTGCTCAAGCGCTGGGGCGAGTACTTCGCGCTGGTGGCCACCTGCGCCGGCATCCCCTATGAGATCTACGAACTGGCGGCCAAGGTCACCGTGCTACGCCTGGCCGCCTTCGTGATCAATGTGGCCCTGGTGGTGTACCTGGTCCTCAGCAAGCGGCTGCTGGGCGCCCGAGGCGGTAAGAAAGCCTATGACGCGCGGCTGCGCAGCGAGTCGGTGCTGCAGGCGGCCGTCGACGCCGCAGCGGCCCACGAAGCGCCCGGCGGCGCCCCGGCGCCGGTCGTGCCGGTCCCGGACGAGACCGCGGTCGTGCCGGTCCCGGACGAGACCGCGGCCGTGCCGGTCCCGGACGAGACCGCGGCCGGGGGCGAGGCCCGGCCCGGCGGTCGCGGATCGCCTGAAGGGGTTTCAGGCCCGGCGCCCCCGGCTTCCTGACCCCGGGCTTCCTGAGCTACGTGCCGGCGATGAGCTCGTCGGCCGCCGCGTAGGGGTCCAGCTCACCAGCGGCGACCCGGCGGGCCAGGCCGTCAATCCGCTCGTCCCCGGGCAGCCCGCCCATCCGCGCCCGCATCTCGGCCAGCGCGATCGCCGAGATCTCCTCGCGGGCCCGGGCGCGGCGCCGCCGCTCGCCCTCGCCCGAGCGGCCCAGCCAGGCCCTGTGCTCGTCCAGCTTGGACATCAGGTCGTCGGTGCCCTCGCCGGCGGCGGCCGTGGTCGACACGATTGGCGGCTTCCACTCCCCCTTGCTGTGCCGGCCCATGGCGATCATGCCGCGCAGGTCCCGTACCGCCTCGTGGGCGCCGGGCTTATCGCTCTTGTTGACCACGAACACGTCGCCGATCTCCAGGATGCCCGCCTTGGCCGCCTGGATCGCGTCGCCCAGGCCCGGGGCCACGATGACCATGGTGGAGTCGGCCATGCCCGCGATCTCGACCTCAGCCTGGCCCACCCCGACGGTCTCGATCAGGACCACGTCGAAACCGGCCGCGTCGAGCACGCGCACCGCCTGCGGAGTGGCGCCGGACAGCCCGCCCAGGTGACCGCGGCTGGCCATGGACCGGATGAACACCCCCTGGTCCGTCGCGTGCTCCTGCATCCGCACCCGGTCTCCGAGCAGCGCGCCCCCGGTGAACGGCGACGTGGGGTCGATGGCCAGCACCCCGACCCGCAGCCCCTGCTTGCGATACGCGGCCACCAGCGCGCCGGTGAGCGTGGACTTGCCCACTCCCGGCGAGCCGGTCAGCCCCAGCAACCGGGCGTGCCCGGTCAGCGGGGCCAGCGCCTTCATCACCGCGCGAAGCTGCGGCGCGCCGTTCTCCACCAGCGACAGGAGCCGTCCCAGGGCCCGGGCGTCGCCGTCGCGGGCCCGCTGGATGGCCGCCGCCGGGTCAGCGGCGCCCCGGGCGGGGTCAACGGCGCCCCGCGCGAGGTCGGCGACCGGGGTGCGCGGCTCAGTCACGTGCGGCCCCGGGGGGCACCTCGAACAGCAGCGCGCTGCCCTGGCCGCCGCCGCCGCACAGCGCGGCCGCGCCCAGCCCGCCGCCGCGCCGGCCGAGCTCGCGCACCAGGTGCAGGGCGATCCGGGCGCCGGACGCCCCGATCGGGTGGCCCAGGGCGATGGCCCCGCCGTTCACGTTGACCTTCTCGTCCCCGACGCCGAGGTCGCGCATGGACTGGATGGCGACCGCAGCGAACGCCTCGTTGATCTCGATCAGGTCCAGATCGGACACGCCCAGCCCGGCCTTGCCGAGCGCGCGCCGGATCGCGGCCGACGGCTGGGACTGCAGCGAGTTGTCCGGGCCGGCCACGACACCGTGCGCGCCGACCGTGGCCAGCACCGGCACGCCGCGGCGCGCTGCCGCCTCAGCCGACATCACGACCACGGCGCAGGCACCGTCGGAGATCTGCGAGGCGGAGGCCGCCGTGATCGTGCCGTCGGCGGCGAACGCCGGCCGCAGCGCGCT
>Ga0187879_10003347_pt1 | contig 10815 bp, 11 predicted proteins | sample June2016WEW_19_1_FD_132423 | JGI IMG/M metagenome (GOLD analysis project Ga0187879, IMG submission 132423) | Peatland microbial communities from SPRUCE experiment site at the Marcell Experimental Forest, Minnesota, USA - June2016WEW_19_10 | ecosystem: Environmental > Terrestrial > Soil >... | reverse complement strand
GCGCGCCCGATTTCCGATCGATTGAGCGTCTTAATCGCCAGCGCGAGCGGATACTCGACCACCGCGCCGGCTATCGCCAGCGCGATCAGCAGCGCCGACTCGCGCCGCCACGCCGCGCGAGGCGCCCGCGCGCCGCCGGAGCCCTCGACGGCCGGCTCGATCACTTGATCGTCGGGATAAATTCGGGGATGTCCTTCGACGGCTTCATCTTCCACTTGGGCTTGCGCTTCTCGACAAACGCGCTGACGCCTTCGTACGCGTCCGGCTGCTTGCCGGCCCACACGAACGCCTTCGTATCGGCAGCCTGCGCCTTCTCCGCCTCAGGCTCCGCGAGCAGTGCGTAGATCAGCCGCTTGGTTATCGCGACCGACACCGGCGCCGTGTTATGCGCGATATCGAGCGCCATCTCGCGCACCTTCGCCATGAACTCCGCGTCGGGCCATACGTGGCTCACGATTCCGAATTCGAGCGCTTCGCGCGCGCTGATGATCCGCCCGGTCATCAGCAGTTCGTTGGCCTTGGCCAGTCCGATCATTCGCGGCACGGTCCACAGGCTGAGCGCCTCCGGAAGTATTCCGCGCCGCACGAACACGAATCCGATTCGCGCGCTCTCGGCCGCGACGCGGATGTCCCATTGCATCGGCAGCGTGATTCCCATTCCAACCGCGGGCCCGTTGATCGCCGCGATGATCGGTTTGCGCACGTTCCACGGCCGAATCGCAAGCGCCGGCCGCTCGCGGCGCTCCGCACGCGCGTCGGCGTCGAAGGTGTTGCCGCCACCCGACAGGTCCGCGCCCGCGCTGAACGCACGGCCCGCGCCGGTGACGACGATCACGCGGACGTCGTCATTCTGGTCGTATTCGGCAAACGCGCCGTAAAGCTCCGCGGCCATCGTGCCCGAGAATGCGTTCAGTTTCTCCGGGCGATTGAGCGTGACAGTCGCGACGCCGTCTTTGACTTCCTTCAAAATATGTCCGCTGGCCATCTGACTTGCTCCTTGTGCGGTTGATTCTCGATTCACTCATCGGGGGTTATAGCCCGCCGCGGCGCGATCGCAAAACCCTACACTCGCTTGCGAGCGCTGAAGGTCACGACGGAGCCGTCCACCTGCGGGCTGAAGCCCTCGAAGCCTGCCTGATCCAAGTATCCTTCGAGCTGCGCCAGTTCGAAGAGCCGCCCGCCAAGCGTCTCGATACGCTCGCCGATGCGATGGAAGCGCAGGATACCCACGCGCGCAGGCGTAAAAGTCGTCACCGCCAGGAGCGCACCCGGTTTCATCACGCGGGCAATCTCGCGCAGGGCGGCGACCGTGTCTGGAAACAGATGAAGTGCGCCGCCGCACAGAGCGACGTTGAAGAACGCGGCGGGAAAAGGCAATGCGTCCGCACTTGCGCGCGCGAATTGGACGTTGCCGATGCCCTCTTGAGCTACGTAGGCCGCGGCTTGCCGCAGCATGCTCCACGAAATGTCGATCCCGTACACGGTCCTGGCCGGGGACGCGATCCGGCGTCCGAGCGTGCCCGGCCCGCAGGCAACGTCCAGGACCATCCCGCTCCGGGCCGCCACGATGGCCCCGACCTTGTCCATGAGCTGCCCGAAGGACGGGGCTTTGCTCCCGCCAATGATTCTCAGGATCACCGGATACCAGAGCTTGGTCTCGTACAATCGCGAAATCAGGGGCGCATCCATCGCGCGCAAGGCCGGGTTGATTCTGGAATTCAGGTCTTGCGCGGTGAAATCCGGGACCCGATCGACGATCGGATAGGTGGTCTGACAGACGCCGCAATCGAATGCGTGGCCGCCGCGCGCGAGCGGACCTTTGCAGGAAGGGCAAACGTAAACGTCAGCCGGGATTTCCATTTTGAATCCGGATTCAGACTGGCATATAGTCACGGTAACGGGAGAATCGCAATGAAAGCCACGAAATTAATTGCCGTCGCGATGTTTGCAGCTTTGGCGCTCGCGATCGCCGGCTCCGCCGGCGCCGCCGGGGGACATGGCAGCGGCCACGCATCCTCTGCGCGCGCCGCAAGCCATGGCGCCGGTCACGCTGGCATGGGGTATCGGGCAGGCATGAGACAGGGCCGATTCCCTGGCTCCTACCGGTACTTCCCTTATTACCCCTACTACGGGTACGGGTACGGGAACGGCTACTACGGGAATGCGATCGTCGAGAATGCCGATGAGGCCGATTGGGGCGAACAATGGACGTCGCTGTACGAGGATAACGATGGACCTTACGCGAGATCGACCCGGGAAAACGCGCCCGGCCAGGCGCGCATGTGGGAGTTTCCGGAAAAGTAAGGGAGCACGAGCATTCTCAAATTCGATGAAGTCGAAGGGCAAGAAGCAAGTGACAGCGACGGCAACGCACGGCCCCTACCACTACACGGTCTACTTTGAGCCGCAGATCGACGGCAGTTTCGCGGTAGTGTTTCCGGCTTTCCCTGAGATCGTGACCTTCGGCCGGACCCTCGACGAGGCGCGCGCGATGGCGCGCGACGCGTTGCGCTGCCATCTGGAAGGGCTGCGCAAGGACGGTGAGGCGATTGTGGCCGAGACGCCGCCGGCGGGCCGGCCGATTCGCGAAGAGGTGGTGGTGGCGATTTGAGTCCGGCGCTTCTGACGATCGAAGACTCAAGCGGCATGATGACTACATCTAGCCGTCACCCCCGGCTCGTCCACCGCGCCAGACGAGCGCTCGTGTCATTCTGAGCGAAAGCTGCTGAAGCGAAGAATCCCGGATCCGGGTTTCTTCGCTGCGCTCAGGATGACACAAAAACTGAGCAGTCGCTCGCATCGACGACTAGCTCTAGCGGCGTGCGCGGCACTTGCCATCTTTTAGAAATTCGGCACTAGCACACCGAGAATCTGGTAGACGTCGTTGGCTTCGAGCGCCTTTTCAGAAAGCATATAGGTATGCACTGCGGGCTGCCAATGATAAGCCAGGTTCTTCCCAAAAAGGGCTGCGTCGGTCGCGAACCTCTTCCTTGCCTGGGTCCGGACCGAAGACAGATCGTGTGTTTTCAGCAGTTTCCATTCGCCGTACGCAGTGTTGGCGGGGCGGAGTTGCACGATGTTCCACGCCTCTCTGTCTTCGCCGTTCTCGGTGATTTTGATGTACCCGGCGTCCGCCGGGTTTTTGGCTCGCAGGATTGCGACCAGACCCAGGTCTAGATCGCGAAAAATCTCGTGTCGATCGAAAAACCAGATTATTAGGATTCTGGCCCCAAACTCGTATGCCCGGCCCGCGGTGAAAGAATCGATTGGTTTGATTTTAGTTTCGGGCAATTGGGAATTGATTTCGGCCACCGCATTGTCGAACAACGATACAAGTTCATGCCGAGCGAATAGATTCCGCTTTATTTCTTCTTCGGCTGCCTTTTGAAGTTTCAACTGCTCTAATTTACGTGCTTCCGCTTGATCGTGGTGCCGTCTGGCCCGATCAGCGATCTCGCAGGCTGCGTCAGTCGCGCTGCTCCTTCCCAACTTTGAAAGAGCGTCCAGCACTTCGCGCGCCGATTGATAGCGATCTTTTGGTGCCTTGGCGAGCAGCTTCTTCACCATTCCGTCGAGGTAGTCCGGTACGTCGGAATTGATCGATCTGGGGCGTGGTATTTGGGCGTAGAGATGCTCTTCCTTGAGCCTGAATAGGTCGTCCGCCGTATAGGGAACTCTGCCGGTCAACGCCTCAAAGAGCATTATGCCCACTGCGTACAGGTCTGTTGCCGCGGTTGCGGACCCTGTCAGCCACACCTCGGGCGCCATGTATGTAAACGTCCCTTTACCCTTGAAAGTAAGAGCGCGAGTTGCTTCGTTAACGAATTTGGCTAATCCGTAGTCGCCAATTTTCAAAACCGATCCCGCGCGCAGCACGTTTTCGGGCTTCAAATCCCGATGAATTATCTTTGAATGGAGCACTTCCAAGCCGGACAAGATCTGACGGAAATCAGCGAGAATTGCCTCCAACTGAAAGCCCTTGCCAACGTATGAATCGACTACGCTCCGGTAGTCGCCGTCTTTACAAAGCTCGGAAATGATAAACAGGCCGGGTTGACCCTTTATCGTCGTTGAGCCCCAATCAATGACGCGCAGGATGTTCTGGTGGAGGTCCAGACCGGAGGTACTTTCGATTTCTTGGCGAAAACTCGCCACAGCTTCGGGATCAGCAGCCGGTGCGATGAGCTTCAGCGCAAACTCGTGCCCGCCTTCGTCCTGAGCAAGAAAGACCGCACCGAACCCACTACTACTGCCTATCGCACTCAGGGTGGTGTATTTGGCTCCAGAATTGCCAATGACTGTGATTCCGATCACGAAGAAGATTGTAACATATCAGTGCCACACAACATGGGTGAGCGTGCATGCCAGGTGCCCATTTTCGACCATCGCGCGGCTTGCGGCGCACACGGCACGGAGTGCGCGCCCTCGGTGCGAGCGCAAAAGCCGCGGCCCCGCGCGGGGCTATCCTTGAGAACTATTTTGTTTCCTGCTCATATGCGCGTTGACGTCTGGCATCGATAAGCGGTGCCACGCGGCACGTGGGAGGTGTTTCGAAATGAAGGAGTTACCGGGGCGATATCGGGATTTCAGGCGGAAATTTCCGGCAATCAGCAAAGCCTACGACGATCTCGGACGTATGATCGCCGAGGCCGGCCCGCTGGACGAAAAGCAGACCCAGCTCGTCAAGCTCGGGATGGCGGTCGCTTCCGGACAGGAGGGCGCGGTCCATTCTCATGCCCGCCGCGCGCTGGAGGCAGGAGCCAAGCCCGAAGAGATCCGGCAGGTCGCGCTGCTGGCGATGACCACGGTCGGGTTTCCGCGGATGATGGCGGGTATGTCGTGGATTGACGATGTCATGAAGGGCGGACTCGGAGGCAAACGCAAGGGCGCCGGCAGGGGCTGACCCCTGCACCCAGTGAAAGGAGAAAAGAGAATCGGCACCGCCGCGGGATGCGGCCTGACGGCCTGTTAGAAGGGGTTGATCAAGAAAGAGCCGGTGCGCCAGCCGGTGTCTCCTCATCAGCAACATCCGGTTATGCAAAGCTCTCCTAACAGAGAGAGGAAATGAAGACCCGATCGGGCGAGGCAATTATGGACTTCGAATTGAACGAAGAGCAGCGGATGTTCCGCGACAGCTTGCGGAAATTCCTGGACGCGGAGGTCCGCCCGCTCGACGATCGGTGGGGCGACCTCGAGATGACCGCCGAGCGCGCCAAGCCGCTGCTCAAGATGCTCATCCCGTGGGGCTATGTGGACAGCGAAGGAATCATGGCCGGCGGCTCCGAACCTATCATCAGATGCGTCCAGAGCGAGGAACTGTCGGCGACTTTCCCGGGCCTGGCCGGGATGGCGGGGATTACCGCCGGCGCCGCCTCGCTGATCGCCGCCATGGCGCATCCCGAGCTGGCGCGGCGGCTGGCTGGGCAGCTCTCGCAAGGCGATCTGATCGGATGTATCGCGACCACCGAGCCGGAAGCGGGTTCCGATCCGTCGGGGATCCGAAGCCGCGCCGAGCGCAAGGGCGACCATTGGGTAATCAATGGCGCGAAGACCTGGATCAGCAACGGGAGCGTCGCCGACGTCGCGGTGGTGCTGGCGCAGACCGACACTGCCCAAGGGCCGGCGGGATTCCGCCATTTCGTGGTTGATCGGCGGGAGTCTCCGTTCGACAGCCGCGAGATCCAGACGATTGGGCTGCGCTCCTTTCCCACCTCAGAACTGTTCTTCAACGATGTCGAAGTGCCGGAAACAAACGTGCTCGGCGGATGGAAGAGCGAAACCGTGTCGCCCGAACGCGCGTTCCAGCGCACGCTTGCGATGTTTTCGCGGGCGCGCGCGGGCACCGGGATGATGGCGGTCGGGATCGCGCGGCGGGCCTACGAGATCGCGCTTGAGTACGTGCAGATACGAAAACAGTTCGGCAAGGAAATCATCCGCCATCAGCTGGTCGCCGCGATGGTTGCGGAGATGGCGACCGAGATCGACGCGGCGCGCCTGCTATGCCATCGCGCCTATCTCGCGCTCGGGCGCGGACGCGCGGACGTGGAAGCCTCGATGGCGAAATGGTATGCGACGGAAGCGGCGGTCAAAGTCGCGTCAACCGCGATCCAGTGCATGGGTGCGAACGGGCTCGCGACCGAGAACCGGGTCGAGCGATGCCTGCGCGACGCACGGATGCTGACGATGCCGGACGGAACAACTCAAATTCAAAAGCTGATCATCGGGCGCGCGTTGACCGGGAGATCGGCGATTCGATGAAGGAGCATACCATGGCGGGCGGAATACTCGATCTGAAGGGCCGCATCGGTCTCGTGACCGGCGCGGGACAGGGCGTGGGAAGGCAAATCGCGCTGCACCTGGCATCCAACGGCGCGGGCGGCGTGGTAGTGAATGACTACTACGAGGAGCGCGCGAAGGCGGTCGCAGCAGAAGTGGAAAAGCTCGGGTGCAAGGGGCTCGCGGCCAGTTGCGACGTGACTGATTTCGCGGGCGTGATGGGCGCGTTCGAGCAGGCGGTGCGGGCGTTGGGGCGGGTCGATATCCTGGTCAACAACGCCGGGAATTACGGGCCCGCTCCGCTCAACATTTCCCGCAAGCCGTTCTGGGAGCAGTCGCCCAACGAATGGCAGGCTGCCCTCCAGACCAATCTGTTCGGCGTGCTCAACTGCACCCGCGCGGCGCTGCCGGGGATGATCGAGCGCGGTTATGGACGGATCGTCACCGTGATTTCCGACGCGGGCCGGGTCGGCGAGCCGAATCTCGAAATATATTCCGGCGCCAAGGCCGGGGCGGCCGGATTCATCCGCGCGATCGCCAAGGACGTGGGCCGCTATTCAGTGACCGCGAACTGCGTGGCTCTCGGCACCACGCGCACCCCCGCAACCGCGCGTATGCTGGAGGTGGAAGAGTACACGAAAAAGGTGCTACGCCATTACCCGATTCGGCGACTGGGAGAGCCGGAAGACGCAGCCAACATGGTCCTGTTCCTCGCCTCCGACGCGTCGAGCTGGATGACGGGGCAGACGATTCCCGTAAACGGAGGCTACTCATTCGCGGTTTAGATAAATCGCTGACGCGCGCGATGATCGCAGTGGCGGCGGCGACCGCCGTGGCTGCCTTCGGGTGCCGAACCGGCGGCAGCCCTGTCACACCAGGACCAGCCGCCCGCCCGGCGCCTGCCGCGATTGTCGTCATCAGCGACGCACCGGCCGAGTTCATGCCGAGTGCGCTGACGATAAAGGCCGGCGACACCGTGGAATGGAGAAACACCGGCGGCATCACCCACAGCGTCGAGTTCGTTGGCGAGGCTCCTCCGGAGGGCACGGCATCTTCGCAGTCGGGAATCCTGGCGCCTAATGAGACCTACACTTACACGTTCAAGGTGCCCGGCACTTACACCTACATCTGCCGGTTCCATGTAATTAACGGAATGATCGGTAAAATCGTTGTGCTTGCCGACGAGCCGGCCTCTGGAACCACGGCCGGCACTCACTAGACGGCGCTCACGAACCCGCGATCACTCCGGCAGATTCAGCTGCTTTGCGAGGCGACGGAGTTCCTCCTTGCGGCCCGGCAGCGGCGCCGGCGCTTGCAGCATCTTGGTTTTCTTCAGTTCCTCGACGACTTTAGGATCGCGCGGGAACGGATTTCCGTACTTGCCGAGGAAGTACTGCTCCTCGAACGGAGGCCGCGGCCGCTGCCCGCCCGCTTCGCGAGACTCAAGCGAGTAGCCGATGTTGAGCTGGTAGAGCGGGAACCAATCCGCGGGCGGCTTGGTGATCGCGCCGATGATGGGTGCGGCGAACGCGGTAAGACACGCGCCGAGCCCTTGTTCGAACGCCATCAGCAGGCCCTGGCACGCCGCGACGCCGCAATCGAAAGCGGCCATGGCCGGATAGTGCGGCGATTCGGTCATCGGCTTCAAGATCATCGGATACACGACCTCATCGACGAACTTGATGCTCCAGCCGTGGGTCGAAGCGACGACATTTGCATCGACCAACTGCCGGAGACGGGCGCCCTTGACCCGATTCACGACGCCGAGGTCGGCATAGAAGTAGATATGCACGGGGGCGAGTTCGATAACGATGGCCTGCACGGGGTTCTTCAGCTTCTCGAGTTCGGCCTTCGGTATGTCGTCGCGCTTGACGACAATTGCGCGAAGCCAATGCGCATTGACGGCGCACGAAGCGATCAGGCAGGCCTCGAGAATTTTCTGAATCTTGTCCTGTTCGACGGGTCGCTTGGGATCGAAGAAGCGAATCGAACGTCGCGTGCCGATTAATTCCTGAAATTCCATTGTCCCTCCTCGGGTCGCGGAAGTTGTAACGCCATTGCGCCGCCTCGATGGCGGCTGGTTCATGCCGGCGTGCGTGTTCGTTCGACCTTGATGCCCGCCTGCTCGCGATCCCACGCGCCTGCGACGCCCCGCGCCTTCAGGGCTGCATATTGGATGCGCTCAGTGCCGGTCTTTGGAAGCTCGTCGATAAATTCGATGAAACGCGGCACCGCGTAGTAGGCCATCCGGTCGCGGCAAAACTCGATGAGTTCTTCGGGGCGAAGTTTCGCGTTGGGCGCCAGCACGACCGCGATCTTGACTTCATCCTCCCCCAGTTCCGACGGCACCGCATAGGCCGCCGACTCCAACACTGCGGGATGCTGATTAACGACGGTCTCGATCTCCCAGGCGGAAATGTTCTCGCCACGGCGCCGGATCGACGCCTTCTTGCGTCCGCAGAAATAATAGAAACCGTCCTCGTCGGTCCTGGCCAGATCGCCCGAATGAAACCATCCGTTGCGGTATGCCTCCGCGGTCGCATCGGGAAGCTTGTGATAATGACTGAGCTGGCCCTTGGGATGACGGAAGACGAGTTCGCCGATCTTGCCCGCCGGGAGCGGATTGTCGTTGTCGTCAACCACGCGGAACTCTACCTCGCCGACCGGCTTACCCATCGACCCGACGCGGTCAACGTCGTTCATAAGGAACCCGGGCGAATCGACCATTCCATAAACTTCGATGATTTTGACGCCGAAGCGATCTTCGAATTCCTTCCACACCGATGGCGGGCATGCTGCCGAGAGGATCACACGCACTTCGTGCTTGCGATCGTCGGGACGCGGCGGCTGCTTGAGCAGAATCGGAATCATGCCGCCCAGGGTGTTGAACTCGACGGCGTGGTACTTGCGGCAATCGTCCCAGAATCGCGACGCGCTGAAGCGCTCGGCGATCGCGAATTTGGCATCGAGAAGCATCGAGCCGAATCCCGAGATCATCAGCGCGTTGCCGTGAAACAGCGGGAGCGCCGTGTAGATGGTCTCGCCGGGACGCAGCTTGATGGCGCCCAGCACCGCACCGAGCGCAGTGCTATCCCCGCCGCTGGCGATGACGCCTTTCGGAGGCCCGGTGGTGCCCGAGGTGTACATCATGTTTGCGCCACCGGCGCCTGATCCGACATCGACGTCGGGTTCGCGATCGGGATGCGCCATCAGGGCATCCAGAGTCGTATCGACGCCCTGGCCCGGCTTGCCGCCGGCTACCACAGTAGCTTTCAGGCTCGGCAGCGAGTCCCTTACCGCCATCACCGAATCGCGCAGCAGCTCTTCGAAGATCACCGCCGCGGAGTCGGAGTCCGCGAGCACGTGATGCAATGTCACGCCGCGCTGCGAGGTGTTGACGGGAACGCTCACCGCGCCGATGAAACCGATCGCGAAGTGTATCCACAAAAATTCGGGGCGATTCCCCATCATGATCGCGACGCGGTCGCCAGGCGTGATGCCGAGAGCGAGCAAGCCGTTGGCGGCGCGATGAATGTTACTCAGCACTTGCTCCCACGAAAATTCCTGGTCTTTGAACTTGAGCCAGGTTTCGCGTGGATGCTGCTTCACGCGCAGTCTGATCAGCTGCTCAATCGCTCCCTGTGCACGCGCCATCGGCGACCCTCCATCGCGATCGGCCAAATGCGACCGTAGCTGCTATGCGTGCACGTGGCCATCGGTCTCGGCGAGGATGTGTCGCGCGCCAGCGAGGCTCAGGACCTCGTTGGTGCCGTCCTCGATGAGCGAGGCGCGCGCGTCGCGGAACATCTTCTCGACCGGATATTCCTTGCTCAGCCCGTTGCCTCCGAAAATCTGCAAGGCGTCGCTGGCCACCTCGAATGAGGCCTGCGTACAGAAGGTCTTCGCGGCGATGGCATGTTGGAGCGAAGGCGCCCCCGACGAGCTGTTGTAAACGGTGACTGCACGCGAGAGGGCGCGGCATGCCTCGACCTTGGTGAACATTTCGAACAAGCGCTTCTGCACCAGCTGATGCTCGCAGATGGGGCGTCCACCCTGGACGCGTTCCTTCGAATAGTCCAGTGCGGCCTCATATGCGGCGCGGGCGAGCCCGGTAAATGCGGTGGACATGCCACCGTTGGCCATGGTCAGCGTCGCCATCGTGTGCTGCTCATAGGCATCGGAGTTCACCACCATGTAATGGCGCGGGATGCGCACGTTCTCGAAAAAGATCTCGCCCTGGTTGAGCGCGCGCTGCCCCAATTTGTTGAGCGGCTTGCCCTTGGACACTCCCGGCAGGTTCAGTGGAACCACTGCGACGCCGCCGCCGGACATTCCGGTTGCTGCATGAGGCGATGCGGATTCGATCCTGAGATAAAGCGCTGCGTGAGTCGCGATGGTGCCGTTGGAAACCCATGCCGCCTTCTGGCCCCTGATGACGTAGGAGTCGCCGTCGGCGCGCGCGACGACTTCGCCCTTCACCTTCGGATCGTGAAACTCGGGCGTGCCTACCATCAACTGATCGGATCCATGGTTGGGCTC
>Ga0187879_10003345_pt1 | contig 10816 bp, 10 predicted proteins | sample June2016WEW_19_1_FD_132423 | JGI IMG/M metagenome (GOLD analysis project Ga0187879, IMG submission 132423) | Peatland microbial communities from SPRUCE experiment site at the Marcell Experimental Forest, Minnesota, USA - June2016WEW_19_10 | ecosystem: Environmental > Terrestrial > Soil >... | reverse complement strand
GCTTGATAACTGGCACGCCATCACCGAAGCCGCCGCCGGGCACCCGCGCGGCGGGCCGCTGGCCCCCGCGCAGCGGCTGCTGCCAGCCCCGCTGGCCGGCGGGCAGGCCGCCCTGCCGCTGACCCCGGACCGCGCCGCCAACGCCGCCGTCATCACCGCCCAGGCGCTGCGCCTGCACATGGGCATCCGCTCAGCCGTCATCGCAGTCGCCACCGCCATGCAGGAATCCACCCTGGAGAACCTCAGCTACGGCGACCGCGACTCCCTCGGCCTGTTCCAGCAGCGCCCCTCCATGGGCTGGGGCACCCCGGCCCAGGTCACCGACCCGGTCTACGCCTCCGACGCGTTCCTCAACGCGCTGCGGGCCTACCAGGCCGCGCACCCCGGCTGGGCCACCCAGCCGCTATGGGAGGCAGCCCAGGGCGTGCAGAACTCCGGTTTCCCCTACGCCTACGCCCAATGGGAGGACCAGGCTGCGCACATCGTCGCCGCCGTGAGCCGCCATCTCCTCTAGCCCGATGCCCGGCCCGCCATCCCCCGGCGGGTCCGCTGAAGGGGCGCCGCGCCCCGGCGGCACAACCGTGCGTCCCGCCCGTCACCGCGAGCGGGCGGGACGCGCAGCACCGCTGCACCGGGCCTTAGCTCACTGCCCCAACCACCGCGATCGCGAACCCGTCATACCCCTTGCTGCCGACAGTCTGGATCACTGTCGCGCTGACCCTGGGCTCGGCCGCGAGCAAGTCGATGAACTGCCGCACGCCCTGGACAGCCGGATCATCACTCGCAGGATCGGCCACCGCTCCGTCGCGCACCACGTTGTCGGCGATGATGAGAGTCCCTGGCCTGGCCAGGTCGAGGGACCAGCGCAGGTAGTCCGGGTACCCCGCCTTGTCCGCGTCGATGAAGATCACGTCAAACGGCCCGGCGCCGGCCGAGGCCAGGTGCGGCAGGGTTTCCTGCGCGCGGCCAACGCGAACCTCGGTCAGGCCGGCCAGACCGGCCAGCGCCAGGTTCTCCCTCGCCACCTCGGCGTGCCGGGTATCGGCTTCCAGGGTGATCAGATGACCGTCCGGCGGCAACGCCCTAGCCAGCCAGATAGTGCTGTAGCCGCCGAGCGTGCCGATCTCCAGGATCCTGCGGGCTCCCTGGCCCCGCGCGAGCAGGTTCAGCAGCTTGCCCTGGGTAGGCGAGACGCTGATCGGCGGCAGGCCGGCCTCCGCGCTGGCCTGCAATGCTGACTCAAGCGCCTCGTCTGGCGGCAGGAGCTTGCCGCCCAGGTACTCATCGACTGCGGACCAGCGATCCTGCATCATAATGACAGCCCTTGCTCCTGGCCTCGCGCCTCGGCAAGCTCCGCCACCGCCGCCCGACTCACGGCCAGGACGTCATTGGCCACCGTGATCAGCCGGCATCCGTTGTCCCGGTACAGGCGCGCGGTCGCGCCATCTGAGGCATGCACTCCCACCGGCTTGCCCGCTGCCGCGCACGCCGACCAGATGCGCTCAAGTTCCCGGCGCAGCACCGGGTCATGCGGGTCCAGCGCGCATCCGAGCGAAAGCGACAGGTCTCTCGGGCCTACGTAGATCCCGTCGACGCCGGGCACTGCGAGAGTCGCGGTGAGATCAGCGGCAGCGGCGACGGACTCGACCATGACGATACAGAGCGGGTCGCCGCCGGTCGCCATGACGCCGCCGGCGGAGCGATAGCCGCCCGGCGGGTAGCGGCACGCCCCGACCATCGCGCGCGCCTGCCCGGCCGATTCGACGTTGGGAATGATGACACCCTCGCAGCCCAGGTCGAGGGCCCTGCCGATGTCGGCCGGATGGGCGTGCCTGACCCGGCCGAGCGGCGTGGCCCCAGCCAGCCTGATCGCCATGGTCATCTCCGGCAAGTCGGTCTCGGCCGCGGCGCCATGCTGCAGGTCGACTGCGACATAGTCGAGGCCGGCCGCGGCCAGCGACCGGACGCTGAAGGCGCCGGGGATCGTCGCCCAGCCGCCGTAGGCGACCTCGCCGCCCAGCAGGCGGTCACGAAGCGAGCTTGCTGTCACGGGAGCGGTCATGGCAGAAGCCAAGCACACCCGACGGTCGGCGGCCCGGGCGCCCATCAACAGGCCGCCCGCCACAGACCGTGCGCTGGCTCCAGCCTGGCATGGTGGCCCACTCCGCCGGGTCATGGAGCACCCAGGCTGCTCAGAGTCCCCAGGTGACCAGCGGTCCCACCATAAGCTCCTCCAGATCTATCCTGGCCGCATCGCCAGGCGAGGCATCACGATGAGCACGGCAGCAGGGGCGACGGCGAGGCCGGTGACCGCCCAGGCCAGGCCGAAGCGCTGGGCCAGCAGGCCGACGGCCAGCGGGCCGAGGCCACCGAGCAGGCCGGCGGCGCTGGTGAGTGACACGGCGACGCCGCTGCATCCGGGCAGGCTGCGATACAGCTCTGCCTGGATCACCGGGTACCACGGCGCCGTGGTCACACTCAGCCCGGCGAGCATGGCAAGCTTGGCGCCGAGACCAGGCACCACCAGGAACGCTGGGTACAGCACGGCGGCCGCGGCCGCGCTGGCGCGCAGGAGGCCCAGGGCGCCGAACCGTTCGAGGAGCCTGATAACCAGCACGTCCCCGGCAAGTCCCGCCGCCAGCCGGACGGCCACTCCAAGCGCTGCCTGCGCCAGGCTGGCATGGGCCACCGCGACAAGGTAAAGCGCCAGGAACCCGCTGAGCACGTCAAGAAGCAGGTCCGAGACTTCGAGCAGGATCAGCCACCGCCTGACCTCGCCGCGCCGCAGGGCCGCGACGGCCTGGCGGAGTGTCGCGCGCTCGCCGCCGCCACCGGAACCGGCCCCGCCGCCCCCACCAGGCCCGCCACCGGAACCGGCCCCGCCGCCCCCACCAGGCCCGCCACCGGAACCGGCCTCGCCGCCCCCACCGGAACCGGCCTCGCCGCCCCCACCGGAACCGGCTTCGCCGTTCCCGCCTGGCCCGCCGTCACCGCCGTCCCGGCCTGGCCGTCCGCCGGAACCGGCCTCGCCGGCCGGCAGCGGCCCGCGGCGGGCGGCGCCCGCCCAGGCCAGCAGCGCCGCGCCGGCGATCAGCAGGTAGGCGGTCCGCCAGCTGCCCCCTCCCGCGGCGACGCCGGCCAGCAGGAGCGGGCCGGCCACCGAGCCAACCGATCCGGCCAGCGTCCAGCGGGCCATGTGCTGGGCACGCCGGGCCGGATCAGCGTCCATCAGGGCGGACTGGGTCAGGCTTACGAACGCGCCTGAAGCCGGGAAGAAGATCACGAACGCGACCAGCAGTGCAGCGAATGACCGGGCAGTAGCGGCCACCGCCAGCGCGGTGACAAATATCGCCCCGCCCACGAGAACCACCCGGTGTCGGCGGGAACCCGCACCGGCCAGGAGCCCGACCGGCAGCTCAAGCAGGCTTCCGAACAGCAGCGGCACGGCCGCGAGCAGGCCGATCTGGCTGTACGTCAGGGACAGGTCGCCGCGGATCAGCGGCAGCGCGGCGCCCTTGGTGCCGTCCGCCAGCTCGTCCACGAACTCGACGCTGAGCGCGGCCATGAGCCCGGACAGGCTGAGCAATGCCGGCCGGGTCGCGCAGGCCTTCGTTATACGGGCCACGTGTCTTTCCTTCCTTGTCCAACCGGCCTGGTCAGACAGGGAAGGCGGGCCGCGGGCCGCTACCTCATGTCACAGTCAGTAAAACGCCATGTCCCGATGCTAGGGGGACAGCCGCCGGGGCCGCACCAGGATTACCACGTCGGCGGAACCTACCGCGCTCGATACGATCGGGCTAGCAGCCTTGGGCTGGCCAGGAGGCGCGATGCGGATCGGCGAGCGGGTGCGCGCCGCACACCTGAGCAACCACTGCCCCGGTGGCCTCGGTTTTCCGGTGACGTCATCGGCCAGCTCGGGGGCCGACGCCGACAATGCTCACGCTGCGAGCAGGTCGTGGCTGATCGTGACAGATCACGAGGCTCGGGCCGCCGGTGAGATCTGCGCTCGCTGCCGTCAGGAGATATCAGCCCGCCAGAACGTGCGCAGCCGCGGCGACGGGAACTGGGTGCATGAAACCTGCCCGCCGGTGCCCGGGCACTCGCCGCCGTAGTGCCACCCTCATCTTGCGAGCATCGAGGCGGCGGTCGCGCTGGCGGCGTCCGCCCGCCAGACTCCAGCCGCCCAGGCGCCCCCCACGGTGACGATGGTGAGCGCGCCCGCGACCGCGAAGACGGGCCGCGGGTCGCCGCCGAGTACGCCCGTCATGGCCCCGGCAGCCACGGCGCCGATCGGGGTGACAACCTGCGCGGCCAGCCGCCACGCCGCGGTCACCCGGCCGAGCAGTTCCCGCGGGACCAGGACTTGCCGCAGCGCCCGCAATGTCACGCTCGCCGCGACGATCGCCCAGGTGTAGAGCAGGTTGGCGGCCATCATGACCGGCATCGACCAGGCGGTGCTCAGCATGATCAGCGCGACCCCGGACGCAACCGCGCAGGACGCCACGGCAGGCAGCGGGCCAACCCGCCGGCACCACCAGCCCGTAGCGGCTGCCCCCAGCACGCCTCCCGCCCCGCCGACGGTGACGACCACGCCAACCTGCCAAGCGCTCAGCCCGAGGGTGTCCTTGGCAAAGAAGACGAACAGCTTGTCGGCACCCAGGCACAGATTCAGCACCAGCACGAAACCCATCAGCGCCAGCAGCAGCCGGGTGGCGGCCAGATACCTGACCCCGTCAGCAAGGTCACGGCGCAGCGCAGACAGGGACGCAGTGGTCCTCCCGGCCCTGGCCACCGCGCGGTAGCCGCCGCGAAGAGCCCCGAGCGACGCCAGCGAGACCCCGAAGGTAAGCGCGTCGATCAGCATCGTCCCGCGCAGTAAGCCGGCCGCCGCGAGCAGCCCGGCCACGCCCGGCCCGATCACCTGGCCGCCCTGGTTGGCCGCCTCTAGCCGGGAGTTAGCCGGCACCAGCCGGGGACCAGCGAAAAGGTCGCGGACCGTGATGGCCAGCGCGGTCTCGAAGAAGACCGTCGCGCCGCCTGCTACGAAGGCCAGCGCAAGGACAGGCCAGACCACGAGCCGGTGCTGGCCGGCCAGGATGAACAGCCCGAGAAAGACCGATGCCCGGACGATGTCCGCGGCCACCAGCACCCGCCACGGGTCGAGCCGGTCGGCTAAAATCCCGGCCGGCAACCCGGCAGCCAGGTAGCCGACGCTGCGCGGCGCGGAGGCGAGCACCGCCAGCACCGGGCTGCCGGTCAGCTGGAGCACCAGCAGCGGGATAGCCAGGACGGCGATCCCGTCCCCCAGCAGCGAGACCGCCTGACCGCCGAGGAAAATCCGGGAGCGCAGCACAATCTCCTGCATGCCCGGCAAATGCCGCCGCCATGCTGACCGCCCCTGCTCGCCGCCTGCTCCCGCTGCCAGAATCACCAGCCGGTTAGCAATCGGCGGCGTGACTTGTACCGGATTTAGTGATGCTTACGGTCTTTAATGGCTGATATAGTCCCACCTAATCCGGTACAAGCGGCTGCATGAGGCCGCTTGGCTGGCTAACCGGGACGCACGTCCATGAAGGCCGTCACATTCTCAAGGACACGGCCTGCCCCAAAACGGCTATCAGGCGTCATTCCGCCCAACCAGACGGCTCCGTTTGAGGTCTCTGTAACTGACGGGTGACGGCCCGCCACTCCAGCCGGGGCCGTCGCGGTCGCGATCCGACATACCGACGAGGGAGCCAGCCATCTCAAGCCAACGATCCCCGCTACGGCCCTTACTCGGCTGCGCCGTGGCCGGTGCTGCCGTCATCTTCCTCTCCGGCGCCTGCGACTCCGGCCCCGCGAGCCCCGGTCATCCCCCGCCAGTCAACGAAGGGCCGCCCGCCGCGCTGCACGGTGGCCAGGCGCCCACGCCGCCTGAGCTGACCGCCGCGAGATCGAACTGCCCGCGGGCTCCGTACGGACCGTACTCGGACGCGCCCGGCCGGAACCGCACAGTGGCTCTCACCTTCGACGACGGGCCGGGCAGGAGCACAGCGCAGATCCTGAGGATGCTGCGCACATACCGCGTGCCCGCCACGTTCTTCAACATCGGCGAGAACGAGGCCGTCCGCCGGAGCTTAGTTAAGGACGAGTTCAGGGCCGGCGATGCGCTGGGGAATCACACCTGGAACCACCCCGACATGACCAGGCTCTCGGCTGGCCAGCAAGCTGCCGAGATGGACAGGACGATCGCCGAGCAGCGGTCCATCGTGGGCGTGGCGCCGTGCCTGTACCGGCCGCCCTACGGCACCTACACCGCCACGACGCTGAGACTGGCACAGCACCGCCACATGGGGGTGTGGCTGTGGTCAGTGGACACTGAGGACTGGGAGGCCGACGGATCGGGCTCGTCGTTCTGGGTCCACCGCATCATCCGGCTGGCGGAGCAGGAAGGAAGAGCGCTGCGCCACCCGGTCGTGCTCATGCACAACCAGCCGGCCGGCAACCCGGCAACAGTCAGCGCCCTGCCGACGATCATTCACTTCTTCCGCGTGCACGGTTACCACTTCGTCCGGTTGTAGCCGCGGGGCAGGCAGCTGACCTGACGGTCCGCCGGTTGGCCGCTTCTGCAGCGGGGTAGCGCAACCGGCAGGGCGCCGGCATCAGCGGTACCGTGGTGACAACGACGCGTGCACGCTGCTAGGGGGACCCGTGCCGGCATTTTGGCTCGCGCATCCGTTCCAGCCAGGTCACAAGGGGCCGTGGTGAGCGGCGCCCACGCCGGGCTTCCCGTGCACGGTGAGCACGGGCGCCATGAGCGGGACGCAGGCAGCGGCCACGATCAGGGCCAGGGTGACGTCGGCAACAAATGGTGGACGCTGGTCGCCGTGTGCCTGGGCACCTTCATGCTGCTGCTGGATATCACGATCGTTAATGTCGCGCTGCCGGACATCCAGCAAGCGCTGCACGCAACCTTCTCGGGCCTGCAGTGGGTCGTGGACGCCTATGCGCTGAGCCTGGCCGCCCTGCTGCTGACGGCGGGCAGCCTGGCCGACATGTACGGACGGCGCCTGTTCTATGTGATCGGCCTGGTCATATTCACGGGCGCGTCACTGATGTGCGGCGCGGCCGCAAGCACCCTCATGCTCCAGCTGTCCCGAGCGCTGCAGGGCGTCGGCGGAGCGATCATGTTCGCCGTGTCGCTGGCGCTGCTGGCCGAGGCGTTCCGGGGCAAGGATCGCGGCATCGCGTTCGGCGTCTGGGGGGCAATTACGGGCCTGGCCGTTGCCATCGGGCCCCTGCTCGGCGGCATTCTGACGTCGGGCCTGTCGTGGCGCTGGATCTTCTTCGTCAACGGGCCCATCGGGGTCGTGGCGGTAGTCATCGCCATGACCAAGGTCGCCGAGACCCGGGCGCCGCACGCCAGGCGCCCCGACTGGGCGGGTTTCGCGCTCTTCACCCTGGCCCTGTCGAGCCTGGTGTATGCGCTGATCGAGTCCAACGAGCGGTCCTTCACCGACCGCCTGGTGCTGGGCTGCTTCGCGGCCGCGGCGGTTTTGCTGGTCGTCTTCGTGGCGGTGGAGTGGCGAGGCAAGCACCCCATGTTCGACCTGACGCTCTTCAGGCTGCCGACGTTCAGCGGCGGCTCGATCGCGGCCTTCGGGATGAGCGCGTCGATCTTCGCGCTGATTCTCTACCTGGTGCTCTACCTGCAAGACATCCTCGGCTACAGCGCGCTGGCCACGGGCGTGCGGCTGCTGGTGCTCTCCGGCGGCATCCTGGCCACCTCCGCCATCGCCGGACGGCTCTCGTCGCGTGTTCCGGTGCGCCTGCTGATCGGGCCCGGACTGCTCGTCGTCGGCGCTGGGCTGCTCCTCATGCGCGGGCTGGACGCGAGCTCGTCCTGGACTCACCTGGTACCGGGCCTGCTCGTTTCCGGCCTTGGCGTCGGCATGGTCAACCCGCCGCTGGCCTCGACCGCGGTGGGGGTCGTGAAACCGGACAGGTCCGGGATGGCGTCCGGCATCAACTCGACGTTCAGGCAGGTGGGGATCGCCACCGGGATAGCCCTGCTCGGCGCCTTGTTCTCGAAGCAGGTCACGGCCGAGGTGCTGGCCAGGGTACCGGGCGTGCCCGGCCTGTCGGACAAGGGCGCGCAGATCGCTAAGGCGGTGCAGTCCGGGACCGTCAAGCAGACCATCGGACAGCTGCCCGCGCACGTCAGGGAGGCCGTCGGGGTGATCACCAAAGCGGCGTTCACCACGGGCCTGGACCGCATCCTGCTGATCGCTGCGATCATCGCTTTCGTGTCAGGAATCCTGTCCCTCGCGCTGATCCGCAGCAAGGACTTCGCGGTGCAGCGGGGCCCCGGTCACTGACAGCGTACTGCGGTGGCCCAGTGGCGTCCGCACCCGTCACGGCGGACCCCGTGACGGCCCGGAACGACCAAGGCCCAGGCTTGGGTCTCGGGTCCTGGCCTGGGCCTTCACGAATGAGAGCGGTCGACGAGAATCGAACTCGCACTAGCGCCGCCGCGTCCGCTCCGTTCCTTGTAGCCTGCATTCCGGTGAGCAAAATCAGTCCGCCGAGGGACGCCTCGGTGGCTGCTTCCCGCGCTCTTCGGCCTGCTCGTTTCCTGTCCCTGACACGGGCCGACGGCTGACGAACCGGCCAGCGGTGCCGACTGCGATGGTGAGGAACCACGCGATCTCCACCCATGGTGTCCACCACACCAGCACCAGAGTCAGAGCCCAGTATCCAGTAACGATCCAGGACACGGTCGCCTCCGCCTGGTACTGGCGCTTGTCGACGTCTGGCAGCAGCACATCATCGCGGCGCGCCTGGCTTTGTATCGCCGACCGGCACACCAATCAGCTCGGGAATATGAACACAACAGGCTGCCATCCTGCCTGAGCTGGCACGTTAATTGTCCGCTCGTGACCGCCGTGCGCAGACGAGCCGACCTAGTTGATTTGGCCCGGTCAGGCTGGGTGACCGGCGTCGGTCTACCGGGCTTGCAGAAAGGATGGCATCAGGCCGGTCAGCGCGGCCCGAGCCCGGTCTGGCCGTCGAGGAGTTCCCGGGCGATGTCCAGGTGACCGGCATGTCGCGCGGTCTCCTCGATCATGTGCAGTACGACCCAGCGCACATCCGGCGGTTCGTCTTGCCCGGGGACACCGTGCCTGCCGCGCGGCCGCGCCGATAGCGGTGTCACCGCCAGCACCGCATCCGAGCTTGCGCACTGGTCGCGGTAAAAATTGATAATCTCCGCGGAGGGCTGGTCACAGACGAATGCTGCCGTCGGATCATAGGGAGTCAGGTCCTCATCCGCAGGCGCTGGCTCGGGGTGCTTGCCGGCCACGACCCCCTGGAACCAGTGCCACTCTGCCCCGCCCAGGTGCTCGACCAGCCCGGCCGGCGTCCAGCCCGACGGCACAACCGACCGGTGCCACGAGTCCTCGTCCAGCCCCGCCACGATGGACAGCACCGCGTCACGCTGGGCGGCGAGGAAGGCCAGCAGCGCCTGGTCCTCGGCGTCCTCATTCCGATTACTTGTCATGGCCACCTTCCGGGGATTACTCGTGGTACAGCAACCTGACGTACTTGCGTTAGCGCCCAGTGTCGTCAGCGATCTGCCATAGAGCGCGTTACCGCCTCCTCCTCGGTGGCCTGCAGCTCCTTGCGCGCGGGCACCCATTCGGAAGCCGATACAACTCGCGGACTCAAGGCAACCTCCTGGGCATAGGGGTGGGCGATGCTCCCCAGACGCTGATCAGGATCGGCACGGTGTGGAGCTTAGCGGCCGGACGGACGCATGCGAAGCCACTCGGAGACCTTCGAGCGCAAAGGGGATGCCGAGCGGATACTGACGCTGATCGAAGCGCAGATGATCCACGGCGACTGGACTGACCCGAAGGGCGTGCGCGATGGTGCAGGTGCCGTCCCCGGCCAGCCACCCTCCGACACGATCCAAAGCGATCGAGGCATCTGTTAATCAGCTTGTTCAGCGCCTAGCAAGGGTCGCTGGTCCGCTGGAATTAGGTCGTAGGCGGTGTCAAACTAGTCGGATGTGCGAAGTGGATCATGCCGCGCGGGCGGCCAAGGGGCAGATCGACCTGCTGCTTGAAGAATATCGTGCTCTGCGGTCAGAGATAGATCAACGAATTGCCGCGCGCTCTACATTAGTTGGTTTCCTCGCGGCTGGTGCAGCTTTCATAGTTGGTTCCCGTAGTGTTCTGGTTACCTGGGTATCCGTTACAGTCTTTCTTATAATTGTTGTCGTGGTCTGGGGTTCCAGCAGCTCCATGCTAGGCCGCCTCGGGAGAAGGATTAGGGCTCTCGAAGAGCAGCTCAATCTGCTGGCGAAGACTGCCTATGGGCTTTCCGATACACCGTCGTTGCTGCAATGGGAGAAATCATTCGTATCCGATCCTGGATGGATGAGGAAATACTTTGGTTGGGCTGGTCTTTACAAGCCTTAACGTGGCGAAAGGTGGCTGACCCCTCGTTACCGTGGCTAATTGCACGCTAATTGCACGGTGATCATGCTCGGGAGCAGGACGGTCCCGGCTATCCCGCACGTGGCCATGTTATGACCGGCTGTGCCAGACTGGGGAACGGGCGGACAGGTCTGGAGAACCACGTTGAACAAGGTCCTCGTATTGGTGCTCGTGCTCGCAGCCGGGTTCGTGGTGTTCTGCGAGGTCGACCTTGCCCGGGCGGAGGAAGTGCGCTACCTGCCCAAGTGGGTATGGGCGATCTTCTGCATGGGCATAGGGCTCACGATTCCGTTCGGCGGGATTGCTTACCTGGTGTTCGGGAAGGTCCGCAGGCCGCG
>Ga0187879_10003342_pt1 | contig 10819 bp, 9 predicted proteins | sample June2016WEW_19_1_FD_132423 | JGI IMG/M metagenome (GOLD analysis project Ga0187879, IMG submission 132423) | Peatland microbial communities from SPRUCE experiment site at the Marcell Experimental Forest, Minnesota, USA - June2016WEW_19_10 | ecosystem: Environmental > Terrestrial > Soil >... | reverse complement strand
GACAGCGTCCGTCGCCTGCTGCTCGTCGGTGATGTCCGACTCCAGCACGAGGACGGTCCCGCCCTGCTCGCGGATGCCCGCGGCGAGCTCCTCCAGCCGGTCCTTGCGCCGGGCCGCGACGGCAACCGCCGCGCCCTCGGCCGCGAGCGCGACGGCCGTGGCCGCCCCGATGCCGCTCGACGCCCCGGTCACGAGCGCGACCGTGCCTTCCAGTCTGTCCGGCGCGGTCCGCGTCTTACCCGCTCCGGGCGCTGCCTGGTCGAAGAAGGGTGCCTCGGACATGACTGAGCTCCTCAAATCCGGGTGCGGTCGCCGTCCCCGCCGCAGTGACATCGCGAGGACCAACAGGAGGATTCTCCGTAACCACTCCAGTATAAACGGAGCAGCCTCCGCTTACATACCCAGATGCGAGCTACGACGGCTGCCCCGGGCCGCGGGTGATGAAGGTGCCCCCGACCCGGAGAGGCCACCGGGGCAGCAGCACGAACATGATGCTGCTGCCTCGCGGCTTCCTTCATTGATGCTCAGCCCGCGGGGGCCGGCGCTGACCGGGTGCGTGCCACACTTCAGTTGAAGAGGCACAGTTCCAGGATAAGGGCCTCGACGGCGCCCTCACGCTCCTCAGGCCTGCCGTACCGCACTGCCCGGCCGATCTCGGTGCCAGTGTCGAACTCATTCAGATAGCGGAAGATCCCTTCCCGGCCGTGCCCTAGCGCGATGTCGTATCCGAGCAGGAGGGCGGCGTGACGCATCTCGCGTGTCGCTACCCGATTGACAACGGCTCTCATCACCCGCCACCGAAGGCCGCGAGCGTGCCTGGTGATCCACTTCCCGCGCAGGCGTCCCCTCACGCTGTCGCGCACATCTAACATGCCTGGCCTCTTTCGTTAGCGGGGTCGGTCGTCGGCCCGGCCAGGCTCCCCCCCAGCCGCGCCCCACTTCTAACAGAGAGACGCACAACTGTCGCTCTGGGTGCACAGAATCCCAGTATCTCTTCAATGTCTTCACCCGCGAGCTCAGTCGCATAACTGAGAGTGACCTATTCGGTCGCCGGGGTAATCATTTAATACGATCGTCTGACAAACTTCGCCAAACACAGATGCTGCAGCACTTATTGCATCGGGTGTCGATCCCCAGGAAAAGGTGCAAGTCTCTGTAAACCAGTTCGGTCCCTGGACGCTGACGGATCGCACCAGCCAGAGCAATTGCGTTTTCTGCTGGCTGCCCTCGACCACAGTGACCTGGTGATCGGATCACGCTGGGTGCCTGGCAGCTACGTGATCAACTGGCCGAAGTCGCGGCAACTGCTCTCGAGAAGCGGAAATGCCTACGCGCGCCTCATGCTGGGCACTGGGCTCCGTGATCTCACCGCCGGGTATCGCGTTTACCGGCACACGGCATTACGCCGGATCGGCCTGGAGAACCTGCAATCGCAGGGGTACAGCTTCCAGGTCGACCTGACCGTGCGTGCCTTGCGGGCCGGCCTCGTGGTCGTAGAATTGCCGATCACGTTCGTGGAGCGCGCCATCGGCACCAGCAAGATGAACGGGGCCATCGTTGTTGAGGCGCTGTGGAGGATCACCCAGTGGGGGGTCACCGCACGATGGCGCAGGCTTGTCACCCAACCACAGGTCAGCCGACCACAGGGCCACGGCGGAAGCGGCTGAACCAGCCCTCGCGCACCTCCCACCGCATCGTCGTGACATCCAGAGCCGCGAAGTTCCGCAGCCGGTTGTCCGCGTCCAGCCCGGTCACCCGCACCGGCCCGTACCCGAAGTCCACGGTCCGGCTGTACGCGCGGTGCAGGTGACCGTGCATCAGGTAGGCGGGCATGACCGCGTCCACGATGCGCTGCAGGCGCCGGCGGTGGGCGTCGTTGCGAGCCAGGTCCTCGGATGCCCACTCCGGAGGCGGATGAGCGAAGGTGTGGGCGACACCGGACGGGCAGTCATGGCAGACCATCACGTCGGCGTGACCGCCGGTGGAGATGGCTATCTCCTGCTCGGTGGTGATCTCCTCCTGCGGCCACCAGTCCACGCCCTCGGTACGGACCGCCCGGTCCAGGCTCACCCCGCCTCCGCAGGCGAGCCAGGTGAGGCCTTGCCAGTTCCAGCGGTAGCCGCGGGGCAGGTGCATAATCCGCGGGACCACCGTCACCCGTCCGTCCAGGCCAGGCTTGCGATCCAACTGGTCGAGGCAGGAGAAGTCCTCGTGGTTGCCGTCCACGAACCACAGTTCGGCATCCGCCTCGGCCAAGGCCTTGCTCACCTGGTCCAGGTAGACCTGCCCGGCCTTGTCCGGCCAGATGCCGAAGTCCCCGAGGTGCAGGATGAGGCGCTGGCTTTCCCCCGCGAGCAGGGTCGGGACGCGGCGGATGACGCTAAGCGCCCATTCCTCGCCACCGTGCCAGTCCCCGGCGACGACGATCCGCCGCGGCCCGTCGGCGGCGGTAGGCGCCTCGCCACGCGACTCGGACAGCCCAGCGCTCAAGACGTTCCCCGGCCGGCTTCAAAGGTCATGACTGATTTCTAACCGCTGGACAGGTATTCCGCCAGGGGCAGTGGCAGCGGGGCGACCTGGGCCACGTGGGCGGCGCGTCAGCTGCCGGCGCGCGCTGCCATTTTCTGCTCACCGGATTCTGGCTGATCCTGCAGGACGCGAGGCTACGGCCGCCCCCGGCGACCGACTTCGACATCAGGATCGAGCCGATGAGGATCTCGCACGTGACCGAACCGCTGCCTTGCAGCTGGGCGGTGATGAAGTAAGTCAGCGCGCCGCGGTGACGAGAACAGCTGTGCCCAACGCTCAGCGTGGGTGCCTCACCATCCGAAGCCATAGCCGGTTCGGCAGATTCCAGCGCGGGCAGTCGCAGAGAGCGCACTCAGTGCCACGCCGGTAATGACTGTGTGCCTCGTGAGCGTGACCGCATCGGCATACGGCAGGCGGCCGCTTCCGCTTCATGACATACCTGTCTCAGTTCGTCCAACCACGCATGTGGCGCCTCCCCCAACCGGTCGCCCGCTGGCTGACACAGACCCGCAGGACCTGGCGCCAGCAGAAGTGGTGACTCTCACCTGGTAGCTGCTTTGCCCGGAACGTCCTTGCTCTTCCAAATGATCCTGCACACCGCAGCTTCAACCGTCGCGGCTGTCACCAACGCTGCAGCGTATACGTGTGGGCTGCTGGGGTCTCACGAACGGTGTTTCCGGCGGGTCGCGGAAGAACGCCAGCCACCCCGCGCCATCCTCCGCTGAGGTGACCTGCAGGCCGAGGATCTCCCCGTGCCCATCCGCGTTCACCCCGGCGGCCAGCAGGGCGTGGACGTTGACGACGCGGCCGCCTTCGCGGACCTTCAGCACCAGCGCGTCCGCGGCGACGAAGGTGTAGGGCCCGGCGTCGAGCGGCCGGGTCCGGAACGCTTCCACCTGCTCATCCAGATCGCGGGCCATCTCGCTGACCTGCGATCGCGACAGCCGCGTGATCCCCAGGGTCTCGACCAGCTTTTCCATCCGGCGCGTGCTGACGCCGAGCAGGTAGCAGGTCGCCACCACGCTCGTCAGGGCCGCCTCAGCCCGGCGGCGGCATTCCAGCAGCCAGTCCGGGAAATACGACCCCGACCGCAGCTTCGGGATTGCCACATCCAGCGTCCCCGGCCCGCGTATCGAAATCCCGGTGCCGGTAGCCGTTGCGCACATTGACCCGCTCCAGGCCGGGCAGGCCATAGGGGGCACCGCAGACCGCGTCGGCCTCAGCGGACATCAGCGCGTTGATGAACGCAGTCAGCATCGAGCGCAGCAGATCCGGCGACGCGGACTCCAGCTGCTCGTGCAGAAAGCGGGCAGGGTCAATACTGCTAGGGGCGGTCACAGGGGGTCGGCAAAGTCATTTGGTGATGGCCTGATAGCTGGCGACACGCCGGTGATGGGCGGGTAAGAGTGCGGGCACGGCCTTTGGGGTGATCATGGCGGTTCTCACGCCAGCCAGATCGCTCCCGAGGGGCCATGCCCGCGCCGCCATCATCACCGATTGACCCTGCTCTCGGCCACCTGGTTCAGCTGGCCGCCGGCGCCAGCGGAGAACAGCCCGGGTTACCAGGGGTGCTGGCCAGGGTGGCTGATCCGCGGCATCGCCGGGGCGTGCGCCACCGGCTGGCGGGGATCCTGGGCCTGGCGTTGTGCGCGGTGGTGGCCGGGGCGCGGTCGTTCACCGCCATCGCCGAGTGGGCGGCGGATGCGGACGGGCAGACCCTCCGCGTGCTGGGAGTCAGCGGGGCAGTGCCCTCGGAGTCCACGTTCCGGCGGACCTTGCAGCGCCTGGACGCGGATGCTTTCGATGACCTGGCCGGCGCCTGGGCGCAGCAGGCCACCCTGCCGGGACCGGGCGGGCGGCGGGTCATCGCGGTGGACGGCAAGACGTTACGCGGCTCAGCTGGCGGCGCCGATCCCGGCGATCACCTGCTGGCTGCCCTCGATCATGCTCATGGTGCCGTCCTGGGCCAGGTCGAAGTCGGCGCGAAGACGAACGAGATCCCGATGTTCCCTCTCCTGCTGGACCGCATAGACATCACCGGCGCGGTCATCACAGCCGATGCGATGCACGCCCAGCGTGGCCACGCCACCTACCTGGCCGGGCGCGGCGCGCATTTCCTGCTCACCGTCAAGCGCAACCAGCCTGGCCTGTTCGCCCAGCTCGCCGCCCTGCCCTGGCGGCAGGTCCCCGTCGCCTGCGACACCCGTGAACGCAGACACGGCCGCGCTGAGCGCCGCACCCTGAAAGTCACCGCCGTGGCCGCCGGGCTGGCCTTCCCGCACGCCGCCCAGGCCATCCAGATCGTCCGCCGCCGCCGGCTCAGCGGACGGAAGAAATGGTCCCGCGAGACCGTCTATGCGGTCACCTCGCTGAGCGCTGTCCAGGCCAGCCCGGCCGGGCTGGCGGCCATCATCCGCGGCCACTGGCACATCGAGGACCGCCTGCACTGGGTCCGCGACATGGACTACGACGAGGACCGCTCCCAGGTCCGCACCGCCAGCGGGCCCCGCGTCATGGCCACCTTGCGGAACCTCGCCCTCACCATCTTGCGGCTGGCCGGCCACGCCAGCATCGCCGCCGCCCTCCGCTACCACGCCCGCCGGCCAGAACGGCCACTACGAACGATCATGAACTGCTAAACGACTTTGCCGGGGCCCTGGGGGCGGTCACCGTGATGTCTCCTTCAGAAGCACTGTGAGAGGTCTTCCAAAGGATCACGCGGTGGCCGCCTTAAGCGTCTGCGCCACGCCCATCAACCGGGCCGGTCAGTGCACCACCTTGCCGGACGCAACTATCACGGGGTGCCCCTCCGTGAAATGCGGCGGAATCGTGAACCCAGCATGCGGCGGTATCGTGACAGGAGTTACCCCCTATCCGTGAGTTAGGACTTCGGGCGCCCGATGAAACCCATGTACGTTGCGGTGGTGGGCTGGGGGACGTACGTCGCCCTGGGGGGAGGCATAGCCGGGTTCCTGGCGGACCTGGCTGGCGTGAGATCCGCATTGGTGACGGTGCTGGTGCTGATCTTCATCGCCGTGGCCCCGACGACAGCTGTTGCGGGTCTGCTTCGTGGGTTCGATCTCTTCGCCCGCCTGATCCTTACCTGCGTCACGACTATCACCGTCCTCACCCTGATCGCGATGATCATGCTGGCGATAGGAATCTGGTCCCCCAAGGCGGGCTTGGTCGCCATCGCCCTGGTCAGCGGAGCGTGCCTGCCAGCCCAGCATGCGAAGCCTTTCATCAGCAAGATCGCTGAGCGGGCCGAACCTTTGCGTCAGGCAATGGTTGACTACTGCGTGAAGATCGGGGGAGAGCAGACCGCAGCCTGGGCGACGACCCGCACCCCAGCCGAGCCGGACATGGTTGCTGACCCCGCAGCCACACCCGATGAAGCCACCGCAGAGCCTGCCGAGCCTGTCCAAGCCGCCGGGCCGGACGAGGTCGCCGGGCCGGACGAGAACCCCGAAGCCGCCGCCGAACAAGACCAGGACCCCGAGGCGGTCGCCGGGCCGGACGAGAACCCCGAAGCCGCCGCCGAACAGGACGAGGCCGTCGGGCCAGCCGAGGCTGCCGCCAATCCCGATGAGGCCGTGGAGACTCCTGCCGAACGCCGCAGCGAGACAGCGAACGGGAAACCTGTTGCACCGGACGGCGTTGCACAGGAAATAGGTTGCGAGCCTGAGGTCATAGCCGCTTCTTCTGCTGCAGGCAAGCCCCCCCGTCCGGGACACCACCTGACCGCGCGAGCGAAAGTCCAGGGCCCCGGCGTGTTCCGGACTTGCGGGGGTTAGGCCCTGTATGTAACGGATGATGTCGGCACGCACGGTTTGTGGGCACGGGCACGCCACGTGATCATGTAGGTCTCTGAGGTCTGCGTGAACGAGGTGTGGCGTGCCCGCGGTGGTATTGTCGCGCGCCGGTGCGCACGTGGTCGGGTCCGGCCCGGGTGGCGAGGATCTGGCGGCTGGTGCGTGGCAGCGGCTGGAAGCGCTGCCGGACCCGCGCTCACCGCAGGGGCGGATCTACCCTCTGCCCTGCTTGATCGCGGTCGCGGTCCGCGCGTTCACCGCTGCCGGGAACGACCGGCTGGCCGCGGTCGGGCAGCAGACCAGGCGGGCCAGCCAGGCAGATCTGGCCCGCCTGCGCGCTCCGTGGGATCCAGACACCGGCCGGTACCGGGCACCGGATGAGAAGACGATCCGGGTGGTGCTGGACAAACTGGACCCGCGGGCCCGGGCCCGGGCCCTGCCCTGCCCGGGCCGCGCCGCCGCCGTCGCCCTGGCGGGCGGCTCCCGGCGGGGGTACGTGATTACCGGGCCCGGCGCGCCGCCCAGGAGGCGGAAGCGGTGGCCCGCAGCGGGTTACGGGCCGTGGCCGTGGACGGCAAGACCTCCCGCGGAGCCCGCCGCGCTGACGGCACCCGGGTGCATCTTCCCGGCGTCGCCGAGCACGGCGGCCGCCTGCTGGGCCACCTCGAGGCCGACGTCAAGCACAATGAGACCAGCCACTTCACCGCACTCCTGGAACCCCTGGACCTGGCCGGTGCCGTGGTCACCTCCGGCGCCCTCCATACGGTGCGGGCGAACCCGGACTGGCTGGCCGGGGCTAAGAAAGGCCATTACATCGCCGTCGTAGATCAAAGCGATCAAGAAAGACCTCACCGCCCTGGTGACCGCCCGCGGATCAACGCTGCTGGAACTGCACGGCATCGGCCCATCTGCCGCCGCCCGGCTGCTCGCCGACGTCGGTGACATCCACCGCTTCGCCGACCGGGACAAGTTCGCATCCTGGGATGGCACCGCACCGCTGGATGCCTCTTCCGGCAACCAGGAACGCCACCGGCTCTCGTGGGCAGGCAACCGGCGGATCAACAGGGTGCTGCACATCATGGCCGTGGTCCAGCTGCGCAACCAGACCCCGGCCGCGATTACTTACGACACACGCAAGGCCGGCGGGATGCCCTCAATGATGGCCATGCGCGCGCTCAAACGGCGCCTGTCCAACGTCGTCTACGCATGCATGCTCGCCGACCAGAAACGGCGCGAAGCTGCGGGCCCGGGCGGGCAACCGGGGACGACTACTGACTCCAGCGTGACCGACCTGACCCCGGACATCGGCTCTTTGGAGAAGCCACGTCCCGGACCCACCACCCAGTCTAGAACGATCCTCCAGGCAGTCCCTTGACATAAGGGGTGCCAGATCCGGATGTGTTCCGATTTCGGACTGACCCGGCTCTCAGCGGTCCTCGAGCTGGCATGACGGAGCCGACTCCGCCGTGAGCGTCTCACGGTGATAGCGGCCTAAAACGACTTTCTTGCCTGAGGTGCGGGTGATCGAGAGGTGCCGACGTAGTGCTTTCCGGTTCGTGAAGGTGCTGGACATGCGGGAGATCCGTTCACGACTCGGGCCAGAGGTCCTCCGGCTCGCGCCCCCGGGTCTCGGGGAGCAGCCAGAACAGCACCATGGCCAGTGCCGCAGGCAAGAAGATGACCAACCCGGCCACAGCGAACAGGTGTTCGGCGTCGGCCACCGCACCGAAGGCCACCAGGCCGGTCACCGCCCCCAGCACGCCCGCCGCCGAATACCAGCCCGCCACCGAGGCCCGGACCGACGTGGGAAACAACTCGTTGACCAGAGCCCCGGCCGCCGGGGCGAAGACCGAGCCCGCGAACACGCCGAGGATGTAGCCGGCTAGCAGCGCCGAGGCGGAACCGGCGTAGGTCAGGGTGGCGAACAGGGCCACGCTCACCATGGCCAGCGCGCCGGTCAGGCGCCGGCCTACCCGGTCGGCTAGCCACCGCCCGGCCAGGAGCCCGGCCAGCCCGGCGACGCCGCCCCCCACCACCATGCCCGCCGTCACGATGCCCCGCTGGTGGAGGAAATTCTGCGCGAAGAGGAAGACGAAGCTGTTGGTCGGCCCGGTAATCACTGAGACGGCAAAGGACAGCACCACGATCACCAGCAGGCGCCGCCGGAACGGCCGGGCCACGGCATCGAACACCGGGATTGGATGCTCGGATCCAGCCGCGGCCACAGTGAACCGGTCAGGCTCCTCGATCCAGCGCCAGAGAAGTGGCAGCAAAGCCAGGGGGACCAGCGCCAGAACGAACACGCCACGGAACCCGATCGCGTGCGACGCCAGGCTGTGCACGATGGCGATGACCCCAGCGCCGGTACCGAACCCGGCGGCGATGAGCGCCACCGCCTTGGCCCGGTCCGCTGAGGCGGTCTGCTCGGCGGCGGTGACCTGTGCCAGCCCGTTCGTGGCGCTGAGCAGGGGACGCCCGCAGGCGAAGATGGCCACGAACCACCAGTAGCTGGGGCTGGCCGCGGCCAGCACAGTCATGGCCAGCCCCGCGCCGACCGTGACGAGCAGCGTCATCCGGCGGCCGAAGCGGTCAGCCAGGCCAATGATGGGAAGCGCGCCCAGCGACGCCAGGCGAATGACGGCCAGCCCAATACCCAGGTCGGTGCCGGAGAGCCCGGCCTGGTCGGAGAAGGTTGCGCCGTGGCTGACCTGGCCGAATCCGCGCGCCACGTCGCCGAGTGCGGCCACGACGCCGAACTGCCCGAAGCCCGACGCGAAGGCGGCGATGGCCACACCGACCACGGCCCGGTCGTTCCAGCGATGCAGACGCAGCCCGGCCGGTCGCGGTGCGGGAACCGTGCCCGGATCAGTGCTCACCCTCGCCCGCCCTTGTCCATGATGTGTCCCTTTCGGGCCCCATGGTGGCACGGCAGGGTGAAGGCCGGAACGATCCGCCGGGCAGCGCGACTAGCACCAGGCCCACCGCCGATGCGCTGACCAGGTACCCCGGCTGCAGACCGAGGAGCGCGCCAAAATCACGCACATGTTCGTCTCGACACTTTCTACCTCAAGACCAGCCACGGCAACAGCGCGCTGCGGCAATGCGGCGGCGAGCACATCCCGCTGAAGCGCAGGCCGGCCCGAACGAAGCCGCCACCGTGCTGTCCTTGCCTCATCGGCCTCGTCCAACAGGACGGCTCTGAACTCGCCGTCCGCGGCGGCCTTACGCAGATCTGACTCACGACCGCGACATGCCACCGGGCGTCAGCTGGGCATTGCTGACGCCCCGGGACACACACGCCAGCTTAACGGTGACTGGAGCCTGCCGCCGCTTGGGAACTCCCTCTCGAGAGGCAGACGTCATACACGGCGAACCAGCTCGCTCATCGGCAGAAGCGGAAGTTGCGGTGCAACCCTCGGTGTTCCCGGCTGGGCGTTTGTCGGCGAGTCAGGCTACTGCCCGGGCTGGGGCTGGGGGAGAGGCCGCGGGAGAGTAGCGAGGGCCCGGCTTCTCGGGCCTGTTTGACCGGATCCACGCCGGAGGGCGCATCTGTAACCTGGTATACAGGGTTGGCGCTGGTCAGGGCTCATCTGGGGCCCGACTGGTGCTCCCGGCGGGGGGTGGAAGCGGTACAGCACGGAAGTACAGCAACTGACCGGGACGCGGGTGGCCGCGCAGGGATGTGGGAGGACGGTGGGTGGATGACCAAGAAGACGAACCCCCGCTTCCTCTCTGCGGACAAGATGAGTACAGAAAGGAGAGGGAACGCCACCGCGCGGGCGCCACGTTCCCGGGAAGCCCATGAGCCCTGAGACTCAGGCCGCGCTGATCGCGGGCATTATTGGACTCGTCAGCCTGGCAGGGACCGTGGTGGTGGCCCTGAGGGGTTTCCACGCCACCGTGCAAGCCACCAAAATGGCACTCGATGAAGCTCATAGGGATGCGGCCGATACCTTAGCCGTGTACCGGGAGCAACTCGACCGGACGGTCGCCGAGCAGCATGTCCGGACGTTGAACGAGCGCTTCGTCACGGCCGCCGACAAGCTCGGCGACTATGAGCAGCCGGCCGTCCGACTGGCCGGCATCTATGCGATGGCGGCCCTGGCAGATGCGTGGGACGGAAATCGCCAGGCCTGCATCGACGTGCTCTGCGGGTACCTGAGGATGCACAACGCCTCGCATCCTGGCGACGGTGAGGCCCCACTGGGCCTCGGGGCCGACCGGGAGATCCGCCACACTGTCGTGCGCCTGATAACCGCGCATTTGCGCGACGGCGCGAAGGTTTCCTGGTGTGACGCTGATTTCGACTTTACCGGCGTGGTGTTCGACGGAGGGGACTTCTCGCAGGCGCGCTTCTCGGGCGGGACGGTCAGCTTCGCCGGTGCCCGCTTCTCGGGCGGGACGGTCAGCTTCAACGGTGCCCAGTTCACCGGCGGGACGGTCAGCTTCAACGGTGCCCAGTTCACCGGCGGGACGGT
>Ga0187879_10003340_pt1 | contig 10820 bp, 9 predicted proteins | sample June2016WEW_19_1_FD_132423 | JGI IMG/M metagenome (GOLD analysis project Ga0187879, IMG submission 132423) | Peatland microbial communities from SPRUCE experiment site at the Marcell Experimental Forest, Minnesota, USA - June2016WEW_19_10 | ecosystem: Environmental > Terrestrial > Soil >... | reverse complement strand
GCCCGCGCCGCGGCCACGGCCTGATTGGCGCCCTTGCCGCCGGGTGCGTAGGTCAATGACGATGCCAGCACCGTCGCGCCTGGCCGGGGCAGGGTATCGACGTCGGCGGTGAGATCTAAATTCACGCTGCCCACGACGCACACCCGTGTCATCTCGCCAACGGTAGTCGCGTCCGCCCTGCATTTCGGTCATAGTTGCGGTGCGCAAACGCCAATATGTGTGCCTGTGCGCGCTAGTCTGCTGCGTTAGCGATGCTGGATCGCTTCAGAGAAAGTGGGCTGCGTTGACATCGAGCGAGCTAACAGATGCCACACCTGCCGACGAATCCGCCCCGGCTGAAGATCTACCGGCCCAAGAGGCTGAGCCACAGAAGAGTCAGAAGCATCGCCGTCGGCGTTTTTTCCGGATCGGCATCCAGTCCAAGTTGTTGATGACGCTGTTGATCTGCAGCATCTTGTCGGTCTCGGTGGTCGGCCTGATCGGGGCCGTCTCCGGGCGCAACGCGCTGCGGCAAGTCGAGGCCGACCGGCTGACCGAATTGCGCGAGTCACAGAAGCGGGAGCTGGAGGCGCTTTTCAAGCAAATGACGAATTCGCTGATCGTCTACAGCGGCGGGTTCAGCATTGTCCAGGCATTGGAATCGTTCACCGCGGGATTCAACCAACTAGCCAGCGCGACGATCACTGCGGCCCAGCAGCAAGCGCTCGTCAATTACTACGACAACGACATGATCAAACCGATCCAACGGATCACCGGCGAAACAATCGATATCAACGCGGTGTTGCCGAGTTCCAATGCGCAGAAGTACGTTCAGGCCAACTACACGGCACCCCCGCGGTCGGGCGCCGACAAGTTGCCCGTCGTGGATGCCGGCGACGGCAGCGCGTGGTCGGCGGCCAATGCACACTTCGACTTCTATATGCGCGGAATCGTCACCCGCTTCGACTATCGGGACGTGCTGTTGCTGGATACGCAGGGCAATGTCGTCTATACCGTGAACAAGGGCCCCGACCTCGGCACGAATGTTCTCACCGGCCCGTATCGCGAATCCAAGCTGCGCGACGCCTACCAAAAAGCCTTGCGTTCCAACGATGTCGACTTCGTCTGGATCACTGACTTCCAGCCCTACCAGCCGGCACTGGATGCCCCCATCGGGTGGGTGGTGTCGCCGATCGGTATGAACGGAAAAATAGACGGCGTCATGGCGTGGCCACTGCCGACTCCAAAGATCAACAGAATCATGACCGCCGACAAACAGTGGGACGCTGCCGGCCTGGGCGCAGCGACCGAGTCGTATCTGGTGGGGCCCGACAATTTGATGCGCTCCGATTCCCGCTTATTCCTGGAAGATCCGCAGGAATATCGGCGCGAGGCGGTGGCCAACGGGACTCCGCCCGACGAGGTGAACCGGGCGATCCAGTTGGGCACCACGATCATGTTGCAGCCGGTCCCGAGCGCGGGTGTGCGCGCGGCTCAGCGCGGACAGACCGGAACCGTCACCGACACCGACTACACCGGTAACCGGGAGATGGAAGCCTATGCCCCGTTGAACGTGCCGAACTCCGATCTGCATTGGTCGATTCTGGTGACGCGCGACGATTCCGCTGCCTTCGCGCGGTTGGGCAGGTTCAGTAAGACGCTGGTAGTTGGCGTCTCGGCGATGATTTTCACCGTCTGCGTGGCCGCGATGTTGCTGGCCCAGGTGCTGCTGCGGCCGGTGCGGCGGCTGCAAGCCGGAACGCAGAAGATCAGCTCCGGCGACTACGAGGTCAGCATCCCGGTCACGTCGCGCGACGAAATCGGTGATCTCACTAAGGCTTTCAACGAAATGAGTCGCAACCTTGCGATCAAGGAAGAGTTGCTCGCCGAGCAACGTAGGGAAAATGACCGCCTATTGCTGGCGCTGATGCCCGAGTCGGTGGTCCAACGCTATCGCGAGGGGCAGGAGACCATTTCGCAGAAACACCAGGACGTCGCCATCATCTTCGCCGACATCGTGGGGCTCGACGAGATGTCCAACGACATGTCCGGCGACGAATTGGTCGGGATCGTCGACGATCTGTTCCGCCAGTTCGACGCGGCGGCCGAAGCCATCGGCGTCGAACGGATCCGCACCTTCCACAACGGCTATCTGGCCAGCTGTGGGGTCGTCACGCCGCGGCTGGACAGCATTCACCGAAGCGTTGAGTTCGCCCTGGAAATGCGCCAGATCATCAGTCGTTTCAACGGCCAAACCGGCCACGAACTGCGGCTTCGGGTCGGCATCAACACCGGCAACGTGGTCAGCGGGCTGGTCGGCCGGTCGAGTCTGGTCTATGACATGTGGGGTGCCGCGGTCAGTCTGGCCTACCAAATGAACAGTGGCGCACCGCAGCCCGGCGTCTATGTCAGCGCGGAGGTGTACCAAGCGTTGCAGGAGGTGCGGCAGTTCACGCCGGCCGGCACGATTTCGGTTGGCGGAGCTGATCAGCCGATCTACCGGCTATCGGAACGCTGATGAACACATTCCACTCGTCCTGGTTCTACTGGGCCATCGGAGTTGCCCTGGGATTCCCGGTCGGGATCATCCTGCTGACCGAGCTGCACCATGCGCTCGTTCGTAGAAATAGCCGACTGGCCCGCCAGGTCGGCCTGCTGCGCAATTTTCTGCTGCCGCTGGGTGCCCTACTGCTGCTGCTTGTCAAGGCCGCCCAGATCTCGGGCGGCGACGGCTTGGTGCGAATCCTGAGCACGGTCTTCGGATTTTTGGTGTTGGTGTTGCTGCTGTCCGGCTTCAACGCCACGGTGTTCGAAGGCGCGCCCGAGGACAGCTGGCGCAAACGACTGCCTACCATCTTCCTCGATGTCGCCCGGTTCGCACTGATCGGGGTTGGGCTGGCGGCGATCCTGTCGTTCATCTGGGGTGTCCGGATCGGTGGCCTGTTCACCGCGCTGGGCGTGACCTCGGTTGTCATCGGCCTGATGCTGCAGAACTCCGTCGGCCAGATCGTGTCGGGCCTATTCATGTTGTTCGAGCAGCCGTTCCGCATTAACGACTGGCTCGACACGTCGACCGCGCGCGGTCGAATAGTCGAGGTGAACTGGCGCGCTGTGCATATCGAGACCGGCACCGGGACTCGGATCACCCCGAACTCGGTGCTGGCCAGTACGCCCTTCACGAACCTGAGCCGCCCCTCGGGCAGGCACAAATTGACCATGCAGACCACATTTTCGACCGCTGACTCGCCCGACCAGGTGTGTGCGATGCTGACGCGCGTCGCCACCTCGCTGCCGCAGCTCAAAGTCGGCAGCGTGCCCCGCTCGGTGCCCGTCGGGGCCGGTGAATACTCCACCAGCATCGGGCTGAACTCCCCTGCCGACGAAGGCGCGGCGCGCTCCACGTTTCTGCGCTGGATCTGGTACGCCGCCCGGCGGGAGGAACTGCACCTCGACGGCGCCGAGGACGACTACTCGACGAGGGAACGGGTGGAGCACGCGTTGCGCACCGTGGTGGCCCCGGTATTGCGGCTCAGCATTGCCGACCAGCAGTCACTGCATTCGAGTGCGCGGATCGTCCGTTACGGCGCCGACGAAATCGTCGAGTACCCCGGTCAGGTGCCTTCAGGAATGACGTTCCTGGTCGCCGGGCGGGTGCGACTGGCCGCCACGGCCAGCGACGGGTCGGTCGTGGAGATCAGCACGATAGAAGAGGGTTCGTTTCTCGGGTTGACCGCGCTGACCAGGCAACCGAACCTCGCGAGCGCCTACGCGCTGGAGGAGGTGACCGCGTTGGAGCTCGATCGCGAACATCTCGAGAAACTGGTGATGCGGGAACCGTTGCTGCTGCAGGACTTTGGCAACATCCTCGAAGAGCGGCAAAGCAAGGTGCGCCAAGCGGAGCGCGGTGAGCGGGTAGGGTAGCCATAGCTGCAAAAGCGGGCCGCCTCACTTGATCGCCTAAGGCCCTATACCCTGGATAAATGAGTCTGCAAGCACCATCGCGCCCGGACTTACGCCGGGAGGTCCACGACGCTGCGCGCCGCGCCCGGGTGGCGTCGCGTGCGCTGGCGTTGTTGCCGACGGTTGCCAAGGATCAGGCGCTGAAATCCGCGGCAGACGCGATCGTGGCCAACACCGAGCAGATATTGGCGGCCAACGCCGAGGATCTCGAGGTAGCCAGGGGCGCGGGCACGCCGAACGCGATGCTGGACCGGTTGGCCTTGGACCCCGCGAGGGTCGAGGGAATCGCCGCCGGCCTGCGCCAGGTAGCCGGGCTGCCCGATCCGATCGGAGAGGTGCTGCGCGGTTACACGCTGCCCAATGGGCTGCAGCTGCGTCAGCAACGAGTTCCGCTCGGCGTGATCGGGATGATCTATGAGGGCCGGCCCAACGTCACCGTCGACGCTTTCGGTTTGGCGCTGAAATCGGGCAATGCGGTGCTGTTGCGTGGCAGTTCGTCTGCGTCGAGGTCCAACCAGGCGCTCGTCGATGTATTGCGTTCTTCGCTGGCCAGCGAGGACTTGCCCGCCGACGCGGTTCAGCTGCTGTCGGCTGCCGATCGGTCCACGGTCACGCACCTGATTCAAGCCCGTGGCCTGGTCGACGTGGTGATTCCGCGTGGGGGAGCGAGTTTGATCGACGCGGTGGTGCGCGACGCGCAGGTGCCCACCATCGAGACCGGTGTCGGCAATTGTCACGTGTATGTGCACGAAGGCGCCGACCTGGATGTGGCGGAACGAATTGTGCTGAATTCCAAGACCCGACGGCCCAGTGTCTGCAACGCCGCCGAGACCCTGCTGGTGGATGCCGCGATTGCCGGCCACGCGGTGCCCAGGCTGGTAGCCGCCCTGCAGGATTCGGGCGTGACGGTGCATCTTGACCCCGACGAGGACCACCTGCGCCGGGAGTACCTGGCGATGGAAATCGCGGTGGCCGTCGTCGAGGGCGTCGATGCCGCGATCGCCCACATCAACGAATACGGCACCGGACACACCGAGGCCATCGTGACGAGCAATATGGCTGCCGCACAACGCTTTACGGACGGAGTCGATTCGGCCGCGGTGATGGTCAACGCCTCGACGGGCTTTACCGACGGTGAGCAATTCGGTTTCGGTGCCGAGATCGGCATCTCCACCCAGAAGCTGCATGCTCGCGGACCGATGGGACTGCCGGAACTGACCTCGACGAAATGGATCGCGTGGGGAGACGGCCAGATCCGTCCGGCCTGAAACCCCCTCGACACGAACGCTTTAGGAGAATCCGATTGTGAGCGTGCCCGCCCGGCCCACGCCGCTGTTCGCCGACATCGACGACGTCTCGCGACGGCTGTCCGAGACCGGCTACCTGCCGGACACCGCCACCGCGACGGCGGTGTTCCTGGCCGACCGGCTCGGTAAGCCGCTGTTGGTGGAGGGCCCGGCCGGTGTCGGCAAGACCGAGCTGGCCCGTGCCGTCGCGCAGGCGACCGGCTCCGGCCTGATCCGGCTGCAGTGCTACGAAGGGGTCGACGAGGCGCGTGCGCTCTATGAGTGGAACCACGCCAAGCAGATCCTGCGCATCCAGGCCGGTTCGGGAGACTGGGAATCGACCAAAGACGACGTGTTCAGCGAGGAGTTCCTGCTGTCCCGTCCGCTGCTGACCGCCATCCGGCGCACCGAGCCGACAGTATTGCTGATCGACGAAACCGACAAGGCCGACATCGAAATCGAAGGCCTGCTGCTGGAGGTGCTGTCCGACTTCGCGGTAACCGTCCCCGAATTGGGCACGATTACCGCCGAACGAGCGCCGCTCGTGGTGCTGACCTCCAACGCCACCCGCGAACTGTCGGAGGCGCTCAAGCGTCGCTGTTTGTTCTTGCACATCGACTTCCCCAGCCCGGACCTGGAACGCCGCATCTTGCTGTCCCGGGTACCCGAGCTGCCCGCGCATCTGGCCGAGGAACTGGTGCGCATCATCGGCGTGCTGCGCGCAATGCAGCTCAAAAAGGTGCCGTCCATCGCCGAGACCATCGACTGGGGCCGCACGCTGCTCGCGCTGGGCCTGGACACCATCGACGATGCGGTGGTTGCCCAGACGCTCGGCGTGATCCTCAAACACCAATCCGACCAGCAACGCGCGGCCGGGGAACTGAGACTTAATTAATGGCCGTTCGCCGCGTCCGTCCCTCCCGCCCGCTGGCCCCGCACGGGTTGCCGGGCCACTTGGTCGGGTTTGTGGAAGCGCTTCGTGGCAGCGGGATTTCGGTGGGGCCATCGGAGACGGTGGACGCCGGACGCGTGATGGCCGCGCTCGGTCTGGGTGATCGCGAGGTGCTGCGCGAGGGCATCGCTTGCGCGGTGCTGCGCCGGCCCGACCACCGCGAGACCTATGACGCCATGTTCGATCTGTGGTTCCCCGCGGCATTGGGCGCGCGGACGGTCGTCGTGGACGAGGAGGGTGGCGAGGCGCCCGACGACTCGCTGCCGGACGACGACGTCGAGGCCATGCGCCAGATGCTGCTCGATCTGCTCAACGACAACCCGGACCTCGCCGACATGGACGAACGCCTGGTCGCGATGATCGCGCGGATTGTGGAGGCCTACGGCAAATACAGCTCCAGCCGCGGCCCGTCGTTCTCGTCGTATCAGGCGCTCAAGGCGATGGCGCTCGACGAGCTGGAGGGCAAGCTGCTGGCAGGGCTGCTCGCCCCGTACGGCGACGATCCCACGCCGACTCAAGAGCAGATCGCGAAAGCCCTTGCAGCACAGAGGATTTCGCAGCTGCGCAAAATGGTCGACGCCGAGACCAAACGGCGCACCGCCGAGCAGCTCGGCCGCGACCACGTCCAGATGTACGGCATTCCACAGCTTTCAGAGAACGTCGAGTTCCTGCGCGCCTCCGGTGAACAGCTGCGCCAGATGCAACGAGTCGTGGCGCCGCTGGCCCGCACCTTGGCGACCCGGCTGGCGGCCCGCCGGCGACGCAGCCGCGCCGGGGCGATCGATCTGCGCAAGACGCTGCGCAAGTCCATGTCCACCGGCGGGGTGCCGATCGATGTGGTGCTGGCCAAACCTCGCCCGGCGCGCCCGGAGCTGGTGGTGCTGTGCGACGTGTCGGGTTCGGTCGCCGGCTTCAGTCACTTCACACTGCTACTGGTACACGCTCTGCGGCAACAGTTTTCGCGTGTTCGCGTGTTCGCCTTCATCGACACGACCGATGAGGTGACCCACATGTTCGGCCCGGAAGCCGACCTGGCCGTCGCGATCCAGCGGATCACCCGCGAGGCCGGCGTGTACAGCCGCGACGGCCACTCCGACTACGGCAACGCGTTCGTCTCATTCCTGCAAGCCAATCCAAACGTGCTGTCGCCGCGCAGCTCGCTGCTGGTGCTGGGTGACGGCCGCACCAACTACCGCGACCCGGCGCTCGATATTTTGGAAGATATGGTCACCGCCAGCCGGCACGCGCACTGGCTCAACCCCGAGCCGAAACACCTGTGGGGCAGCGGCGACTCGGCGGTGCCTCGCTACCAAGAGGTCATCACCATGCACGAATGCCGTTCTGCCAAACAGCTCGCGGCTGTCATCGACCAACTGCTGCCGGTGTGACGGCAGCGTGGCGACGGATCGCCCACACGGCCCGGTAAGCTGGCAAATCGTGCAAAAGCGGCGTCGTCGGCTGGGAGTGATGGGTGGGACGTTCGACCCCATCCATTACGGACACCTGGTCGCCGCCAGTGAGGTCGCCGACCGGTTCGACCTCGACGAAGTGGTGTTCGTACCCAGCGGTCAGCCATGGCAGAAGACTCGGCAGGTCTCTGCTGCCGAAGACCGGTATTTGATGACGGTGATCGCCACTGCCTCCAACCCCCGCTTCTCGGTGAGCCGGGTCGACATCGACCGCGGCGGCCCCACCTACACCAAGGACACCCTGCGGGATCTGCACGCCCTTAACCCGGATTCCGAACTGTTCTTCATCACGGGGGCCGACGCGCTGTCGACGATCTTGTCCTGGCAGGGCTGGGAGGAGCTGTTCGAGTTGGCGCGGTTCATCGGGGTGAGCCGGCCCGGCTACGAGCTGAACGATGAGCACATCACCGGGGTCTTGGGCGAGCTGGCCAAAGACGCGTTGCCCCTCGTCGAGATCCCGGCCCTGGCGATCTCGTCGACCGACTGCCGTCAGCGTGCCCTTCAGCGCCGACCATTGTGGTACCTGATGCCCGACGGTGTCGTGCAGTACGTCTCCAAGCGCCGGCTCTACCGTGAACCCACCGAGGGAGAAGCCAACGCGACGCTAAGCCCAACGCAGTCCAGCATCCCCGCCGGGAACAACACGTGAGCGCCACCGGGGAAGCCATCGACATGGCGACAGTGGCCGCCACTGCGGCGGCCGCCAAGCTCGCCGACGACGTCATCGTCATCGACGTCTCCGGGCAGTTGGTGATCACCGACTGCTTCGTGATCGCTTCGGCGTCCAACGAGCGACAGGTCAACGCCATCGTCGACGAGGTCGAGGAGAAAATGCGCGAAGCCGGATACAAGCCGGCACGCCGCGAGGGAACCCGCGAAGGCCGCTGGACACTGCTGGATTACCGCGACATCGTCGTGCACATCCAGCATCAGGACGACCGCAACTTCTACGCCCTGGACCGGCTATGGGGTGATTGCCCCGTGGTGCCGGTGAATTTGCCCGACGGTTCGGCGAGCGCGCAATGAGGATTCGCCGTCTGGTGATGTTGCGGCACGGGCAAACCGACTTCAACGCCGGCAGCCGGATGCAGGGACAACTGGACTCCGCGCTCACCGAACTGGGCCGCGCCCAAGCGGTCGCCGCCGCCGAAGTGCTCGGCAAGCTGCAGCCGTTGCTCATCGTTTCGTCGGATCTGCATCGCGCCTACGACACGGCGGTCACGCTGGGGGAGCAGACCGGGCTGCGGGTCCGGGTGGACGAGCGGCTGCGGGAGACCCACCTCGGTGACTGGCAGGGCTTGACGCACACCGAGGTCGACGCGCAGGCCCCGGGCGCCCGGCTGGTGTGGCGCGAGGACGCGACGTGGGCGCCACACGGCGGGGAGAGCAGGGTCGACGTGGCTGCCCGCAGCGTGTCGCTGGTCGAAGAGCTGATCGCCGGGGAACCGGAGTGGGGCGCCGCGGACGAGCCGAATCGGCCGGTGGTGCTGGTGGCCCACGGAGGCCTGATCGCCGCATTATCGGCTGCGCTGCTGAAGCTTCCGATCGCCAACTGGCCGATATTGGGCGGCATGGGCAATGCTAGCTGGGTGCAGCTCTCCGGCCACCCCGACGACTCCGCCGCCGACCTGGAAGGCCTGGCCGGTATCCGCTGGCGTCTCGACGTGTGGAATGCCTCGGCACAGGTCTCCAACGATGTGCTCTGAGGTGCGGCCGACCCTGTTGGTGTTCGCCGACTCGCTGTCCTACTACGGGCCCACCGGAGGCCTGCCCGCCGACGATCCTCGCATCTGGCCCAATATCGTTGCCTCGCAATTGGGTTGGGACCTAGAGCTGATCGGTCGCATCGGCTGGACCTGCCGGGACGTGTGGTGGGCAGCGACCCAGGACCCGCGGTCGTGGGCGGCGCTGCCGCGGGCTGGGGCGGTGGTATTCGCGACCGGCGGGATGGACTCGCTGCCCTCGGTGTTGCCGACCGCATTGCGTGAGCTGATCCGCTACGTGCGGCCACCGTTGCTGCGTCGGTGGGTCCGCGATGGCTACGGCTGGCTGCAGCCCAGGCTTTCGCCGGTGGCCAGGGCCGCGCTGCCGCCGCACCTGAGCGCCGATTACCTCGAACAGACCCGCGCCGCAATCGATTTCAACCGCCCTGGCATCCCGGTCGTGGCGTCGTTGCCGTCGGTGCATATCGCAGCGACATACGGCAAGGCGCACCATGGTCGGGCGGGGACGGTGGCCGCAATCACGGAATGGGCCCAACAGCACAATGTTCCCCTCGTCGATCTCAAAGCCGCTGTGGCCGAACAGGTTATGAGCGGACGTGGCAATCCCGACGGTATCCACTGGAACTTCGAGGCTCATCAGGCGGTCGCCGAACTGATGCTCAAGGCGCTGGCCGAAGCCGGGGTGCCGAACGAGAAATCGCGCGGCTGAGCCATGTCCGTCGTGGTGGTGACTGATGCATCGTCGTGCCTTCCGGCCGATTTGCTCGACAAGTGGGGGATACGCGTTGTCCCGCTACATATCTTGCTCGACGGTCACGATCTGCGTGACGGTGTGGACGAGATTCCCGACGCCGTCTACAAACACCACGCCACCACCGCGGCCGCCACTCCCGCCGAGCTCGCCGCCGCCTACCGCGCGGCGTTGGCCGACGCCGACGCCGTGGTGGCAGTGCATATTTCGTCTGCGCTCTCGGGCACCTACGGCGTGGCCGAACGGGCCGCGGCCGAGCTCGGGCCCGCGGTGCGGGTTATCGATTCGAAATCGGCGGCGATGGGCACCGGTTTTGTCGCACTGGCCGCCGCTCGCGCCGCCGCCGCGGGCGGCGACCTGGATGCTGTTGCGGACGCGGCGAACTCGGCGGTAAGCCGCAGTCACGCCTTCATCGTGGTGCACGGGTTGGACAACCTGCGGCGCAGTGGCCGGATCGGTGGCGCCAAGGCCTGGCTCGGTACCGCGCTTGCGCTCAAGCCGCTGCTGCGCATCGAGGACGGCAAACTTGTTCTGGCCCAACGGGTCCGCACGATAAGCAAGGCGACGGCGGCGATGATCGACTGGGTCTGCGAAGTGGTCGGCAACGACTCCGCGGCGTTGGCGGTGCACCATGTCGCCAACCCCGACGGCGCGAACGAGGTCGCGGCCGCACTGGCGCGCCGGCTACCGGCTTGCGAG
>Ga0187879_10003339_pt1 | contig 10820 bp, 11 predicted proteins | sample June2016WEW_19_1_FD_132423 | JGI IMG/M metagenome (GOLD analysis project Ga0187879, IMG submission 132423) | Peatland microbial communities from SPRUCE experiment site at the Marcell Experimental Forest, Minnesota, USA - June2016WEW_19_10 | ecosystem: Environmental > Terrestrial > Soil >... | reverse complement strand
CGCCGGCCGCCGACCACGACGCCGACACCGCCGCGCGGGAGGCTCAACCCGCGTAGAGGGAAGTTCGACAGAGTAGAGTTGGCGCGCCGATCGGGAAGGATCCGCCGGTGGCGGCGTCCTTACGGCCGATGACCCCTATCGATGGAGGACCTGACTCGTGAGTTTCCCAGCGCAAGGCCGAGCAAAGAAGCGCTCCATGCCCACGCTCGCGGCGGTGAGCCTGGCCGCCGGCCTGCTCGCGCTGGCCGGCTGCGGGAGCTCCTCCAGCAGCACCAGCTCCGCGACGACCAGCACCCCGGCCACGACGACGTCGGCGACCACGACGAGCACGCCCGCGAGCTCGAGCACCGCACCCGCAGGCGCCCTGAGCCTCGCAGCCAACGCCGAAGGTCAGCTCAAGTACAACACGACCTCGCTCACCGCCAGTGCCGGCAAGGTGTCGATCGACTTCACCAACATGTCGCCGTTGACCCACAACGTCACGATCGAATCCTCCGCCGGGAAGGTCCTCGGCGCGACCCCCACCTTCCAGGGAGGCTCGAAGACCCTGACGGTGGACCTCAAAGCCGGCACCTACAAGTTCTTCTGCTCGGTTCCCGGACACCGCATGGCCGGGATGGAAGGGACGTTGACGGTGAAGTAGGGGGGGCGAGTGGAGAGAACCGTCCGTTGCGCAAACCCCGTGACGTTCGGCGCGCCAAGGTTGGACGTCTCGGGCGATGCTCGCTCGCCTCAGGCAGCGACGCTGGGGGCGAGGACGTAGATGCGCGCCTTGCCCGGACCGAGATCGAGAGCCGCGTAGATCACATCGGGATCGAGATCGACGTCACCGGGCCACGTGATCGTGCCCGTCTGCTCATCCACCTTGACCTGCTCAAACACGGCCGGGTCTCGTAGGGGCGAGAAGGCCGGGGTCTCGAGCAGCGGCGTGATGTCTACATCGCGGACCTCGCCGTCGGCGAACACGATGCGGACCGTGTGCTCAGGCCGAGCGATCACGGCAACCATCTCGGGGGCGATAGCAGGCTCCATAGCTAATGATCGTAGCGACCGATCGGATGCAGATTGATCCGGGCTCGCCGCCAATCAGCACGCAGTGGCTCGCGATGTCGCTCACACCGGGCCCTCACCGTGGCGACCTTCGCCAGCGCAAGCTGGCCGTCGATGACCTCGCCCGTATCAATTGAGATACGTGCCGCCTGGACGCCCGGCCGACCGATGCGCCCGGCATACACATGCACGTGTGGCGGCGGGTGGTCGTTGAAGTAGAGCTTGACCACCAAGCCCTCGAAGCTCGCGATCCTGGGCACGGGAACAAGCCTACGGTCTGACTGCGATGGCATTCGCGCGACACCAGCTTGCGCAACGTCCGAAAAAGTGGAAGCTAGTGAACAAAGACCAAACCCCTCGACAACAGGTTGAGGTCTTGCCGTCGTGCTTTGCTCGCGTGGTCGCGCCGAGAGTCCAGCCGGCCGCCTGCGGAGATGAATCAGCGCGCGACGAGCACGCTGCCCAGCGTAGGTAAGGAGAGCGCGACCTGCGCTCTGACATCCCAAGATAAAGACGCCGCAAGCCGTATGGCAGAGAGCCGGGTGCCTCTCACCGCGGCCCGCTATTCCGCACGCCTGAGACTGCGCGCATAGCCCCACTCCGGGTCGAGTAGGAACTGCGTCGGCTTGCACCCTCTGCCTGTCGCGGTCGTGACGATCATGGGTTGCGCCTCTGTGCCCCCAATGGCGAGGCCTGCGATCGGCTCGGGGCAGTGCTTTCCGAGGGCGTCGCCCAGCACCTTGCGTCCGGCCCCGGTCAGGTTCACCGTCACCGGGATGGGTTCCGGTGCGAGGGTGGGCTGAGTCTCTGTGACTGCGCTCTTCGAGGGGTTCGCCGCCCAGGCGAGGACGAAGATCCCGCCTGCGCCGACGATCGCCGCGACGACTATCGAGCGCCAGGCCCGGTTGAAGCGGCGGCTCATCTCCAGATAGGCAGCGCGGTCGATCACCGCGTCCGCGACCCGCCGCCAGCGTTCGCGCTCCTCGGGGGAGCTCAGCGGCGAACTCGCGAGGAGGGCTGCGAGTGTCGAGACGCTTTGGGCCCCCGCCAGCAGCGCTTGATGGCGCTCGATCTCGGTGCACAGGTAACGGTCCTCTGCGATGGATTCAAGTGAGAGGTCGACCGGCCGCAGGACGTCGACTGCGCGCCGCATGACCCAGAACACGGCCAGAAGCGCCGCAGCGAGGCCGAGCACACAAGCGATCAGCCGCTCGCTGTCGTGGCGCCAGGAAAGCGAGCCAATCGAGGAAAGCTGAGTTCCGGCCACCAGAAGCGCTCCGACCGCCGCGAAGATGCCTATCAGGTACTTGGCCAGATCTCGGTAGCGGTCGATCGCCACCTGGATCGCGTCAGCTTCGGGCTGGGAGGCCTGCCTGTTCACAGCCGGTAGAGGTAATAGCGGCGCTCGGAGTCTCCCTGCTCGGGATCGGTGGGGATCACCTTGCAGTTTTCCTCGGCGACGGCCACGATCCACGAGCCCCAGCGTACGGCCTGACCTGACTCGAACGGCGTCGCCTGCATGTCCTCGACGGGGTTCTCGGGTGAGCTTGGGGGCGAATCCGCCCGCTCGACTGCCGGCCGCCCGTCCGACGGGGGGAACACGATGTGCCATCCGCGGAGCCACACTTCGACCGTCCCGTCGGCGCCGCGCTGCGAGGTGATCTTCTCGTCTGTCACATCGCCAGCCTATTCGCATCCGTGAGCGAAGGCAAAGATTCCGAGGGCGCCTCCATGACTCACCAATCGCCGAGTACGGCGATTGCGTCTTGGGCGCGGTCCAGGCGTTCCTGATCGGCCGCGCACTCTCGGTAGATGGTCGTGAACCGCGTCACCGCATCAGCTGCGGCCGCATGCTCCCCGGCCGCCGCCTCGATCTGTGCCAGGAGCAGGAAGCAGTCGCCCGCGTGAAGGCGCGGCCCTACCAGCTCGAAGGTTTCCGCTGCGACGAGTAGCTCCCTGCGCCCAGCGCCACTGCCCGAGTCGTCCGCCTTGGCGGCGACTATCGCGAGCTCGTAGAGGCACTCGGCCTCGGCCCGCCGGGCTCCACTCCGGCGTGCCGCGAGGATCGCGTCGTTGAGCCATGAGCGAGCCTCTCCAAGGCGCTCGGCTCGCTCCGCCGAGACGCCGAGCATGCGCAGCGGCTGCTCCTGATCAAGCCCCAGTCTCGCCCCGAGCTCAAGTCGGCGCCGCAGCCAGTATTCGGCATCCTCGTGACTGCCGTACATCGCGCAGAACCGGCCCAGCTCCGCCAACGCGAATGCCCGCGAAGCAGCCGTTCCGTTGGTCTGGCATTCGCCCAGGTACGCCACCCACAGCGCATACGCGTCGCCATAGCGCCGCTCGGCTTCGGCTGTGATCGCCTTGCGCATGAGCGACGGCGCCTCCCGCGGCGCGCCGACCCGCTGCCGCATGCGCTCGCGCTCCTGCGCCCCGAGCTGGAGATACTGCGCTAGGTCGGCGCATGCTGAGGCAACCGCCCGTGCCTCTGTGTCGTCGGCCAGCCTCGCAGCCTTGGCGAGCGCCTCTTCGGCTTCGGTAGTTCGCCCCGTTCGCCAAAGGGCCCGGCTGCGCATCAGATGCAGATGAGCCTCTGTCATGTACCTCCGGCTGGCGCCCTGGACCGCCAGAGCAGCCTCCACGAGGACGAGAGCGTCCTGCCAGAGCTCTCGGTCCATCGCGTCCCAGGCGTGCCACCCGAGCAGGGCGGACTCGGCACCGGGCAGATCCTCGAATCCGTAGATGGCTTTGAGCGCGTCACATCCCTGCAGGCGCGCCGACAAGGACTGCAGCTCCCCCAGCGGACGCCCCACCAGTTGATGCAGAGCCCTCATCGTCAGGTCGTCGTCGCGGTCGCGCAGGCCGACCTCTATGGCCCGCGCGAGGAGTCCCTCACAGATGGCCAGGAAGCTGGTGTAAACCTCCGTAGAGCCCTGTGTGAACGTGTCGTGGAATCCGATCGAGAACGCGATCGAGCTGGTGGCGAACGTGCGCTGCAGCGCGGAAGCCTGCTGCTCGCTTGCCCACTCCGCCAGCATCTCACGCATGCAGAGCGCCTGCAGTGAGGTGATCATCGCCGTCGGCCGTGGCGCGAGGTTCTCGATCAGTCGCAGCAGCCCTACCGCCGCCGCCGCCTGCACGGCGTCTTCCCACTCATCCGCGTGAACGTGGCGTCCCAGGACCTCTATAAACGTCTCGCTCTTGACGCCTCCCGTGGTGACCAGCGTCATCAGCTCCTGGTAGATGAGCCCGCCGCCCGCGAGTCCCAGCAGCGACACGAGCTTCGCCTGCTCCGGCTCCAGGCGGGCGCGGGCCTCGCGGAGGGCGGCCGCTCCCGCGAAGCCGTCGAGACGCACGCCCCAGCGCACACGCTCCAGCAGAGCCGCAGCTTCGGCAAAGCTCTCGCAACTGGAGATGGCCGTGAGCGTCGCGTAGTCGTCCTGGCACGCCGTCAGCATCTCCCAGGCGCGGCCCGATTCCTCATCGTTCTCGAACGGGTTGCGGCCATCGAGCACGGAGAGCAGGCGGGTTCCGATCAGCGCGACCGGCACCTCCCAGTCCCCGACATGCACCATGCCCTGCTGCGGGCGTCCGTCCGTGACGAGCACGATCGCCGAGCTGCGAGGCTTGCCTGCAATCAACCCCCCGCAGGCTCTCGCCGCCTCCGCGAGATCGTCTGCCTGATCGACCGAGACCACGTGCAGGGTCATGTCGGGCGCATCGTCGGCCTCGGCGCCGAGGCCCAGCACGCTGCGCGCGAATAGGCCCGTCTCGGTTGCGTACTGCACGAAAAGGTCGACGATCTCGCTTGTCGCCGACCCGAGCGTCCGGGCCGCAACGGTCACGCGCGTCGTATCGAGTGCCTGTTGCAGCTCCTCGATCTCCTCCGCCCAGAAGAGGATCGGGGCGCTCGAGCGCCAGTCGATCGAGGGCACGTCCGTCGCAACGGCAACGCCGTCGTCGCTCTCGCATGAGGAGGGGGACTGCCAGGAGGTCAGATTCACGAACAGCGGCGGGGCGGCGTCTGCGTCTGCTCGCCAGGTCTCCGCCAGCTTGGCGTTGGTCCGCCTGATCGCCTCTCCCACCCCGACGCCTGCGACCAACAGCGGATAGAGAGAGGAGACGAGCGCCTCGACGAAGTCCACCGACACCGCGTAGCGCATGGCGATCACCCGAGTTCGCGGGAGCCTGCGGCAGAGCGTCGCCGCGAATGAGGGAGCGGCGGCTGGCCCGACGCCGATCGCCGCGGACCGGCATGCATTGAGCAAGACCAGCCACGGATCGGCGACTGCCACGGCAGCCGCGAAGGGCTCCACCTCCACGGGTCGCTCACACCCGTCCTCGTCCTCGAAGATGAGTTCTGTGCCGCCCACGGCGCGGGTGCGTCCATGCCCATCGAAGTGCACCACGTCGAAGGGTCCCTCATCTGCGAGCACTGCCTCCAGGGACTCCAGCGTGCGCGGGCGGACCACCCTCAGACGGACCCGGTCGGAGGACCCAAGCGCGGTCCCCAGAACAGGTCCCAGCGCTGGATGTACCGGCACGTCGCGGGGCCCCGCCGGCCTTGGCGAGATAATCGCGACACGCAGCTCGTGGCCGTGACGACCACTGTGTGGCGTCATCGTGACGGGCAAGATCTCCTCGGCCTCGAGAGGCACACGCACGATCTCGCAGGATTGCGCCAGGACCCGCGCCGAGGTTCCGGCATCGAGTCTCACCAACTCCCACGGTGCGGCCAGCAGCCGCGGATCGTCTGAGACGATGCGAATTCGCTGTGGCGGGCGCTCGGCCAGCAGCGCACCGACATCCGCCAACGCCCGATCCCCCAGTAGCGCTTGGGCCAGCTCGGCGCCGAGCCCGGCCACCTGCTTCTGGTTCTCCTGCCAGGCGAGCCGGTCTGGGCCGAACCTGGGCCCGGGCGGCGCCTCGACGAGCTGCGCCATCGCGGCGTCGGCGAGATCTTCCGCGATGATCCCCAGCGACCCAGACGCCCAAGCCTTGCCGAAGGCGATCTCGACGCGGCCGTCGCGTAGGACGACCGTCGCGGTTCGAACCGAATCGTTGCCTGGCGTCTCAATGATGCCGTAGATGATGACGCTTTCGTTAAGCGTCGAAACCTGCACAGCGAACTCGTCGAGGACGACGGATCGACCGCTCAGCAATCATTCCCCCGTCTCAGCCACAAGAACAGCCTGTGGCAGCGAATTCGGCAGTCCAGTGGACCTGGTGGGAGTCGAACCCACTCCGTTGGGGCTGAAGGCCCGCTTGGCGCCGACCTGGCCAGGTCCTCAGCCGTCGACCTCGACGATGTCGCCGACGGCGAGCATCCCGAAGACCGCGTGGGCCGCTTCGATCGGCAGCTCGACGCAGCCGTTGGACTGTGGGAATCCGTACGAGGCGCGCGGGTAGCCGTGCACGGCGTCGCCGCCGTTGAAGTAGTTGACCCAGGGCACGTCGGGGACGACGTATTTGGTGCCGTCGACGTCGGTGCCGCTCATCGTGGTGGACACGTAGCGGGCGTAGATCGGGAAGATGCCCAGTTCGGTTTCCGCGCCGGGCACGCCGGTGTTGACGGGCGTGCTGAAGACGACGCGGTGACCGCGGTGCACGTCGAGCGTCTCCGGCAGCGACTCGGACACCGACACCCACGTGTACGGCTCGCGATCGCGGCGGTTGTTGGTCACGTCGTACAGCAGCGACGCCCACGTCGCGCTGTTCGGTTCGCCCGTCGCTTCCAGCCGGCGATCGGCCTGGTAGACCTCGAGCGCGCCCCTGGTGGTCGCGTCGAGCTGGCCCATCCGCGCCGGCGGCGCGCCGGCGGGGTCGGGGGCGAGCACGCCGCGGGGCGGGTGGAAGGCGTGTTCGGCGGCTTCGCGGCGAGTCTCGGGCCCGGGCGCGTAGTGCACGTCGTAGAGCGGGTGCAGCCGCGCGCCGAGATAGCCCAGGCGCGCGAGCGCCTGCTGCAGGCCCGCGAGCGGCGGGCACGCCACGCGCAGGTGAATCGTCTGCCTGCGCCCGAGCGGAGCGTGACCGGTGGAGCTCGTGCGGCCCCACACCGTCAACGCGTAGCGGCTGCACGGCTGGAGCGTGGACACCGGTGTGAACACCTCGGAGTCGCCGACGACGCTCCACGTGCCCGCGACCTTGGGATCGAGCGCCGGCGGTGGCGAGGTGGGGGAGACGGGCGCCGCCAGCGCCACCGCGAGCGGCTCGGTGCCGTTGGCGATCACGCGCTTGGGCAGCGCCGCCAGCTGCGTGGGAGGCAGGGGAGAGGCCGCCGCCGCGGCATCGGCGGCGTGCGAGATGAGCAGGCTGCCGACGCCGTGCTGGCGGGCGCCGAGCGCCACGACCGCGACGGCTGCCACGGCCACGATCAGCAGCACGACGATCGACCAGCGCTTCATATCCGATGAAGGCTAACGCATGGGTCTGCCGCCATCTGCAGCGGATCTGGCAGTGCGCGCCGCCGCCGTCTCGCCGAGATATCGGCCGCTCAGGCCCGGATCCACGGTGCATCCTGACGCGACGCGACGTGCACGGCGAGCCCGACCGCCAGCACGATCGCGCCGGCCACGGCGAGCGCCGCCGCGATCGCGACGTGCAGGACGAGCAGCCCGCCGGTGAGGGCGCCGAGCAGCATCGCCGCCACCGCGACCGCCCGCCGCCCGAGCTTCGACCCCGTCCCACCGGCGAGACCCGCCTCGGAGGCGAGGCCGGTGAGCGTGCGCGTGAGCACCGTGGTGGTCAACTCGGGGACCGCGAGGCGCTGCGCGGCGGCGTTCTGCACGCCCATCGCGAGCGCCATCGCCACGACCAGCGCGTAGCGCGTGGCTGTGTGCGGCGGTTCGGCAGCCGCGAGCGCGAGGATCAGCGCGACCGCCAGCAGCGCGACCTGCAGCGCGCTCGCGCCGCGCAGCAGGTGGCCGCGGTGCTCGGCGTTGCGCGCGCCGAGGCGTCCGCCGGCGACGGCGCCGATCAGGAACGAGCCGAGCGCGATCAGCGAGGTGGCGCTCGACAGGCCGCTCGCGCCCGCCAGCGCGAAGCCGAGGAAGACGACGTTGCCGGTCATGTTGGCGACGAACACGTGCCCGAGGCGCAGGTAGCTGGCGGCGTCGACGACGCCGGTGACGAACGTCAGCGCGAGCATCATCGGCACGAGCGGCCCGTGGCGGTCGCCGGGCGCCGGCCAGAACGTGCGCGCCGCTTCGCGTAGGACGCTCACGGCGACTCGCCTGCGTGTGTGAGGAGCCCCACCGGCGCCATCGCCTGACACTATCGCGCGACCCGCCTCACGCCACGGGCCCCCCGGTTCAGTCCAGGTAGGTGACGAACGCGCCGGGCGGCGGGCGCTTGGGCACGCGCTGCTCCTGCACCGGCGAGCCCAGGTACAAGAGCCCGACGGGCGTCTCCGCCGGCTGAAGGCCGAGGATCTCGCGTCCCCGGGGATCGTCCAGGAGTGCGACCGTGCGCCAGTAGCCGGCGAGGCCGCGGGCGTGCGCGCCGAGCAGCACCAGATAGGCGGCCACGGCGGTCGCGAGCAGATCCTCGCGGTCCTGCCCGGGATCGCCGCTCTGCTGCGCGGAGACGGCCACGAGCGTGGGGGCGCGCTGGAGCTTGACGGCGGAGCCCGGCTGCTCGGACTCGGCCAGGTCCATCAGCCGCTCGCGCGAGCGCTCGCCGAGCACGCGAAAGCGCCACGGATTGGTGAGGTGGTGGTTGGGCGCCCAGCTCGCCAGCTCGAACAGCTGATCGAGCACCGCGGCATCGACTGGCTGCGCGGTGAAAGCCTTGTGGGTGCGGCGCGTGCGGATAGCCTTCTCGACGTCCATGCCGGGAACGGTAGAGCCAAGCCTCGCTGCAGGCCGACCGGGATGAGCCTCGGCGAAGTCGTGGCGATCGCCTGCGCCGGCCTGACGGCAGGCGCGATCAACACGCTGGTGGGCAGCGGCACGCTGATCACCTTCCCGGTGCTGCTGGCTTTCGGCTACGCGCCGGTGACGGCAAACGTGTCGAACACGATCGGCCTGGTGCCCGGCTCGGTGTCGGGCGCGGTGGGCTATCGGCGCGAGCTCGCCGGCCAGCGCGCTCGCGCGCTGCGCCTCGGCGCGATGTCGGTGGCGGGCGGTATCACCGGCGCGGTGCTGCTGCTGGTGCTGCCGGCCGCGGCGTTCAAGGCGATCGTGCCCGTGTTCATCGCGCTCGCGCTCGTGCTCACGCTGCTGCAGCCGCGCATCGCGCTGTGGCTCGTCAGGCGCGAGATCGACCTCGAGCGCCACGGCGCCTTGCTGGTGCCACTGGCGGTCTACCTGACGGGCGTTTACGGCGGCTACTTCGGCGCCGCGCAGGGCATCCTGCTGCTGGCGATCCTCGGCGTGGCGCTCGCGCAGGACCTGCAGCGCACGAACGCGCTGAAGAACGTGCTCGCGGGACTCGTCAACGGCGTGGCGGGGCTGTACTTCGCGTTCGCCGCGCACGTCGAGTGGGGTCCGGCGGCGATCATCGCGTGCGCGTCGATTCTCGGCGCCCAGCTCGGCGCGCGCTACGGCCGGCGGCTGCCGCCGGACGCGCTGCGGGCTGTGATCGTGGCGGTGGGGATGTTCGCGATCGTGCGGTTGCTCGTGTACTGAGCCGGTCGCATGGAGAAGCGGCTCAGTACTCCAGCGGCTAGCGTTCGGCCGCCGGGAGGGCTCGCGGGCAGAGCCGCGGACCTATTTGCCGTTGGGGTGCCGCGTCGACCCAGCGTCGCCCGAGCCGCCCCGCTTCTCAAGGTTGAAGATCGTCTGCGGCAGTTTGGGCACCGAGCTTGGCGCCGGGGCGTTGGCAGGCTTGGGCGGCGTCTTGGGAGGTGGAGTAGACATCGCTATGAGCTTAGCGTCGCGGCGGTCGCCAGACCGACGGCCTCCAGCATGACCGAGGCGAGCGCCAAGGTCAGGAATAGCGTTAGGCGCGTTACTACCTGGGCATTCTGGTTACTGCGCTCCTCGAATGCCTCGGCGAGCGCCAGGTCGACCATCGGCTGCTCAAGGATGTCCTGCCCCCACAAAGCGCGGTAGGTGGCGCCGGCCTTGACGCTGAAGCCGAGCGCGTACGGGCGCAGCAGCAGCACGACGAACAGAAGCACGCCGCCTGTGCCGAGCAGTCCGATGGCTGTCGCCGTGATCTCGCCCACATCGCTCGGATGGCCGTCGTGGAAGATCGGTTTGGCGAGCAGCGATGCGATCAGTGCACCTGCGGCCAGGAGGGTCGACCCGCGTCCGCGGACCTCGGCGACCTGGCGCTCCTGGTCGGCGAGTGCGGCCGTTCCAAGCTCGTATACACGTTCCTCAAAGCTCGCCACGGGACGGGGGCCTTTCCTTTCCGTGCCACGCACGGCCTTGGGGCAGTGACTGCTGTCGCCCGGGCCAACACGCGGCGGTGACTACCCCGACCGTACACACAGGAAAGCAAGCAGACGAGCAACCCGGGCGAACTTGGCGCGAACGGGCTCGTAACATGCCAGCGTCCGCCCGCTGATCGCGACGCTGGCGGTCTGGGTGGATTCACTGAGCTGGACGGGCGCGCGCACACTCAGTGCAGCTGCTGCACGAACGTGTAGATGACCATCAGGCCGACGAGCACGACGAACACGCGCAGCGCCCACAGGCCGGCGCGGGCGCGGGCGCTGAGCGGGGCGCGCGGCACGGGCCGGGAGGTTTCGGCGACGAACTGGTCGCGCTCGAGGTGCATGATCAGCTCGTCCTCGTGGCGCTCCTGGGCCTGCAGGTCGCGCTCGG
>Ga0187879_10003338_pt1 | contig 10820 bp, 8 predicted proteins | sample June2016WEW_19_1_FD_132423 | JGI IMG/M metagenome (GOLD analysis project Ga0187879, IMG submission 132423) | Peatland microbial communities from SPRUCE experiment site at the Marcell Experimental Forest, Minnesota, USA - June2016WEW_19_10 | ecosystem: Environmental > Terrestrial > Soil >... | reverse complement strand
TCCATTTATATGGACCGCTACCGCTGGTGATATTATCGAGAAGGTGGCGCTCATCGACCAGGACTTCAGGAAACTCCTCGCATGTAACCTGAAGTGAAGCACATTCAATTAGGACACACTAGTTGACCATTCTGCCTCATGTCGGCGCTCTCCATCCCCGCGAGGGTCCAGGGCGCTGCGGACAGGTTACCGGAGTCGCGGAGCACGCATCGCCCCCTCTCCCAGCGGCTACAGCAGCGTCTGCAACAGCTTGGCGGCGCCCTCAGTGCGTCGAGGATCACGTCCGCGGCCTGCAGGCCCTTCGGCTCGACCAGCACACCAGATGATGTCGGCGCGCGAATGCGTGTGGCCGCGGCGCTGACAACCGTGCGCCAGCGCTCGGCCTCCGGGTCGGTCTGGAGTTTGCCATGGTGCTGCACTTCCAGGCCATACAGCCCGGCCAGCAGGATCGACGAAGACAGGCGCGCGGCGAGAAAGTCGACCGGCGGCCCGAGACGACCGCGACGACCCGGTAGCGCCGGGCGAGTCCTTCGAGGAACGGGAAGATCGCTACCGCACCAGGGCTTACCGCCTGGCTGAGCGGTCCCTCCCGGCTCGGGGGTAGGGAAGACGCGTAGACGGGCCCACCTTCGAACCACAGCGGTCCGGAGCCACAGGCTCGAGGTCGTGTTTCCCCCGCTACGGATCCGGGCTGCCGCGAGCCTGGCGCATCGCTGGGCGGCGAGGGCAATGGCGTGCCGTCTCGAACTAGCTCAGCTAGTCTCAAATGAGCCATGAGGGTACACGTGTGAGCCGCGGTTTCGGGATCGTCGGCACCGGGGTGATCGCGACGATTCACGCCGACGCCATCGCCACGCTGCCGGACGCCCGGCTGGTGGCGGTCACCGGCAGAGCCGCCGGCACCGCCCAGGCCTTCGCCGCCGCGCTCGGCTGCCCGGCCGAGCCCGACCTCGCAGCACTGCTGGCCCGCCGCGATGTCGAGGTGGTGTGCGTGTGCGTGCCGAACGGCCTGCACGCGGTCATCGGGGTCCAGGCCGCCAGGGCGGGCAAGCACCTGGCCGTGGAGAAGCCGATCGACGTCAGCCTGGACGCCGCTGACCGGCTCATCGACGCGGCGCGCACGGCCGGAGTGGCGCTTACCGTGATCTCCCAGCACCGCTTCGAGCCGGGCCTGGTCGAGCTGAAGCGCCTGCTCGACGACGGCGCCCTCGGCCGGCTGGTGCTCGGGGAGGCCAGCACGAAGTGGTACCGCACCCAGGCGTACTACGACAGCGCCGTGTGGCGCGGCACCTACGCGATGGACGGCGGGTCGCTGATGAATCAGGGCTTCCACTACGTCGACCTGCTCCGCTGGTGCCTGGGCCCGCCCGCCGAGGTCACCGCGGTGTGCGCCACGCAGGCACACCAGATCCAGGTGGAGGACACCGCGCTCGCCATCGTCAGGTTCGCCTCGGGCGCCCTCGGCACCATCCTGTCCAGCACCGCGGCCTTCCCCGGTTTCCCGCAGCGCCTGGAGATCACCGGGACCCGGGGCACGATTATCGTGGAGGACGGCCGGATCGTCCGCCGTTCCCTCGCTGCGGACACCGACCCGACGGCACCGGCCGCTGCCGCGGATGCGGGCCGATCGGCGGCCGCCGGCCCGGCCGCCCTGGACATCGCCCTTCACGCAGCCCAGCTCGCCGACCTGCTCGACGCGGTCCAGGCCGGGCGCGAGCCCGCGGTCAGCGGTCAGAGTGGCCGCGACGCGCTCGAGATCGTCCTGGCCGTATACGAGTCATCCCGCACCGGCCGCCCGGTGCAGCTGAGCTCATGACCGTCATCCTCAGCGGGTTCGCCGACGAGATCTCACCCGACCCGCGGGCCAAGCTGGCGGCGCTGGCAGAGTCTATCTCGCACCTCGAGCTGCGCAGCGCCTGGTCGGTCAACGACATCTTCGCCTCCGGGCTGGTAACCCCGGCGTTGACGACGGTGGCTCCTCCGCTGCGCATGATGGGCGCGACGGCCGTGACGAACCTGATCCCGCTGACCGGCGGTGCGCGTTCCCGGTCGGACCAGCCGGCAGTGCTGCCGGTCAAGCTGGTGGTCCGCGCCTCCTCCGCCCCGCGTAGCGGGAACACCATCGCACCGAGCCCGGGGGCGGGGAAGGTACCCGGGCCGGCCGGTGCCCGATGATCAGGGTCTCGCGGGCAGCTGCGGTCGATCCGCTGGTGCTGGCCGTCGATGTCGGCTCCACCGCTACCCGCGGCGATGTGTACGACGCCGCGGGACGCCCGGTCGCGGGCGGCAGGTGCAAAGTGCCGCACCAGTTCGCCACGGCCGCCGACGGCACCTCGCAGATCGATCCGGACGCGGTCGTCGAGGAAGTAGCGCAGGTGATCGGCCAGCTCGCCGGGCGCTGGCGCGCCGGGCGCATCGCCGCGGTCGCGCTCGACACCTTTGCCTCGTCCCTGGTCGGGGTCAGACCCGACGGCAGCGCGGCGACCCCGTGCTACACCTACGCCGACTCCCGCTGCGCCGAGCAGGTCGTGATGCTGCGCGGGGAACTGGACGAACCGGCGATCCAGCAACGCACCGGCTGCCGCCTGCATGCCAGTTACCTGGCGCCGCGGCTGCGCTGGCTGCAGACGACACAATCCGGCACCTTCGCTGCCGCGGCGCGGTGGATGTCTGTCGGCGAGTACGTTTACCTGCGGCTGCTCGGCACCACCGCCGCCGGTACCTCCATCGCTGCCTGGACCGGCCTGCTTGACCGCCGCACCGGCCGTTGGGACGACGAGCTGGTCACAGCGGCCGGGCTGCGGGCCGGCCAGCTGTCCGATATACGCGATCCCACCGAGCCTTTCGACGACACCGGATCGGTGATCGGTTCGCGCTGGCCGGCACTGGCGAGCAGTGTGTGGCTTCCCGTGGTGGCCGACGGCATCGCAGGCAACATTGGCGCCGGTGCAACCGACGACCAGGCTCAGGCGCTGGCCGCCGCCACCAGCGGCGCCATCCGGGTGCTCCTGCACCACACGCCTGCGGCGGTGCCGTCCGGCCTTTGGTGCTACCGCGTCGACCGCGACCGGTCGCTACTCGGCGGCGCCGTCAACGATGTCGGCCGGGTGGTCAGCTGGCTGAGCCAGACCCTGCGGCTGCCAGATCACCTTGACCTTTCCGCTGCGCCGGATCCGGCGGCACCGCTGGTCCTGCCGTATCTTTCCGGCGAGCGCAGCACCGGATGGGCTGCCTCGGCGCGTGCGACGTTCACCGGCGTGTCGGCCGCCACCACCGCCGCGATGCTGGCCCGGGGCGCCATCGAAGGCGTGGCCATCAGCTATGCCCGGATCGCCGGCCATCTGTCCGGCGCGGCCGGGCGCCCCGGCAGGTCCTGGCCAGCGGAAGGATCACCCAGGACCTGCCGGCCTGCTGCAGCTTCTCGCCGACGTTCTCGGCGTGCCGGTCACCCCCGTGATCGGCAAGCGGACAACCCTGCGCGGCACCGCGATCATGGCTCTCGACGTTATCGCGCCCGACGTCCCCCGGGCAGCGCCGTCGATCGGCCCGGTCCGCCGGCCGGCCGCCGGCGCCTCCGCCTACTACGCTCACCGGGCGCTGGCCTATGAGGCCCTCTACGACGCGGTCATCGCTCCCGCGATCGGGTAGCGGGCACGCCCTGTACCATCGCTGACATGCGGGCCGATCAGCTGACCGACCCTGCCGCCTACCACGGGGAGGGACCGGTGTGGTCGCCCGGTGGGGCGGCCTGCGCGTCGCCTTCTTCATCGCCGCCACGATCCAGATCTTCCTCTGCCCGCTCACCGACACCCGCCAGGCCCAGATCGTCACGGAGCTGCACGACGCGGACCAACTGGCGACCATCAGCAGCAACGAGGCGGCCACCAAGATCGACCCGACGACCGTGCGCGCCATGTCGTCCGGCCCGGACATGGCCAACCCGACGAACGGGCGAGACCCGGGGACGCGGACGGACCGAGGCCCTGAAGGCGTGCCCCGCGGGGATCCTGGCCTCCCTCGCGGGGAACAGCAGCCCCGCTCGCCGTGGAGATCGAGCACGGGTGCATGTCCTGCCGCATCACCTGCGGACTGAGGAGAAGGTAATGGACAGCACCGACATTCATCCGGTCATCTCGCAGTCCCGCACATCAACCGCGACCTGCGGCCCGAACCAGAGAAAGATGACGCCATGACCGATCGACCTGACGCCCTCGACGCCGCGGCCGCCGCTTCGCTGGGCGACGGCGCCTACCCCCAGTCGCAGGTGGGGTACCGAGGCACGACCTACTGGCTGGAGCGCGCCGGCGACGGGACCAAGCGGCTGGTCGCGGTGGCCGACGACGAGACAGCCTTCGCAGGGTTCGCCGGCTCGGTCGAGCGGCGGGACCGGCGCGTCCGGCTGGTGGCGGAGACCAGCGCCGATAACGCCGCCGCCCTCCGGTCGGCGCTGCCCTGGCTGACCCCGTCCCGGTTCGGGCTGCACACCTCCGCCGGCTTCGGTGACCGGCTCGGACTGGCCACCCCGGGTCACGTCCGGGCACTGCAGGCCGTCGGCGCCGGGATCCGGCCAGCGTTCGCCCAGCAGTCGATCCGGGAGATGGGTCGTTGCCACCGGACGCCCCGCAACGTGCTTGACGACGCCACCTGGGGTGCGTTCCAGGCCGGCTGGACCCAACCCGTGGGCGGAGACGCCGACCACCTGGAGCGCCTGGAGGACATCGACGACACGGCCGCTGCCGGACTCGTGTTCTACACCCTGGACCCCAAGGCCGCGGTGGACTCCGAGGCCGAGCACGCCGACGCAGCGACCGTCCGGCGCAAGGTCGAGGGCCTGGACTGGCCTGGTCTGGACTCCGACCTCGCCACCTTCACCAAGACCTACAGCGGGCACCGGATCGAACTCGAGCACGAGGCCCTCGAGCTGGACGAGGAGTCGATCCTGCGGGCGATGGCCAAGTACGGCCCCTCACTGGCGCACGCCATGGCCATGTACCGGAGGCTGATGGAGAAGGGCATCGACTGCGAGGCCGAGTTCGCCGTCGACGAGACCGCCTACCCCACCAAGCCCGCCGAGCACGTCGTGGTGGTCAGCGAGCTGAAGCGGCTGGGAATGGACTTCGTCTCGTTCGCGCCGCGCTTCGTCGGCCGGTTCGAGAAGGGCGTGGAGTACATTGGCGATCTCGACGAGCTCCGCCGTGACTTCGAGATCCACGCCGCGATCGCCCGGGCGCTGGGGCCATACAAGCTGTCCCTACACTCTGGTTCCGACAAGTACTCGACCTATCCGCTGATCGCGGAGGCGACACACGGCATGGTGCACCTGAAGACCGCCGGCACCAGCTGGGCCGAGGCCCTGCGGGTGATCGCCCGTCACGACCCCGACCTGATGCGCCAGGTCCTCACCGTGGCGCTGGAGAGCTTCGAGACCAACCGGAAGAGCTACTCTCTCTCGGGCGACCCCAGCAGGATCCCGGCCGACCCCAGCGACGAGGAGGTGGCTCGACTGCTGGACGAGGTGGACTCACGGCAGGTGCTGCACGTGAGCTACGGCGCCGTCCTCGACGAGTTCGGACCGCGGCTCTACCGGGTCTGGAACGACCACGAGGACGAACTCGACCAGATCCTCGCCGACCACTTCACCAAGCACCTGGCGCCGTTCGCCCCATACGTGCACTAGGGGGGTGCACGTAACTTCGGCTACGACCGGCCGCCTAACGCCGGCCCGGTTCTCGCAGTCGGTATAGGTCCTCGCCGGCGTCGGGCACGACGAGGGTGCCCGGATCGGCCGCCCACGCACCCGGGTCCACCTCCGCCGGGTCGAGGTAGTCGAGGTTGATCGCCCGGGTGACGTCCTCGGGGATGGCCGTGGCCAGGGTGACCGTCACCCGGTCGCGTTCGCCGTTTGCCTCATCCCAGGTTCCGGCGCCGCGCAGGTGCGTGGAGTGGGCGAGGTCGCCCCAGTGGAAGTCCTTGAAGCGGTCCCACTGCCTGACGAAGTAGTCCCGGCAGTGGTAGCCGATCTGCTCGATCGCCGGATGGGTGGTGGCGACCTCGCGGATGTGCGGGGCGTACAGCACGACCTGTCCGCCCTCGGCCACGATGGGCTCTACCTTGTAGAAGCCCTTGGCGCCGGTCCACATGTCGTCATACCTGGCCGGGACCAGCGACAGGACCCGGCGCACCGGGGCGTCGAGGTAGCGGATGTGCGTCTGGGCCGACACCTCCGCCGCGGCCGCCCAGGCCGCTGACGGATCGGCGAACGTCATGGCGTGCAGGTCCTGCGTCCGGGGCTTGGTCACCAAGCACAGCGCGAGCCGCCGCCCGGGGACCATCGACGCGGCCTCGTCGATGAGCGCGCGGACCGGGGTGATCCCGCGGGTGCCGATGATCTTCGCGCTGGTGATCAGCGCGCCCAGCCAGTGCGACAGGTCGATGAGCTCCCGGCCCGAGACACCGGGGAACAGGTACTTGTTCCCGCCGGAGAACCCCACCACCTCGTGCGGGAATACCGGGCCGGCGATGAGCTTGACATCGTGCTCCACCACGGCGCGGTTGACCCGCACGTCGGCGGCGTGGTGCAGCATGCCATCGGACAGCTCGGCGATCCGGCCGGCACTGATGGTCCCGACCTCGGCGAAAGCCGAACGGTCCCACCAGGCGTGATTCAGCACGGTCATCGACGGATAGCGGGCGGCCAGGGCGCCGACCTGGTAACCCAGGTGCGCGGCCAGCGCCTGCTCGCTCATCGCGGCGTGAGTGCCCAGCGCCACGAGCACCGTGAGGCGGCTGACTCGCCCGTGCAGCACCTGGTAGATCGCCGAGGCCAGCAGCGGCATCGGGCAGCTGCGGCTGCCGTCTGGCACCAGCACGCACACGCTGCGCCCCTCCAGGTCCGCGGCAGCGAGCTGGTCGTGCACGAACGCGCGGATTTCGTCCTCGGTGAGGACGCCGTGCGGCCCGCCGATCTGTGCTACTCCGGTGGTTACCGGGTTCGTCATCTGCGTCATCGCACATCCCAGGTCCGTTGGTTGCACTTTCCGGTCGCCCCGGGGTTGTCCCGGCCGACCCGGTACGTTCACGATAAGACAGTGACCGCAAACAAGCCTGAGCAGGCCCTGCACCCCGACCGGCTGCTGCCCGCCGAGCCGGCCGAGCGCGTGATCGCGCGGCGGCTGTATGACGCGGTGCGGGACCTGCCGGTGATCTCGCCGCACGGACATGTCGATCCGCGGCTGTTGCTCGACGACGAGCCGTTCCCCGACCCGGCCACGCTGTTCGTGACGCCGGATCACTACGTGACCCGGCTGCTGCATGCCGACGGCGTCGGGCTCGACGCTCTCGGCGTCGGGCAGGGCCGGCTTTCCGAGCAGCAGTCGCGATCGGCGTGGCGGCTGCTGTGCGAGCGCTGGGAGCTGTTCCGCGGCACGCCGGTGCGGTACTGGCTCGAGGCGGAACTGGCCGAGATCTTCGGCGTCACGATGCGCCCGTCGAAGGACGCGGCCGATGCGATCTACGACCAGGTGGCGGGGTGCCTCGGGCAGGACGCTTACCGCCCGCGGGCACTGTTCGACCGCTTCCGCATTCAGGTCCTCGCAACCACCGACGACCCCTGCTCCGACCTGGCGGCGCACGCCGCGCTTGCCGCCGACCCGGCGTGGCCGGGACGGGTGATCCCGACATTCCGCCCCGACCGGTACCTCGAGCCGGGGCAGCCCGGGTGGCGCGAGGCGGTCGCCCGGCTGGGTGCGGCGGCGGGGACTGACACCGGCGATTACGCGGGTTTTGTGCGTGCGCTCGAGGAGCGTCGGCGGTACTTCATAGCGCACGGTGCGGTCTCGGCCGATCATGCCCACGCCGATGTGCGGACTGACCCGCTCGACCCCGCTGAGGCGGCGCGGATCTACCGCGCGGCGATCGCTGGTGCGGCCACCGCCGCGGAGGCGGTGGCGTTCCGGCGGCACATGCTGACCGAGATGGCCCGGATGTCGTGCGACGACGGCCTGGTGATGACTCTGCATCCCGGGGTACGCCGGGACCATCACCGGCCCAGCTACGAGCGGTTCGGGCCAGACATCGGCCATGACATCCCGATCCGGGCCGAGTTTACCGATGCGCTGCGCCCGCTACTCGGGCGCTTCGGCACGTATCCGGGGTTTCATCTGGTTGTCTTCACCGTCGATGAGACGGTCTGGTCCCGCGAACTCGCGCCGCTGGCTGGGTTCTACCCCGCCGTGTACGTCGGCGTGCCGTGGTGGTTCCTGGACGCTCCCGACGCCATCAGGCGCTTTTTCGCTGCGGTGACCGAGACGGCTGGCTTTTCCCGGACATCCGGTTTCGTCGATGACACCAGGGCGTTCTGCTCGATTCCCGCCCGCCATGACATGTCCCGCCGCATCAACGCGGGCGTCCTGGCACGGCTGGTCACCGAGTACCGGCTGGATGCGGATGAGGCCGTGCAGACCGCGGTCGACCTCGTCGCTACCCGGCCGGCCACGGTGTTCAAGCTGTGAGCCCACAGCGACTGTCCCGGACGTCGGGGCGGGGCCGCGCCGCCGCCCCGGTGCGGCTAGTCCACCTCGGGCTCGGCAACTTCTTCCGTGCCCACCAGTGCTGGTACACCGAGCACGCCGCGGACGCCGCGGACTGGGGATTCGGGGCCTTCACCGGGTCCGTTGACAACCCCCTGGTCGGCGAGCTGAACGAGCAGCAGGGACTGTACACGCTCGTCTCCCGCGCCGCTGACGCGGACCGGTTCGAAGTGCTGGGCGGCCTGTCGCGGGCCCACGCCGCCGCCGAGCACGACGCGTGGCTGCGCTACTTCCGGGCACCGGAGCTGTCCGCGGTCACGATCACGGTGACCGAGGCCGGATACCTGGCCGGCCCCGGCGGCGGCCTCGACGTCGGCCGACCTGAGGTCCAGGCCGACATCGAGACGCTACGCAAGGACCCCGCCGGACTCGTGGCCACCGCTCCCGCGCGCCTGGTCGCCGGGATCGCGGCCCGGCGGCAGGCCGGCGCAGGCCCGCTCGCGCTCGTGTCCTGCGACAACACGCCCGGCAACGGCGCGCTGGCAGAGCGGGTCGTCCACGACCTGGCCCAGCTCATCGACTCCGGCCTGGCCGCGTGGCTGGAGGAATCGGTGGCCTTCGTGTCGACCATGGTGGACCGGATCACGCCGCGGGCGGCACCGGAAGATGTCGCCGCCGTGCTCACGTCCACCGGGTTCGATGACCGCTGCCCGGTCGTCAGCGAGCCATTTCATGAGTGGGTGCTCAGCGGCGCGTTCCCGGCCGGACGGCCGCGCTGGCAGGATGCAGGCGCGACGTTCACCAGCGACGTGCTGCCGTATGAGCACCGCAAGCTGTGGCTGCTCAACGGCGCGCACTCACTGCTGGCCTACGCCGGGTCCATCAGGGGACATCAGACCATAGCCGGGGCGGTGGCCGACCAGGCCTGCCACTCCTGGCTCGAAGAGTGGTGGGCGGTGGCGTCACCGCACCTGAACCAGGCAGCCGCGGAGGTCGCTGCCTACCGGGCAGCGCTGCTGGGCCGTTTCGCCAATCCGCGAATGCACGACCGGCTGGACCGGATCGCCGCCGACGGCTCGCAAAAGCTCCCGATCCGCATCCTGCCCGTCCTGCGCGCCGAACGGGCGGCGGGACGCGTGCCCGCCGGCGCCACCCGGGTGCTCGCGGCCTGGATCTGTCACCTGCGCGGCCTCGGCGCGGCCGTGAGCGACGTACGAGCCAAGAAGATGATCTCGCTGGCCCAGGGCCCGCCCAGCGTCGCGGTGCCACGCATCCTCGCCGCGCTGGACCCGGCGCTCGGCGCCGATGCCGACATCGTGACGATCGTCGTCGATCAGAGCATGGAGTTCTCCCGGCAGGGGACGTGCCATGAGCGCGAATGAAATGTGTCGGGTAGCTGGCGTTGGTCGCCCAGGTTTCTGTTGTCGCCGCTACGGCGGCAACCCGCCCGCCCGTGTCGGTCAAAGACGCGAGCCGCACGGACTTCTGCGCGGAGGACACCCAGGGCACACATCTCCAGCGCAGCGATGTGGGCTCACGCTTGGTCTGACTTCGCGGGCGGGAACGGCAGGCCGGTTTCCTGTAAGGAGGCCACAGTGCGCGGCCTCGGGTGCCGGGGTGCAGGGTGCTGAGGCGGATCTGCCGCAGGCATCACGGGGCTCGTAGCCCAGGGCCCGCGCCTCATCCAGGCTGACCCAGCCGCCGCGGGTGTTGGCCGACACGCCGAAGGCCACCCGGAGGTGGATCACGGCGTCCGCGCCTGCGCAGGCTTCGGTCATCGCGGCCATGTCGGTGACCGACGCCACGACCACCTGTTCGTCCGGCCCGGGCGAGACGGGCGGGGTAATGTCCAGCTGGCGCAGGATGCGGCCGGGCCGGCCGCGTGCGCAGCATCGACCCGATCTGGCCGGACCCGCCGGTGATGACGATGGTCAGCACCGCAGTCGACCTTACGCCGTCACCGGCGGCCGACATGGTCCCGGAGCACCCGTCCGTCCGGCCAGCGGGGAGAGCCGGATGCCTCACGACGTCACCGGTGAGCCGCAGACGGTCACGTCCTCGACGACGGTCAGTGGGGATCGGGCTCCGGGTTGCGGCCCGGGCGGGCGAGGAACTCGAAATCACAGCCCTTGTCCGCCTGGGTGACGTTCTCGCTGTATAGCGCGCCGTAGCCGCGCTCGAACCGGCGGGGCGGCGGCTGCCAGGCGGCGCGGCGCCGGGTCAGCTCGGCGTCATCCACCTCCACCCGCAGCAATCGCTCCGCGACATCGAGGGTGATGAGGTCGCCGGTAT